>LAZR01000085.1_pt1 | contig 128869 bp, 139 predicted proteins | sample 329461 | NCBI WGS metagenome assembly LAZR01 (sample SAMN03002196, study PRJNA259156) | marine sediment metagenome | biome: sea floor; feature: Hydrothermal impacted sediments; material: marine sediment; isolation source: Loki non-amplified sample from Loki's castle hydrothermal vent sediment ...
GACAAACCCATGATCTATTACCCACTTTCAGTGCTTATGCTGGCCGGAATCAGGGAAATCCTTATAATCTCCACACCGAGGGATTTATCACAATTCAGAGAACTTCTTAGCGATGGATCGCAATTGGGTTTGTCCCTTGATTTTGCGGAGCAACCGAGCCCCGACGGATTGGCTCAGGCATTTATAATAGGCCGTAATTTTGTTGGGACCGACAATGTCTGTCTGATACTGGGAGACAATATCTTCTATGGGAACAATTTGCCGGAAAAACTCCGGGAGGCGGCTTCCAGAAAAGAAGGCGCTACAGTGTTTGCTTATTGGGTGAAAGATCCGGAACGATATGGAATTGTAAGTTTTGATGATGCCGGAATGGTAGCCGATATTGTGGAAAAACCGAAGAGAGGCAAAACACTCTCAAATATAAAAGTAGTTGGTGTTTATCTTTTATCTCAGGATTTTTTTATAGTTTATCAGAAGGTTAAAAAAAATATCTACGACTTTGAAGATGCTTTATCTTTGTACGCCAAAAGAAACAATATCCGAGTAATTGTTATCGAAAAAATTGCTCCTCCCCTAAAATACCCCTGGCATTTGTTTCAAATAGAGAGATGTATTTTCGATAAGTTTTTAAATAAAAAATTTAATAATACAGCCAAAATTTCAAAAAAAGCGACAATTGAGGGAAAGGTTTATATTGGTAAACGTGTGAAAATTTTTGAAGGAGCTGCAATTAAAGGTCCTTGTTATATAGGGTCAGATTGCATTATTGGAACTAATTCTTTGATTAGGGGATATACTAATTTGGAAGAGAATACTTTGGTTGGAGGAGGAGCCGAGATTAAAAATTCAATTTTTCAGGAAGATTGTCATATTCATTCAGGTTTTTTCGGAGATTCTATTTTCAGTCGGGGTTGTAAGGTGGGGGCTGGAACAGTTACCGCCAATGCCAGAATTGACCGAGGAGAAATAAAAATTAAAAACAAGAAACAGAAGATAACTACTGGTTTGAAGTCTTTGGGAGTGATTGTTGGAGAAAATGTTACAATAGGAATTAATACTTCTTTAATGCCCGGTATTCTAATTGGGTCAGATTGTATTATTGGCCCCCATTCCTTAGTAATGGAAAATGTTGCCGATAATCAAATTTTCTATAGTCAATTTAGAAAAAACGTCAAAAAGAGAAAGTAATTTCTTTTTTAATTAACAACAATGAGCCCCATTTTTCGGGGCTCTTATCGTTGCTGAAAAAATGATATACTGAAAAAAGCCAATGAAAGAAAAAAAAATTCAATATGTTATTGGGATAGACGGAGGAGGAACAAAGACAATTGCCGCCCTAGCTAATTTGAGGGGTAAGGTTCTGATTAAAGCTGAAACAGGTTCTTCTAATCCTCTAAAGGTTGGGATGAAAATAGCGGTTTTAAATATAAGAAAGGCGATTGGAAATATTTTAAAAAAATATCAGAAAGAAAGAATTGCCATAATTTATCTTGCTTTAGCTGCCGGTATAGAGAAAGATAAAAAGAAAAAAACAATAATTAAAAAAAACCTTCTTGAATATCCGGAATTTAATCGATTTTCTGATAAAAAAATAATTATTGAGGGGGATCAACTGGCAGCTTTTAGATCTGGTACCGATAAAAAAGCGGGGGTGGTTTTAATTTCTGGGACCGGTTCTGTGGCCATGGGCTGGAAAAAAGGAAAGGAGGAAATGGCTTGCGGTTGGGACTGGTTTTTAGGAGATGATGGTTCGGGTTTCTGGTTGGGTCGTAGAGCCTTAAGAATGGTCTGCCGACAGCTCGATGGCAGAGGAGAAGAAACCAAGCTCACTGATTTAGTTTTTCAAAAATGGAAGATCAGGGGAAAAGAGAAATTGATGGAAAGAGTTTACTTTGATTATAAAAAAGATTTTGTCGAACAGATTTCTTTATTATCTCCATTAATCAATAGAGCTGCCAAGAAAGGAGATAAAATTGCTAAAGATATTTTAATTGAAGGAGGAAAAGAATTAGCCTTAGCTGCAGCCCAGGTTATAAAAAAATTGAATTTTGAAAAAGAGAATTTTCCTTTAGTTTTAGTGGGTAGCACTTTAAAGTCACCGGTTGTTTTAAATAAAATAAAAAAAGAAGTTAGAAAAATAGCCCCAAAAGTTGAATTTATTCGGCCAAGGCAAATTCCAGCAATAGGAGCAATTAAGTTGGCCTTAGAATTCTTAGAAGATGCAGACAATAAAGATTAACCTTAAGAAGATAGAAAAAGAAAAGCTGATTTCGGTAATTAATTTATTAAAACAGGGTAGGGTTATTATTTTCCCCACTGATACCGTATATATTCCAGTAGCCGATGCTACGAGCAGGAAAGCCGTAAAAAAAGTTTTTCAGATAAAACAACGTTCCCCGAAGAATCCAATTCCCATATTTGTCAAGAATATTGAGGCAGCCAAGAAAATAGCCAAAATAAACAAGGTACAGGAAAAGTTCTTAGAAACAGTCTGGCCAGGAAGAGTAACAGTTGTCTTAAAAAGACTCCGCACCAGCAAAAATTCGGTGCGGGGCAATAAAAAAACAAAAATGAGAATTTACGGAGTAGCTAAAAATACGATTGCTCTTCGGATTCCAGACCTTAAACCAATGAATTTTCTATTAAAAAAACTAGACATACCTCTCGTTGGTACATCGGCTAATATTTCTGGAAAACCGGCTTCTGGCAATATTAAAGAAGTTTTACGGCAATTTAAGAGAAAGGAACATCAGCCAGATTTAATTATTGATGCTGGAAATTTGGCCAAAAGCAAGCCGTCTATAGTTTTGGATTTAACCACTTCCCCGCCAAAAATTATCAGGTCTTAAAAATATGATTATTCTTGCTATTGAAACTTCTTGTGATGAAACAGCCATTGCCTTGGCTAAGTGTCAGAAGTCTCGCTTTAGAATTTTGTCTAATATCATTTCCTCCCAAATAAAGATTCATCAAAAATGGGGAGGAGTGGTGCCGACTTTAGCTAAAAGAGAGCATCAGAAAAATTTAGTGCCAGTTCTAAAAAGAGCATTAAAAAAAGCCGGTATGTTAGTGAAAGTCAAAGATAAATCAAGAGCCCAAAAGAAAAAATTCGAAAAATTTAAAGAAATATTAACAAGAGAAGAGCATCTCTATAAAAAGTTAGAAAAATTTTTAGCAAATTATAAGAAACCAAAAATTAATTCTATTGCAATAACAATAGGTCCGGGGTTAGAGCCTGCTTTATGGGTAGGAATCAATTTTGCAAGAGCCCTTTCTTATTACTGGCAGTTGCCAATTATATCGGTTAATCATATAGAAGGACATATTTTTGCCAACTTTATTAGAGAAGAAATTAAGATTCAGAAAAAAGATATATTTCCAGCTATTTGTTTATCAGTTGCTGGCGGCCATACTCAGTTGATTCTAATCGAAAGTATTGGGAAATATGCTTCCAGAGATATTCTCCCTTCGGTCGAATATAAATTACTGGGGGAAACTCGTGATGATGCGGCTGGTGAGTGTTTTGATAAGGTGGCTAAGATTTTGGGATTAGGCTATCCGGGAGGACCGGCCATAGCCGAGCTTGCTCGGCGATGGAAATCCGAAGCACGAAATCTGCTGGACTCGAAGAGGACTCCCCGTAGGGTTGCATTCGAAATTAAACTTCCCCGACCGATGATTTATACTAAAGATTATGATTTCAGTTTTTCTGGATTAAAAACCGCCGTATTGTATAAAGTCAAAGACAAAAGACCCAAAGAAAGAAAAGATAAGAACTTTATTCGGGCAATGTGTGTCGAAGTTCAACAAGCAATAATTGACGTTTTAATTAAAAAAACCCTAAAGGCAGCTAAGCATTATAAAGTAAAAACAATATTACTAAGTGGAGGAGTGGCGGCGAACAAAGAGTTGAGAAAACAGCTTAAAGAGAAAATTCAACAAGAAATACCAAGCACTGGGTACTTAATGCCAGACAATCAATTCTGTACTGATAATGCAGCAATGATAGCAAGGGCTGCTTGTTCCCACCGGAAAGCGGGCGAGAGAAAAAACTGGAAAGGAATAAAGGCCAATGCCAATCTCAAAATTTAAAGTTAAATATTTTTTTTATTTTTAATTTTTCATTCGACTAAATACAATCAAGAAACATGCCCATACACTACTCTCCAATTTATTTTTTACATTATTTCCTAAAAAGAGAGGCTAGTCAGTTTTTCGCCAGCGTTGCTATCCGTTATTTAGCCCTGGGAATGGTTTTAATATTTGAGCCGATTTATCTTTATCTTTATTTTGAGAGATCTCTTCCCTCTACCCTTTTATTCTTTGGAGTAATTCATGGTCTTTATGGGATTTTGGTAGTTTATGGAGGAAAAATAATGGCAAAAATCGGGTTAAAACACAGCATGCTTTTTAGTCACTTTTTTTTCTTTGGATATTATCTCTGCCTATTTTTTCTTTATCGATCGTTTTTATTCATACCTTTGGCTATCATTTTAAAAGTCTTAGGAATGACTCTTTTTTGGCCAGCCTTTCATACTGATTTTGCTCGTTTTTCGGAAAAAGATCATCGAGGAATGGAGGTAGGGAAAATGAACATTGCCATGTTGGTCCCCGTCGTTGTCAGTCCAATTATTGGAGGATGGATTTTAACTGCCTTTAACTATCCGGTTTTATTTATGGTAGTGTTAATTATCCTTTTTGCCTCTGCCATTCCTTTATTTCTTTCCAAAGAAATTCATGAAATTTACACCGATTCTTATAAAAAGGCCTGGAGCAGAATTTTCAAAAAAGGAAATCGAAAAACTTCTTTAGCCTTCGCTTTTAACGGTATGGAAGTGGCGATGAATGCTTATTTGTGGCCTATTTTTATGTTTATTTTAGCCATCCAATATTCAGTTATGGGAGGAATCACCTCTTTTGCTTTGGGATTTTCAGCCTTTTTTACTCTATATATGGGAAAAATGACTGACACCATTAACCGGCCCAGACTTTTAAACATTGGCTCCTTTTTAACCTCTGTGGCCTGGATAATAAAATACTTTGTGGTAACCCCTTTCGGCGCCTTCCTGTCCCACACTCTTTATAGAATTTCCCGAACCACAGCCGGAATTCCTTTCCAGACCCTGTTTTATGAAAAAGCAGCCCTGAAAGGAGCAGAAACCGATGAATTCATAATTTATCGAGAAATAATTATAAATATTTCTAGATTTTTTTTATTTTTAGTTTTAGCAATATTCTTCTTTTTTGTTCCCAAAATTAATATAGCTTTTATAATAGCTGCAATATTTTCTTTAGGTTTTATGTTACTGGAGGAGCCGTCAAAATTTAAAAGAAAATGAAAAAACGAGCTTTGATTAGTGTCTGGGATAAAATAGGAATAGCCGATTTTGCTAAAAATTTGACTAAATTAGGTTGGGAAATAGTATCAACTGGCGGGACGGCCAAAATTCTTAAAAAAACTGGGATTAAAATAATTCCAATCGAAAAAATTACCAGGAATCCGGAAGCTTTCGACGGAAGAATGAAGACAATTTCTTTCCAGATTGAAGGAGCATTGCTTTACGACCGGAAAAATTTAAGACACCAGAAAGAGGCTAAAAAATTGGGTATTCAGCCAATTGATATGGTAGTTTGCAACCTTTACCCACCCAAATTTTGTAAAACAAAACTTAGGCGGGTTTATCCTTTTGAGAAAGTTATTACTCAAAAAGATTACATTCTTGAGAAAGCCGTTGATAATATCGACATTGGCGGGCCAACAATGATTAGAGCCGCAGCTAAAAATTATAAATATGTAGCAGTAGTCATTGACCCGGAAGATTATGGTATGATTATAAAGGTCCTAAAACAGAAGAAAGAGATTCCAGAGAAAATTCGATTAGAACTAGCCAAAAAAGTCTTTCAGCGAACAGCCGAATACGATAAAAATATAACTAAATTTTTCAAAAGTGTCTCTTAAGAATTTAGTGGCTGCCTCCGATGGTTTCTTTCCATCCCCGGATGGCCCTGAAATTTTAATTAAGGCAGGAGTAAAAGCAATTATTCAGCCGGGTGGTTCTATTCGTAATAAAGAGACAATTAATCTTTGTAATAAATATAAAGTTCCAATGGCGCTAACTAATATTAGATGTTTTAAACACTAATTTTATGGACATTAAAATTATTCGAAAGAAAGATCCTAAAATTGCAGCTCTTATTGACAAAGAAAGAAAAAGGCACGAAGAGACTTTGAATTTAATAGCTTCTGAAAACTATGCTTCGACAGCTGTCAGAGAGGCTCTAAGCTCGCTCTTTATTGCCAAATACTCTGAGGGGAGGCCATATAAGAGATATTACGGGGGGACAAGGATTATTGATGAATTAGAGACGTTAGTTGAAGAAAGAGTAAAAAAAGTTTTTAAGATAAGTCCAAAAAAATGGGCAGTAAATGTTCAGCCTTATTCTGGAAGTCTGGCAAATTACGCAGTTTTAAGAGGACTTTTAAATCCTGGCGATAAAATTATGAGCCTGGCCTTGAGTCATGGCGGCCATCTAAGCCAAGGGGCAAAAGTTTCTCTTTCCGGCCAGGATTTCAAAGTTGTTAATTATTTTGTAAATAAAAAAGGATTTTTAGATTATAGAGAAATCGAAAAATTAGCTAAAAAAGAACGACCAAAGTTAATTATTACAGGATACAGCGCTTATCCAAGAAAAGTAAATTTTAAAAAATTCGCCCAGATTGCCCATAAGATTACAGCTTACTTAATGGCTGATATCGCCCATATTTCAGGTTTAATTGCAGGCTCTGTACATCCCAGCCCTTTTCCTTTTGCAGATGTTGTGACTTTAACCACACATAAAACTCTAAGGGGGCCGCGAGGAGCAATAATTATCTGCAGGGAAGCATTACGGAAAAAGATTTTTCCGAAAGTTTTCCCCGGAATTCAAGGAGGACCACATAATCACACAATTTGCGCTCTTGGTGTTGCGCTAAAAGAAGCCCAAAAACCGCAATTTAAGAAATATATTCAACAAATAGTGAAAAACGCTAAAGTCTTGGCTGAAGAACTCAAGAAATACAATTTCGATTTAATCTCCGGAGGAACCGATAACCACTTGATTCTAATTAATTTAACCAATAAAGGACTTTCGGGCAAAGAAGCCCAGAATTTATTAGAAAAGGTTGGGATAGTAACCAATAAAAATGGAATTCCCTACGACCAGAGAAAGCCTTTTGACCCTTCGGGATTAAGAATTGGAACGCCATCTCTTACCAGCCGAGGGATGAAGGAAAAGGAGATGCGAAAGATAGCTTATTGGATTAACGAAGTTATTGAAAGTTCAAAAATTAACCCGCCAAAATTTTGCGAAGCAAAACTTAGGCGGGTGAAAAGAGAAATAAAAAAATTGTGTAAGAAATTTCCTCTACTATAATGACCAAAATATTAGATGGCAAAAAATTAGCAGGAAAAATCTCCGATGTTCTTAGAAAAGAGATTAAAAAATCTAATCTGAGGTTAAGATTAGCCGTAGTTTTAGTGGGAGAAGAACCTGTTTCTAAAATTTTCATCAGCCAAAAGAAAAAGTTTTGTGAAAATACTGGAGTTAATTTTAGGTTATATAATTTCCCAAAAAAAATCAGCCAAAATAGACTTCAAAAAGAGGTTAGAAGAATTAGTAAGAACTCAAAAAATTCGGGAGTAATAATTCAACTCCCCTTACCGAAAAATATAGATACAAATAAAGTTTTAAATCTAATTCCTTCACGCAAAGATGTTGATGTTTTATCAACTGAGAGTTTGGGAAGATTTTATCAAGGAACTTCAAAAATTTTACCTCCCGTCGTTAAGGCAATTTCTTATCTTTTTACAATTTATAATTTAAGAATTAAAAGAAAGAATGTGGTTCTAATTGGCTCAGGGAAATTGACCGGCTTACCCTTAACCCTATGGATTTTAAAAAAGGGGGGAACCTTGACAGTTATTAATAAATTTACCCCAAATATTTCTTCGTTTACCAAAAAAGCTGACATTTTAATTTCCGGCGTTGGGAAATCAAATCTCATCACTGCCAAGATGACAAAGAGGGGAGTAATAGTTATTGATTGTGGCTCAAGTTATCTGGAGGGAAAGTTAGTAGGAGATGTAGATTTTAAAAGTGTTTCCAAAAAAACAAGTTATATCACTCCAGTGCCAGGAGGGGTTGGTCCGCTTACAGTAGCCTTTGTAATTAAAAATTTAGTAAACCTTAACAAATAGGAGTATTAAATCTTAGGAGCAAGTAGAATGAGGATTGAACTTCCTTTTTTTCTCTGTGCTATGATATTATTAGAATAAGAACAATAATATAAGAAACTATGCAAAATGCAACACACAATCTCTCTTTAAGAGAAATAAAACATAATAAAACTAACCGCTTAAATACAAAATATCTGCTTTTCAGTGCAAAAGAAATACTTTGTATTTTTGCGTAAAACTATGAACAGATTCAGGACAATTTTCCTAAGTTTTGTCACCATCATCATTTCTGTAGCCATTGTCTTCGTTATCGTCAAAGCCGGCAATCTTGAACCCTCGGCTTCGCCGGCAGCCACTATGTATACCCTTTCAAATATCTATACCCGTTTAACTACCAACGCTACTTCCACTGAAGGCGATCATTCATTTTCTCCTTCAGTCTCACCAGCTTCCTCAATGTATACTCTCACCCAGATTTACGAAGCTATCCCCACCATTGATGCTGCTAAAGTGCTTTCTGGCACTTCTTATTTGGGAGTAGCTGGCACAATGACTAATGTAGGACAACAGATTATTACTCCCACTACAACCAATCAGACCATTACCTTAGGTTATCACGATGGGACAGGATATGCTGAAGGAGATGCTGATTTGACTGTGGGCAAGATAAAAAGCGGGGTAGATCTTTTCAGCGTGATTGGCGATTATCCTTCGGCCACTTATACTCTGCCCGGGGATACCGCGGCTGCTGACAGTACTGCCGCAGATATTTTAAGCGGTTTGGAAGCTTGGAGCAAGGCAGGCGCGCTTATCACCGGCACAATGCCGACTCAAACTTTATCAGCCGCCACTACCTCTGTAAGCGCCGGCTATTACAGCGCGACAACATTGGACGCGGTGGATATTGATTTGATAGCAGGCAATATTTTGAGCGGGAAAACCATTTTTGGAATCGCCGGAACCGTTACAGCCGGTTATCCTTACGGCGATACAATCCAGAGCACGGTTTTAACTACGGCTGCCGGAGCCGGAACTTACAACGCGGCCAATCTTACTGTTGGCACGGTAAAAAAAGACACTCTTTTTGGCGTAGGACTAACCGGCGATTATCCTTCGGCCACTTATGCTCTACCCGGGGATACTGGGGCTGGTGACGCTGTGGTTGGCAACATCCTCTCAGGACTTGAGGCCTGGACAAAAGCCGGCGCTCTTTTAACCGGCACAATGACTAATGTCGGTCAGCAGACTATTACTCCCTCGACTACTAACCTGACCATTACCCAAGGTTATCACAATGGCACTGGTTATGCTGAAGGAGATGCTGATCTGACTGCAGGCAACATTAAAAGCGGAATTTCCATATTTGGGGTGGCCGGAACCTTTAAAAGGCTTCTTCCCGATACTGGTCAAACCGGCTGTTGGAACACAACGGGAGGCTCAATAACCTGCGGTGATGCTCCAGCGGGGCAGGATGCTGAATACACTGCTGCAAACTCCGGGACCCTCGATCCGTCATTTACTGACAACGGAGACGAGACCATCACCGATAACAACACTAATTTAATGTGGCAGAAATGTTCAAAAGGCCTTTCCGGCTCAACTTGCACCACCGGTACGATTGAAACTAATTATTGGGCAGCTGCTCCTTCGTACTGCGAAGGACTTAATTTTGCCGGCCAGACTGACTGGAGATTGCCCAATATAAAAGAACTGCAAAGCATTGTTAATTACCAAAATGTTAGCCCAGCTATTAACACCACTTATTTCCCCGCTACTCAGTCTAGCTACTATTGGTCGGGTTCTACCTTCGTCGGTAACCCTGCCGGCGCCTGGGTCGTGTTCTTCGGCACCGGCGGCGTGGACGGCTACGATAAGGATACTTTTCTTTTGTATGTCCGTTGCGTCCGCGGGTAGAATCTTGTAATTTGTATCTTAACCTGTAACCCGTGAATTTATGATCCAATTTCATAGTCATTTGTAATTTAAAATGGATGAGTTTGCTCATTTGGTTTATAAAATTACTAAAGATTTTCCCAGAGATGAATTATACGGAGTAACTTCTTAGTTACGAAGAGCTGCTCTTTCGATAGTCTTAGACTACATTGAAGGTTATGCCAGAAAAATGGATAATGTCTACAAGAATTTTTTAGAAACCTCGTACGGATCACTTAAGAAAGCCAAATATCTATTACATTTTTCTTTGGTCGAAAATTATGTATCTAAAAAGAACTATGGAAGAGCAATGGAATTAACTGAAGACGTTGGAGCAGATGGTATTGGGCATTCTAAGAAAGTTATAAGTTATAAATTCCAGGTTATATGTTCCAAAATACAAAATATACTCTCCTTGCCGTCATTTTATGGGTAGGATTTTTCTTCGCCTTTCCAGTTTGGGCTGCCGGAAACACCACGGGTTACGCTTGGGGAGAAAACGCGGGCTGGATCAACTTTAATCCCAGCCAGGGCGAGGGGGTAACGGTAACAAATAGCGCAGTTGCTGGCTATGCCTGGGGAGAAAATGTTGGTTGGATTAATCTCAACCCTACTTATGGCGGGGTAACCAATGACGGTCAGGGTAATCTTTCAGGATATGCCTGGGGCGAGAATGTTGGTTGGATAAATTTCAATCCCACTGGTTCTCAGGTAATTATTGATGGTTCAACCGGTGATTTTTCAGGTTATGCCTGGGGAGAAAATGTGGGCTGGATTAGTTTTAGTTGTGCTAATTGCAATATTAATACAAGCTGGAGAAAAACAGTTGTTGTTACTGGTGGTGGTGGAGTTATTTCTCCACCAGTCAGCACTACCGGTCAAGGTAATGTTTATCAAAATTTAGGAGGAGAGGTTAGAAAAACCTTTGAATCTGGAGAGTTAGCTAAAGTAGTTTTTCCTTCCTACAGCATTAAGGGAACAGTGGTAGTTAAAATTGAGCCAAAAGATAAAGTTGAGGCAATTAAAACCAATCCCTTACCTAAAAATACTAAAATAGTTGGTGACTTAGTAGCTGATTTTACAGCTCTTTCTGGAGGAGAAGAATTAGAAAAATTTGAGGGAGTAGTGGCGATTACTTTTACCTATACAGATGCAAAAGTAAAAGAAGTCGGGGTTGATGAAAAGACTCTCAAGATTTACTGGTGGGATAAAACTACTAAAAGCTGGAAACCATTGAAAAGCGAAGTTAACACATTAACTAACACTGTCACTGCCCAGACCATCCACTTTACTTTGTTTGCCCTAATGGGAGAGATAAAAGAAAAACCAATTGTTGAGATGACCGTTGAGGAACTTAAACAAAAGATTGCTGAAATTTCAGAAAAGATTAACCAATTAAAAGTTCAGCTTCAACAACTTTTGGAAAAGGAGGTCACTGAAGAAATCCCAACTAATTACAGATTCACCATTAATCTTAAATATGACCAGACAAATGATGACGTCAGATACTTACAGATCTTCTTAAAAGCCCAAGGTCCTGAGATTTATCCTGAAGGCATAGTGTCTGGTTGGTTTGGTCCTTTAACTAAGAAGGCAGTAATTCGCTTTCAGGAAAAATATGCTGAAGATATCTTAGCTCCTTGGGGATTAACGGAAGGTACTGGTTTTGTTGGTTCAACTACCCGAGCTAAGATTAACGATATTTTAGGTCGGTAAAAGAGAAAGATAAGAATCTTCAAATAACTAAACTGCAGAAGTCAGAACCCTGCAGCTTGCATCTACGGTTCACATATATGTGAACCGTAGTATTATCCTTTTTACTTTTGACTACATAAACATAAAAATGGTAATGGGATATCTTTTCTTTTTATCTTCCAATTTGTTAGAATTGAATTGTCCTGCTAGCGAAGATTTAAAAATTTAAATTCTCGCAACACAATTTGGATTTATTTATTTTTCAACAAATTAATCAATTTGCTTTACGATGGTTTTGGTTGGACGTTTTGACTATTTTTTTCGCCAAATACTTTGGTTATATTTTAGTTTTTTTATTACTTTTATTTTTAGTTAAAAATTTTAAAAAATATCGTCAGATGGTAACCTTGTCCTTTTTATCCGCGATTTTGGCAAGGTTCATTATTGTAGATACTATTCGTTTGTTTTGGGAAAGACCAAGACCATTTGTTGACAATCATATTAATTTACTTTTAGACCGTCTGAATCAATCCGCCTTTCCTTCGGGCCATGCTGCCTTCTTTTTTGCCATTGCTACAATTATCTATTTTTATAACAAAAAGGCCGGCCTTCTGTTCTTTATGGCCAGCTTTTTAATTACTATTCCTCGGATTTTCACCGGAGTTCATTGGTCATCAGATATTTTGGCTGGGGCAATCGTTGGTATCCTCTCAGCTCTTTTGATTATTCTTTCTTTTCGGAAATTTTTTTTAATTGTAAAGAAATAATAACCGCAATCACCGTAATGAGCACGGCATACATAAACTTTCCGGCCACTCCTCTTCCTTTTAGGAAGAGAACATTGAACGGGGTCTAATGGCATCATTCCAGGCCAGAGCCGCTACCAATTCAAATCCGACCAAGATTAAAGTAATCATCTTTTCTTCAGCTTTCTTTCGGATTTTTTCTATTTTTCTCGAGGACTTCATTTTTAAAATCAGTGCCGCGGGTGGGACTCGAACCCACACGACCTTTCGGTCATACGATTTTGAGTCGTACGCGTAAACCAATTCCGCCACCGCGGCCAGTTAGAGTTAGTTGGGTTAAAATCACCAGTACAGAAAGAATATACTTTTGCTTATTTCTTGCGATAAACTATGGAGAACTCAGCCAACCTGGCCAAGGTCCAATTTTAATTTAACAAAGATTCCGGTTTTTATCAACCTAGGGTCTTTTCCAAGAAGCTTCAATAATTTTTTGAGGATGTTGTAATTGAGCCTTCTTTAAGTTTTTACAGGAAATTTTGTGAACAGAGGCATTTTTAGTTTTTGCAATGATAGCCTTGATGTTATCTCCTGATCGAGGATCACAACATTTGGCGAGAGCAAAAGAAATACCGGTTTCCCCGCCGATTAAGATAATTTGAGGGGGTTTTTTTATTCCGGGCTTAACGAATAACTTTGGCTTTTTAAATATTTGTCTTGTTATTCTTTTTGGTAAAAACCTCTCTCTAATAGATTCCAAGAAGCCATTTTTAAACTCTTTTTTGATATGAGAGTAGGCTAAATTGGTTTTAACGAATCTTAACCAATTTCGGCTTGGTTTTTTATTTTTATCAACCAGAATTTCCACCACATCTCCATTTTTCAACGGAGCTGATACTTGAGTTATCTTTCCGTTGACTTTCGCTCCGGCACAATGGTTTCCGATTTCAGTATGAATATGGTAGGCAAAATCGATAGCGCAAGCTCCTTCGGGAAGATTGATCACATCTCCCTTGGGCGTGAAGACAAAAATTCTACTTTTAAAAAAATCAATTTTCAATCTTTCAAAAAACTCTTTTGTTCTGTGAATTTTTTGTTGCCAGTCTTTTAATTGTTGAATCCAAATATATTTATTTTGTTGAGCCTTTAGATCTACTTTTTCTTTATAAGCCCAATGAGCACAAATTCCATTTTCGGCCCGATTATGCATTTTTGGAGTTCTAATCTGAAGCTCAGTTAGTTTTCCCTCCAAACAGAAGCAAGTAGTATGAAGGCTTTGATAGCCATTTGGCTTGGGAAGAGCAATAAAGTCCTGAATTCTGCCTATAAGCGGTTTGAAATGTTTATGTATAATTCCCAAGGTCTTATAACAAGAATCTAAATCTTTTACAATAATTCTTAAAGCTACTAGATCATAAATTCTTTCAAAATCCATGCCATGCTTTAAAAGCTTCTGATAAAGACTCCAGTATGATTTAACTCGAGAGTGGATATTTAAAGGAGTTATTCCCTCTTTCTCTAAGATTTTTTTAATAATTGGCTCTACTTTTTTCAAATAACCCTCTCTTTTTTCATATTTTTCTTTTACATTTTTTATTAACCATTCGTACTCTTTACGATAAAGATAAGGAAAAGCCAGGTCTGCAAGCTGGACTTTTATTTCGCCCATTCCTAATCTGTCAGCTATTGGAGCGAAAATTTCTAAAGTTTCTAAGGCAAATCTTTTCTGTTTTTCTTTAGGCATATATTTTAATGTTTCCATATTATGAAGACGATCAGCCAGTTTTATCAAAATCACCCTTAAATCTTCAGCCATAGCAAAAAACATTTTTCTTAGGTTCTCTACTTGAGGACTAACAGAAAAGATAGAGATAGGGGGAAGATTATACACTTTAGGATAACGAAGCCTGCTTAATTTACTTACTCCGTCAACCAGAAAAGCAACTTCTTTGCCAAATTCTTTTTCGATTTCATCCAAAGACGCCGAGGTATCGTCGGGTACATCATGCAATAAAGCTGCAGCAATAGTTTTGGAATCAAGGTTTCTACCGGCTAAAATTAAAGCCACCTTTAAAGGATGAATAATATAATCATCACCAGAAAATCTTTTTTGTCCCTGGTGGGCATTTCTTGCAAAATTAAAAGCCTTTTCAATCAAAACCGGGTCATCGCTTTTTTGTTTAATTTGTTTCAAGATATTCAGCATGTTATTTACTCCGTTAGAGATTTACCTCTAACGGAGTCTAAAGCCTCGCCCTTTCTAACGGGGTTTACAGTCTTTATTAAAACACCTTATCTTTTTCCATTTAGTGATAACTAGGATTGATTCACACTTTGGACAATTTTTTCCAATCGGTTTTTCCCAAGAGGCAAAATCACAGTCCGGCCAGAGAGAGCACCCATAGAAAATCTTCTTATTTTTTGTCCTTCTTTCAACCATTTCTCCTTTCTTACATTTTGGACATTTAATATCTAAAGATTTAGGGATATCTTTTTTGTATCGACACTTTGGAAAATTGGAGCAAGTATAAAACTCTCCAAATCTGCTTATCCTAATTAATAAATTGGCTCCACAATCTGGGCAAATTTCGTTAGTTAGTTCTGCAATTGATTCTTTTTTTGAAACTTTTTGACGCTTTTTTTCTAAGTTTTCATTAAAAGGAGTATAAAATTCTTTTATAATTGTGACCCACCCTACTTTTGCCTGAGCAATTTTATCTAAATCGTCCTCCATCGTGGCCGTGAAATCAATACTAACAATCTTCGGAAAATTTTTAACCAGAAGATCGTTTACTATAAAACCAATTCTGGTTGGTTGAAACCGTCTATTTGCATCTTTTTCAATGTAATTTCTTCCTTGGATTGTAGCTAATGTCGGGGCATAGGTTGAAGGCCGGCCAATCCCTTTTTCTTCCAGGGTCTTAATTAAAGTTGCTTCGGTATATCTGGGGGGAGCCTGAGTGAAATGCTGAGAAGATATGAGATTTATAAGCTTTAAGGCTTCATTTTTTTTCAATAATGGTAGTTCGTTTTCTTCAAATTTAATGGGATATATTTTTAAAAAACCTTCGAATTTTAAAATTTGGCCAGTGGCCCGAAAGAGATATGTTTTAGCTGAAATATCAATAGTAGTCGAGTCGAAAATGGCTTGATTCATCTGGCAAGCAATAAATCTTCGCCAGATTAAATCATAAAGTTTGAACTGGTCGTCGTCTAACCCCGCACCAGAAACTTTGTTTCGGTTCGGGGCTGGTCCGGCACCGTGCTCGGCTCTGGTGCTGGGCTTCGCTCCGGCGTCGGGTTTTGCCTCTATTTTCAGTTTTTCTGGAGTATTTTCAGGATAAGTTGGCCTAATGGCCTCATGGGCTTCTTGAGTCTTACCTTTAGCCTTATACTTTTTCAGAAAACCTGCCCAATATTTTTTACCGTAATTTCCGATAATGAATTTTTTAACCGCCAATAAAGATTGTTCAGAAAGGTTAAGAGAATCGGTTCGGTGATAGGTAATATGCCCTTTTTCATAAAGCCGCTGGGCAATAAACATGGTTTTTCTTGCCGAGAATCTTAATTTTCGATAAATCTCTTGCTGCAAAGTACTTGTTGTAAATGGAGGAAGAGGATTTCTTTTTACTTCTTTTTTTTCAATATCAATTACCTTATATTCAGCCCCTTTTAGATCTTCGATAATTTTATCAGCTTCTTTTTTGGCTGCAATTGCAAGCTTTGGAATAGTTTTTCCATTTTTCTTAATTAGCGAAGCCTTAAATTCTACCTTTGTATTTTTATTTTTTTTAAGTAATGCCTCAATGCTCCAATATTCTTTGGGAGTAAATTTCTGAATTTCTCTTTCTCTTTCAACTATCAATCTTACTGCTACCGACTGGACTCTTCCTGCCGATAGCCCCCTAGCCACTTTATCCCATAAAAAAGGTGATAATTTATAGCCAACAATGCGATCTAAAATTCTTCTGGCTTGTTGGGCATTAACTAAATTCATGTCAATTTTTCTTGGATTTTTTAAAGCCTTCTCAATTGCTCTTTTTGTAATTTCGTGGAAAACTATTCTTTGATAAGGCTTTAAACCATTCAGATTAAGCAACTGGACAAGATGCCAAGCAATGGATTCTCCTTCTCTATCTTCGTCAGTAGCTAAAATTACAGATGTTGCTTTTTTAGCTTCTTTTTTTAATAACTGAGTTATTTTTCTGGTTTTTGGAATGATTATGTAGCTTGGCTTAAAATCGTTTTCTATATCTATCCCAAGTTTACTTTTTGGCAGATCTCTAACATGGCCATAAGAAGATAAGACCTTGTAATTTCGGCCTAAAAATTGCTGGATAGTTCGAGATTTAATTGGTGATTCAACTATTACTAATTGCATATATGCTTCCTCCCAAGTTTCTTATTTTTCCTTTTATTTCCAATGTCGAGAGAGTGCTGGAAACGACAGATGCTTGTAATTTTGTTTTTTCGATAACTTTGTCAACATATAAAGACTCTTCTCTTAATGCTTCTAAAACTAGATTTTCCTCTTTGGTTTTTCCCGTTGTTGTTTTAGCCTTCTTTTTAATGGGTAAATTTAATTCTCTTAAAATATCGTTAGCATTCTCAATTAATTTTGCTCCCTTCTTTATTAAATTGTGGGAACCTCGAGAATTAGAAGAATAAATTGAACCAGGAATAGCAAAGACTTTTCGGCCCTGCTCGAGAGCATAGTGAGCAGTAATTAAAGCCCCTGACTTTTCTTTAGCCTCAACCACCAAAACTCCCAAAGAGAGTCCGGCAATAATTCTGTTTCTTTGGGGAAAAGTAAATTGAGTCCCTCGAGTACCAGGTCTGTATTCAGAAATTAAAGCTCCACCTTTTTCAATAATTTTTTGGGCCAACCTCAGATTTGATTGAGGATAAATGCTTTTTTCATCAATGCCCGTTCCTAAAACAGCAATTGTTTGTGTTCTCCGTTCAACTGTTGCCTGATGGACAAAAGTGTCAATGCCGGGTGCTAATCCTGAAACAATAATTAAACCGGCCTCAGCTAAATCGCCGGCAATTCCCAGGGCTACCTGTTTTCCGTAAGAAGAAAATCTTCTTGTTCCAACAATAGCAAAGCAGGGCTCATCTGGAAAAATATTTCCTTTAACATAAAGAACCTTTGGCGGATTCTTAATTTTTTTAAGAAGTTCTGGATAATCTTTATTATTAATATTAATCTCTTTTATTTCTTCCATTTTTTAATTTAGCACGATTTTTAAAAATTAAGAAATTCGATGTTTTAATAAGTTCAACATTAATCCTAAGCTTGTCAAAAGATTGACTTTTTCGACTCCGTATATTATTTTTTAAACGGAGGGCTTGTACTTAAACAACCAAAAGGAGGCGGAAATGAAGAGTTTTGAGGAGATAATTCAAGAGGCGACCTACCTATTGGATAAACAAAAAGAAAGATTGTTAAATGACCTAGAGGGAAGCGAAATTGATGAGGATGTTCTAAAAGATAGGATGATAAAAACTGTTGAGGAAGTTTTTCGTTCGTTTTTCGACGTATCAGTAAACGATTTAGCGCCGTCTGAAAGAGGCGAAATCGAGCGAATAGCCAGAGAAACTGCAAAAGAGCAAATGCCAATCCTTCTAGCAATCCGCGCCAATTATTGAGGGGCCAGAGACATGGCCTCTTTTTTATTTTCTTAATTTCTCAACAGCTTCAGAGAGCATTTGGCAATAGAGGTTCAGTCCTACTTGATTTATATTGCCAGATTGTTCTTTTCCCAAAATATTCCCCGTTCCTCTGATTTCCAAATCTTTTAAAGCAACTTGATAGCCAGAACCCAAGGCTTCGGCTTCTTTTAGGGCCTGAAGCCTTTCTCTGGCCAAAGAGGAGATTCTTTTAGAGTATAGAAAATAAGCAAAAGCCTGAATATGAGACCTGCCAACCCTTCCCCTTATTTGATAGGCTTGGGCTAGCCCGAGTTTTGTGCCGTCTGCGACAATTAAAGTATTAACATTGGGTAGATCAATTCCATTTTCAATTATTGTCGTTGTAACTAAAACATCGATCTTTTTTTGTTGGAAATCTTGTATTGTTTTAATTAGTTCTTTTTCTGCCAATTTTCCATGGGCGATTCCAATTTTAACCTTAGGCAATAATTTCTCTAAAAATTCCCGCATTTTTTCAATTGCTTGAATTCGATTAAAAAGAAAATAGACCTGTCCTCCTCTGGAAATTTCCTTTTCAATAGCCTGTTTGATTATTTTTTTCTTGAAATGGACAATAAAAGTTTTAATCGGGAGCCTGCCGGGAGGAGGTGTTGTAATTAAACTTATTTTTTTCAGGGATGAGAGAGCCAAATAAAGGGTTCTGGGAATTGGAGTTGCAGAAAGTGATAATATATCAAGATTAGCCCTGATTTTTTTAAATTTTTCTTTTTGTTTAACCCCAAATCGGTGTTCATCATCAATAATTAAAAGCCCCAGCCCTCCACCTTTTTGAGAGGGGTGGGGGGTAACATCTTTTGATAATAATCGATGGGTGCCAACAACAAAATCAACTTTACCGGCATTTAATTCTTCAACAATTTTTTTTTGTTCTTTTTTTGTTTGAAGGCGAGAAAGCAATCTAATTTTTACGGGAAGATTTTTTAATCTTTTTCTAAAATTATGGAAATGCTGATAAGCCAAAATAGTGGTTGGACAGATCATTACTGCCTGGTAGCCGGATTTCACCACTTTTATCATTGCCCTTATTGCCACTTCTGTTTTACCAAAACCAACATCGCCACACAAGATTCTATCCATTGGCCGATTATTTTCTAAATCTTTTTTTATTTCTTCGATCGCTTCATTTTGGTCGGGAGTCTCAAGGTACTGAAAATCAGAAGCTAACTGAAGGTCTATTTCGTCTTCTGGTAAGTAAGGAGAGCGAGTGGTTATCTCTCTGCTGGCCGCAATGTCTAAAAGCTCTTTAGCCAATTTCTCAGTTTCTGCTTTTATCTTTCTTTTTGTTTTCTGCCAGAGTGAACTACCTAATCGAGCAATTTGCGGTTTCCCAAAACCAATATAACGTGAAAGTTTTCTTTCTAGGCCCAAGGGAACATATAACCTATCTTCCTGAGCGTATTTTAGTACATAATATTGCTTATTATCTGATTCTCCGTTGACAGACAGCGTGACAGTTGACTGTTGTTCATAAATGCCAATACCATGATCTAGATGAACTAAACAATCTCCGGGTTTAATTCCTTTTAAATCAGAAAATATTTTTTGAGATTTTAGCTTTTTTTTCAAAATCTCTTTTGATTTTTTCTCATCTTCGATTACTACTTCTAATTTTTCAATATTCTCAATTTTATTACCAAAAAACTCAAACAATAGAGCTTGATTTGAATTTAGAGGAAAAACCTCAACCAAACCTCCTCGTTGGGAGAATTCTCCCGGATATTCAATTTTCAATACTTTCTCATAGCCCATTTCATCCAACTTTCTTAAAAATTGAGAGAGATTAAGGGTTTGCCCTTTTTCTAAAAATAGAGTATTGCTCTCGAAAAATGATTGGGTTTTTCTGGCAGCTAAAATCTTTGAAAAATTCTCCTCAAACCAAAAATTTCCCTTATTCAAAAAATAGGGGATGAGACTGACAATCAAAACTCTATCGGTAGCTTCCCTTGACAATTTCATTCGATTGAATTATAATAAAATATTTACAAGATAGTCAAGCCGTATTCTACCTTTTTACCCTCCAGCCTGCCTATCAGCGGTGAAATTCTAGGCAATCCCTCCTTAAGCCTGAAGTAGCCGAAAGTCTAGGGATTTGAAGGTTATCTTTTGAGTCCCTGGCGCTGATAGGTGGACTGGAGGGTAAAGTTTATTCTTTAGAAAGAAGAAAGGAGCAGGGATCGGCAAGAGTGCTAATTGGCCAGCTGGCCAATTTTTTTATCGGTTATATTTTTACATTGGCCCGCACGAACTATGTTGGATTCAACCGGGAAATAGAAATTTTAAAAAACTTCCGTTGAAAAGCTCATTTTTCACACAAGACCTTGCTTAATTCATCTGGGTCATTGTTTTTTCTAGATTTTCCTTGAGAACCATTGTAATTGCTAAACAAGTTTTTTCAACAGTTTTTTCAACAACTTTCTCTTCTGCTTTACCAAATTTCTGAAGAACATATTTTTCAACATTTTTGGGTTTTCCGTCTTTCGACTGAATTCCTATTCTAAATCTAATAAAATTTTTCGTTTTTAATTCTTTAACTATTGATTCCACTCCTTTATGACCGCCAGATCCCCGATTTTTGACGATCCTGATTTGGCCCAAAAGAATGTCAATATCATCATGAATAATCCAGACATTAGTAGTTGGCAGTTTGTAGTAGACAGATAGGGCTTTGACTGCCTTTCCAGATAAGTTCATAAAAGTTTCAGGGAGAATGAGGATCACGTCTTTTTTTTCGTAAATTCCTTTCGAAATCAAAGCGTTAAATTTCTTTTGCAGTTTAAAATTAGGGAAACCAATGACTTCCTGCCAGCAACTAACTATTGACCTGCCAATATTGTGGCGACTTTTTTGAAATTTTTTTCCTGGATTACCCAGTCCAATAATGAAAATCATAATAAATTTGTTCGTAATAATATTATATCATTTCTCTTGCCCCCACGCCAAACGATGATTATTTTGTTAATTTAGATGCTTTCTGTGCCTCATCCTCGCTTGGTGCGTCGGCTTGCCAGATGAAAAAATTTTAGCTACAATAGAATAGTTATGCGAAATATATTGTCTTTTCTCTGGGAGATCTCAAAAATAGTTATTATCGCTTTATTAATAGTGGTGCCTGTCCGTTATTTTTTATTTCAGCCCTTTATTGTTAGGGGAGCCTCGATGGAGCCTAGTTTTAATAGTGGGGACTATTTAATTATCGATGAAATTTCCTATAGATTCCGAGAACCCCAAAGAGGTGAAGTGATAGTTTTCAAGTATCCTCAGGATCCTTCTCAACGATATATTAAAAGAATTATCGGTCTTCCCGGAGAAACAATTCAGATAAAAGAAGGTCAAATATTTATTTCAGAAGACGGAGAAGCCTACATGTTAGATGAATCGTTCTATTTTTTTGAGCCATCGGTTACCCTCGGAGACTTTCTTGTTACTTTAGAAGAAAATAAATACTTTGTTTTGGGAGATAACCGGGCTTTTTCTTCTGACTCGAGACGTTGGGGATCTTTACCAGAAAATTATATTATTGGTCGAGTTCTTTTCAGGGCTTGGCCCCCAACAGCTATTGCCAAAATTATCACTCCCATTTATAAAACCCCTTAGAAGACATGCCCCGTAGTAGAATTTCGACAGTTCGCCCGAAGGGCGAACAAGGTAAAACGGGGCATAAAAGAGAGAAAAAGATATTCAACATATAAATTATAAACCGAGATTTCATCTCATTGATTTAAGTCGAAATTTCACTACGGGGCATGGATTCAAGTATTTCCAAAAAAAGAAAAAGAGGGTATCAATCTCCCCAAGGAATGCACGATATTCTTCCTGAAGACCAGAAGTACTTTCAGAAACTTTATAATATAGCTGAGAATATTGCCAATTTCTATGGTTTTAGATTTATTGAAACTCCGATTTTAGAGGAAGCTGGACTTTTTGAAAAAGGAACAGGGTTGAGCACCGATGTTGTCCAGAAACAAATGTATACATTTAGAACCAAGGGAGGAGATTGGTTGACCCTCAGACCAGAGGGGACCCCGTCCGTGGTTAGAGCCTATATTGAACATGGGATGTTTAATCGTCCTCAGCCGGTAAAGTTTTGGTATTCTGGCCCCTTTTTTCGCTATGAGAGACCACAGGCTGGCAGATTTCGTCAGTTTCATCAAATTGGTTTTGAAGTTTTCGGAGAACAAAGTCCAGTTGTTGATACTCAGATTATCCAAATTTTTTATAATATTTTAAAAGAGCTTCGTTTCGAAGATTTGACCGTTGAAATCAATAGTATAGGAGATAGTCAATGCCGGCCTTATTATAAAAAACTTTTAGTAAGCTATTTAAAATCTAAAACCGAGAGTTTGTGTCATAGTTGTCAAAGAAGAATTAGAGAAAATCCCCTCAGAATCTTAGATTGCCAGGAAGAAAAGTGCCAACGAGTTAAAAACCAGGCCCCTCAAATAATTGATCATCTCTGTCAGGAATGTCATAATCACTTTAGAGAAGTTTTAGAATTCTTGGATGAACTAGAGCTACCTTACTATCTTAATCCTTATCTTGTAAGAGGACTTGATTATTATACTAAAACAGTTTTTGAGATCTTTGATAAAGGCGAAGAAGGAAAAAGACAGGGAGCAATAGTTGCTGGCGGGAGATATGATGTCTTGGTGAAACTTTTAGGGGGCAAAGATACGCCGGGTATGGGAGGGGCAGCCGGAGTAGAAAGGATTGTGAATTTAATGAAAGAAAAAACATGGAAGCCTCCCGTTGAAGTTAAAAAGCAAATTTTTCTGGCTCAACTAGGGAAACTAGCCAAAAAAAAAGGACTTAAACTTTTCGAAGAGTTTAGAAAGGCTAAAATTCCTTTAGCTGAAACTTTTGGAAGAGATTCTTTAAAGGCCCAACTTTATTTAGCCGATAGAATGGGAGTCGAATACACTTTAATTATTGGCCAGAAAGAAGCTCTGGGGGAAGTGGTTTTGATAAGAAATATGAAAACCGGAAAACAAGAAGTGATAAAGTCAGAAAAAATAATAAAAGAAATGAAAAAACGTTTGAAGAAATAGCCATAAACAGTTATTTATGGAAGAGTGTCTTTTTTGTAAAATTATAAACAAAGAGCTACCTTCAGAAATTGTTTATGAAGCAGAAGAAACAATTGCTTTTAAAGATACCCATCCTAAAGCTTCTGTTCACATTTTAATTCTACCTAAAAAGCACATTTTATCAGTTAATCATTTAACGTCGGAGGATAAGAATTTGATAGGCGATCTTTTCTTGGTAGCCCAGAAAATAGCAAAAGAAAAAGACCTAAAGGGCTACAAACTGGCGATTAATGTTGGAAAAGAGGGAGGGCAATTGATTGATCATTTGCACCTACATCTATTAGGAGGGGCAATAGAAGAAATGCCCTAAGTAAAGAAATTCGAAATTCGAAATCCGAAACCCCAGAACTATAAATCATTCGGATTTAAGTCCGGGGCGCAGCAAATTCCAAAATTTAGATATTGCCTGCCCCGTAGTTAACGAGCGAAGCGAGTTATACCTATGGGGTTTAGCATTTAGATATTAGAAATTAGGATTTAAAATTTATTATGGCACTTGAAGTTAAACGTCAATTTAAAGAAACCAGCCAGGGTTTAATTCACCGTTTTTCAAAAAGCATTAGAGGAAGCGGGATTTTGCTTCGGGCAAGAGAGATTCGTTTTCGAAAACGCAAGAGAAGCCATTACGCTAAAAAATCAGCCGCCTTAAGAAAGCAAGAACTAAAGAAAAAATACGAAAAATTAAAAAAATTGGGGAAATTAGGCAGATAAGACTTAAATTGTTAAATTGTTACATTGCTAAATGGCTAAGTTTCTTAAAGAATTTCTAAAACCGAATTGGTGAAAGGTGCTTATTTCGTGCCTATTTTTGGTTAATTTCGTATTTGGGTATTTCTTATTTCAAGATGGCGCCTTACCCACAATCCAAAAGCTTTACGCATATCTTTTCGTATTGCTTGCCCTGCCCTTCATATTATTTGAAAGGTCTGGTGATCTAGGATGGTTTTACGCCACACGCGGGCTGTACGACTTCGTTATGGTATCTATAGGGATTATCTTGCTCATACCTTATTATTATCTTATTTCCTGCCTCATCTATTTCATCTTTGTAAAAATTAAAAATAGAGTTGTCGCCAAGAAATAACAATTTAATAATGTAACAGTTTAGCAATTTATTTCTATGAAAAAAATTCTTATTGTAGAGGACGAAAAAATTTTAGCTGAAATGTATCAAGATAGATTTTCTCAAGAGGGATTTCAGGTTGTTTTAGCCTCTACCTCCGAAGAAGGAATAGATTTGGCCAAAAAAGAAAATCCAGATTTAATTTTGCTTGATATTTTATTACCGAAAGAAAACGGAATTAGCTTTTTAAGAAAATTAAAACAAGAACCAGAAATTTCATCGATTACAGTGATAGCTTTTTCTAATTACGATGAACCCAAGACAAGAAAAGAAGCAGAGAGCCTGGGAGTCAAAGCTTATTTATTGAAGACTGATTTTACTCCCCAAGCCTTGGTTAAAAAAATCACAGAGTATCTTTCTTGAATAATGTAAAATAATTATGAAGTCAATTTCTGGGCAGTTGAAAATCTTAACTGAAGGAGTGGTAGAAATTTTGCCGACCAATGCCTTGAAGGAAAAACTTACTCTTTCTTTTAAACGGAAAAAACCTTTAAAGGTAAAATTAGGGGTTGATCCAACAGCCCCTGATTTACATTTAGGCCTGGCGGTTTCTTTGAGAAAGTTAAAGCAATTCCAGCAGTTGGGCCATAAGGTTATGATTGTTATCGGTGATTTTACCGCTCAAATAGGAGATCCAAGCGGAAAATCCAAGACAAGACCCTCTTTGTCAAAAGAAAAAGTTTTGTCTAACGCCAAGACTTATATTGATCAGTTTTCGAAAATCCTTAATCTTGCCAAAACCAAGATATTATTCAATAGCCAATGGTTGGAGAAAATGGCTCTCAGAGAGATAATAAAATTGACAGCCAGCTATAATGTTTCCCGGATGTTAGAAAGGGAAGACTTTAAAAAAAGATACAAGGGCGGGATTGAAATTGCTATCCATGAATTTTTATACCCATTATTACAGGGGTATGATTCGGTAGCAATAAAAGCCGATATCGAGATTGGAGGGACTGATCAAAAATTCAATCTTTTAGTCGGTAGAGATATTCAAAAAGCCTATAATCAGCCCCCTCAATGCTGCCTTTTATTGCCCTTGTTAGAGGGAATTGACGGCAAAGAGAAGATGTCAAAGAGCTTGGGGAATTATGTTAGTTTGGTCGATGAACCCTCTGATATGTTTGGGAAAATAATGTCTATTCCCGACAGTTTGATGATAAAATATTTTCGGCTTTGTACCAATATTGATTCAAAAACCATCGATAGGTTCGAAAAAGAATTAAAGAAAAGAAAAATAAATCCTCGAGATCTTAAGTCGAAGCTATCTTTTGAAATAGTTAGGACTTATCATGGAAGCAAAAAAGCCGCGGAGGCCTTAGAATATTTTAAAACTGTTTTTCAAAAGAAGAAACTTCCCAGCAAAATACCAGAATATATCTTGATTCGAAAAAGGGAAATTCTTCTGCCCCAATTGATGGTGATGATAAATATAGTAAAAAGCAAAAACGAGGCCAAAAGATTAATCGAGCAGGGAGGAGTTAAAATTAATCAAAAAAAAGTTGACAATATTTATGAAAAGATTGACCCAAGAAAAGAGATAATTCTACAAATTGGTCCCCGAAGATTTACTAAGATAATTTTTAAATAAAAAAGATCAAGAAGTGGTACTCGCCACCTCGCTTAAAATTATTCGTATTTTCAGTATATGTCTATCAAGGAAGAAATTACAATTAATTTAAAAGAATATTTAAAAGAGAAGAAAGAAACCGAAGTTTCGGTTTTGAGGCAGCTTTTAGCCGAGATTTTAAATAAAGAAAAAGAGAAAAGAAATAGATTAGCCAAAAAGAAGAAGGAGATAAATGAGGAAGAGCTAAAAAAAGAAAGCCAGCTGACCGAAGAAGAGATAATTGAAGCCGTTTTTTCTGAGACTAAGAAAAGAAAAGAAGCGATAGCAGGGTTTCAAAAAGGCGAAAGAGAAGACTTGGCAGAAAAAGAACAGAAAGAATTAGAGATTTTAAAAAAATATCTGCCAGAACAGCTATCAAAAGAAGAAATCAAGAAATTAGCCAAAGAAACCATTGATAGGATTGGGGCTTCCGGCCAAAAAGATATGGGCAAGGTAATAGGAGAATTAATACCCAAAGTTAAAGGAAAGGCCGAGGGCAGTCTTATCAGTCAAATAGTAAAAGAATTACTTGCCCCGTAGGAAATTGAAAGTTTTCTTTTTTTTGGGGGGTTAACTTAAGTTACTAATTTCACCATTTCGAGGGGATTTCTGGTTTTTTAAATCTGTGATATTATCTAAAAAGGCTATATTTTTATATTGTGATTGAGATTAATAATCTTACTGCCGTTTTCCTTGATAAAAAATTACTATTGGGAATCGCCAAAAAAACCCTAAAAGAGGCGAAGATAAAGGGCGAAGTAGAACTATCAATCGTTTTCGTGGGGCGCACGAGAATAAAGGAAATCAATAAAAGATATCGAGGCAAAAATAGGGTAACTGACGTTTTATCTTTCTCAGAGCCGAAAGATTTACGAACAAAATTTCAAGTAGGGCCAAGAAAAAGAATTCAGAACTTGGGTGAAATAGTTATTTGTCCAAATGAGGTTAAAAAAAACGCCAGAAGATTTACCCCATTAGGGACCATAGAAGCAAGGAAGAAACATAAAGAGAGCAAATCTCTAACAGGGTTCAGTTCAGCATTTAAAAGAGAACTGACAAAGGTTTTAATTCACGGTATTTTACATCTTTTAGGATACGACCACGAAGAAGATGAACAGAAGGCTAAGAAAATGCAAAAGAAAGAAAGGCGTTATCTTTTCCAACTCACAAATTCCCAAAAGCGCAGAAGCGTAAAAGCATAAGGTTATAGTATAAAGTTCAAAATTTTTAATTATAGTTTTTCGTTTCTCATTTCTAAATTTTAATCTATATGCTGAAGGCTAAATTCATCACTGGTCTTGATATCGGGTCAGAAAACATAAAGATTTTAGTAGTGGAAGAAAGAAAAGGCGATTCAGAGCCCGAAGTTTTAAAATATTTTCGTTTTCCGTCAGAGGGCATTAGGAAAGGAACAATAATTAATGTTGAACAAGCCTCTAATAGTCTTCGTTCGGCCCTGGAAGAATTTCAGAATTCATTTGAGCAAAAAATTAATTCAGCTATTGTAAATATTAGTGGTAGCCACATTTTTTCTACTCCTTCTCGGGGGGTAATTGCTGTTTCGAGGGCTGATCAGAAGATTTCTCCGGAAGATATTGATAGAGTGCTTCAGGCTGCCCAGACATTTTCTTTACCCTCTAATAAAGAAGTCTTAGATACTATTGTTAAAGAATTTATTATTGATGGAGAAAAAGGCATTAAAGAACCCTTGGGGATGAAGGGCATAAGGCTGGAAGCAGAAATTTTAGCTCTTTGTGGATTCTCTCCTTATATTAAGAATTTAACTGATACCGTTCTAAACGCCGGCCTTCAGATTCAAGATATTTTTGTTTCTCCTTTGGCTTCCTCGAGAGCAGTTCTGACCCCCAGGCAGAAAGAACTGGGAGTTGTTCTTTTGGACATAGGGGCGGGTACAACCAGCCTGGCTGTTTTTGAAGAAGGAGACCTGATTCAGGCCTCTATTTTTCCAATTGGCTCCGGCCATATTACTAATGATATTGCCATTGGGTTAAGGTGTGACATAGATACTGCTGAAAGAATAAAACTGGAGTATGGTTCTTGTTTTCTTCATAGCGGAAAAAAGAAAGAAAAGATTAAAAACATCCACAAAGAAGAGCCTTTAGTTTTTTCTCTAAAAATGTTAGGAAAGATTATTGAAGCTAGGATTTCAGAAATTTTTGACCTAACCAACAAAGAACTTAAAAAAATTGCTCGTCAAGGTAAACTTCCCGCAGGTGTTGTTTTAACCGGTGGAGGGGCGAAATTACCCAAAATAGGAGAGATGGCCAAGAAAGAACTAAAGCTGTCCTGCAAGATTGGTTATCCCAAAGGCATTGCAGGCCTGGAGCAAGATCCTTCTTTTGCTTTGGTTGCTGGTTTGGTTTTGAGCGGATTAGACTCTGAACAAGAGCAGCCAGTCTTTGGCGAAAAGTTTACCACCAAAATTAAAAAAATATTTAAAATTTTTATTCCATAACCACCAATAAAACACTAATCTCGGCATGAATTTACACGAATAATATATCCGGGAACAGTTCCCGTACAGTTGATTTTTTAGGTTAACAATAAAAACAAAAAATATGCAATCTACAACAAAAATTAAAGTAGTGGGAGTAGGGGGATCAGGATTAAATGCTATCTCTCGGATGGCTGCTGTCAAAATTCAAGGAGTGGATTTAATTGTTATTAATGCCGACGTTCAGGACTTAGAGAAAGCTCGGGCAGATTTCAAACTTCAGATTGGAAAAATAACCACCAAAGGTTTGGGAGCCGGCATGAACCCCAAAATAGGAGAGATGGCCGCCCAAGAAAGTAAAGAAGAGATCAGAGAAATTTTAAAAGGAGCAGATATGGTTTTTGTTACTTGTGGCCTGGGAGGAGGAGTGGGAACAGGAGCTGCTCCCGTTGTGGCCGATATTGCCAGGAAAGACGGAGCTCTAACAGTGGCCGTGGTAACAAAGCCTTTTTCTTTCGAAGGAATTCCTCGAAAGAAAATTGCAGAGAGAGGACTGGAGAATTTAAGAAACAAAGTTGATACTCTTTTGGTTATTCCCAATGACAGAATATTAAAAATAGTAGAACCCACAACTTCAGTTTTTTCTGCCTTCTGGTTTTGCGATGAAATTTTGAGACAAGCTGTCCAAGGAATTTCTGACTTAATTACTTTGCCAGGAATTATTAATGTTGATTTCGCTGATTTGAGATCTATCATGAAGAATGCGGGACCTGCTCTATTGGGGGTGGGGAGAGCGAGCGGAGAGAAAAGAATCGAAAAGGCCCTTAATCTGGCTCTTCATTCGCCTTTGCTTGACGACACCGTTTTTAAAAAAGGAAAGGCGGTACTTTTTAATGTGAGCGGAGGAAAAGATTTAACAATGACCGAAGTCAACACAGCCGCTCAGATGATCAGAGATTTTATTGATCCAGAAGCTAAGGTAATTTTTGGAGCAGTTCAGAATAAAGACTTAATCGAAGGAGAGGTGAAAATAATGGTCATTATTACTGGATTTTGAACGATCCCGCCCTTAAGTTAGCCTTTTAATGAATTTTTCCTCGTTTAATCGATGGCGGGGGAGCGAAACTGAGCACATAACGTATTATGTGCTCGGTTCTCGTTTTACTCGAAGTTATCCACAGACTTTGACTTGAGAAAGGATTTGACCCAATTTTTTTATTGGTTTAAAATGAAATAATCTTTATTTCTAAAGTATTTTTTTATTTTTTTTCCATGTTCCGCAATAAAATTACAAAAATTAAAAAAAGAGATGATACAATTGTAAAATTTGAGCAAAAAAAAATTACGGATGCTATTTTTAAATCTATAACTGCTACCGGCCAGGGCGACGGAAAGAAATCAAAAAGAGTTTCTAATAAAATGGTTCAAATTTTAAATCGTCGCTTTAAAGCCGAAGAAATCCCTCACGTTGAACAAGTCCAGGATATCGTTGAGGAGATTTTAATTTTAGAGGGATTAGTTGAGGCAGCCAAGGCCTATATTTTATACCGAGAGCAGAGAAGAATAATTCGAGAAGCAGTCGGAATGGTAGATGAATCGGTAGAAATGTTAGATAAATATATCGAAGAGATTGACTGGCAGGTTCAAGAAAATGCTAATATGGCTTATTCTTTACAGGGCTTAAATCATTACGGGGTTTCAAATATTACTAAAAGATATTGGTTAAACAAAATCTATCCAAGAGAAATCAGAGAAGCTGTCGAATCGGGCGACTTCCATTTGCACAACTTAGATACCTTGGGCCCATATTGCATGGGTTGGGATCTTTATGATTTATTAATAAAGGGATTTGGCGGAGTTACCGGCAAAACAGAATCCAAACCGGCCAAGCATTTTCAAACAGCTTTAGGACAATTAGTTAATTTCTTTTATACGCTTCAGGGGGAATGCGCGGGAGCTGTAGCTGTTGCTAGTTTTGATACTTTGTTAGCTCCCTTCATTAGATATGACGGCCTAACCTACAGAGAAGTCAAACAATCAATTCAGGAGTTTATGTTTAATTGTTCAATTCCCACGCGGGTAGGGTTCCAATGTCCTTTTACAAATTTAACTTTAGACATTAAACCTTCCCCAACCCTGGCTAAACAGCCAGTAATTATCGGCGGCAAGTCCCAAAAGGAAACTTACGGTGAGTTTCAAGAAGAGATGGATGTTTTCAACAGAGCGTTTTACGAGACAATGTTAGAAGGAGACGCCAGAGGAAGGCCCTTTCATTTCCCCATTCCTACTATTAATATTACCAAAGATTTTGATTGGCAAGACCCTAATTTAAATCCGATGTGGGAAGCTACGGCTAAATATGGGATTAATTATTTTGCTAATTTTATTCGCTCAGACATGAAACCGGAAGATACCAGGAGTATGTGTTGTCGGCTTCGTCTTGACAATAGAGAGCTTTACCAGAGAGGGGGAGGGCTTTTCGGCTCTTATCCTCTAACCGGATCAGTAGGCGTGGTAACGATAAATTTGCCCCGAATAGGCTATCTTTCCAAAACTAAAAGAGAATTTTTCGAGAAATTAGGCAAGATGATGGACTTGGCTAAAGAGAGTTTAGATATCAAAAGGAAGACTTTAGAGGATTTTGTAGAAAAAGGACTTTATCCTTACTCTAAGCGTTATCTGGAAGGAATGAAGAAAATGAGGGGCCAGTATTTTGGTAATCACTTTTCAACCATTGGTTTAGTTGGGATGAACGAGGCCCTGCTTAATTTTATTGGAGAAAACATTGGGTCCCGACGGGGATTAAGATTTGCCAGCGAAATCTTAGAATTTATGAGAGAAAGATTAGTGAAATACCAGAAAGACAGCGTAAATTTGTATAATCTTGAGGCCACCCCCGCTGAAGCAACTGCTTATAGACTAGCCCTGAAAGATAAAGAAAAATATCCAGATATAATTACTGCCGGAACCAAAGAGGTACCTTATTATACCAACAGTTCACAATTACCCGTAGATTATACTGATGATGCTTTTGGGGCCCTGAAGCTTCAGGATAATCTTCAAAAAAAATATACTGGTGGTACGGTCTTGCACCTCTTTTTAGGAGAACGAATTTCTGATATTGAAACTGTTAAAGCATTGATTAAAAAAACCTTTAATAATTTTTATTTACCTTATATTACTATTACTCCCACCTTTTCAATTTGTCCCGCTCACGGGTATTTAGCTGGAGAACATTTTCACTGCCCCCAATGTATTATTAAACAACCTTGTGAAGTTTACTCACGAATTGTTGGATATCTAAGGCCGGTTAAGCAGTGGAACAAGGGCAAACAAGAAGAATTTAACCAAAGGAAAGAATTCAAAATTAAACCAGCCATTAGTCAAAGTGAGCTAGCTAAAGGTGAGCTAGCCAAAAGGAAACTGGTTCCGTTTTAATCACTCATCACTAATGGCTAATTGCCAGTTGTTAATCGGTGGTTTACAAAAATTAACCTTGATAGATTTTCCGTGCAAGCTATCTTGCACGGTTTTTACTGTCGGGTGTAACTTCAGGTGTCCTTTCTGTTATGCTTCAGAGCTTGTTTTGCCGGAAAAGATTAAAAACCATCCCAAAATTCTAGAAAAAGAATTTTTTAGTTTTTTGAAAGAAAGAAAAGGACTCTTGGAAGGAGTAGTTATTTGCGGTGGAGAGCCAACTATCCATAAAGATTTGCCAAGTTTTATAAAAAAAATTAAAAAGTTAGGTTATTTAGTCAAGCTTGACACCAATGGCTCGAACCCCAAGATGCTTAAAGGTTTGATTGATAAACAATTGATTGATTATGTGGCCATGGATATTAAAGCACCAAAAGAAAGATATAAAATAGTTGCGGGAAAAGCAGTAAACATTAAAAACATTGAAAAAAGCATTATAATTTTAAAAGAGAATAAAATTAATTTTGAATTTCGAACTACTATTATTCCCAATCTTCTGAAAAAAGAAGATATTATAAAGATTGCTCGTTGGATTCAGGATTCCCCGAAATATTTTTTACAGAATTTTCGCCCAGAAAAAACAATTAATCCTAAATTCGACAAGGTTAAACCCTATCCTCAAAAATATCTTTTGGAAATCCAAAAAGCCATTTCTCCATTTTTTGGAATCTGCCAAATAAGGTAAATTTTTAGAGAGGTTCAAACCCGTTAGACGACCTGCCTACCCTGCCTTAATTGGCGGGGTTTTTGTTTAGCAAGGCATTAAATTCTAGATAAGGTTGACTTTTATAAATATTTCGTTAATATAAGAATTGAGACAAGGAGGTAAAAGCATATGGAACATCATTGTAAAGCTTTTATACTACACTGTATGGATTTTAGGCTTGGTAAACCGATAAAAGAGCTCTTAGAAAGACAAGGAGCATTAGGAGATTGTGATATTGTATCTGTAGCAGGAGGAGTAAAATCATTACTTTCTCCTAAGAGCTCATCAGACAGAGCTTTTATCTTAAGCCAAATTGATATTTCGGTTAATCTTCACAGGATCAGCGAAATAATTTTATCTAACCATACAGATTGTGGAGCATATGGAGGAAGTTCTAAGTTTGATTCCTTTAAAAAGGAATGCGAATTCCATGCTTCAGAAATGAAAAAAGCTAAAGAAATTATCTTGAGCAAATATCCTCAGCTAAAAGTAAAAATGATACTTGGTAAGATTTTTCCTTCTGGACAAGTACAATTTGAAGAAATAGGATAATCGGTATCGAGTAAATTCTCGCCTTGCTGATGCAATATGCTTATCAATAATCTCGAAAGACTTCTCGATAGGAGAAGATTCTAATAGCACATTTAATGCCTCTACTTCCAACGAAGTCAGGGTTTTTTTATTTTTAATAGACAAAAACAGGTTCTAATCTCATCCGCTAGACGACCCATTTTTCTAGTTTTTAGTTTATAGTTTTTAGTTGTTAGTTAACTTTATCAATCGCCAAGAAGGCGGTTTTTTGTTTGACAAATAACTAAGGATGCAATAGGGTTAAGTATTGGTAAATAGCATGTTTCATCAAGGAGGGAATTCCGTGGAAATGTTGGATGAAATATCTTCAGTAGCTGCGTTAGACGAAGTTTTGGAAATACTTAATGAGAAAATTGCCACTAACAAGAGAAGCAAAAGAATAACTACAGTTCTCAATGAGCTGAAAAAGGAAGTTCAATTTATCCACCCACTCATCAGGGCAGACGGAACAAGGAAGTCTCCTTAAGAAATTGCTATTTTTCCTCAAGCCTCAGGCACCAGCCAGAGGCATTTTTGTTTTTAAGAACTAAGAATTAAGTTTTCCCCATTGCCCAAGAATAATTTTCTCGGGTTTTTTATTATGATAGAATAAGAAAATGACGCAATCTAGAATCTTTTTTTATTTCTGTCTTGCTTTTATCGGCGGCATTTTTATTAATTCTCTTATTTACATTCCCCAGCTATTAATGCTGGGCATTGTAATTTTAGGCATTCTATTAATCTCGGTTTTTTGGACACATAAAAAAATCGTTATAATCGGTTTCTGTATTTTATTCTTAGTGGCTGGGGCGTGGCGACATCAGGCGGTTGAATTAAAAATTGCGAATAATGAATTGAGAATATTTAACGACCGAAAAGAAACTGTCACTTTAGCAGGCATTATTACAACAGAGCCGGATGTTAGAGAAAAAAGCATCAAATTAACAATAGATAATCTAACAATCGAAACAGAGGTCGGGCCTCTGTTTGTTAATGGTAAGGTTTTGGTTACAATTAGTAGATACCCTGAATATGAATATGGTGACAAGTTGAAAATTGCCGGGAAATTAGAAACCCCACAGCAATTCGAAGATTTTAATTATAAAGACTATCTAAAGAAAGATGGAATTTATTCTGTGATGTATTTTCCCGAAATTGAAGTTATTGAGAAAGATCAAGGAAATTTCCTCTATGCTAAAATTTTATCTTTTAAAAATAAATTAAGAGAAAGTATTTATCGGAATTTATCTCCTCCCCAGAGCTCAATATTGGGAGCTATGGTTTTGGGAGACAAGAGGAAAATGTCAGATGATCTTAAAGAAAAGTTAAATATCGTTGGGGTAAGGCATATTACTGCTGTTTCAGGACTTCACGTGGCAATATTGGCCAGCATTCTGATGACTTTATTAATTGGTCTCGGTTTTTGGCGCCAACAAGCATTTTATTTCTCAATAGTTTTAATTGCCCTTTTTATTATAATGACCGGCCTTCAATCATCAGCCATTCGAGCTGGGATTATGGCCGGCCTCTTTCTCTTGGCCCAACATGTAGGGAGAATGAATACTTCTTCTCGGACAATTGTCTTTGCTGCGGCTGTAATGTTAGTCCTAAACCCTTTGCTTTTAAGATTAGACGTTGGCTTTCAGCTTTCTTTTTTGGCAATGATGGGCATAATTTATCTTTTGCCAATCTTTAGGGAATGGTTAAGATTTATTCCCGAAGAGAGATTTTTTAATTTGAGAAGTATTCTAGCTATGACTCTCTCTGCTCAGATTTTCACCTTGCCAATTTTGGTCTATAATTTTGGCAGAATGTCTTTAGTCGGGGTTTCCGCCAATATTTTAATTGTCCCTCTACTTTACTGGATTATGATTTTCGGTTTTATTTCTGCTTTAATTGGCATATTTTGGCAGCCCTTGGGCTGGATTCTTTCCTGGCCAGCCTGGTTCCTACTAAACTATGTGACAAAAATAGTTGATTGGTTCTCTCAGATACCTTTGGCCTCTTTGACCTTAGAAATCTCTTGGATTTGGCTGATAATTTCCTATTTAATTTTGGTTTATTTTATTTGGCGATTACAAGAAAAACAAAAACTAAGATTTTTAAATTACTGACCCCCACACCACAACGAGGACAAGACGCTGGAGACACCTGAATTAACAAAATTAGTCCTCATTTGGTGTGGGGATAAGTATGCTAAAATAAACCTATGAAGCAAAAAGCCTGCCCACCTAAATTTTTGAATAAGTCGTCAGAAATAATAAGGAATCAGGAAATATCCCAAAAATTTAGGCGGGCCTGGATAATATCTGTAAATATGGGCTATGGCCATCAGAGAACAGCCCACCCCTTAAAGGGACTATCTCCTGAAGGGAAAATTATTAATGCCAACGACTATCAAGGGATTCCGGAGAAAGATCGAAAAATTTGGGAGAGCACAAAGAAGTTCTACGAATTTGTTTCAATTTTCAAAAGAATTCCCTTAATTGGTCGGGCTGTTTTTTTTATCTTTGATCAATTTCAGAAGATTCTTAGTTTTTATCCAAAAAGAGATTTATCAAAGCCAAGCTTTCAACTAAAACAAGTCTTTTCCTTAATCAAAAGAGACTGGGGGAAGCATTTCATTGAGAGACTCAAACAAAAACCTCTTTTTCTAATCAGCACCTTTTTTATTCCAGCTTTTATGGCCGAATTTTTTAATTATCCAGGCGAAATTTTTTGTGTAATTTGCGATGCTGACATTTCCAGGGCTTGGGTTTCTTTAAAACCAAGATCGAGCAAAATTAAGTATTTTGCTCCAACCACAAGAGTAGTAGAAAGATTAAAGCTATATGGGGTGAAACCAAAGAATATCTTTTTGACCGGTTTTCCTTTGCCCTCGGAAAATATCGGGGGCGTAAAATTGGACACTTTAAGAGCCGACCTGAGATATAGAATGCTGAACTTAGACCCCCAAAAAAAATATTTCGAAAAATACAGCATATTAATTGAAAAAAAATTGGGTAAATTAGCTGAAAAACCTGACCATTCTTTAACAATAATGTTTGTTGTTGGCGGAGCCGGAGCTCAAAAAGAAATTGGAATAAAGATTATTCAAAGCCTGGCTAAAAAAATCAAAAAAAATGAAATTAAAATAATTTTAGCAGCCGGTATTAGAGAAAAAGTAAGAGAATATTTTGAAAAAAATATAGAAAAATTAGGCCTCAAAGAGTATTTACAAAAAAACGTTGAAATAATTTTTGAAAAAGATATTGGGGGTTATTTCCAAGATTTTAATCGTGCCTTAAGAAAGACCGATATTTTATGGACAAAGCCATCAGAGCTTTCTTTTTATTCTGCCCTGGGATTGCCGATAATTATCGCCCCGCCAATCGGTTCTCAAGAAGAATTTAATATGAGATGGCTTTTAAAATCGGGCTTTGGTATTCTACAGGAAAACCCAGCCTATACCAATCAGTGGCTTTTTGACTGGCTGGAGAAAGGTTATCTTGCCGAGTTCGCTATGCAGGGCTTTATAGAAGGAGAAAAATTAGGAACTTATAATATCAAACGTATAGTGCAGACCCCGTACTAAATTTTCTCGCAAAATTAGTGTGTGGGTAAAAAAATATGTTGTGGTTAATCACTGCCATTTCAGCTTATTTAATTCTTGCCGTCGCCTTTTTAATAGATAAATATCTTTTAGTTAAAAAAATACCCAACCCAAAGGTTTATTCTTTTTATGTTGGAGGATTAGGAATTCTTGCCATATTACTTTTGCCCTTTGTCGGCTTCTCGGTCCCAGCAATTTCCCAAATTATTCTGGCCTTTTTGGCAGGAGCTATTTTTATTTATTCTTTATTTTGGTTCTTTAAGGGCCTGCAGATTTTTGAAGCCTCGCGGATCATACCGGCTGTCGGCGGTATCTCGCCTTTATTTGCCCTGGGTTTTACCTATATTTTTTCTCAGGGACAAGAGGTTTTAGCGCCAAAAGATCTTATAGCTCTTTTATTACTAATTACAGGTAGTATTTTGATAACCTATGAAGGAGCTAAAAAAATTCCTTTAAAGTGTTTGGGTATCTCAATTATTGCTGCTTTTTTCTTTGCTTTATCTTTTGTTTTAACAAAATACGTTTATTTAACTCAGCCCTTTTGGTCGGGATACATCTTGATAAGACTAGGGGGAGTATTGACGGCGGCTGTTTTTTTTCTTATTTATAAAGAAGTTAGACGAGAGGTTTTTAGAACGAAACAGGCTTTCCCAAAAAAAACGGCGGGCCTTTTCCTTTTCAATCAAGGACTGGGCGCCAGCGCCAATATATTACAAAATTGGTCGATAGCTCTCGCGCCTTTAGTTTATGTTGCCGTGATTAGCGCTCTCCAGGGAACACAATATGTATTTTTACTAATTTTTACTATTATTCTTTCCCTGAAACTTCCCCAAATTATAAGAGAAGACATTTCAAAAAAAATTATCTTCCAGAAAATAACTGCTATTTTATTGATAGCCGTAGGGCTAGTAATATTGGTTTTTAAATGAAAAAATTTAAGAAGATTTTAAAATATATTCTATTGGGAATTTTTGTTTTACTTTTGGTCTTTGCCGGTTATCTTTTCATCGGGAAGCCGCCAATAGCTAAAGATATTATTTGGGGAGTTAATTTTTCCCAAAAACACGCCAGTCTTTTAGGATTAGATTGGCAAGAAACCTATTTGGCCTTACTTGATGATTTGGAAGTAAAAAATTTGAAAGTAGCCGCCCACTGGGATTCAATTGAGCCAGAAGATGGAAATTTTAATTTTGGAGACTTAGATTGGCAAATAGAGGAGGCCGAGAAAAGAGAAGCTCAAATTCTTTTAGCGATTGGCATGAAAACTCCTCGCTGGCCGGAATGCCACACTCCCAATTGGGCAAAAAATCTAACGAAAGACCAGCAACAAAAAAAGATTTTGAGAATGTTAGAAAAAATTGTTAATAGATATAAAAATTCAGAAACCATCAAGTATTGGCAAATAGAGAACGAACCATTTTTTCCTTTTGGCGAGTGTCCCTGGGTTGATAAAGTGTTCTTGAAAAAAGAGATAGAACTGGTAAAATCTATAGACCGTTTAAAGAGGCCGGTTATTATTTCAGATAGCGGAGAAGGGTCCCTGTGGATTACAGCTGCCAGATTTGGAGATATCATAGGCACGACAATGTATAAAAAGGTCTGGTTTACCCTCCCAAATTTTTTGAAAAAAAACTTAGGAGGGTTTAGACAGATAGGGATGTATATACATTATCCTTTTCCTCCAACTTTTTACTGGCGGAAAGCCCAGATTATTAAAAAAATATTTGGCAAAGAAGTCATAGTAATTGAGCTTCAAGCTGAACCTTGGGGGAAAAAACTACTTTATGATTCACCAATTGAAGAGCAACAAAAGACAATGAATCCAACTCAATTTAAAGAAAATATTGAATTTGCTAAAAGAACCGGCTTCAAGGAGTTTTATTTATGGGGAGCCGAATGGTGGTTCTGGATGAAGAGTGTTCAGAATAATTCTCAGATATGGGATGAAGCAAGAAATCTATTTCTTACCCAAGAACAATAGATTCAGAACCACCATTCGCAAAGAGGGGGTCGGGGAGATTGGGTATCTCCCCGTGGTGGAAAAACAGGTCGCCGAAGGCGACCGTTAGAAACCGAAGGTGTCTAAGGAACGAAGCGACGAATGGTGGTTCTGGATGAAAACAAAACAAAACCAGCCGGAAATTTGGGAGGCAGCTAAAAATTTATTTATTTCTTCGTCTCGGAATTTGAATAAATCAAATTCCGACAGCCCTCAACTTTCAGTTGAGAGGCTGGACCAGATAGGCGAGAAAACCCGAGACGACCCAGCCTCTTTAACAAAGGGGCTGTCCGAAGGGAGATAGTGCACGAGCGAAGCGAGTGCACTATCTGGTAAGAAAAATAATGAGCAAAGAATTCACCCTTAAAAACAAATATTACCGTTATCTTCCTTTGAGATCATTGCTGGATAGAATAATAAAACACATGACCGCGAAAACAGTAGATGTTTTCGAAGAGTTTATCGAACCAGGAGAAAAAGTTTTAGATATTGGGGCGGGAGGAGGATGGATTAGCAGGGAACTCCAAAAGAGGAAAGACGCAAAGATTACTCTTTTAGATGTGATTGATTTCAATCAGACTGATTTTAAGTTGGTTCTCTATGACGGCAAAAAGATACCATTTCTTGCAGATAATTTCGATGTGTCTTTCTTGATATGCGTTCTTCATCACTGTGAAAAACCCGTAGAAGTTTTAAAAGAAACTGCTCGAGTAACAAAAGATAAAATAATTATCATTGAAGACGTATATAGTTTAAGCTTTGGCAGATTCGTACTTTATTTTAAAGATATAGTTACGAATTTGGCGTTTTGTCTTTTGACTAAATTCGTGAAAGAAACTACCAATATGCCGTTTAATTTTAAAAAAATTTCTGAATGGGAAAAAATTTTTGAAAAAGCGAACCTCAAAGTTATTTATAAAAAGAAATATCCCTCGCTCCTTATAACTCAGCAGGTATTATTTGTTGTTAAAAAAATAAATAAATCTTAAAAATGTTAAGCATTATTATTCCAGTCCTGAACGAAGTAAAATACCTTGAATCTTTAATACAATCTATTAAGAGCCAAGAGTTTGAAGAAGAGTACGAAATTATTGTGGCTGACGGTGGATCTAAAGATAAAACTCGAGAAATTGCCAAGAATTACGGCTGTAAAGTGATCTCTGGAGGATCGCCATCCAAAGGAAGAAACGAAGGAACCAAAATCGCCCATGGAGATTTATTGTTTTTTATTGATGCTGATTCCGTCCTGCCCTCGAATTTTTTTGCCGAATTAATTCGAGAATTTAAAAAAAGAAAATTAGACTTAGCTTCTTATCCAGTTTATCCTCAGGGGAATATAATAGATAAAATTTTATACGGTATCTATAATTGCTTTGCCTGGGCAACTCAGAGATTTCTGCCCCATGTCACCCAAACCATTTTAATTAAAAAAGAAATCCACCAACAAATCGGTGGCTTTGATGAAAGTATAACCATTGGTGAAGATCATGCTTATGCTCGCGAAGGAGCAAAACATGGTAAGTTTGGTTTTTTAACAAAAGTGCCTTCAGTTTTAACTTCTGTACGGAGATTTGAGAGGGAAGGAAGATTTAAGACATATTCAATATTTCTTCTTACTGGTCTTTATATGCTTTTTTTTGCCAAATTTAAATCAGACATCTTTAAATACCACAAATCTGATAAAAACCACCAAAATTTAAAAAAAACTTGAAATAAATTTTTAAATTGTCCAAAAAATTAATTTCAAAAATCTATGTCATTTTATCAATTACCAAAGTTTAACCCCGTTAGAAATTTTTTGAAGAAATCCAAAGAAAAAAAATCAACGGGGATTTCTAACGGAATTAAAAAATATAAGACTTCATTTCATAAAATAAAATTCTGGAAAAACCAAATTTTCTGGATGGTTATTTTAAGTATATTTATTTCTTCAATATTTGGTTTTTTAGCTGGAGCCATATCAGGAAGTTTTTTTTCTTCAGAATTAAAAGATTACCTTCAAGAGTTCAATATTGGATTTTTTCGACCCGATAAAATTCAGCCTCAAACAACCGACAAAGAAGAAACTTCCCCATATCTTCCTCAAACTCTAGGCGAAAAGACGGTAATCGAAGTTGTCAAAGAAGTTTCTCCGGCCGTGGTTAGTATCATTGTTATGAAAGATGTGTCAATACCTGGATTTCCTTTTTATTATCGAACCGAGACAGAAAAACGGGAGATTGGCGGAGGGAGTGGTTTCATTGTGTCCGAAGACGGTTTAATTCTAACCAACAAACACGTCGTTTCGATTAAAGAGGCAGATTATATAGTTTTCACCAACAATGGAGAAAAGTATGAGGCTGAAGTTTTGGCTCGTGATCCTGGTCAAGACTTGGCGATCCTCAAAATAGAAGGAGGAAAATTTCCTCTCTTAAACGTTGGCGATTCAGACGAATTAGAAATCGGCCAAACCGTAATTGCCATTGGCAATGCTCTGGGAGAGTTTAGAAATACTGTATCGGTTGGGGTAATCTCTGGACTGGGAAGGACGATAACTGCTTCTGGCGGAGGATTAGTTGAAACATTAACTGATATTATTCAGACTGATGCCGCTATCAATAGGGGAAATTCTGGGGGTCCTCTTTTGAACCTTAGAGGAGAAGTGATCGGGATTAATACAGCCGTGGCTCTTGAGGCAGAAAACATTGGTTTTGCCATCCCCATTAATAAGGCCAAAAGAGATATCGAGCAGGTAAAAACTTTAGGAAAGATTATTTATCCTTTTTTGGGGGTTCGTTACGTTATAATTAATCAGGAAATTCAAACGAGGAATAATCTGTCAGTAGATTACGGAGCCTGGATTATTAGAGGAGATTTGCCGGGAGAGACGGCCGTTTTCCCGGGATCTGCAGCTGAAAAAGTGGGCTTACAAGAAGGGGACATAATTTTAGAATTTAATAATGAGAAAATTACTATCAAGAATACTTTGGCTAAAGTTATTATGAAATATAACCCAGGAGATAAAGTAGTCTTGGAAGTTTTAAGAGATGGTCAGAAAAAAGTTTTTCAAGTAACCTTAGACGAAAAAAGCGGGTAAAATATTTCAACCCTAGAGTCGCTGTTTTGTTTGGTAAGGCCTAGCTTCGCTAAATAGTGAGGCCAGACAAGTTGCATTGAATCATCTGTCTCGAGGTCGCCGGGGGATTGCCTCGGATCTTTTTCGTTTTCTGAAGTTTATCCCTCCCACCTTGCTTAAGAGTTTAGTATTAAATCAACAACTACTTGTACAAAGTGTTTTCCTCAACCGGGAGCCCAATTATGAGGCATTCTCAAGGTGGGGGATTTATGATTTAATTAATGGTAATAAAAATCTAAAATTCTTATGAGTAGTCAACTTGATAGAAAATTTACCGAACCAGAAGAATTATCTTGGTTGGTTTCTCTTTTTTATAGTTGGATCCCCGCCAGAATGCTTCAGCCGACTTATCAACAGATCGTTGGAACTTTACCATTAAAGAACAAGGGTTTTTTAATAGATATTGGTACTGGTCCGGGTGATTTGGCCCAACTAATTGCCAAAAAATACCCGAATTTAAAAGTTATTGGTATTGATTTATCTGAAACAATGATTAGAATAGCCAATAAACAGACAAAGAACTCACTTAACTTAGAATTTAAGGTAATGGATGGCAAGAATCTGGAATTTAAGGAAAATAGTATTGATTATATTATTTCAACCCTCGCTTTTCATCATTGGAAAAAACCCTTAAAGGTTCTTAATGAAATACACCGAGTTTTGAAAAGGGGAGGCCAGGTTTTTATTTACGATATCTATTCAGAGATGTCTGATAGGGATATAGAAAGGGGCTTGAAATACCATGCCGGGCTTAAGATAATAAAAACTTTTTTCAAAAAGACCATTTCTTTGCACGGTTTCTTGAAAAAAGAATACGAAAATTATGTTAGAAATCTAATGAGTAAAAGCAATTTTAAAAAATCTAGCTTTGAACGGGTTGGAATTACTATGAAAATCGAATTGAGAAAAGATTAAATAACTCTTGACGTTGTGCTTTTTTAAGTATAATGTGTAGAGTACCCCCCACAGGGGGGTTAAACTTATGGAAAAATCAGAAAAGAAGCAAATTATAAATAGAATGAATTACCTTTCGGGACACTTAGAAGGAGTTAAGAAGATGATTAAAGATGATAAGTATTGCATTGATATAATTTTACAAACAGAAGCAGTAATTAAGGCGATTAAAAAAGTAAATCAATATATTTTAGAAAGTCATTTAAATACTTGTGTCACTGAAGCAATCAGGGGGAAAGATAGGAGAGAGAGGAGAAAGAAAATCGAAGAATTACTTGAAATTTTTAAAAATATTTAAAAAGGTTGATAATTCATCATACGGTTAAGTATATAAAAAATGAGAAACAATTTAAAATTTTCTAAATTTCCCCTAAATTTTATAACCGGATTAATCTCAGGAGTGATTTTAATCGGAATTATTGGTTTTGGACTTTTAAGTTCTGATTCCTTAAAATTAAACTCTGGGACAGCGAGCTTATTAAACAAACAAAGCAATGAATCTACTTGTCCTCTTCCGGAAATTCTGGAAAATACAGAGGAGGCCTGCGCTGCTTATTTAAAGTTTAAAGCCGTAAAGAGCTCTCTCGTTCCTTCGGGCGTTCCGGCAATTTACGGAGAAGAGCTCGATATTTCTTTTGACCAGGTTCAAGATGCTATTAATAAGGTTAGAGTATTTGGCCCTACCTATGGACAGGAGGGGAAGAAAATAACCTTTACCGGCGCTGATCTGGAAAGATACATTAATATTGGTTCTCAAACTGCCTGTAAATATTGTTGCGGAGCAAAAACATTAGTAAGAAGAGACGGCCAGGCGGCTTGCGGTTGTGCTCATTCAATAATGATGAGAGGATTGGCTGCTTATCTGATTAAAAACCACCCCGAGCTTTCTGACGACCAAATCTTGGAAGAATTAAACACCTGGAGAATTACTTATTTCCCAAAGCAAACCCTTACTGAAAAATTAACCGAAATGGAGAAAGCTGGCGAACCAGGAATAAAAGAACTTTTAGAAGAATTCCCAGAATTTATGCCCCAAATGGTCGGAGGGTGTTAGAGAAAGAATTTCTAATTTTTAAACAGATTTTAATGACCCAGGCTTCAAATTTTAAATTAAACTTTTGGAAAGTTTCTACTTTAATTGTGGTTATTTTTTTGTTGTTGAGCTTAGCAGTGAATGTAATTTTATATATTAAAGTTATTAACGGGAAAATTTATAGTCAGACTCTTGATAGTTCGGTGATTTCTTCTTTGGTAGAATCTGTTTCAGCCAAAGAAATTTATCCTTTGTTTTTTTGTCCTTGTTGCGGACGACCCTTAGATAAGGACAATATTTGCTGTGGATTAGCCAAAGAGAGAATAGATTATATTGATTTCTTGGCTCAAACGGCACTTTCTAAAGATGAGGTTATTCTGTCTTATGTTAAAGAATATGGCTTAAATTCTTTTGTTGATAAAAATAAGCAAGAAGAATTTAAAGAAAAGCTTATTGCTGCAGCCCCTAGCAACCGGCCAATAATTTCTCTTACTCCCGTTTCCTACGATTTTGGCGTGATTTCTCAAAAAGAAGGAAAAGTTTTTACTTATTTTGACCTCAGAAATGAAGGAAAAAGCGACTTGGTTATTGATAAATTAGAGACCTCCTGCGGTTGCACTTTTGCTGCGATTGTATTTGAAGGTAAAGAGTCGCCATTTTTCACTATGTCGGGCCATGGTTATGAAAATCCTGAATGGAAAGGAGTGTCAATCCCATCTGGCGGGCGGGCTCAATTGAAAGTTATGTATGATCCAGATGCCCATAAAGATTTTCGGGGAGAAGCCATCAGGGAAATTTCTGTTCTTTCTAATGATCCGATTGATTTTGAAAAGAAAGTGAAAATTGAGTTAAATCAAATCGATTAAAGTAAAAATATGAAAAAAATAATTTTTCTTACGCTTTTGATAAACATTTCTATTTTTTTGCCTAATTTTACTTTAGCCAACGGAAATTATAATATGATGGATTGGGATCACTGGGGCCTTGGCGGTGGTTGGATGTGGCTTGGTTGGGTTTTTATGATTTTATTCTGGATTTTAGTCATAATCGGAATTATAGCTTTAGTGAAATGGCTTATAGATCAAAGCAAGGGCGAGAGTAAAGATAAAAATGCTTTAGATATTCTCAAGGAACGCTACGCTAAGGGTGAAATTAACAAAGAAGAATTTAAAGAAAAGAAAAAAGACTTGACTTAAAACATGAGACTAAAAATTTGGTTTTTTTCAATTTTAGGATTACTTATTTTGGGGATGGCTGTTTACGGTTATTTTCAGGCTATCTCTGGCCCAGAGAACGGAGCAGAAAATGCTCCCAAAATTGAGATTACTCCCGAATTTTTTGATTTCGGAGAGATTGAATACGGGAAGGTGGTTGAATATATTTTTAAAGTTAAAAATACGGGAAAGGAAATTTTAGAAATAAAAAGAGTGGCCACCTCTTGTGCTTGTACCGTAGCTAAAATAAGCAAAGAAAAAATAAGTCCCAACGAAGAAGTCGAACTTCTGGTAACTTATGATACCGGAGCTATGTCCGGCCCCCACGGTCGGGGGAAGCAGGAGAGAATTATTTATGTGAAGAGTTCTGATTTCATTAACCCCCAAGTAGAAGTAAAAATTTACGCAAATGTTAGATAACTTATTACCCTTGGTAATTGTCACCGGACTTTTAGACGGCTTATCTCCTTGTGTGATAGCGATTTTGATATTTTTCATAGCTTTTTTGATTAGCCTGCAGAGAACATTTAAAAATATCTTCTTTTTGGGTCTAGTTTACATTTTCGTAGTTTTTCTGACTTATTTGGCTGTTGGAGTGGGACTGTTTTCTGGAATCGTGCTTTTTGGTCAACATCACTTTTTTGCCATTTTGGGTTCCTGGCTTCTAATTGTTTGGGGCGGACTTCAGCTCAAAGATTATTTTTTTCCCAAACTGCCGTTCCATTTACGCATGCCCAGGATTGCCTCAGAAAAAGTAAAGTCTCGTCTGGAAAAAGCAACTTTATTTGGGGTAATTGTGGCTGCCTTTTTGGTGGGACTTTGTTCGGTCCCTTGTTCTGCCGGAATTTATACCGCCGTCACTTCGCTTTTGGCCGCCAAAACCACTTACCTGACTGGATTTTTATATCTTTTACTCTATAATTTAATGGTGATTGTTCCCTTGCTGATTTTACTCTTTTTGGCAATGAATCCTTTCACTTTGGCTAAATTGGCTGAGTTTCGGCAGAAACACGAAAGAACCGAAAAATTAGTTATGGGACTTTTGATGATTTTCTTGGGAGCTGGAATTTTAATATTTTTCGTATAAAATTATGGAAGAAAAAAATAAAAGAAATATGCAGAAAGAAAAAAACAATCCCCGCACTGGAATGAATTCGGTGCAGGGCGAGCAAAAACAAAAAGAAAAGGAAAATAAGGAATGTCCTCTTTGTGAAGTTTCTGAAGACACTCTGGAAATATTAAAAAAAAGCAAGAAGGCTGATAAACAAAATAAAGAAGAAGCCAAATAATAAGATGCGACCCGTAATTTTTATTGTAGGTTCAACATTTTTAATTATAGTTTTGTTGGTTTTTGGCCTGCCTTATCTTGACCAGAAAGAGGGGCAGGGAAAGATAGAAGTAAATCCTTTAGAATATGACGCCGGTACCATTTCAATGGCTGCTGGATTAATTAAGCATATCTATGAGATTCGAAATAATGGAGATAGTGATTTAAAAATAGAGGATATTCGGACTTCTTGCATGTGTACTACGGCTATTTTAAAAACGGGAGACAAGGAAAGTCCAAAGTTTGGTATGCATAATAACCCAAAATTTTGGTCTCAAAAAATAGCCCCCGGGGAAATAGGTTTTTTAGAAGTCACCTTTGACCCAGCTTTTCATGGTCCCCAAGGGACAGGTCCGGTTATCAGGGCCATTTATCTTTCCACCAGTGATCCTGACAACCAGAAAATAGAAATAAGACTTTTAGTCAACGTTATTCCTTAAACTTTACTTTTTATTTTACTGAGTTAAACTGTTAGTATGAGAAACCAAGGCCTGTTTTTAAAACCAACAAAATATACTCTCTTTGTTGTTATTATTGGCTTTATTTTCTTAGGTGGGCTTATTTATCATATTAATATAACACAGGCTACTCTTTTGAATCATAGCTTGACACAAAATAATCAAACATCTCCGCAAGATTTTCACAATTTTTCTGATTCTTGCTATTATCAAAAAGAGATTTTGGCAAACAGTCAAAGCCGAGACGAAAATAATCAAAAATTTATTTCTATTTCGAAAAATTATATTGGCACAGAAAAATTATCTAGTTTAACCAGACAAGATGGCAATTCTTTTAATTCTTTAGAATATTTACCCGATCCACAAACAATTCAATTTTTCACTGTCGTCACAAAAGAATAGGTGATGTAGAATATATTTGATACTCTTAAACTTTTTAAGAGAGTATCTTACCGGTCATAGAATCACCGGAAATCTACTAATCTATTCTTTTTAATTTATTGATCAAAAAATATGACCAACTCAAAAAACCCCGAAGCAGAGCCTCAAAGGAGAAACTACGTTTCCCTACGGGGCGGGCAGGCTCGTTACGGGGCAGGTAAAAACTTTCTTCTTCAGGCCCTCTTTCTTGTTTTCAAAGATCCGTTCTTTGTGGCTTTGGCTTTAAGCTTGGCTTTAAACCTTTTGGCGCTTTATTATTTCCTCCTTTACAAAACTACTACTTTAGAAGTCTTTTTTGCCTCAAATTCCGCCTTCTATAATTGGTTTTCGATTGTTTCAACCTTACTTATTAGTCTTTTCTTTGGAATAGCAATGAGTTTTTTAATTTGGCAGTGGAGAGCACGAAAAGAAAATACTGCTGGTCATACAGGAAATACCTTCATTGCCTCTTTTTTTGGTGCCGTGTCTACCGGTTGTCCGGTCTGCGGCACCTTCTTGGTCTCAATTTTGGGAATTGGTGGAGGATTAATGGCTTTCCCTTTTCAGGGTCTGGAAATTAAAGTTATTTCTTTGGGTTTATTGGGTTTTGCTATTTTCTCTTCAGCAAAATCTATTTCAAATAGAGACCGTCCAGTTTGTGAACCAGTTAAAAAAGAAACCTTTTTGAGAATTGAAAAAGGGGATTTCGTTTTGACTATCAATAAGGGGACCATTAAACCTTTACTGCCAGCTTTTGTTGGCCTTTCTCTTTTGTTTTTAGTTCTCTATCTGCCAGCTATAGCTGATAAATTTAACTTTCGACTTTCTTTTCAGCCCAGCTCCTTTCAAACCACATTAAGTTCTGGGCAAGCAGGTTCAGTTGGAGCAACTTTTGACGTAGATTCTTCTGAACTGTTTCAAAAGATAAATCCACCAGAAGGCTATACCGTAGATGCAATTTACGGTGATATTGGGCCTAAACTTTTGGCAGCTGGCGCTATTGATTTTGAAAGAATGAAATCTATTTACGAAAAAGCCGGTCGGCCCTTAACCAAAGAACAATTAAAAATCTTAACCGAAGGCTCTAATCAGAAAATCAAAATTACTCCTGATAATTCTTATTTTCTCTTAAACTTTCTTTGGGCCTTAGGTTTAGCCAATAAAAATCCAATTTTAGAAGAGGGGCCGATGGTGAAATATGGCAAAGGCCAGATAGGTAATTTTGCTTCAACCGGTGGTTGGACTTTAGGAACGAAAAAAGCAACCGAACTTTATTCCAAATATGAAATTATCTCCATAGACAACAAACAGCAGGCAATTTTAGAAGAATTTGCCTATAATTCTTATCGTCCCTGCTGTTCTAATCCCACCGGTTTTCCTGACTGTAACCATGGAATGGCAGCCTTAGCTTTGGGAGAAATTATGGCTGGCCAGGGAGCTTCTGTTGAAGAAATATTTGAGGCCTTCAAATATTTCAATGCCTTTTGGTTTCCCCAGACTTATCTTGATATAGCTAAATATTTTCAGGCAAAAGAAGGGAAAGATTGGGCTCAAGTTGATGGAAGGTTGGTGGCCGCTAAAGATTATTCCACTCCTCAGGGCTGGAGCCGGGTTCGTAACTGGCTTAAGACTAATAATCTTACTGAACAGGCACCATCGAGCGGCGGTGGCTGTGGAGTATAAAATATGCCCCGTAGAGAAAATTTGACTGGATTTTTCTGAAAGAAAAATCAAAAGGCAATACGGGGATATAAAAAATTAGCTTTAATAATTGGTTATTGTGGATAATTTGGCAATAATATTCTAAAATAATTGTCAAATTTCTTCTACGGGGTATGGTAATTCGAATTCCAATCAAAGGATTAATTATTTTCGGCATTATTATCGTAGTGGGATTCTGGATTTTAGGAAAGATAAATGATAATAGAAATATAAATTCATCTGTAAATTCTCCTTTTTCACAGAATCCGAGTTTAGAAAACGTTCTTACGGGCAAAGTAAGAGAAATTGAGGTAACTGCTCGTCAATTTTCTTTTACGCCAGATTTAATTAGGGTTAAGCTTGGAGACAATGTCAGATTAGAAATTGAAAGCGTTGATGTCGTTCATGGCTTTTCCTTGCCAGAATTCGGCATTAATGAAATTTTAGAACCCGGAAAAACGGTAACTATTGAATTCCAGGCTACTCGTAGAGGGACTTTTTCATTCTTATGTTCCATAGTTTGCGGAGCCGGTCATTCACGGATGATAGGCACTTTAATTGTTGAGTAATTAAAAGTGTCCGATGCCGTATTGCTACCAGTTCAAATAAAAAATATAAAATTAAAAAGGTCGGATTAGGCATTAAATTAAAATAGATTTATGAACGAAACAAGTAATCGAAAAAATTTATCGTCTCTTTATCTGCCAATTTCAATTATTATTGGCGCTATTATTATTACTGGAGCAATTATCTATACGAGAAGTCCGCAGGAAGAAACTTCTCTTGACCAGAAATCTCAGGAAGCAGCCGAGACTACTTCTCCATCAGAAAAAGAGTCTCCAGAAAAATTTACCATTGCTGAAAAAGATCATATCCGAGGAGATTTCTCAGCCCCAGTAACCATTGTTGAGTATTCTGATTTTCGGTGCCCATTTTGCCAAAGATTTCACCCTACCATGCAGCAGATTTTAGATGATTATTCCGGCCAGGTTCGCTGGATTTATAAACACTTTCCCTTAGACCAGATTCATCCTCAAGCTAGACCGGCAGCTGAAGCTTCAGAATGTGTCTGGGAACAGAAGGGGAATGATGGTTTCTGGCAATTTGCTGATCTGTTATTTGAGAATCAATCAAAGCTGGGAGAGAGTCTTTATAGAGAATTAGCTGTTCAGATTGGCCTTGATTCAGATCAGTTTAATAATTGCTTTTCTTCCAGAAAATACAAAGATAAAGTAGAGGCAGATTATCAAGAGGGAATAAAGGCAGGAGTGAGGGGAACTCCGGGAAGCTTTGTAAACGGTCAGTCTATACCAGGAGCTGTTCCCTATAACACACTTAAAGCGGCAGTAGATCAAGCCTTGATTGATCTGGAATAAAAAAGCTCATCTTTAGAAAAAATAAAAATGGAAGGAAAAAGAGATTTTCAAATTGTTTTAATGATCCAAAGTAGGAAATATTTATTGATTAGCTTTCTTTTTTCAGTTTTAATTTTAATTTTATATCCTCTTTTTCAGAATCTGCCTCTTTTTTCTCAAAACCTAAATAATTTTTGGTTCTCATTACAATATTGGTTTTCTCTCTTAACTCCCTTGAAATGGTTTTTGTACTTCTTCTATGGGGTTCTTTTCGGCTTAACCATTTCTTTTTTTATCTGGCAGAGGAAAAAAAGAATTTGCCCCCCGACCAAAATGATAAAATCAGGTTTTTTGGGAAGTTTTGGGGCTGGCTTGGGCGCAATCTTACCAGCCTGTCCAGCCTGTTTTTCTCTGGCCAGCCTTTTTCTTCCTTTCGGCGCCATTATTTTCCTAACAAAATACTCTACTTTGATAATGACGGGCAGTATAACTTTACTTTTTTTAACCCTCTGGTTCTTAGGAGCTTTCCAAAGAAAACAATAAATATTAATACTATTTGCCTCTAGATTTTATAGACCCCGTTAGACATCTCGTATTTGAAATTACTATTAAGTATGTCTTATTGAGGATCAAAAATTATTATAATAGAAAACAACAAAAAAATGTCTAACGGGGTGGAAGAGTTAGGTCCTGCACCAGGGCAAGCTCGGTTCGGAGCAGGAAAAAATCATAAGGAAACAGAGATGCAGCAATTGTCTAAGCAGGAAAAAAGATTATTCAAAAGACAACGTAAACAGGAAGAGCTTCATCGAAATCAGCGGGTAAAAAAGCTAAAAAAAATCTTTTGGATAGGCCTTGGAATCTTAATTATAGGAGGAGGAATTTTAGGCCTGGGTTGGTTTTTGGTCAATAGACCACCTGTTCCAGAATCAATAATTATTTCAAGACAAGGCATTCATTGGCATGCTGAACTTTCCATTTCAATTTTGGGCCAAAAACAGGAAATTTCAACCAATATAGGCATTGGATTTGGAGGACATAGGCCCATTCACACTCATGAGGCAGACGGTGTTATCCACATGGAATTTCCGGGTTCAGTTAAAGAAGATGATATAAGGCTTGCTCACTTTTTTGAAATTTGGGACAAGAAATTTAGCAAAGATTGTATTTTTGATAAATGTAATGGGCCAGAAGGTCAGGTGACAATATTTGTTAATGACAAAGAAAACTTTGAATTCGAAAATTATATTATGAGAGATGGAGATAAAATTGAAATAGTTTTTGAGTTATGATAAAATTAAAAATTACCAAAGGTCGGGTTTAATATAAATTACATAAAAGGGAGAAAAAAATATGTGTGACAATTGCGGTTGTAGTCAAACAGCTCAGCCAGAAAAAACTGAAGAAGAAAAAGAAAAAAAAGAAGGAGAGGGGGAGTAGATGTCGAATCGCTAAAACGAGTATAAATTTGCGAATTGAGAATCAAATAGTTTTGAGTGTTTTTGGGTTTACTAATGTTTTGTCTATAATTGAGAGATTTTGAAGAGATTAAGCGATATCTTACTTAAAAAACTTTATTGAATAAAATTAAAAGGTCGACTTACGCACTATCCCGACAAAGCGGGAAGTGCGGAGCAGGTTTATTGCTAAACTTTAAATATTTATGAATAAAACAATCTTAATTATCATCGTTATTCTCGTTGTAGTTGTTAGTGGATATTTTTTATTAAAGGGAGGATCTCAGGCGCCGACTCAGGCACCAACGCCGGCTTCCGGAATAGCACCAGGGACAGCGGAAGAAAAGACCGTTTTACCAGAGGGAACTTCAGTTCCAGAAGAAGAGCTATCGCCGGTGTCTGAAGTGAAAGAGTTCACAGTCTTTGGTACCGAGTACAGCTTTAGTCCATCTTCTATTACCGTTTCAGCCGGAGATCAAGTGAAAATAACCTTCAGGAATGATGGCAGTATTATCCACAACTTTAAAATTTCTGAATTGGAAGTAGGAACAAAAACTATTAGTCCTGGGCAAACAGATACTATTGAATTCACGGCTCCAGTTTCAGGGACCTATACTATCTTCTGCTCAGTTCCTGGTCATCAGGCAGCTGGCATGAAAGGATCGTTAAAGGTTGAATAAACTCATTTAATTTTTCATTTTTAACTTTAAACTCGGAATATGCCAACCTTAATCTTTGGTCAAGATTTACTCTTCTGGATTGCTGTAATTTTAACTGTTGTCTTTTTTGTCGATTTGGCAACCTGTTGGTGGTATAATAGCTTGAATTGGGGATTTTTACGAAAATTCAGAGACAAATTAATAAAATATCATAAATACACCAGAATTTTACTGATTTTTTTGATAGTAATTCATTTAATATTCCATATTTTATTCCAAGTTTTCGGAATTATATTTTAAACGAAGTAATAAATATCCCTAGAGGCATATTTTGAGTAAAGTGAAAAAACCTCACGAGACATATTTAAAAACAGGGCGTCGTTTTACGACGCCCTGTTTGGTGCCCCTTAGGCACAGTTACATTAGGCACAGCCACATTGTTTAACCTCATCTCCTTTTATTTCTTTGCGGTTTAATTGTTTATCATAACAATAGAGCTTTCCCTCTTTCTCGTCTTGGGCTTTCTGATGAGAACCATCACAAAGACCTTTTTCATTCCGGGTTAAGCCACAGCGGCAGACAAAAATTGGTTCACCGGTAGTGTCAACTTGGACTGGCGATTTTTCCGCGTGTTCAACGAGTCGTGTCATAATATTATTTTGTCATTAGAACTTATTTTTTACCCGACCTTTCCCCCGCCACTTTTTATCTAAGAGACTTTTCTTCGAAAAGTGGTGGGGGGTAAAAATTTTTCCTGAAATTTTATATTAAAATTTTTTAGGATTTATTCTGATAATTTGGTCATCATCTGGAGTGGGTAGGCCTCGGCCATCCCGGTTGCTGGTATTGGGGCGAAAAAAAAGTTTTAAAAAAATTGACTCAGATTATGGCTAAAATTTTAGATAAAGTTTCTAAATTAAAAAAGAGGCATCAAACAAATCTGCGTACTGTAGTTTATATTTTAGCCCTCCAAAGACTTTTTGGCAAAAAAAGATATTAAATGGCTGTGGATAACCTAATTGACAAAAATACCCCCCGGGGGTATCGTGAAGGCGCAGCTCATTTCGCTTATTCCATAAGGCGTATGTTCATGCTGGATAATGAGTGGATTCCGGCCAGTAGCCAACTGTGACGAGGGCTGCTGTACCAAGGGGTAGGAGGCTTTGGCCGCCTGCCCCGATAGAAAGAAGGGAAGAAGAGAGAGTTGAGCTGCCTTTTTCTCCCTTCTACCAACATTTTCTATAGAGTAAAATAGAGATTGTAATACATTAAAAAATCCCGAGTTTAACCTACTGGGTTAAAGATGAGAATATATGAAAAAAAACATAAAGAATAAGGCAATACGCAGATTAAAGATTTTAGAAGGTCAGATTCGAGGACTCCAAAAAATGATTGAGAGAGAAGAATACTGTATAGATATTCTTCATCAGTCATTGGCAGCAAAACAAGCGCTCTCAAGTATTGAGGATTTAATTTTAGAAAACCACCTGTCTACCCACGTGATTGAGCAGATTAAATCTGGCAAAGAGTCAAAATCTACGAGAGAAATTTTGGAAATTTATAAATTATCAAAGCGGTAAAAATGGTTGAAGAGGATAAATATTGTATCGATGTTTGTTAACTTTCTAATAAACCCCGTTAGAAATTCTGCATCTAGTCTATCGGGACTTATTAGAAAACTATAAATTTCTAACGGGGTAAATGAACAAAGAGCCAGCTTTAACTGAATTTCAAAAAAAGACCAGAGTTCCTTTAGTTGTTGCTTTCTTTATTTTGACCAGCATTTTTTTAATCGGTATTTTTTGGCTAGCTTTTACTCCTGGTCAAACCGTTGGTTTAACCCTTGCTTTTGCTGCAGGGCTTTCAATGATATTTTTACCCTGTACTTTACCTTTGGCCTTTGTCATTGTTCCTTTATCAATGGGCAGGGGATATAAGAAAGGACTTTTAATGGCTTTGTTTTTTGGCCTTGGGCTATCGATTACTTTAGCCATTTATGGAACAGTTATTGCTTGGGCAGGAAAACTTTTTGGATTAGATCGGGCCACCCAAATAATGTTTTTTGTGGCGGGTCTTGCCGCATTTTCATTCGGTTTGTCTGAGCTCAAACTATTAAAATTTAAAATACCCGGCTTTTCTGCTGCCACTCCCAAATGGATTCAAAAAAAAGGAAGTTATCTTAAATCGTTCTTTTTAGGATTTTTCCTGGGCAATGCCGGTGTGGGCTGTCCTAATCCAGCCTTTTATGTTCTTTTGGCTTATATCGCTTCTACGGGTAGTTTGGCTTATGGCGGTTGGCTAGGCTTTATTCATGGAGCAGGTAGAGCCGTTCCTTTAATTGCTCTTTCTATTTTGGGAATTTTGGGCATCAATGCTACTGGCTGGATTGTTAAAAAGAAAGTGACCGTTGATAAAGTCATGGGCTGGGCGCTGGTTATTATCGGAGCTTTTATATTCATTAATGGTTTGCCGGGAGGCCATCAGTGGTATGAAGAAACTTTTATTCATCAGGGTTGGAATAGAGCCGTAGAAGTTGTTGGCTTACCTGCCGAACTGGAGATGGACGAACATAAACATATTGAGCAACCATTTCAGAAATTTATTCCCTGGATTTTCTTTAGTTTGATTTTTATTCCTATCATTTGGAATAAACTAAGAAAAACAAAGGTCGATACTTAATAATTTATCATTCACTATTCATTTTATGAGTCAAACTTTTTGGAAATTTTGGGCCTGGGTTTCAATTATCTGTGGCCTTGGCGCTTATACGATTGGCTGGTACGGTCTATTAACAAAAACAGCCGTTTGGGGCATTGCCACTGAATTTTTCTTTTATGATTCCATGGCTGCTTTTATGCTTGGAATTTTTTTTGTAATCTACTCCGCCCATTACGGAAAGAAACAATAAAGATTTCTAAATAAAAAATGATAACGGGTCTTCTTATCACATTCAGAGAAACCCTTGAAGCCGCTCTGGTAGTGGGAATTGTTTTAGCCTATCTGGTTAAAATAAACCAACTGGGCTACAAAAAGTTTGTCTGGTGGGGGGTCATTTTTGGAATCCTTATTTCTATAGCAGGAGCGATCATATTTACGGCATTATTTGGAGGGCTTAGCGGAAGAACTGAAGAAATTTTTGAGGGCACCCTTATGTTGGTGGCCGCCGGGCTTTTAACCACCATGATTCTTTGGATGATAAGGCAGGGCAAATACGTCGCTCAGCACCTAGAGGAACAGGTGTCCAAGGAAATAAGCGAGAAACATGCCTTTGGTTTGATGGCTCTCGTTTTTTTCGCGGTTTTAAGAGAAGGAATAGAAACAGTAATATTTTTGGGAGCAGCTAGTCGGGTAGAGGAAGTTAATATTATAGGACCCGTATTAGGGATTGGAGCAGCTCTAATAGTTAGCTGGTTATTCTTCCGGGGAGCAATAAAATTAAGAATCGGAAGGTTCTTTCAAATTACCAGCATTATCCTCATCTTTTTTGCTGCCGGGTTAATTGCTCATGGAATTCATGAATTTCAAGAGGCAGGAATACTGCCTATAATTACAGAACATCTTTGGGATATCAATTGGATTTTAAATGAAGAAAGCACTTTTGGAAGCATTTTAAAAGCTCTCTTTGGCTATAATGGCAACCCCTCCTTTTTAGAAGCAGCAAGTTGGTCGATATATTTGGTGTTAGCCTTCGGAATTTATAGAAGTATTGAGAAGTTCCCTAACTCCAAAAATAAATAAATTAATAATTAAGAATTATGCCAAAATTACAATTCTTAACAATGTCAGGTTGTCACAATTGCGCAAAAGTTAAAAAAACAATTGAAGAAATTAAGCTAGATTTTCCAAGCCTTGAAATAGAGGAAGTTGATATAACAACTCCCAAAGGACAGGAAATGGTTCAAAAATACAGCATTATGTCTTCTCCGGGGATTATTATTGACGGAGAGCTGTTCTCAACAGGTGGCGTAAACAAAGAAAACCTTATCAAAAAATTAAAAGGTGAATAAATATGTTCAATATCTTTAAGAAAAAGTGTCCGATCTGCAAAATGGAATTAAAAGAAGGAGAGTATTATCCTAGTGGCTTTGGTAAAAAGTTTTGTTCTGATGAGTGCCGAGAAGAATATCGCAAGAAAATGGTAAAAGAGCAATCTGGAGCTTCCGGCGGAAGCTGTCATTAATTTTAAAAATCTTGTTTAATAAATTATTGTTTATGCCTCGCCCAAATTTTGCAAGATATACTTTGGCAGCCCGCTTCGCCCAACAAGGGTTGGGCCTATTCGGCCCATGCAGGCTGCGGGAGTTTCTTGGGGCAGTTTCAATTCATAGACATTGAGTAGAGGCGGCGGCAAAATTTAAGCGGAGTGCTCATTTTGGTAGCTGTTCGCTTTACTCACAGACAAAAAATGGCAAAATACGACGCTATTATTGCCGGAGCTAGTTTTGCCGGCCTGGTGGTGGCTAGAACTTTAAAGGGCAATATCTTGCTTATTGACGGCAAAAGAGAAATTGGGGCAAGCCAAAAATCTACTTGCTGTACTTATTATCACATTATAAAGAAATTAGGTTGCGAAGATTCTATATTACAAGTTATTGATACTGGAATTTTACATATCGGTTCAAAAAACATTACTTCTCGCCTCTATTATCCTCTTGCCACTTTTGATTATAAAAAATTTTGTCAGATTTTATATGAGAAAAGCAACACTCAATTTCTCTCAACTAAAGTTCGTGGCCTAAAAGGAGATAAAGTTATAACTGATAAAGGAAATTTCCAGTCAGAATGTATTATTGATGCTACAGGTTGGCAGGCAATCTTAGCAAGCTCTGTTAGAAAAGACTTTGTCCCCAAGAGCGGAAAAAGCTTTGGCATAGAAACAACGCCTTTTTATAAAAACAAAGCTATTGAAGTTTGGCTTAATCCTCAAATGATGCCAAAAGGGGTGACCTGGATTTTTCCTTGCGGTGAGTTTTCAAGATTCGGTATCGGGAGTTATATTGGTAAAACAAGGTTAAAAGAAGGCCTGGAAACTTTTTTGAAAGAATTTGAGCTAAAAATGACAAAAGACCTCCACGGAGGTCATTTTACCAATAATTTCAGGGAGCCGACTGTGGAGAATATTTTTGTTGTTGGCGATGCTGCCGGCCAATGCCTGCCCTTCAGCGGAGAAGGGATTAGATCTTCTCTTTATTTTGGCCAAAAATGTGGTAAAATTATTCAACGAATAATAGATGGAAAAATAACCAGAAACGAGGGGTTAAAAGAATATCGACAGGTTGTATTAAGACATAAAAAATATTATACCTTTCTTTCTTGGGCACAAAAAATTTCTATCACTTTCCCTAATTCATGGTTATCTTATTTCGTTAAATTCATCAGTCTGCGTCCGATTTTTAAATATGCGGAAAAAAAATATGTAGATTTAGCTAATTTAAAATAGACAATATATTATGAAAAAATCAAAAGTATCAAAATTAAAAAAAGTGCCTTGTTGGTCCGATCCTGATTTACCGCCGGCTAAAGAAGATTTTCGGAAAACTTTTTCTTGGCGGATTTTCAGGATAATGGCTGAATTTGTTGACGGGTTTCAGTTTATTGCTGATTTTAGAAAGGCGGTAGGTATTTTCGGTTCTACTCGTGCTTCATCCAAAGACCATTATTATCAAGAAGCCAGAAAATTGGCAAAACTTTTAGCTAAAGAGAAATTCGTAATAATCACTGGTGGCGGACCGGGGATAATGGAAGCTGCTAATCAAGGAGCTTTTGAAGCTGGAGGAGAATCAGTCGGTATAAATATTCAACTCCCCGAAGGCCAAAGAATGAACAAATACGTCAAAAGCCCTATTGGCTTTCACTATTTCTTCACCAGAAAGGTAATGTTTTCTTTTGCTTGTCAGGTTTATGTCTTTTTCCCGGGAGGATTCGGCACCCTTGATGAATTTTTTGAGATGATAACTTTAGTTCAAACCAAAAAGTTGCTAAAACCGGTTCTAGTAATAGCTGTGGGTAAAGAATATTGGAGCCCTTTATTTGATTGGTTGGAAAAGGAAGTTTATCAAAAAAGAAGTGCCGTCAATAAAAAAGATTTGTCTATTTTCCAGTTGGCCGATTCAGCCGAAGAAGCCTTTAAGATGATTCAAAAGTATGGACATAATTAAGGCTTCTGGTAAAAAAGAAAAATTTAACAAGGAGAAACTCTACCAATCTATTAAAAGGGCAGGAGTCAAACCGAAATTAGCAGAAAAAATTTGCCAGAATGTAGAAAAAAGCGTTTATTCTGGCATAAACTCTAGTCAAATTCTTGATCAAATTACCCATTCTCTTAAAAAAGAAAATCCAGTATTAGCTGCCAAGTATACTCTAAAAAGAGCCATAATGGAATTAGGACCAACGGGTTTTCCTTTTGAAAAATATATTGCTGAAATCTTAAAAGAATATGGATACTCGACGAAAGTAGGGAGACGAGTTCGGGGCTATTGTGTAAATCACGAAGTTGATATTGTTGCTCGGAAAGAAAAAAAGCATTTTATGATTGAGTGTAAATATCATAATAGTAGAGGTGTCCGTTCGGATGTAAAAGTAGCTTTGTATATTTGTGCGAGATTTTTGGATGTGAAAAAGACCTGGGAAAAAATCCCTGGTCATCGGCACTTTTTTCATCAAGCGTGGCTGGTTACGAACACTAGGTGCACTAGCGAAGCAATGCGTTATGCCCGTTGTGTTGGTTTAAAAATTATCAGCTGGCGTTATCCCAGAAATGAAAGCTTGGAATATTTAATTGAAAAGAAGGGACTTTATCCCGTTACTATCTTGCCCTCACTCACAAGATATACTAAAGAAAGGCTGGCCGAAAAACGAATTATTTTGGCAAAAAATTTATTAAAATATTCTGTTAATAACTTGGTTCGTTTTACTGGTCTTCAACCGAAAATTGCTAAAAAGCTTCAAGAAGAAGCCAGAGAATTATGTCGATGTTAACAATAGCCATTTTACTTAGTTTATTTTTGGGAGCGGTTCATTTTTGGAATGAAAAGATCTTTTTCAAGAAAGAGACAATAAAAGCTAAAACCATGTCTTTTGTGGCTGGAGCTTCGGTAGCTTATGTCTTTCTGTATCTCTTGCCGGACCTTTATAAGGGCGTAGCTCATATTAATCAATGGATATTTGTCTTTATTCTTTTAGGATTTAGCTTGGTTCATCTACTGGAAAAATATTTTTATCAACACATCCAAGGCGAAGAGCTCCTTTTTAGGTTTAAGGAAATTCATTTTTTTATTTTCTTTTTATATTATTTTGTTATCGGAATAGTCTTAATAAATTTTTTAGAATTTAGCACTATAAAAGGTTTATTGCTTTTTGTACCCATACTATTTTATGCAGCAGTTAGTAGGGTTTCTTTTGCCGAGGTTCACACTCATATTCGCGAACAGAAATTTTTCAGGATATTATTAGCTTTGGCTGCTCTTTTAGGAGTACTTTCAGCTCCAATAATTTTAGAAAGTACTTTTCTGTATCATATTCTTTTAGCTTTTATTGTCGGAGCTTTCTTCTATATTGTCATTATGGACCTTATTCCTAGAGAAGCTAAAGGAAGGCCAGAATATTTTTTATTGGGAGTTAGTCTTTACACTTTACTTATTATTTTAACCTGGATTATTTAAATTATGTCTTCAAGCCTAACCAATAAAAGATTTATCACTATAGGGTTTGCAGCTAGTCTGTTTTTGCTGGTTGTCTATTTTAGCATCCTTTCCGCAGCTAATTCTTTTTCCCACGCCATAGAACAGTTTAGCCAGATGTGGTATTGGATTTTACCTTTGGTAGCTGGTTTTGGCTTGCAGGTCGGTCTTTATTTTTATATCAGAGCATCATTTCGTTTAAGACAAATGGCTAATCCCACTGCCGCTGTAACTGCCTCAGGCGGTATTTCAACCGGCTCAATGGTTGCCTGTTGCTTGCATCATTTAGTTGATGTCTTACCCTTGATGGGATTGGCGGCAGCTGCCGTGTTTTTGACTCAATATCAAGCATTCTTTCTCTTTCTCGGAATTCTTTCGAATCTAATCGGCATTACAATAATGCTGGAAATTATCCAGAAAAATAAATTATCCGAAGGGTTTTTAAGAAGAGTATTAATCTATAATATGAATCAAATTAAAAAGATAGCTATTGGATCATCCCTCGTTTTGCTTTTAGCAGTTTTTTTCCTAATAAATGATCAGGTAAAAGTAGATGTTTCAGCAAATATTTCAACAACCGAAACAATAACCCCTAAAATCGGTAGTGAACCAAAATTGACCGAGGCAATAAGCTTACTAAACAAAACAGATAACCAAGGCGAAATTTTGTTCAAGGTAACTCCTTTAGATTTTAGCTTTAATACTCCCGTGAAGTTTGAAGTAAAAATCGATACCCATTCCGGCTCTTTAGGTTTTGACCTAACCGAGATCTCAATATTAGAGGATGATTTAGGGAATAACTATCAAGCTACTGACTGGCAGGGTTCACCGTCCGGAGGTCACCATCTGGCAGGCGTCCTTGTCTTTTCAAAATTAGATATTCAGGCAAAGAAACTAAAACTTATTATTCAAGACTCTTTCTTAAGAGTCTTTGAATGGGATTTAGAGTAATGACTAAAAAAGAAATAGCCAATTTAAAATGTCCTTTTTGCGGCTTTGTGCAAGAAGTCGAAGTTCCTCAAACAGGTTGCTTGGTATTTCACAAATGCGAAAAATGTCAGAAAATCATTTCTGTTCCAAAAGAAAGTAAAGAATGCTGTATTGTCTGTGTTTACTCTGATAAAAAATGCTCAGCATCTAAACCACCATACCATTAATGAGGACTGACTTTGTCAATCTTGACACCTTCGGTGCTCTGTCCTCGTTATGGTGTGGGTGTAAAGGTCAGAAAAATTATTTAGGGTAAACTTTATATTATGATTTCCATTGCTCGTAACAATTTATTTTTGTCCGTCCTCTTGAATTTTTTAATCTGGGGCAGCGGCTATATTTATAAAGGCGAAAGGGCTGTTTTTGGCTGGCTGTTGATTTTAGGGTATATTTTAGTTCATTGGTATGCATTATTCGTTTTAGGTTTTGAGGCAATAAGCTATCCTTATTCGGTTGTCCTTTTGGGCCACATTATTATTTCCATGGGCCTGGCCTATGATGTTTCTAGAAGGTAAGTAATGTTTTAAGAAATTTGAAGATAATCCCCAAAAATATTACAATTAAAAAATAAACTTAAAATAACTATTATGAAAAAAGAAATTTTAAAAATTCATGGCATGCATTGCGCATCCTGCGTTAGGAAGATTGAGGAAAGCTTGTCAAAAATTTCCGGCGTCAAATCCTGTCAGGTTAATTTCCCTTTGGCTCAAATGAGCTTAGAATTTGACGAAAAAACAGTTAGCTTGCCGAAAGTTAAAAAAGAAGTCCAACAATTAGGATACGATTTAATTATTCCTGAAAAAGAAGAAATAGCTAAAGGAAAGCAAGTTCTGGTTTTAAAAGTCACAGGAATGGACAACCCTCATTGCGCTCAAATTGTTGAGAAGGCAGTGAAATCAATTGAAGGCATTGATGATGTGAGGTTAGATTTTGGGTTAGAGAAAGCAATAATTTCATTTGATCAAAAATTAACAAACCAGGCGGCTATTAAAGAAAAAATTAAAGGAGCAGGATATAAGTCTAAAGATTGGGAAGAAGTTGAGGAAGATAAAGAAAAAATTGCCCAGGAAAAGCGAATTAGAATGTTGAAAATAAAATTTCTTTTCGGAGCGATTTTAAGTATCCCAATTTTTTTAGGCAGCTTTCCCGAATGGTTCCCTTGGGTTCCGGGAATTTTGCAGAATTTCGTTGTTTTGCTGATATTAGCGACTCCTATTCAGTTTTGGGTCGGCTGGCAATTCTATCAAGGTTTTTGGATTGCTCTTAAAAATAAAACAAGCGATATGAATACTTTGATTGTCGTCGGGACTTCAGCTGCCTATTTCTATAGTACTGCCGTGGCTTTCTTTCCAACTTTAGGAAAAGCTGTCTATTTTGATACTGCCACCATTATTATCGCCTTAATTATTTTAGGCAAGTTACTAGAAGCACTTACCATGGGTAAGACTTCAGCCGCCATTAAAAAACTAATTGGCTTGCAACCAAAAGTTGCCATGGTAATTAAAGAAGGAAGAGAAGTAGAGATACCAATAAAAGATGTTGAAGTTGGTGATATGGTGGTGGTTAGGCCGGGAGAGAAAATTCCTGTTGACGGGATTATTATAGAAGGTTATTCCTCGGTTGATGAGAAAGTTATCACCGGTGAATCAATGCCGGTTGGCAAAAAAGTGGGCGAGGAGATTATCGGGGCGACAATGAATTTATCCGGGCTTTTAAAATTCCAGGCAACCAAGGTTGGCAAAGACACTCTTTTAGCTCAAATTATTAAAATTGTTGAAGAAGCCCTAACGTCAAAAGCTCCGATTCAAAGATTGGCCGATAAGATAGCTTCTTATTTTGTACCGGTAGTTATTGTTATCGCCGTTTTGTCATTTGGATTTTGGTATTTCATAGCTGGCCAGCCATTTTTATTCGCCTTAATAATTTTCGTCGCTGTTTTAATTATTGCCTGCCCCTGTGCTTTGGGCATAGCCACGCCGACAGCTATTATGGTTGGAACAGGGCTTGGGGCCGAAAAAGGCATTTTAATAAAAGGTGGAGCAGCCTTGGAAACTGCTCATAAACTCCAGGCGGTAATTTTTGACAAAACAGGTACTTTGACGAAAGGAGAGCCGGAAGTTACAGATATCGTGCATTTCGAGATTAGCCAAAATGAAATTTTAAGATTAACTGCTATTGCCGAAAGAGGATCAGAACATCCTCTTGGTAAAGCCATAATTAAAAAGGCCGAGAAAGAAGGATTAAAGATTGAGGAAGGTAAAAACTATCAGACAGTTGCTGGAAAAGGAATAGAATGTCAATACCAAGATAAGATGATTTTTGTTGGCAATAGGATGTTTATATCAGACAAGGGAATAGAAATTAATCCAGAGACTGAGAAAAAATTGGAAGAGCTGGAAAATAAAGGAAAAACAGTAATAATTTTAGCCATTGATCAAAAAATCGCTGGCTTTTTAGCTTTAGCCGATACCTTAAAAGAATTTTCCAAAGAAGCCGTGGAAAAGCTTCAAAAAATGAAAAAAGAAGTTTGGTTAATTACAGGAGACAATAAAAGAACAGCACAAGCCATTGCTAAACAATTAGGCATCAAAGAAGACAGAGTGATGGCCCAGGTTTTGCCTCAAGATAAGGCCGAAAAGGTTAAAGAATTGCAAAAAGCGCAGAAAGTCGTTGCTTTTGTGGGCGATGGTATTAATGATGCGCCGGCTTTAGCTCAAGCAGATATTGGTATAGCTTTAGGTTCTGGAACTGATGTAGCCATGGAAACTGGCAATATCGTTTTAATCAAAGATGATTTAAGAGATGTTGTTACCTCCATTGATTTGAGCTCTTATACCGTCAGAAAAATCAGGCAAAATTTATTTTGGGCCTTTTTTTACAATACGGTCGGTATTCCAATAGCTGCTGGAATTTTGTATCCTTTCTTCGGTTTTCTTTTAAATCCGGTTATTGCCGCAGCTGCCATGGCCTTTTCTTCGATAAGTGTTATTCTGAATTCCCTTTCAATGAAAAGATACAAGTCAAAACTATAAGATCAATCAAAACAATAAAATTCAATTTTCGACCGTCAACCATTTTTTGACCGAGAGCTAATTGTCCTGAGATTGTTGAAGTGTGGCGAATACCAATACAAATTTGCTTGTGGCGGTTGTAGGGGGGGGGGCTGCTTTGGCAAACGGGGACTTTCTCGGAGAAGATCCTCGATGTTGGAAACAACAGAGTCAGATTTAAAGCCTCGTTCCGTAAGGAATCGAGGCCTTTTTGTTTTAGGGCTACAATATTGTCAAAAGGGAAAATTTAAGTTATCTTTTAATTGAGGAATAGTTACAGGGCGCTGAGCGACCGGTTTGATAACTATAAAAACTATGTTTAAAAAGTTTTCCATTTTTTTATTGCCGATTATTGTTTTCGGAAGTTTGGCGAATTTTACTCTTGCCCAAAATAGTCCCTCAAAAGAGGTGAATTTTTTTTATAGCACCACCTGCCCCTATTGTGCTCAAGAGAAAATATTTTTAGAAGAATTAGAAAAGAAATATTCCGAAATTGAAGTTAAGAAGTTTGTTATTTCCAATCAAGAAAACGTTGATCTGTTAAAAGAATTTTATCAAAACTATGAGGTTCCCCCAGAGAGCCAGGGGGTGGTACCTATAACTTTCATTGAAGGACGATATTTTACAGGTTTCAGCGAAAAAATTGGTCGAGATATAGAAAATTATATTTTAGAGTTCATTGAAGATTCTTTACAACCAAACGAATCTGGAGGGCCAGATAAAAAAATTTCTCTCCCCTTTTTCGGAGAAATTGATATCTCAAAATTTTCTCTTTTAGCTTTAGCTGTAGTCCTGGGAGCTTTAGATGGTTTTAATGTTTGTTCGTTAGGAGCTTTAATTTTAATTTTAGGCTTGGTTTTAGTCTTGAAATCAAGAATAAAAATGTTGATTTTTGGCGGAACATATATTTTAACTACGGCTATGATTTACGGAATTTTAATATTATTTTGGTATAAGCTTTTTTCTCTTTTGAGCCCCTATTTAAGGATAATGGAGACCCTAATAGGCCTTTTGGGTATAGGGGGAGGGATTTATCTTTTAAGGCAATTTTTTAAGTTTAGAAAACAAGGGCCGACCTGCGAGATAGATGACGGAAAAGGGATAGTTTCAAAAATTTCTTTAAAGATGAAAGAGCTTCTCAAAAAGCCCGGAAATTTCTTTCTCATAGTAGGCAGTATCTTTCTATTTGCTTTTATAATTACCGTTGTAGAGTTTCCTTGTTCAGCCGTTGTTCCTCTGGCTTTTGTTGGTATTTTAACCCAATCCCAGCTCCCCACATTTCAATCTTTGATATATATTGCTATCTTTATTTTTTTCTATATGCTTGATGAATTTATTATCTTTCTGATAGCTGTTTTTACCTCGACCATTTGGTTAGCTTCTGGCAGATTTGTTACCTGGGCTACTTTAATTGGAGCAGTTGTTCTTTTATTACTCGGAGTTTATTATCTTTTCGGCATCCAATTTTTAGCCAACTTAATAAGTTGACAACACGTTTGCTAAATTTTATATTAAACTAATGCCAAAAAAATCTCGAAAACGTGCCTTTCGCCACTTTCGGCGAGTAGCCGATGAGGCTACTTCGGCACGTCCGTCGAAGAGACGGACAAAGAAGAAGGCGAGACAAAGAAGGGTTGTTAAGAAGGGAGGAATAGCTAGGAAAAAACAAAAAAAGGAAATTGAAAAAAAGATCATTTCTTCGTTTCAATTTCGAGGAATTAGGATAAAAGTGGTTGGGATTGGCGGAGGAGGAAGCTCAATTGTCTCAGCGATTGCCCCTAAGTTAAAGAGGGTAAAATTTTTAGTGGCCAATACTGATTTACAATCCTTGAGATCGTCGGCTAAAACAGCAAAACGCTTTCAATTCGGACAAAAACTAACCCAAGGCCTGGGAACAGGAATGAATCCTCAATTAGGAGAAACAGCCGCCTTAGATGAGAAAGAAAGGATCAAGAAGGTATTCCAAGGAGAAGATCTTTCAATCTTGGTAGCTACCTTGGGGGGCGGAGCAGGATCAGGGGCTTTGCCAGTTTTTGCTAAAGCAGCTAGAGATTCAAAAAATCTTACCTTGGGTATTTTCACTTTACCCTTTGATTTTGAAGGAAAAAAGAGAAAAGAAATCGCTGAGGCCTCTTTAGAAAAACTGAAGCCAAATCTAAACGCTTTTTCAATTATTCCCAATAATAAAATTTTTCAAATAATTGACCAGAAAACTCCTCTTAAAGAAGCGTTATCAGTTATAAATAAGATTTTAGCTGAAAACCTTGAAGGTTTAATTGAAATGATTTATTTGTCAGGCTTAATTAATATTGATTTTGCCGACGTAAAAGCTGTTTTAGAGGGAAGGGGTAGATTGGCCTATTTAGCTACAGTCGAAGTTCAGGGAGACAATCGGGCCGAAGAAGGAGTGAAAAAAATTCTTCAGAGCCCGCTTTATGAATATGGGATTCAGGGAGCCGAAAGAATTTTATTTAATATTATAGGCTCCAAAAATTTAACCATTAATGAAGTAGAAAGAATAAGCAAAGTTATTTCAAGCTTTAACCCTAAGGCCAAAATTATTTTCGGACTTTCTCAAAAAGATAACTATCAAAACAAAATCAAAATTACTTTATTAGCTGTAGGCTGTGAAAAGAAAACGAAAGTCAAGAAAGAGGCCGAAGGAGTCAAGGAAATCAAAACAAAAGGGAAAAAAGAAACCCGATCGAATTCTATAAAGAAAGAAATAAAGGAGAAATCTCTCAGAAAGAGGCTGTTTAGCTTGGGGGGCAGGAAAGATGGAGAGAAAAGAATTAATATTAAAGTCAGCAAAACAGCCTTAGATCTAAAAGAAGAGTTAAAGAAGATGGAGAAAGAGATAGTGAGTCGGGAAAACGAATGGGACGCACCGGCTTTTCTGCGAAAAAAATCGCTAAAGTTAAGATAAAGATTAACAAGCACTCCGGAAAGTCGGGGTTTTTTGTTTTTGATATAGATAATGCTTTTGTGATAACATAGAATATATGGCCGAATCAAAAGAAATAAAAAAAGCCATTTTTCCTCTTGCCGGACTGGGAACAAGATTCCTTCCTTTGTCGAAGGTCGTAAGTAAAGAATTTTTACCTTTGGTGGATAAACCGATGGTTCATTGTCTTATCGAGGAAGCTTTAACTGCCGGGATTGAAAAAATTATTTTTGTTATTCCTTCAAGCAAAAAGGAAATTTCAGAATATTTCAAAAGAACTCCGAAATTAGAAAAAATCTTAAAAGAAAGAAAAAGAGAAGATCTTTTAGAGGAGCTGAAAAAAATTCAAGAACTTGCAAAAAAAATTTCTTTTTCTTTCGTCATTCAAAAAGAACCATTAGGCGATGGGCAAGCTATTTTATTGGCAAAAAATATGATCAACAAAGAACCCGCAGCCATTTTCTTTAGCGATGATATAATCGATTCTAAAATACCCTGTCTTTCTCAATTAAAACAAGCCTTTAAAACTTCCCAAGCTCCAATTTTAGCCCTTAAGAAAGTGCCGCCAGAAAGACTGCCTTTTTATGGAGTAGTCGGGGTAGAAAAAATTGCCAATCGCATTTATAAAATAAAGGAAATTGTTGAAAAACCCCCGGAAGGAACCGCCCCTTCAAATCTGGCAATTGTCGGTAGGTATATTATTACCCCCGAAGTGTTCGATTACCTTAAAAAAATTTCCTCCGCCAAGAACAAAGAAATTCATCTCAGTCAGGCTTTGGCTAAAATGATAAAAGATGGTAAAATAATTTATGGCTACGAGATCGAAGGAGAGTGGTTAGAGTGTGGAAACAAGCTTGGTTGGTTAAAATCTCACCTTTACCTCTCTTTAAAACATCCTGAATTTGGCCCCGAATTAAAGAAATATTTAAAAGAAATAATATAACCCGACACCAATTTACGCTGGATCGCTCTTTCTTTAGAAAGAGCGAGACTCCCCGCAGGTTAATTAAGCACCAATGATACGAATAATGATTAGTGACATTGGTGTTCCATCGGTGTATTAGTGTCGAGCTTATATGCAAGAAATTACTAGGGAAATATTAAAAAAAATTTATCCCAAACGACCACCGACGGGAAAAAAATACGACTATGGGCTGTTAACGGTCATTGGGGGATCGGAGTTCTATTCGGGCGCACCGGCCTTAGTAGCTTTGGCTGCTTTTAAAGCAGGAGTAGATATGGTTAGAGTTATTGCCCCCAAAAGAGCGGCTGACATTATTGCTTCCTTCTCCCCAAATTTGGCAGCATATCCTTTAAAAGGAGATTGGCTGACCAAAGAACATGTAGCGATTTTATTGGGAATGATTGAATCAGCTGAAGCTGTTTCTCGTGGGAAGACAGCAGTAGTAATTGGAGGGGGAATGGGTAGATCGGAAAAAACCCAAGAGGCAATTTTAGAATTTCTATCTCAGAATTTTACCCCTTGTGTTATTGATGCCGATGCCATTCATGCTATCGGCAAACGGCCAGGAGTAATTTCTGGTAAAAATTTTTTAATAACCCCTCATTCTCATGAATTTTTTGTTTTAACCAACAAAGAAGTTCATCATCTTTCAGATAAAGACAAAGAAAAAGTTGTCCAAGAAGAGGCTCAAAGATTGCAGACGACAATTTTACTCAAAGGAGGAACAGATATAATTTCAGACGGCAAAGAAGTAGCTCAAAATAAAACCGGCAGTTCTTTTATGACCGTGGGAGGAACTGGTGACACATTGGCTGGAATAGCAGGAGCCATTTTAGCCAGAGGAGTCAATGCCTTTGAGGCAGGATGCGGGGCAGCCCATATTAATGGTTTGGCCGGTGAAAGAGCTGCTAAAAAATTAGGCGAATCATTGACGGCCACCGATGTAATCGAAGCCATTCCCGAGGTTTTATCAAAAATATAGCCACAATTAATTTAACGAGAACAGTTTTCGTGAATCGAAAAAAATGTGCTTGGCAATACCCGTTAAAATAACTGCTATTAAAAATAAAAAGATTATTATTAAGGAAGCTGGTCAAGAAAAATCGGCCAGCGGTTCTTTAATTAAGACAAAAGTGGGAGATTACGTAATTTTGCAGAACAATTTTGTTGTTAGAAAAATTGATAAAAAATCAGCAAAGGAAATCATAAACTTAACAAAGAAATAGACCATGAACAAAGGTTATCTTTTAGTTTTTTCAACCGCTATAATTTCTGGTTTCGCCATTTTTCTTAGTAAATTTGGCGTCAGCGTTATTAATCCCTATATTTTTACTTGGTCAAAGAATCTAATCGTCGCTATTTTATTGATGGGACTGCTTTTTGCATTGAAAGATTGGCGCGTCTTAAGAAATTTAACCAAAAAACAATGGCTTTTATTGATTTCTATCGGATTAATCGGAGGTAGTATCCCGTTTTTACTATTTTTTAAAGGGCTTTCCATGACCTCTGCTGTCTCAGGCTCTTTTATCCACAAAACAATGTTTATCTATGTAGCTTTTTTGGCGATTTTGTTCTTAAAAGAGAAAATAGATAAAAGATTTCTTTTAGGAGGATTTTTCTTAATTTTAGGTAATTTACTTTTACTAAACAAACTATCCTTTTCATTTTCATTAGATTCAGGATACTTTCTTATTTTCCTGGCAACCTTTTTTTGGGCAATTGAAAATACAATTTCTAAATATGTTTTAAAAGAACTCCCAGGAAGAACCGTTGCCTGGGCAAGAATGTTTTTCGGAGCTTTCTTTATTTCTTTATTTTTATTAGGCACTGGTCAAGTATCTTTGATAACCACTCTGACTTTCACTCAAGTTAGCTGGGTTCTTATTACCGCCACCATTCTCTTTGGTTATGTAATGACCTGGTATAGCGGTTTGAAATATATTCCCGTTCATCAGGCTACGGTTATTTTACTTTTTGGTGCGCCAATAACAACCTTACTTTCTTTTGCGTTCGGGAAAGGAATAATTGTTCAGGATGTTTTAGCTGGATTCTTAATTATTTTAGGAATAGCCTTTATTCTCGGGATAAAAAAGATTTTAGAGATGATTAACGATGCAAAAAGTTTGTTAGTTTATGCTAGGATTTACCCTCCCAAATTTTAAGCAGGAAAATTTAGGAGGGCTTAAAATAGCCGCTATTTACGGAATAAAGCCTCATCTGCTTGGTTTTTGCGGGCCTCAAGAGAGGTCCGCTACTCAATATTTACTTAGATATCTTTCTGGTCAAAAGATTGCGGAGAAAAAAATCAGAGAAATTTTCAAAGGATTTGAAGGAGCTTATTCTTACTATAAATTAATTGCGAGATGCAATAGAATTAAAGATCCTTTTGATGAAAGAGTAGTAAAATCATATTGGATCGGTAATAACTTTCTAGAGAAAGTTCCGACCAAAGCTTTAAAAGAGATGGTGGTTAAAGAATTTTCGCGGTCCGGCCTTTTACCAAAAAAAATAGCGGCAAAACAGGCGAAAAAGATTCCAGTAGGGTCTAAACCACATCACAGTTTTCATGTTTTGAGAATTGGTTCTATAACTGGCAGGGTAAAGCTTCGGGGTAAATTACTTGACCTTTGCCGAGTGGGCTGGGGAAAAGTAATAGCAATCAATCTCTCGCAAAGTAAGATCAAAGTTAAATTCAAACCCCTAAAGATTGGTAAAAAATATCGGCTGGGAAAAATAAAAGAAAAATATATTATTTGGAATAGGAATTTATTACCACAGCCTAAATTAGGACAATATATCTCTTTCCACTGGAACCTGGCAGTCCAGATTTTAACTAAAAAGGACTTAACAAATCTTCAAAAATATACTCAAGAAACTTTAACTGTTCTTAATGCTATTTCTTGAAATCTCTTTGTGGGTTTTTTATTTTCCTTAAAGATCTTATATAATAAAAGTAATGAAAAAAAAACTAAAGGTAGCCATCTTGGCACTGACTGATTGTGAGGGCTGTATAATTGAGATATTTAATCTGGGAGATAGATTTCTAAACCTTCTTTCGAAAATAGAATTAGCTGATTTTAAACTTTTCGAAGATTCACCAGAGCCTCCAGAATATGATATAGCTATTGTTGAAGGTTGCCCAATTACGAAAAGGGATTTTAGAAGATTGAAGGAAACTAGAAGAAAATCAAAGATTTTAGTAGCCTTAGGGGCCTGCGCTTGCTTGGGAGGAATAGCAAAAATTAAAAATTATTCTGACAAGAAAAAAATCATTGACTATGTCTATAAAAAGCCGCAAGGCATAGATAACCCTGATGTGCGAGCGCTGAAAGAGCATGTTAAAGTTGACTTTGAAATTCCGGGTTGCCCGATAAATAAAGAAGAGTTCATAAGAATAATGGAGGAGTATATTGAAGGGAAGACCCCTACAATTCCCAAGAGGCCGGTTTGTTTCGAATGTCCCTTAAAAAATAATGGTTGTCTTTTAAATAAAGGGAAAATTTGCTTCGGCCCTGTGACCTTAGCTGGCTGTGCAGCTCCTTGTCCTCAGTCGGGTTTCTTTTGCGATGGCTGTCGAGGACCATTGAAAGAGAAAATTGGTTTAGATATTTTAAAAATAAGACTAAGAGAAAATTTTAACGAAAAAGAAGCCTTATCTATTTTAGAAAGGTTTGGAGGGAAAGAATATTTTATAAAATAAAATGCACGATAACGAGAAAATAAAAATTGATTATATTGCTAAAATCGAAGGTCACGCCAGTTTTTTGGCTGACATTGTCAAAGGAGAAATCCAAAAGGCAAGGATAGAAGTTGAAGAAGGAGCAAGGCTTATCGAAGGGATCCTTATAAACAGGAAGATTGAAGAGTTGCCGGAAATAGCTTCCAGAATTTGCGGTATTTGTCCGACAGTCCATTATTTAACGAGCCTAAAGGCAATAGAGTCTGCCCTGAATGTGAAGATTTCTGAACAGACTCTTCTTTTGCGAAAATTAATGATGACAGGCCAGATAATGACCAGTCATAGTCTTCATCTTTTCTTTTTTTCTTGTCCAGATTTTTTGGGATTAGAAAGCGGCCTCGAACTTATTAAAAAATGCCCGGTGGAGGCCTCTTATTCAATAAAATTAAGAGATATTGGCAATAAAATAACAGAAATTATCGGTGGCAGAGCCGTTCATCCTTTAACTCCAACTGTTGGCGGTTTTCGAAAATTACCAAAAAGAAAAGATTTGGAGAATTTAAAAGCTGCTTGCTTAAAGCTTCTTCCCGAGGTTAAAAGATTAGCTCAATTTTTTCTGAAATTAGATTATCCCGAATTTGAAAGGAAAACAGATTATATTTGTTTGGCAGACAATAAAGAATACGCCGTCCATAATGGCAAGATAGAAGGGTTAAATACGAAAGATTTTCTTGGAAAAATAAAAGAGATTCAAATTTCGGAAAGCGTTGTTAAGAGAACATCCTATAGAAACAGTTACATGGTGGGAGCTCTGCCCAGAATAAAAAACAACAATCAGTATTTAAACTCTTTAGCTAAAAAGATTTTCTTAGAGTCTAAAATTCAGAATCACTATTTCAACCCATTTTACAATATTTTAGCTCAAGCAATAGAGATAGTTCATTTTTTAGAAGAGGCAATAAAATTAATAGATAATATTTTAGAGGCAGGGATTAAAGAAGAGAAGCCGGAATTTCAAGTGAAAGACGGCAGAGGAATAGTTGCCATGGAAGCTCCCCGGGGGCTGCTTTTTTATGACGTCCAAGTGGCTGAAGATGGCACAGTATCTGATTTAAATATCATTACTCCTACTGTTCAAAATTTGGCTAACCTCGAAAAAGACTTGGAAGATTTCGAAAATTTAAAAGACTGGAAAAAACTAAATAAAGAACAAAAAAAACAAAAAATCGCCATGCTAATCAGGGCTTACGATCCCTGTATTACGTGCGCCACACATTGAACCCCGCACAGATCATCTCTTCGCTCGGATTATGCGGGGCAAGTAATAAGAATTTATAATTTTTAAATTTAAATCACATGCCAAATATCTACGATTTAATTATAATAGGCGGTGGTCCGGCAGGTATTACAGCTGGAATTTATGCTGCCAGAAAAAAAATTAAAACCCTTATGCTTACTAAAGACTTTGTCGGCCAGGTGGGCAAAACTTCTTCTGTCGAAAATTGGCCCGGAGCTGATTCAATCTCTGGAATAGAGTTAATAGAAAGTTTTAAAAGTCATATTAAGCAATTTGATACCGAGATTAAAAGCAATGAAGAAGTAAAAAAAATCAAAAAAGAAGGAGCAGTATTTGAAGTCTCAACCTTAAAAAAAGATAATTTTCAGGCCAAGACAGTAATTATTACTTCCGGCCGGAATCCAAGGCCCCTTAAAGTTCCCGGCGAAGATCAATTTATGGGAAAAGGAGTTTCTTATTGTTCAACTTGTGATGCCCCCCTTTTTCAAGATAAAATAGTAGCAATTGTAGGGGGCGGTAACTCTGGATTTGAAGCTGCTTTGGACTTGGAAAAATATTCGCCAAAAATTTATATCCTGGAATTTGCTCCTCATGTAAAAGCTGATGAAGTTATCCAAGAAAGAGCAAGAACCTCTGGTAAAATTTCGGTAATTACTAACGCTATAGTCAAAGAAATTAAGGGTAATAATTTTGTTGAAAGTTTGGTTTATGAAGATAAAGTTTCAAAACAGCCAAAAGAACTTAAAGTTAATGGTATTTTTGTTGAAATTGGCTCACTTCCAGCCACTGCTTTTGTGAAAGATGTAGTCGACTTTAATGAGCGGGGCGAGCTCAAAATTGATCACAAGACTTGTGCCACTAAAACTCCTGGTCTTTTTGCCGCTGGTGACGTTACTGATGTGAAATACAAACAGATTATCATAGCTTGCGGAGAAGGAGCTAAGGCCGCACTTTCTGCCTATAGTTATCTTCAGGAAAAGTGACGAACCGGCTTAGAAGAAAGCCTGGAAAACTTAGATTAAAGAAAGAACAAAAATGTCATCTAAAATTAAAAACTTAAAAGCCAAGGAAATTTTAGACTCGAAAGGAGAACCAACAGTAGAAGTTAAACTAACAACTGAATCAGGAGTTTTTACAGCTTCGGTGCCTTCTGGAATATCTAAGGGCAAATATGAGGCCGTTGAATTGAGAGATGGAGGAACGAGACACCAGGGCAAGGGGGTATTGGCAGCCGTCAGAAATGTTAATCAAATTATTGCCCCCAAGCTTATTGATAGGGATGCAACCAAACAAGAAGAAATAGACAGGCTGATGATTGAAATGGACGGAACAGAAAACAAATCCAAGCTTGGGGCGAATGCCATCTTAGCTGTCTCAATAGCTATTTGTAGAGCGGGAGCTGAAGAAAGACCATTATGGAAATGGATTTCAGAACTCAGCCGCAGAGAGCCAGCCTTACCCAGCCCTTTTATTTTATGCATAGAGGGCGGACTTCACGGAAGCGGTGCCTTAGATATTCAAGAATTTATGATCGTTACTCGGGCCGGTTCATTTGGCGACAAGTTTCGTGTCGTTACAAAAATTCACCATACTCTCCGGCGAATATTAGAGAAAAATTACGGTGAATTAGGAACAAAGACAGGAATAGAAGGAGCCTTTATTCCGCCCTTAAAGAAAACTGAAGAAGCCTTAGACCTGATTACTGAAGCCATATCAGAGACTGGACACGAGAACAAGGTAAAATTTGTTCTTGATGTTGCTTCTTCTTCTTTTTTTCGAAATGAGAAATATTCTTTTGAAGGAAAAACCTTAAACAGAGAAGAGTTATCAAGATTCTATGTGAAGCTTTATCAGAAGTATCCAATTTTAGCAATTGAAGATCCGTTTGCCGAAGATGATTGGGAGGGATGGAAAATGTTTATGTCGAATATCAAAAACCAACTTTTGGTTATCGGCGACGACCTAACAGTAACTAATCAAGAGAGATTCAAAAAGGCCGAACAAGAGCAATGTGTCAATGCAGTTATTATAAAACCCAATCAAATAGGGACAGTAACAGAAACAATATCAGCCATCAACTTGGCAAAAAAATTCAATTGGAAAACTGTTATTTCGCATCGCGGAGGTGATACTCCAGACAGCTTTATTGCTGATTTGGCAGTGGGAAGCGGTGCCGATTTTATAAAATCAGGCGCCCCTACCAAAAAAGAAAGAATGGCAAAATATAATAGGTTGTTGAAAATCGAAGAAGAATTAAAATAATTATGATATAAAAATGTATGAAAAGAGTTCTTTTAGTTGAAGACGACTCTTTTTTAATTTTAATTGATATTTCCCTTTTTTTCGATATAATAGAAAAACAGAAAGGAAATTATGGAGATAAAAATTAAAAGTGTAAAAATACCAAAAACTAGGCAGGGGATTTTATGTAAAATCGTGATTTTAATTCTGTCAGCGGTCCTTATTACCTCTGGCTTTTTCTTTTTAAAAATCCAAGAGGCAGCAGGAATACAGCCTATCCCGCCAAATAGAAGCTTTGAAAATTTACCAAATGTCACAAAAAAACAGGGACTTTACAAGATAACCTTTGGCCAGTGGTCAGAGGTGGAGATACCAGAAGTTGATACGCCAGAAGTTAAACTAAAAAAATGGGGAGACGAAACGTTTATTAAAGTTAAATATGCGAATTTTGATAAAAAAGTAAAACCCAAACAGGAAAACAAAAAACTGAAATGGAAAGGTAAGGATGTGGAAGTTCACCTATATTCACTAGAGCCAACGGAACAGATGGACGAGGGAGGGTTTGAATTCGAGGTTATCCTTAAAAAGAAACCACTGGCAAATAAGATAGTTCTTGATATAGAAACGCAGGGATTAAAGTTTTATTATCAGCCGGAGATTTCTGATGAAGAAGCACAAAGACAATTAAATACGTATAACGAAAGAAGACAGATGGAGAAACCAGATGAAGTATCATTAGAAGATTGGCAAAATTATTTAGCAAGTCTGCCTATAACTTTATTAGAAACAAAACGAAAAATGCGACCAGAGAATGTGGTTGGTTCCTATGCAGTTTATCACGATACGAAACAACCGATATACGCCTCACAAGAGGAAGCCGATAAATATAAAACAGGCATAGCATTCCATATTTACAGACCAATGGTGATAGATAATTTAGGGGCTCAAATATGGGCTGATCTTGACATTGACGAGATGTCAGAAGAGCTAACAATCACTGTTGACCAAGGATGGTTGAATGCTGCGACCTATCCTGTAATTGTCGATCCGACTTTCGGTTATACGACGATTGGAGGATCCTCCGCGAATATAAATGGCGGCGAGCTGTTTGGTTCTTTATTTACCTCCCCAAGCGATGTTGATACTGGCACTTCGATTACTTTTTATGTGGCATCTAGCGTTCAGTCTTCTCCCGCCAAAGGGGTAATGGTTCTTCACACTGCTAACGTAGCCGATTTGCTAATTATAGCAAACGGTGTCGGTAACGCTGTCACTTGCAGCACTACTCCTGGCTGGCGTACCAGTATATTAGCAGGTACACCTTCCCTTACTGGGAGCACAACCTACATTATTATGTGGATAACCGGTCAGAGCGCATGGGGTCAGGATTTTTACTATAATTCAGGAGACGCTAGTCAAGGCCACTATGATCAAACCAACAACTACGCCACACCGGAAAACCCAAGTTACTCATTACACAACAACAATAAATACTCCATCTATATTACCTATGATTCAACAAACGCAACCCCAACAATCTCTTCGGTTTCCGATACTCCAGATCCGGTTAACTCAGGCAGTAATACCACTTTCTCTACTGACTGGAATGACACAGACTCCGGGGACCTGGTTAAAGCACATATCTGCAAGACCGATGCCATTACAACTCAAACCTGTGATGGAGGCTCCTGGGCAGATTCAGCAAGCTTTGTAACAGATGACCCAATAGATCTTACCTATGAAGCTCAAGATGGAGATGCTGGATCCAATGACTACTATGTCTTTGTCTGTGATGATGACAATGCTTGTTCATCATCAACGTCTGGCACATTTACTGTTAACCGTTTACCAACTACCCCAACTCCATTAGGACCAACAGCCTATGTTGATGGAAGCTGGGGGACAGATAATACCCCAAGCTTAACATTTACCACTCCAGACCCAGATACCAATGACCAGGTTAAGTTCCAGATACAAGTAGATGACAGTGCTGACTTTGGTTCTGTAGTAGTAGACTATGTTTCTGGTTTTGCAACAGAAAGCACTGCCAGAACATTTACTATTGGACAAGCTGAAGGATCTGGAAGCTATACTACAGGTGAAGAAGACCAAACCTTATCTGATGGTTCATACTACTGGAGAGTTAAAGGTATTGATGATGATGCAGCTGAAAGCTCATATGCAACTGCCAATTCAGGTAGTATTGCTTTTAAGGTAGACACCACAGCACCAACCAATGTTTCCATATCTTCAGTCACAGCAGGCTCTACTACCCAGTTAACAGTTACAGCTGATACAGCCATAGACTCAGGTGCTGGACTGCACTCCACCCCATATTTCTTCCAAGAAACTTCAGGTAACTCTGGAGCTTCTTCCTCAAGTGCTTACCAAGCTTCAACCAGTTTCATTGACGCTGGTTTAACAGCCAATACCCAATACACTTACAGGGTTAAAGTTAAAGATACAACTGATAATGGATCATCCTATTCTTCAACCTCCTCTGCCTATACTCTAGCTCCAACGCCAACTAATTTTTCAGGCACAGCTACACTCTCAACCATATCTTTATCTGTTGATTCTTTTACCAATGCTACTGTTGGTTCTTCCGGGTACTACTTCTATCGTTCCGGTGACTCTCCAAATTCAGGCTGGATTCAAACTAATTCCTGGCAAGGTACAGGGCTTTCTTGCGGCACTTCATATGCTTGGTATGTTAAATACCGTAACGGAGATGGAACTGAGACTGCTACAACTTCTTTGACTAAATCTACCAATGGCTGTGGTGGAGCAGGTGTTATTGGCCCTCCTGTCAGTACTACCGGTCAGGGCAATATCTTCCAGGATTTAGGCGGAGAGGTCAGAAGAACATTTGAATCTGGCCAGATAACCAAGGTAGTCTTCCCGCCTCAGAGCATTAAAGGAACAGTAGTGGTTAAAATAGATCCCAAAGATAAAGCTGAGATAACTAAAACCAATCCCTTACCTAAAAATACTCAAATAATCGGAGATTTAGTAGCTGATTTCAAAGCTCTTTCTGGAGGTAAGGAATTAGAATCTTTTGAAAAATTAGTGTCAATCACTTTTACTTATACTGATAGTCAAGTAAAAGAAGCTAAAGTAGATGAAAAAACTCTTAAGATTTTTTTCTGGGACAAAAAGGTCTCCTCCTGGAAAGTCCTAAAATCAGAAGTCAACATACTCACCAATGCCGTCACTGCTTATACCTCGCACTTTTCTTTGTTTGCCGTAATGGGTGAAACTAAAGAAAAACCAATTTCTGAGATGACAATAGAGGAACTTAAAGTTAAGATTGCGGAAATTTCAGCTTTCATTGCTCAATTAAAAGCTCAGATAGCTCAACTCCTGGAAAAGGAGGTCACTGAAGAAATCCCAGCTAATTACAGATTCATCATTAATCTTGAATATGACCAGACAAATGATGACGTCAGATACTTACAGATCTTCCTTAAAACCCAAGGAACAGCAATTTATCCTGAAGGCATAGTTTCTGGTTGGTTTGGCCCTTTAACTAAGAAAGCGGTAATTCATTTTCAGGAAAAATATGCTCAAGACATCTTAGTCCCCTGGGAATTAACGGAAGGCACTGGTTACGTTGGTTCAACCACCAGGGCTAAGATGAACGAGATTTTTGGAGAGGGAATCGGCAATTAGGAAATTTTATGAAAATTATATTTATTATTATTGATGGGTTAGGAGATAAGCCTATCCCGAAGCTCGGAAACAAAACACCACTCGAAGCAGCTAAAACCCCTAATTTAGATTGGTTAGCTAAGAATGGGATTTGCGGCCTAATTAAACCTTTTTATTTTCCTTGGCAGAGGTATCCTCGATCAGATACCGCTCATTTGGCTCTGTTTGGTTATAATCCTAAGGTCTATTATCTGGGGCGAGGACCTTATGAGGCTGCCGGCATTGGATTTGATCTAAAAGAAGGAGACGTAGCCTTGAGAGCAAATTTTGGCACGGTAAACAAAAACCTTAAAGTTATTGATAGAAGGGCAGGGAGAATCAATGAGACCCTGCCATTAGTAAAAGCTCTGGATGGAATGAACATTGAAGGAATTAAGTTTTTAGTTAAAAAATCTTATGGACACCGGGCAGTATTGATTTTGCGAGCCCTCCCAAATTTTAAAAAAAATCTAGGAAGACGGGGGCGAAATCCTTCTGATAAAATTACAGATTCGGATCCCCACAAAGTCGGAGTTAGAGTAAAAAAGGTTTTTCCTCAAAATAAATCTAGAGAGGCAAAATATACAGCTCAAGTCTTAAATAAATTTTTAGAGAAGGCCTATCAAATTTTAAGAAATCATCCTTTAAACAAAAAAAGAGTAAAATTAAGGAAAACGCCGGCTAACTATTTATTAGTTAGGGGGGCCGGTAAGCTCAGAAAAATTCCCAGCTTCTATCAAAGATATCAATTAAAAGCTTGCTGTATTGCCGGTGGCGCTCTCTATAAAGGAATTGCTAAAATCTTAGGGATGAAATTAATTAAAATTAAAGGTGCCACCGGCTTTGCCAGCACTAATCTTAAAGGCAAGTTTGAAGGAGCTAAAAAAGCTCTTAAAAAACCTGCCCCGCATCGAAACGCAGTTTCTGGTGCGGGGTACAACTTCATTTTTTGTCATATTAAAGCTGCTGATAATTTAGCTGAAGACGGAAACTTTCCCGGAAAAAAAGAATTTATCGAGAAAATTGATAAAAATATAAAGACATTTTTAAAGCTTAAAAACGTTTTGATTGTCGTTACTGGAGATCATTCAACCTGTTCCTTGCTTCAAAGACATTGCGTAGAACCAGTACCAGTTTTGATTTTTGGCAGCAGAACTGATAAAGTAAAAGAATTCAACGAAAAAGCCTGCCAGAAAGGAAAACTAAGAAAAATTAATCAACTTAACTTAATGCCAAAGGTCTTACTTTGCACTAAACGCAATTTGTAATACACTTTAATTATTAGTTAATAAATTTCAAACTATGGTCAAAGTATTTAGTACGCCCACCTGTCCTTATTGTGTTACCTTGAAGGAATTCTTAAAGGAACACAGTATTGAATTTGAAGATATTGATGTTTCTCAAAACAAACAAGCTCTCGACGAAATGGTTAAGAACTCAGGCCAGATGGGAGTGCCGGTAGTTGATATTGACGGCCAAATTATAGTAGGCTTTGATAAGGAGAAAATTTCTGAACTTTTGAATATAAAAGAATAAAAATTCCAAAAGCCAGAATTAAAATTTTTTATAATTTTATTTTTATGAAACATTTACACCCTAAAGCAGTTTGGCTATTTTTCTGGTCATTTCTTTTTAGATCATTTTTTATTATTCTATTTATTTCTATTTGGCTGGGTTCTTTGTTTGTAAATCTACTTACAGGCGAGGAAGGAAACCTTAGACCTTTGATTATATACTTTTTACCATCATTTTTCTTTTTACTTGCTTTTTTTGTCTTGTTTATCTATTTCTGGGCAGTCTGGACTTATAATAACTACAAGTACCAGCTTACCGAAAACGTGGTAAAAATAGAACGAGGTGTGATTGCAAAAAAATACAGCTCCGTTCCTTACGAAAGGATACAGAACGTCGATATCCATCGCGGTATTATAGCCAGGCTTCTTGGATTGTCTGATCTCCAAATCCAGACCGCAGGGTATTCTGGATACAGTCGAAGGGGGATAGCAACCGAAGGTCGTCTCCCCGGTTTGGATCCGCAAATAGCCGAACAGTTGCAAGAGGAGTTGATAACGCGGGCAAAAGGAACTAAGCAAGGATTGTAGCCATGCAACAACTTCATCCTAAAGCAAAGTGGTTATTTTTCTGGAGTTATATAGTTGGACTTACATTTATTTTTGTTCCGCTTTCGGTCTATGTTTTTTTAGCTATTTTTTCCCTTTATAAATTCGGAGTTTCATATATTTTTATGATTTTGATACCGTTCCTATTTCTGGGTTTCAGCGGATTTTTTGTTATTTTTCTCTACTTCTGGGCCACCTGGACTTACCGTAACTACAAATACCAACTTACTGAAGATACCGTAAAAATAGAAAAAGGAGTAATCGCCAAACACTATGTGTCAATTCCTTACGAACGAGTTCAGAATGTGGATATCCATCGAGGGCTAGTTGCTAGACTTCTCGGCCTTTCTAGTCTTAAAATCCAGACCGCGGGATATTCTGGATATATCTTAAGCGAAGGTCTCCTTCCAGGCCTTGATCCTCAAATAGCAGAGCAATTGAGAGAAGAATTAATTAGAAAAATGAAAGGGACGAAACAAGGATTATAATTAAACATCAAAAGATTATGCCAATAAAAGTTGTAATTAATGGCTTTGGTCGCACCCCGCACCAGAGCGAAGCTCGGTGCGGGGCAAGTTGGCCGGCCTATAATAAATTATGACAAGAATTGCTATAAATGGTTTTGGAAGGATAGGGCGTCCTACTTTCAAAAAGATTTTAAAAGACCACCCAAATTTGGAAATAGTGGCAATTAATGATTTAACAGGCACAGAGACCCTTGCTCATTTGTTAAGGTATGATTCTGTTTACGGGATTTATAGTAAACAAGTCAAATTTACTGAAGATTCTCTTTTGATCAATGGTACCAGTGATGGAAAAAAGATTAAGGTGTTAGCTGAGACCGACCCTGCAAAGCTTCCCTGGAAGAATCTGGACATAGATATTGTTTTAGAATGTACGGGCCGTTTTACTAATTATGAAGGAGCAAAAAGACATTTGGCTTCGGGCGCTAAAAAAGTCATTATTTCTGCTCCCTGTAAAAGCCCTGAAGTGAATATGTTTGTGTTAGGGGTTAATGAAGAGAAGTATAGTCCAAAAGAAGACAATGTAATTTCAATGGCTTCTTGCACAACTAATTGTTTGGCCCCGATAGCTAAAGTTTTAAATGATAATTTTAAAATAATTCGTGGTTTTATAACTACTTGCCATAGTTATACCAATGACCAGCGGATTTTAGACATAGCTCACAAAGATTTGAGAAGAACAAGAGCCGCAGCTTTAAATATTATTCCTACTTCTACAGGAGCTGCCAAAGCCATTGGTAGTGTTATTCCTGAGCTCGATGGTAAATTGGATGGTATTGCCTTTAGGGTTCCTGTTCCTACCGTTTCAATTTTAGACCTAATTTGTGAAGTAGAAAAGAAAACTACTGCCCAAGAAGTAAATTATACTTTCAAGAAGGCTTCAAAAGCTGAAAATTTCAAAGGTATTTTAGGGATAGAAGATGCTCTTTTAGTCTCTTCTGATTATATCGGCAATTCTTTTTCAGCTATTGTCGATAGTTCTTTAACTATGGCCAAAGATAGTCTAGTTAAGGTTGTTGCCTGGTACGACAACGAATGGGGATATGCGTGTCGTTTGGCCGAATTTACCGAATTTGTAGGAAAACAATTATAAATTTTTAATATAATTTTATACCAGGCAAGGTTTAGCTTTATCTGGTTTTTTATTTAGTTTTCCTTAATTTTTCCTGAAGTTTTAAAGGCATAATAATCTTAAAGGAGACACACTCTTATTGTGATGATTTCTTAATGGATTTTAGGATATTGTGGAATTAAAAACAGACAACAAAACAGAAAAAAGCTTTACTCTCATTGAACTTTTAATGGTTATTGCTATTATTGGTATTTTAGCTGGAATTGTTTTGGTGGCTTTAGGTGGAGCACGGGACAAAGCAAGAGACGCCAGGATTATAAGTGATATGGCTCAGATTCGAATCCAAGCTGAAATTATTTTTTCTAAATATGGTAATTATAGTCGTGTGCACTGTAACGGTGATATCAATATTCAGACTCTCTGTGATGACATCGCTGATCAAGGAGGACAAAACCTTGAGGGAGGGTCTGGACCGGGTGTCCAGGCATACAGTCCTCCTCTCTGGAATAAGTACTGTGTTGAGGTTCAATTAAATTCAGGGAAATTCTGGTGTGTAGATTATGGGCTTAGATCTGCCCAGTATGATACTGATCCTGCTTGTAGTAGTGGAATATTTATCTGTGAATAGCGAATTCAAAATTAATAAGCTAAAAAGATAAAGTTGATATGGCAGGGGCCAGTTCCTGCTATTTAGTTGGTTTTGCTTTTTGTTTTAGGTATAATATAATCACGGTAAAAAATTTGAGATTTTAAAATATGTCTGCCAAAAATCAAAAACTTATCAAAAAAGGTGATTCATACTATCCAACCAAAGATTTTCAAAAAAGAGCTTGGGTAAATGACGATTCAATTTATAAAGAGGCCGATCAAGACCCGATTGAATTTTGGGAGAAATTAGCAGGAGAACTTTCTTGGCAAAAGAAATGGGAAAAGCCATTTTCTCATCAGCCGCCATACTTTAAATGGTTTGTTGGAGGAAAACTGAACATTACTGAAAATTGTCTAGATAGGAACCTGGCAAAGGCAAAAGATAAAGTGGCTTTAATTTGGGAGCCAGAACCGACGGGGGAAAAAGAAAGAAAGCTAACCTACCAGGATCTATATAAAGAAGTTAATAAATTTGCCAACGCCTTAAAGAAAATGGGAGTGAAAAAAGGAGATAGAGTCGGAATTTATCTGCCAATGATTCCAGAGGTTATGATTGCTATGTTGGCTTGTGCCAGAATTGGCGCAATTCACGTTGTGGTGTTCTCGGCTTTTTCTCCCCAAGCTTTGAGGGTAAGACTGCAAGATACCGAAGCTAAAATTTTAATTACGGCCGATGGTTACTATAGAAGAGGTCAGGTTATTAATTTAAAGAAAAATGCTGACGAAGGAATTAAAGAAACAAAAGTAGATAGGGCAATAGTGGTAAAAAGGGCAGGTAATGAAATTTCTTGGCAGGAAAACCGAGATTTTTGGTGGGAAGATTTAATTAAAACAGAAAGCGATGTTTGTCAGCCAGAGATAATGGATTCAGAAGACATTTTATTTATCCTTTACACATCGGGCAGTACCGGTAAACCAAAAGGATGTATTCATACTTGCGGTGGTTATACGGTTCAGGCGAATTTTACCGGCAAATGGATATTTGATTTAAAAAAAGATGATATTTTTTGGTCAATGGCTGATGTCGGCTGGATAACGGGTCACACCTACAGTTGTTATAGCCCCCTGCTTAATGGAATAACTTTTGTAATTTTTGAAGGAGCGCCAGATTGGCCAAATCATGACAGATGGTGCCAAATAATTGAGAAGTATGGTGTGACAACTTTCTATACGGCTCCTACGGCTGTTCGGATGTTCGCAAAATACGGGACAGAGCTTCTCAAGAAATATAAATTTGATACCTTGCAAATTCTGGGTTCGGTAGGAGAACCCATAGATGATACTGCTTGGCATTGGTATTTTAAAGAAGTTGGCAAAGAAAGGTGTCCGATCGTAGATACCTGGTGGCAGACAGAAACCGGCGGGATTTTAATTACTTCACTACCCGGAATTGGCCCATTTAAACCGACCTTGGCAGGCTTGCCTTTTCCTGGTATTAAAGTTGATATCTTAGATGAAAAGGGAAAATCTCTGCCCCCAAATAAGGAGGGCAACTTGGTTCTTTTACCTCCTTTTTCTCCGGGATTATTAAGAGGAGTTTACAAAAATCCAGAGAAATATTTGAAAACTTACTGGTCAGAATATGGGCAGGAAATTTATTTTACTTCAGATGCAGCCTATAAAGATAAAGCAGGTCTTATTAGGATTGTCGGCAGGGTGGATGATGTTATTAAAGTAGCTGGTCATAGGGTAACCACAGGTGAGTTAGAAAATGCTGTTGCTAAACATTTAGATATTATAGAGTGTGCCATAATTGGCGTACCGGACGCAATAAGGGGAGAGGTACCGGTAGCTTTCGTGGTCTCAAAAAAGGACAGAAAAGTCAAAGAAATAGAAAAAGGGGTTGTTGATCAGATCAAAAGAGAGATAGGCCCTATTGCCCTGCCTAAGAAGGTTTATTTAGTAGAAGACTTGCCGAAAACAAGGTCTGGTAAAATTATGCGCAGAATCCTAAGAAAATTGTTCACCGGAGAAGAATTAGGGGATCTTTCTACTTTAGCTAATCCAGAAAGCGTAGAGAAATTAAAAAAAATTATTAAGGCATGAAAAAATCGAAAAAAGACATTCTATGGTTTAAAGAAATTAGTTATGGAGATATTCTTGCAGTTGGAGGGAAAAATGCCTCTTTGGGGGAGATGTATTCTCAGTTAACCAGAAAGGGAGTAAATATTCCAGATGGTTTCGCTGTTACAACTAAGGCCTATTGGCGCTTTTTGAAAACAAATGAGATAGACAAAACTTTAAAGGATATTTTTTCCTCCTTCGCCAAAAGCTACGGAGGACAGGCTGGACAGAATATTAGATATCTACAGAAGACAGGAAAGAAAGCTCGTGGCCTCATTTTAAAATCAAAATTTTCAGAAAAGTTTAAAAGAGAAATAGCCAAAGCTTACAGTAGACTGGAAAAAAAATACGGTAGAAATTGTGAGGTAGCGGTTAGATCTTCAGGGGTAGCAGAAGATATGCCAGAAGCTTCTTTTGCTGGTCAATTCGAGACTTTTTTAAATGTTAGAGGGAATAATAATTTACTGGTAGCTATCAAAAAATGTTTTGCCTCCAATTTTAATGATAGAGTGATGGCTTACCGGGAAGAAAAAGGCTTTTCCCAGTTAGACCTTGCTCTTTCGGTGGGAATTCAAAAGATGGTTCGTTCAGATATTGCTTCTGCCGGCATAATATTTACTCTGGATACTGAAACCGGCTTTCCCAATGTTATTTTAATAAATTCCATTTACGGGGTAGGGGAAATGGTTGTCAAAGGAAAGATTACCCCAGATGAATTTTTTGTTTTTAAACCAACCCTAAAGAAAGGATATAAATCCATTATCATTAAAAAGCTGGGAAGAAAAACTAAAAAATTCATTTTTGCCAGAGGCGGCGGGTTAAAAGAAATAAACGTTTCTCAAAAAGATCAGAAAAGATTTGCTTTAACCGAAAAAGAAGCCCTGACTTTAGCTCGTTGGGCCATAATAATCGAGGATCATTATTCCGAATTGAAGAAGAGATGGATGCCCCAAGATATTGAATGGGCAAAAGACGGTAAATTAAATCAATTATTTATTACTCAATCTCGGCCAGAAACAATCCATGCTTCAAAAAAAGTTCAATTTTATGAAGAATATAAATTGAGGACAACAAAAAAACCAATTATAACCGGGATAGCAGTAGGAAATAAAATTGGCCAGGGTAAAGTCAGAGTAATATCCGACATTTCAAAAATTCATCTTTTTCGAAAAGGAGAAGTTTTAGTTACTAAAATGACAGACCCTGACTGGGTGCCAATAATGAGAATAGCTTCAGCCATTGTTACCAATGAAGGCTCAAAAACCTGCCATGCAGCCATTATTTCAAGGGAGCTAGGAATTCCTTGTATTGTTGGCACAGAGAAGGCCACTCAAATTCTAAAAACTGGCAGTATGACGACAGTTGATTGTACTTCGGGCCTGGAAGGAAAAATATTTTTTGGCAAAACGCCCTTTAAGGTCAAAAGATACAATCTTAAGAAAATCCCAGAACTAAAAACAAAAATAATGGTAAACCTTGGAACTCCTGATATTGCTTTTAAAACATCTTTTTTACCAAATGAAGGAGTAGGGCTAGCTCGAATTGAATTTATCTTGGCTGATAAAATTAAGATTCATCCTCTTGCTCTTTATCACTTTAAAAAATTAAAAGATAAAAAACTGAAAAGAAAAATCGAGAAAATTACCTTTGGATACAAAGACAAGAGAGATTATTTCGTTGAAAAATTAGCTGAAGGCATTGCCCAAATAAGCTCGGCTTTCTTTCCAAAGCCAGTGATTGTCAGATTATCTGATTTCAAATCGAACGAATATCGGGAATTAATTGGAGGTGAGCTTTTTGAGCCAGAAGAGGCAAATCCCATGATTGGCTGGCGGGGAGCTTCAAGGTACTATAATGAGAAATTCAAGCCTGCCTTCCAAATGGAATGCCAAGCGATAATCAGAGCAAGAGACAAATTTGGTCTTAAAAATATCTGGGCAATGGTGCCTTTTTGTAGAACAGTTGAAGAAGGGAAGAAAGTCTTAAGCTTAATGGCAAAAAATGGACTGAAAAAGGGGAAAGACAATCTAAAGGTTATTGTGATGTGTGAGATTCCGTCAAATGTTATTTTGGCTGATCGGTTTCTCAAAATTTTTGATGGTATGAGCATTGGTTCAAACGATTTAACCCAGCTTACTTTGGGTTTAGACAGAGATTCAGCTTTAGTGGCTTCAGTGGGTGACGAAAGAAATGAAGCCGTGAAGAATTTAGTTAAGATAGCAATCCAAGAATGTAAAAGGAAGAAAAAATATGTGGGAATTTGTGGTGAGGCTCCCAGTACCTTCCCGGAATTTGCAGAATTCCTTGTCGAACAAAGGATTGAATCAATATCTTTAAATCCCGATACCGTTATTCCTACTATTTTAAGATTAGCCAAAAAAGAAAAACAACTTAAAAAAAGTCGATAGGCCTTTTATCTAAAATTAAATTATGGTAATATAAAAATGTAATTTCCAAATTACGAAAGTAATTTGGAGTAATATATATGGCGAAAATTACTTTATCAATAATTAAGGCAGATATCGGAAGTATTGGCGGGCATATCAAACCCAGCCAAAAATTGGTTGAAACAGTTGAAAATTATGTGAAAAAAAAAGGCAAAGGATTGTTCATCGATTACTATATTGGTTTTACCGGTGACGATATTGCTATTTTAAGTACTCATCAGAGGGGGGTTTTAGATGAAAAAGTGCACAAACTTTGTTGGGATGCTTTTATAACTGGAACGGAAATGGCGAAAAGTCAGGGTCTTTATGGGGCAGGTCAGGATTTATTAAAAGATACTTTTTCTGGAAACGTTAAAGGAATGGGGCCGGCTATCGCTGAAATGGAAATTGAAGAAAGGCCAGCCGAACCTTTTCTTTTCTTTGCTGCAGATAAAACCGACCCCGGGACTTATAATTTGCCATTATACTTAACCTTTACTGACCCGATGCATAATGCGGGCTTCATGCTTTCTCCTCAAATAAAAAAGGGTTTTAAATTTTTCATTATGGATGTTAGTTATACTAAAGCTGATAAGGTTATTGAATTGAACGCCCCAGAAGAAATATATGATATTGCAGCTCTCTTGAGAGATCCAGGAAGATTTGTGGTAGAGTCAATTTGGTCAAGAGCTACAAACGAGCAAGCAGCAGTTGTCAGCACCACAAGATTACATAATATCGCTGGAAAATATGTTGGTAAAGACGATCCGGTAATGCTAGTAAGAAGCCAAAAAAACTTTCCAGCTACGGGCGAGATCCTTTCTCCCTATGCTATATCGCCCTATGTTGCAGGCTTTATGCGTGGTTCTCATGTAGGACCTTTAATGCCGGTCAAAAAGAACTCTCCAATTTCATTTTTCGATGGACCACCAATAGTTTCTTGTTTAGCCTTTTGCGTAAAAGACGGTAAATTGACAGAACCAGCCGATGCTTTCGATCAGCCTTTTTGGGACTATATCAGAAACAAGACCTCTCGGAAGGCTGAAGAGATAAGGAGACAAGGATTTTATGGCCAGGCTATGCTCCCTTTCACCGAATTAGAATATACCGGCATTACTGAAACTTTAGAAGAATTGGAAAAAAGATTTATCATTAGAAAAAAATAAGCATGAAAAAAATCTTGGTTTTCATTGTTCTGATAGTCGTTTTGCTTATCTTAATTATTGGTTGGTTCGGCTGGAAGGGTTATAAAATCAAAGAAGAGGGAGCTACTATTACTACCCATAAAGCAGAGTATTTACAGGGAGAAAATCCGAAGATAAAAATAACCAACGATTCAAGAGAAGAAATTTGCTTTTCTTCCTGTTATCCTTATTATTTAGAGATAAACGAAGGAGGCTTCGAGTCTTATCAATATGGCAATTGTTCAGAAGTTGATGTAGTTGAAACTTGTATTAAGCCCAGTCAAATCAAGACCTTTGAGATTCTTTTAGAACGATCAAAAACAGAGAAAGGTCTTCACCGGATTGCAATTCCTGCCTGTATTGGTTGTGCCCTTTACGAAGAGTTCAGGCAAGATAAATGGTTTTATTCAAACGATTTTTTTATTAAATAACGTTTTTTCTGATAATGACGAAGATAATTCAGGAACGTGAAAAATGCATTGGATGTGGTTCTTGCGTAGTTTTGTGCCCGAAATTTTGGGAGATGGACGAAGATGGAAAGAGCAATTTGAAAGAGGGAAGAAAAAATTCAGAAGGGAATTATGAGCTGGAGGTAGAAGAAATAGAATGCAATCAGGAGGCTGCCGATAGCTGCCCGGTCCAGATAATTCATATTATTAAAAAATAGAATGCTTATTCTCTCAGCAAAAATTCGCCAAGACACCAAGAAAAAAGCAAAAGCCCTTAAAGAAAAGGGCCTTTTAGCTGCTGTGGTTTATGGGCCAAAATTGAAAACTCTTTCCCTGGAGGTTGACCTTAAGGAGTTTAAAAAAACATATAAAGAGGCGGGAGAAAGCTCTTTAATTAAATTACGACTACCGGGGCTAAAAAAAGAGTATCCTGTCTTAATTTACGAAATTCAAAAGGATTCTATTTCAGATGAGCCAATTCATGTTGATTTTTACCAGACCTCTCTTACTAAAGAGGTTGAGGCCGAGGTTCCTTTGGCTTTTGAAGGAGAGGCTAAGGCTGTTAAGGAATTAGGGGGGACTTTGGTTAGAAATATTTCAGAGCTTAGAGTAAAATCCTTACCCCAAAATCTTCCCAAAGAAATTAAAGTTTCGATTGAAAGTTTAAAAACTTTTGAAGATAAAATTCTAATTCAGGATTTAAAGCTGCCAAAAGAAATAAAAATTCTGAAAGAGCCAGATGAAGTTATAGTTTTAGTTACTCCGCCAGAAAAAGTTGAAGAAGAATTAGAAAAACCGGTTGAAGAGAAGGTGGAAGAAATTAAAATAGCGGGAAAAGAAGAGAAGACAGAGGGAGAAGAGAGGATTGAAAGCAGCGAACAATAATCTGTAATCGACAATTCGGATTATTCTCAAAAATGACCAGATTAAGGTTTCTTAAAATTTTCCTTAGTATTTTACTGTTTTTAGCTTTTGTTTTACCTGGCTTCCAGGGCCTTGCTTTAACGTCTCAAGAGGAGCGTCAAGCCCTAGAGAAGGAACTTGAAGGGCTGGAGGAACAGATTACTCAATATGAAAACGATATCACTAAAACCCAACAAGAGAAAAAGACCCTTCAAAATCAAATTTATATTCTAAAGAGTAGAATTGAGAAATTAAACCTCCAAATTCAGAGTTCAACTGTAATGATAAGAGATGTCGGTTTCCAGATTAAAGATACGGGATATTCTATTGAGGTGACTGGCGGGAATATCGGAAATTCTCGTCAGAAATTAGCTAATATTTTACGTTTAATCTATGAAGAAGACCAGAGGTCTTTATTTGAAGCATTGCTTTTAGAAGATGAGCTTTCTGATTTCTTTGAGAATTTGGCTGGACTGGAAGCTTTGAGCATTGAAAGCGCTCAATTGCTGCAAAGTATTAAAAAACTTAAGTCACAACTCGAGATTCAAAAAGAAAATTTAGATGACGAGAAAATAGACCTCGAAAGATTGCTGGCCATTCAAGTGCTCCAAAAAAAAGAGGGCGAGCAGGTCAAATTAGACAAATCTTATCTTTTAGATAAAACTAAGGGCAAAGAAGCCATTTATCAAAAATATCTTCAAGAAACTCAGGCCAAAGCAGCCGAAATTAGAAAGAGAATTTTCGAATTAGTCGGTGTACCAGAAGCGCCAACTTTTGGAGAAGCCTTGGATTTGGCTTATTACGTTGAGAGTGTTACCGGAGTAAGGCCAGCTCTTGTATTGGCAGTTTTGACTCAAGAATCAAATATTGGTAAAAATGTTGGGCAATGTTACTTGTCGAATCCGAAAACAGGAGCAGGGGTTAGAATTAGCAATAGTGACAAAGAAATTCCCAGAGTAATGAAGCCCTCACGCGATGTCTCTCCTTTTTTAAATATTACAAAGGCCTTGGGTCGAGACCCTTACGGCACTCCGGTTTCTTGTCCAATGTCTTTTGGTTGGGGAGGGGCAATGGGACCAGCCCAATTTATTCCTTCCACCTGGAATATATATAAGGATAGGGCGGCTAAAATTACGGGCAAGACCGCTGATCCTTGGGATATCAGGGATGCTTTTTTGGCCGCTGCTTTATATTTATCAGACTATGGGGCAGCTAATCAGACCTATAATTCAGAGTGGAAAGCAGTGATGATTTATTTTTCGGGTTCTACTAATCCAAGGTATCGATTTTACGGAGACTCTGTTATGGGTTTAGCCAATAAGTATCAGGCCGATATTGAAACAATTGAAAAAAGTCAATAGGTTCGTTTATCTGTCTGAGCCAACTGAGCCAACAAAAAAATCGCCAACTCCGGCTCCGTTCAGCGCAAACTAAAAAATCGCCTTTGAGGCGATTTTTTCAATAAGAAGAATAATCCCTTATAAATTGGCTCTTAGGTTTTTGATAACAATTCCTAACTTTCCTTCGAAAATTTCTTCTAAATTTTTCCAACTTTTTTTAATCCGATGATCGGTTAATCTATTTTGAGGAAAGTTATAAGTTCTGATTTTTTCAGCTCTTTTTGCCCAGCCAATTTGAGTTTTTCTTTTTTCATGAAGTTCTTCCTGATCAGCCATCTCTTTCTTTTCTAGAAGTTTAGCCTCCAGAATTGTCATTGCGTTTTCTTTATTTTGACGTTGGTTTCTTTCAGCTTGAGAAGTTACAACAATACCAGAGGGTAGATGAGTAATTCTTACTGCCGTTTCTCTTTTGTTGACATGTTGTCCGCCAGGACCAGAAGCTCGATAAAGGTCAATCTTTAAGTCACTAGGATTTATTTTAATCTGGGTTTTTTTTGGCTTTGGCAAAACAGCCACCGTAGTTGTTGAAGTATGAATTCTTCCTAATTTTTCAGTTTCAGGTATTCTTTGAACCCGGTGCACTCCTCCTTCGTATTGCATTTCCGAGAAAACATTACTACCAGATAATTCAAATATTACCTCTTTATAGCCCCCCAAATCACCCAACCTTGAAGCCAAAGTTCTTTGCTTCCAGCCACAAGATTGAGCATATTTTGAATACATTCTAAAAAGATCTTTAGCAAAAAGAGAGGCTTCTTCTCCGCCGGTACCAGCCCGAATTTCAATAATTACAGAATCAATTCTTGGTTCTTCTTCTCTTTTCAACAGGTTATTTAACTCATTTTTTAACTTTTCTTCTTGATTATAGAGATTAGATAATTCACTCTCAGCTAGACCGATAAGAGACGGATTTTCTTTAGCATTTAAAATCGTTTGGTCTTCTTCAATCCTTTTTTTTATATCCTGAAGTTCATTGGTCTTAGTAATGATTTTTTCGAGATAATTCTTTTTTTTTGATAATTCTTCAAAATTTCCCCAATTCGACACCAGCTCAGGGTCACTGAGCTTTTTAATAATGTCGTCGTATTCTTTTTGGGTCTCTTCGGGGCTTACCATGACAAATTTATTTTTGTTTCCGTTTCTTGGCTAATCTCTTTCTGAATCTTTCGACTTGCCCCATCGTATCTATAATTTTCTCTTTACCAGTATAAAAAGGATGGCATTTAGAGCAAATTTCAACTTCAATGTATTCTTTGGTTGAACCAACCTCAAAAGTATTGCCGCAGGCACAAATCACGCGACAATTATTATAGTACTTTGGATGTATATCTTTTTTCATAATAATCAATTAGAACGAAATGAAATTATTAATAATCCGAAATTAAAAATATCCAACCGAAGATTTGCGTTGGAGGTACAATGTTTTCTCAGAATCTATTTCACTACAAATCCACTTATATAATTAGATAGATACCAGACTAATACAAAAAGGAGAATTATACCGGTGAAAAGGTCAAATCTACTCATATAATTTTAGTATAACCTTATTATAGTTATCTGGCTCGAAAAATCAATACTCATAGGAGACTTAGATCTCCATAAGTTTTTTGCACTGACCGAAAGTTCATTCTGAATAATTAAGGTTGGAATCCTATGTGTGCCCCAGATTCTTTGGCTTCTTCAACTGAGCCAAATTTATCTTCATATTTTTTCATATTCTCTTGCAAAACTCCAATCATTTTTTTGAGATGTCGTGGGCTCATTATTACCCTGGAGGCCAAAATTCCCTGAGGCGGAAAGACGGTAAAAAAATCAAGATAAAACTCCTCTTTTGTATGAGAGATCATCATTGAATTAGAGTAGACGCCCTTTAAATCATCATCCTTTGCTTTGATTTTTATTTGTTTTTGTTCCATACTATTAATCTATTATCTTCTACTTAAAGTATAAGTACCATCTGAATTATAGCTGATAGTGTACTGACCCTCAAAGTCATCCTCAAATTGGGCAGAACGACGAAGCCTGGCTTGTTCAAAAAAAACTTTAGCTTCATCATATTGCAAATCTTGAAGAAGATATTTTATCCCATTATAATCCTCATCTTCATATTTAGTTCTATAGCCGTGAATTGATATCTGTTTCATAATGTTTATTAAACGAAATATTAGTAAAGTTAATTTATTTTCGACCTTTTTAAAGAAAAATGTGCTATTCAGTAAAATTTTCGTAGCAAGTGATTTCTTCTAAATCCTTCCTTATTTTTGACGCAGGTTTGTCAGCTGGAAAGCCAAGTGGCATTAAAGCAACTACTTTGTATTTCTCAGGAATTTTAAGAACTTCTTTAACCTCTTTTTGAGAGAAACCTCCCACCCAGCAGGTTCCCAGGCCCTCTTCTACGGCAGATAGGGCAATATGTTCCATAGCAATTCCCAAATCCACCGCATAAGCCGGTACTTCAGAACCCATAATGTAATCAGGATCTAAAGCGACACCAACAATCACCATTGGGGTCTGGGCAATAAATTCTTGATTTCTGGCGGCTTCACTTAGCTGTTTTCTTTTTTCTGGATTTTTGACTACTATAAATTTCCAGTCCTGTTTATTTTTGGCAGAAGGCGCCAGTCTTACAGCCTCCAATATCCTTTTTAGACTTTCTTCCGGCACAGCGTCTGGTTTATAACTTCTTACTGCCCGTCTTGTTTTAACGGCTTCTTGAACATCCATTTTTTTATCTAATTTAATTAATTTCGTAAGTGATAGTTACTGTAACTGTTATTTTATTTTCGCCAGTTTCTATTTGGGGCACTTCAGCCTCGTCTATGCCCGCCATTTCTTCAAATCCTAATCCATAATAGCGGGGGAGAGCACTGCTTTCGCTGAAATTGGTGATTCTGACTAAATTCACTCCCAACTGAGAGGCTAATTTCTTTGCTTTGATTTTGGCTTTGTCGATTGCCTGTTTTCTGGCCTCTGCTTTCAGTTCATCTTGTTTATCAATAGTGAATTGCAGATTTCCGACTTGGTTGGCGCCGGCAGTAGTTGCTCCTTCAATAATTTTACCAATGTTCTTCATATCTCTAATTTTCACTTGAAGACTTTGAGTTATTTCATATCCAACAAGGACTCTTTTTCCTTCAGGATAGAGAGGAATTCCAGTTTCCTTGAACCATTCATAGCGGGGATAAATATTAAAACTAGTGGTTTTTAAGTCTTTTTCTTCAACGCCTTCTTCTTTTGCAGAATCAATGACTCTGTTCATTTTTTCTGTGTTTTTGTTCATTGCTCCAGCAATTGTCTTGGCCTCTGTTTTTACCGAGAAACTGATTAGGGCTAAGTCTGGCTTTGCGTAAATTTCGCCAATATTGGAAATTGTAATTGTATTTTTTGTCTCAATTTCCTGGCCGATATATTTACCTGTTTTGATTTTATTTTGGATATCAACCAGTGTCGAAACAATCAAGACAGCTAGAAATATGTTCAAAAGGACAATAAAGACAGCCAATAAAGCTTTCTTTTTTTCTTTTAAATTTTTAAAATCTTCGTGATCCATAATTATCAATTCTTAATTCCGGAGGGATCAAGGTTCTGAAAACTTTGTTTCCCACGGTTCTTAATTTTATTTTTTCGACCTTTTTTGTGACTTTATATTTCTTTAAGATATTTTCCAAAGCTTTTTAGCCAAAAAACTTACCAATAACAAAAACAAAAGCAATGCCAATTAAAATTAAAAACATATTCAGGAAATTATATTTTTTATGAATTTCTGGAACTAAGTCCGAAGCCCCAATATAGATAAAACTACCAGCAGCAGCGGCCAGTAACCAGCCCAGAACGATTGGCGAAACTCCTTGGATGAATAAAAAAGTTATAATAGCTCCAAAAGGAGTAGCTAAAGCTACGATCCAGGAATAGACTAAAGCTTTGTTTCGAAAAGTTTTATCATGAGTTAATAATGTGTAGATAAAAACACCTTCTGCTGTTTCGTGGAAAATAACGGCCAGAGAAGCCACCAGGCCCACACTAAAGCCGATTCCAAAACCTACTCCAATAATAATTCCATCAATCAAAGAATGAAAGACTATGCCTAAAAAACTGGTAATTCCTAAAGTATGTGTTTCACACTCTTCTTCACGGCAGGAGTGAATAATAATGAAATGTTCTATCAGAAAAAGAAAGATAATAGCGCCGAGAGTCCAGTAAAACCAAACAGGATTAATTTCAATTGCTTCTGGCAATAAGTGAAAAAAAGCACTAGCCAACAAGACCCCAACTGCAAAACTTATCAAAAGCACAGCGTTACGTTTTGTCCATTCTTCAAACCGGCGAACAAGATAAACTCCAAAAATAGTGGAAAGGCCGGCTATAAGGCTATAAATTATAACGTTGATGAACATATTTTATTCTTTATCGTAAATTTTACGCCACCAGAATTTACCCTGCCAGAAACCAAACATAACCCCAGCAATAAAGAGAATGACTGTGCCTATATGATGGACAATGAACCATTGCGACCAGGAGAAACCAAGACTATATTGTGGGAAATCGCGTAGAAGTAGGCCAATATACCAGATTTCGACCAAAGCATGAACTAACAACTGAAGCAATATTCCAAAAAACGTAAAAGCTCCTATATAAATTTTCTTTTTCATTTATTGTTTACTTAATCTTCTCATCTTCAAAATATCATATTTAAGGTTAGGGTTCAAATTTAAAATAAGTTTAAACTGAAAATAAGGACTTGACTATTGTTTTGGGTTTTATAGGAGGTATAATGAGGCAATATGAAAGCTATCAAAGAATTTCTAAAACCGAATTGGGGGAAGGTAGGGATATTTATCGCAATAATAGTATTGGTTTATGTAATGATTTCCCAATTTGAATTCGGAATTACCTTATTGTTTGCCTCAGATAATTGTGGTCGTCTAAATTGTCCTCCGCCATTTGTTCAAGAAGTAAAATTTAACCCTCTCATTTTCCCTTTTGCTAACTTTCTTCACAGAGTAGAAGAATCCTTAAGTAGCCCAATTAATCTATTAGGCATTTTTATCGTTCTACTTTATTACTATCTCCTCGCCTGCCTCATTTATTTCATCATCAAAAAGATTAAACGCTTAATAGTTAAATAATTTCGTCGCTTAAATAACCCCTAGCATCATCCATCGGGGGAGCCATCCTTCGCTAAAACTACGGACGACAAGCCAACCAAAAATCGCCAAGAAGGCGATTTTTTAAATACAACCTTATTTTATTTCAAATCATCTGGTAAAGAATAAAGCGAGGGTTTCTTAATAATAATCTTGTAAATGTTTTCCAGGAAGTCTCCTCCTGCATATCCGATAATAAGAGCTAAAACTGGTGTGAGCTCAAGAATGCCCAAGAAATTAATACCAAGTTCTTTAATAGCTGCTGCTGTCAAAAGACCAACAATTCCTGAAATGAACATCATAACCAAAAAATAGGGGATTTGGAACTTTACATTTTTATATGAGTATTGATGTTTGATAAAGCCAACCAGGCCTCGTAAAACTCCCCCGCCAAACCCAGCAATTAAAATATAAATATACATCTTATTACAATATTTAATTTAGTTATTTTAACCGACCTTATTTTATTATTATACCCCTTTTAATATAGAATAAAAAACCCACAAAATCTCCAAAAGGGCGATTTTTTGGGTTATGGACTACAAGAGAACCTGAAACACCCTACCCAGCGGCACATGCATTAAATACTTTGACTTGATTGTTATATTCACTAACCAGCGCCTCGGCCGCCCCCAGAAGGTTATTATATTGGGTGACCAGAGCATTATACTCTTTAACTTTTCTATTATATCCCGGCCCCCATTTTGGACGCATACGTTGCAGCTCTTTTTGTTTGACTATTAGTTCTCTTTCAAGTTCTTGAAGCTGGATATCGTTACTCTCGATTTGCGCTTTTAAGGATTCTTCAGGTTCTGGGCAGGCGGATAGGGGCAAGCCGAATTCTTGAACCGCAATCCAGGTTGATTTACCCTCAAACATACCTTTTACAGCAGCTACCCCTATCTCTGTATAGCGAGAACTCAGAATATTCGCACGATGCCCTTGGCTATCCATCCATCCTTGCACCACAGCTGTATTGTTCTCGAAATTGCCGAGCGCTAAATTTTCACCAATTGCAATAAATTGATACCCTGCATCATCGGCCAAGCCTCCAACATCAACCCCTAAAGGGGAAACATGGCCAAAATATTGTTTCTCAAACATATCCTGCGCCTTGAGGAAAGCTGCCGTATTCAGTTGCTCGTTCTTTGATAATGGCAGGAATCCATGAGCGTTTCTCTGAATATTGGTTAGTGTAATGATTCCCGAGCGAGTGAGGAAAGATTCTGGGAATTCTTTGGTTGCCCGAAGCGGAGGAGGAGAAGAAACGTCTTTCCTGATTTTTTCAATTGGAAGTTTTGAGATTATTTCTGGGAATATCTCTTCAATGCCTGAGAATTGGGGAAAAAGACGTAAAATATCCACCCGGAAAAAATACAAAATTCCCAAAACAAGAAGCAAAACCAAAATGTATTTAAGATTTTTCATACTTATCTCGTATCCCCCATCCCTAAGCTGGGAGCGGGGTGGCGCGATGTTTTCATCCTACCAAAAAATCGCCCGCCCGTTCACCTAAGTTTTTATGAAAAATTTTGGTGGGTTCGGCATTGTACCCTACCCGACATTAGATTTCCTTTGCTCTAAGCCTGCCAGAGAGGTTCAATTTTGGCTTGCCCCCATACCTATCTTTAGGTAGTGGGGGACCTAAATTTTCAACTGAAACACCCGGCGGAGGGCAATTTTTTGTTTAGGCTTGTCCTGCGATTGTCGAAGGATTAAAAATTCGAAGCTTCTCTAAACCACTTGCCGAATCGGCAATCTTGGCGATGAGCAGGTGGCATATTTTTTCTCAGAAGGGTCACTGCTTCTTCGAAAAGTCCCTGGACATACGAAGGATCTGTTGTTATTTCGTGGAGTTCTTTTCTGAAAGGGAGTCTGTCAATAAATCCGTTTTTCTTGTCAACTATATAAAAAGCCAAATAACCCTTTTTTGGGGTTAAAAAGCCATTTTTTTCTAAAAGAAATGTATAAACATCCATTTGAAGCTGGAAACGGTCATAGATAGTAGGTACCCCTGCTGCCAGTAGATTTGTAATCAAGCGGAGCTAATTTATTATCAGGGAATTCTAAGACATCATCAACCGCCCCCATAAGAGTTGCTTCAAGCTTGGTATCATAGTAACGTATTCCTTCAAAATTACTACGCCATTGATTCAACCTGTTTTGGTCATGAAAGAGTTTTGCCTGGATATTATTTTCAACAATCAAAGGGTGGAGTTTTCCTTTGGCTCGATAGTCATCGAATTCCTGTTTTAAGAGAGTGTCAACAGCTATATTTAAGGCATAGGGGTATGGGGGTGGTCTTTTGATGCCGTGTTTTTTTTCAAGCCAGAAACAGAATGGACACTCCAAAAATAGGCTCAGAGAACTGGGAGACAATTGTACGTGCTTTGTACCGAATCTGCTTTGATTCGGGGTTGATTTATTGCTGTTCATGTTCTTATTTTATCAAAAAACTTACTTAGCATCAATGGTTTTAGTCAAGTTTAATGGAAAATTGAGCTTGACAAAATCATCAAATTTGTTAATATAATAGTAGTCCGAGTAGGCAAGGCAATCGCTGAGCACTCAAGAATTTGAGTACTTGGAGGAAAGTCCGAACATCTACTCCATAATGGGTTAAAAAGATAGCGGCTAACGGCCGTCGCCCGCCTAATTTTATCTAAAAATTAGGCGAGGTAGAGGTGCGAACAGAGACGCCGAAGTCCGAAAGGACTGAGGCGCCAAGCACATAAGTATGTGCTTGGCGAGCTGTCTTATAGGGCGGGGTCGCCCCATCGGCGACCTGCCGAAGAGGCAGATGAAACGGCTAAATCCTTATTAGATGCAAGAACAAATCAAGAGTTCTGGATTCATACAGAATTTCTTGGAAAAAGTGGTTCGCTTGAGCCTTGAAGTAATTCAGGGCCCAGATAGATGATTGCCATGGGTTATCTTGTAAAGGATAATCCAACAGAATTCGGCTTACTGCCTGCTCGGGCTTTTTTTATTGTTTTTAAAAAGAAGATTTGTAAATAATCAATAAAAATTTTAAAATAGAACCACTACTTTCTTTAGCTTAAATTTCATCTTTGACGATGAATCTTAGTCAGATTTTTAATTCTCAAACTAAAACTATTACTTTCGCCGCGATTTTACTCGGTTTTTCAGCTGGTTTCAGCCGACTATTGGGGCTTGTCCGAAATGGTTTATTGGCTGGTTTTTTTGGCACAGGTTCTGAAGTGAATATTTATCTGGCAGCTTTCAGAATCCCTGATTTCGTCTATAATTTTTTAATTGTTGGAGGGCTGACAGTTGCTTTCTTGCCAATATTCTCTGAATATTTCTCAAAGGAAAAAGAAAAAGCCTGGGAGATGGTAAGTTATGTTTTGAATGTTTTTTTGTTTTTACTTATTTTAAGCTCTTTAGTTCTTTTTATTTTAGCTCCGTTCTTGATAAAAATTATTGTCCCTGGTTTTTCAGCCGAAGACCAAAATTTAACAGTTTTTCTTACCAGATTAATGTTTTTAAGTCCGATTTTATTTGGCCTTTCCAGCATATTTTCTGGTGTTTTGCATCATTTTAACCGTTTTTTTATCTATTCTTTAGCCCCTATCTTTTACAATGTTGGCATTATTTTCGGCATTCTGTTTTTTTATCCTATTTTCGGTTTGCCCGGTTTGTCTTACGGAGTAATTTTGGGAGCTTTTTTACACCTGATAATTCAAGTGCCTTCGGTGAGGAATTGCGGTTTTCGTTATAAATTACTTTTCAATTTTAAATATCCTGCGATTAAAAAAATTTTTAGATTAATGATACCCCGTTCTTTTGCTATAGCTGCTCAACAGATAAATCTTATTGTTATCACCGCCATAGCTTCTACTATAGTTGGTGGCATTGCCATTTTTAATTATGCAAATGATCTTCACTATTTTCCGATTGGAATCATTGGCATTCCTTTTGCCTTAGCTGTCTTTCCCGCTCTTTCCAGGAACTGGGCCAAAGGTCAGAAGGAAAAATTTTTGGAAATTTTTTCTTCAGTTTTTCGTCAGATTGTTTTTCTAATTATACCCATAAGCGTTTTAATTTTTATTTTAAGAGCTCAGCTGGTCAGATTGGTTTTGGGAACTTTGGGTCCGGGTAACTTTGACTGGTCAGACACCAGGCTAACAGCCGCTTCTTTGGGACTTTTTTCTATTGGAATTTTAGCTTCAGCTCTAATTCCTTTTATTTCTCGGGCTTTCTTTTCTTTTCAAGACACTAAAACCCCCACCTTAATTGCTGTTGCCTCTGTTGTTATTAATATTATTTTAAGTTTTTCTCTGATTTGGCTTTTAAAATATTCTAGTTATTTCCAAATTTTGATGTCGGATATCCTTAAACTCAAAGGTATTGAAAATATTTCAATTATTGGGCTTCCTTTGGCTTTTTCTTTAGCTGCCATTTTCCAGTTCTTTTTTCTTTTGACCTTTCTTAATAAAAAAATAGACGGATTAAAAGGGAAAGAAATTTTTTCTTCCTTTACAAAAGTTTTTGTTACAAGTCTTTTCATGGGATTTATTGTTTATTTTAGCCTTCGTTTTTTAGACAAATTTTTTATCATAGAAAGAGTCTGGGGGCTTTTTATCCAGACAGCTTTAGCCGGACTTTTAGGAGTTCTATTATATTTTGCCATAGCTTTCATCTTTAAATTTCCCGAACTAACGGCAATTACGGATTCTTTTAAAAAACAGTTTCAAAAAAAGATTGCCCCTTCAGAGATAGAAATAACTAAACCCTCCTAAGTTTTTCTTCAAAAAATTTTGGCGGGCAAACCCTCCTAAATTTTCCTTTGTAAAACTTGGGAGGGTAAATCTTAGAACACCTGTCTTTTATGGAAAATCAAGACAATATTAGAAACTTCTGTATTATTAGTCATATTGATCATGGTAAGTCAACTTTAGCTGACAGATTTTTGGAATTAACCAAGACTGTTCCCAAAGCTAAGATGCGGCCTCAGTATTTAGATCTAATGAGTTTAGAGCAAGAAAAAGGGATAACAATTAAGATGCAGCCGGTGCGAATGTTCTATACCCTGGATGCTAAGCCATATATTTTAAACCTGATTGATACTCCTGGCCATGTTGATTTTACATACGAAGTTTCCCGATCTCTTGCGGCAGTCGAAGGAGCTGTTTTATTAGTTGACGCAGCCAAAGGGATTCAAGCCCAAACTTTAGCCAATTTGGAGTTAGCGAAAAAACCGAGACATCATCTTTCTCCCCATACCATCGCCTCTGACGAGCTACGGGGCGAGTCGTCGGAGCTGCGCGGTAAGCAGGATTTAAGAATTATTCCCGTGGTTAATAAGATAGATCTAGCCCATGCTCAGATTGAGGAAACCAAAACAGAGATCTGCCAGCAACTAGGAGTTTCACCAGAAACTATTCTTTCGATCTCAGCTAAAAACGGAGAAAATGTAGCAGGACTTTTAGAAAAGATAATCAAAGAAATTCCTCCTCCATCGGGTTCTCTGGAAAAACCTTTCCGAGCCTTAATCTTCGATTCTAAATATGACTCCTATAAAGGAGTAATAGTCTATGTGAGAGTATTTGACGGTAGAATCAAAAACAATGAACCCATTTATTTATTGGCAGCTAATACCGAAGGAACAGTAAAAGAAGTAGGATTTTTTTCTCCGGGGCTATCTGCTCAGACAGAATTAAAAGTTGGAGAGATAGGCTACATTGCTACCGGCATTAAAGAGCCGGGAAAAGTGAAAGTGGGGGATACCATTATTAGCTACTCAGCCGTCCAGTCGCCCAGTCACTTAGTAAAGCCCTTGCCTGGTTATTCGGAGCCCAAGCCAGTGGTCTTTGTAAGTTTATATCCAGAAGATCCTAATGATTTTGATTTATTACAGAATGCTCTAAGTAAATTCAGACTAACTGATCCTTCTTTTACTTTCGAGTTAGAAGCTCGAAGGTCTTTGGGCAGAGGATACTTGGGTGGTTTTTTAGGCACCTTGCATGCTGAGATCGTGGTGGAAAGACTCCAACAGGAATTCGGTCTTAATTTAATAGTTAGTGCCCCTCAAGTTTCCTACAAGATTTTAGACAAGAAAGGCAGAGAAATTTCTATTAAGACAGCCGCTGATTGGCCCGTTTCGTCTGACGAGCGAATGATAGGAGGCGGGTTAAATCCTTCAGATATTCAAGAGATTCAAGAGCCTTGGGTTGAACTGGAGATAATCACCCCCTTGAATTATTTAGGACAAGTTTTGGGAATTCTCTCCAAATTAAAAGGCATTCATAAAACCAAGAAATATTTAAGCCCGGAGAAAGTACTTTTAATTTTTGAAGCTCCTTTCAGAGAAATTATCTCTGATTTTTATGACAAGCTAAAAGGAGTAACCCAGGGTTATGCTTCTTTGAATTACCATTTTTTGGAGTATCGAATGGGAGATTTGGTCAAATTGGAAGTTTTAATTGCCGGTAGAAAAGAAGAATCTTTTTCCAAAATTGTTTCCGAAAGTCAGGCTCATCAAGAGGGCAAAAAAATTGTTACGAAATTGAAAGAGATTTTGCCTTCCCAGCAGTTTTCCGTTCCTTTGCAGGCCTTAATTTCCGGGAAAATTGTTGCCAGAGAAACATTAAGGGCCAGGGGAAAAGACGTAATAGCTCCTCTCTATGGAGGTGACTATACCAGAAAGAAAAAACTTTTAGAAAAACAGAAAAAAGGAAAAAAAGAATTAAAAGAAAAAGGGAAGGTAAGAATTCCCCAGAAAGTCTTTTTAGAAATGCTTAAAAGCTAATTATTGTTTCCAAGATATTAGCTTTAAAATCCCAAATCCTTGTGCTATATTAATAAAGGCGCATTAGAGGAGCTATCAAAAAACCAACCATACTTAAGACAACCAAGGAGATTAGGACAATCCAGACTAGTTTTAGAATTGATTTTCCTCGTAATTTCGGCATATTAGAATATGATAACAAAAAAAACAAAAAGAAGAAAATCATATCCAGCGATATTGTTTTCTTTTTTTTCCGTTATTTTTGTTTTCGGGATAGTTGGTTTTCTAATCTTTTCTAATTGGAAAACTAACCAACAGAGAAAAGAATTTAACCTGAGAATCGAATTTCTTCAACAAGAGATCAGCGTTTTATCAGAGAAAAAACAAGAGTTAGAAGCCTTGGCTTCACAACTTGGTAGAGAGGAGTATTTGGAAAAAGTGGCCAGAGAACAGCTTAATCTTCAAAAATCAGACGAAAAAGTAGTGGCAATTTTATCTCCAGAAGAAGAAGAAAATAAAGAAACTCAAAAGAAAAAGAGTTTTTGGCAAAGAATATTGGAAAAGATAAGCTTTTGATGCGGGTGTCGTATAACGGTTATTATAACTCCTTCCCAAGGAGTGGACGGCGGTTCGACTCCGCTCACCCGCTCCGTAATCCCACAGAAAGATTTTTTACCTATTTCGCAATGGGCTTCCGCAATGGAAACCCATTGCGAAGTCGATGCGGGACAGGGAGCAATTTTATACTGAGCCAGAGTAGCTCAGCGGTAGAGCAATCGCTTCGTAAGCGATAGGTCGTGAGTTCAAGTCTCACCTCTGGCTTAACTAGATCATGGGTTTCTCGTACCGGAATAAAGAAGCAAGCGTTAAAATAGGAATACTAAATGTTATCTGTATGGACGAAATACGGAAAACACGGTAAAATAAAGAAGTAAAAACATGACAAAGAAAAAAATTTTAATCTTAATTATAATTTCAATCATCACAGTTGTCGGCCTCTATTTTCTTTTTTTCAAGAAAGAGAAGGTCGAGTATTCTTTAGTAGAGGTTATTATAGGAAACATTATCCAAGAAGTTTCAGAAACAGGATCTGTGAAAGTGGGAGAGGAAATAAACCTTGGTTTTAGAAATGCTGGGAGAATTGAGAAAATTTATGTTGAGGTGGGGAATTCAGTTAAATCAGGGCAGAGTTTGGCAAAATTAGATACCGCCCAATTTATTATTCAACTGAGAGAAGCTCAAGCCGCCTTAGAAGTAGCTCAGGCTCAATTCGATAAATTATTAGCAGGATCTACTCCCGAGGAAATTCAGGTTGCTAAAACCGCCGTTTTGAACGCCCAAAATACTCTTGATGATGCTAAACAAAACCTGGAAGACGTAAAGGCTGATGCCACAGAAGACTCAGGCGCAGCTTACGAAGATGCTCTAAATATCCTAGACGATTCTTACTTGAAAGCCTACAACGCCTATAATGATGTAAGCGATATTCAGAGAACTTATTTTAGTGGCAATGATCAAGAGGGCCTTTCTGTTCAAGAAAACAAAAACAAGATAAATAATAATTTGAACCAGGCAAAAAATTATTTAGATATTGCCAAAAACAATTTTAACAATGAAAATATTGATAGTGCCCTATCTGAGTTTAAAACCGCTTTGGGTAATATTTATGATGCCCTAACCGTTATTAGAGAAAAAACCGAGGCTGTTAGCTATCGAAATACAGTAACTTCAACCGATAAAACTTCTTTAGATACCCATAGAACAAATATTAATACAGCCCTTACCAATGTTGTGAATTCTCAACAGGCCATTTCTTCTACTCAAATAACGAACGAAAGCGATATTAATACTGCAGAAGCTGCGGTTTCTTCGGCCGAAGGAAATTTAAAGGCAGCTGAAGACCAGTTAGCTCTTACCAAAGCCGGTCCTTCACAAGAAGAAATTAATTTATATCAAGCCCAAGTAAGACAGGCTCAAGCCAAGGTGAATTTATTACAAAATCAGATCCAAGAAGCTACGATAGTCAGTCCTACCAAAGGGCAGATTACTAAAATTGAAAAGAGGATAGGAGAAATGGCTCAGCCAACAGAGGCTGTGATTTTTTTACTTCCGGCAGTTCCATTTCAGGTAGAAGTAGATATTTACGAAGAAGATATTGTTAAAGTGAAAACAGGCAATCAGGTTGAGATTACTTTGGCCGCTTTTCCAGATAAGATCTTCGAAGGGATGGTAATTTCTATAGATCCTGCTGAAAAACTGGTTGAAGGAATAGTTTATTATGAAGTTACTATTGATTTTATGGAATTTCCTCAAGAAATTAAGCCCGGTATGACAACTGATATTATTATAAAAACCGCTTCAAGAAAAAATGTTTTAGTTATTCCTGAAGAAACGATAATAAAGAAAGATATCAAAGTAACAGTCCGAATTGTAAGCGGTGATGTTCTTGAACCAAAGGAAATTGTGATTGGTCTGATAGGAAGTGATGGGATGGTAGAAGTCATTTCTGGCTTGAGCGAAGGAGAAGAAGTGGTTTTAGAATAAAATCTATGGCCGGAAAACTTTTAATCAAATTAGAAAACGTTTGGAAGATTTATCAGCTAGGGAAAGTGGAACTTACCGTATTAAGAGGAATAAGCCTGGAGATTGCTCCAGGTAGTTTTGTGTCGATTTTGGGCCCTTCTGGTTCTGGAAAATCTACGCTTTTGAATATGATCGGTGTTTTAGATATACCGACCAAGGGAAAAGTTTTTTTAGCCGGTCAAGACATTTCACAACTTTCAGAAGATGAATTAGCTCAGATTAGAGGTAAGAAAGTTGGTTTTATTTTTCAACAGTTCAATCTATTGCCAAACCTTAGTGCCCTTGAGAACGTAATGATGCCAATGCTTTTTCAGGGTGTTTCTCAAGAAAAAAGAAAAGAAAGAGCAGAATTTTTACTTGAGTCGGTCGGCTTAAAAGAGCGATTGGAACACAGGCCCTCCGAACTTTCAGGGGGCGAACAACAAAGAATAGCTATTGCCAGATCCTTAGCTAATGATCCAGAAATAGTTATTGCTGATGAGCCAACTGGTAATTTAGATTCAAAAACGGGGGAGAAGGTTATGGAAGTTTTAGTTAATCTTCACATAAAAGAAGGAAAGACTATTATCGTTGTAACCCATGATCCTAACATTGCAGATTACAGCGAAAAAGTAATAAGTATTAAAGATGGCCAAATAGTATCAGATCATTTAAGCAAAAAGGAAATTCTCTGGCAGGGTAAAAAATAAAATGTGGGTAGAATATTTTAGACTAGCAATTAGAAATCTTAGAACCAGACCATTAAGAAGTTGGCTGACGATTTTAGGTATTGTCATCGGTGTTTTCTTGATAATGTCGTTGTTTTCTTTAAGTCAGGGATTAAAAGATACCGTTCTTCAGCAATTAAGGGCGATAGGTAAGGATATTGTTATGATTATTCCTGGTGACATTTCTGATATATTCACTACCCTTATGGGAGCAGTGGAGTTAACCGAAGAAGATTTAAGGGCGATAGAGAAAACCAAGGGGGTGGAGGCAGTTATTCCATGGGTTTATAAGGGAGAAGTTATGAAGTATCAGGGTGAAAGTAAAACTGTTATCCTTTTAGGAATGCCCTTACAACATATTGATATTATAAAAAATGACCTAGGAATGAACACATCTGAAGGTCGTTGGCCTCAGGCCGGCAAAAGAGAGCTTCTGGTTGGCAGTGTGGTGTCAGAAAATGTTTTCCCCGGTTTAAAAATCAATACTCAGGCCACTATAAAGGGGCAGAGATTTGAAGTTGTTGGAATATTAAAGTCTTTGGGAAATAGCCAAGACGATTCGATGATAAGTATGGATTTAAATGTTTTCCGTCAGATTACAGGCAAGAAAAAAGGAGCACCCCAGGCTATGGCTAAAATTGCGGCAGGTTATAATCCCGAAGAGGTAGCAGAAGATATAAAAGAAAACCTTAAAAAAACGAGAAAAAGACAAAGAGGCGAAGAAGAGGCTTCATTTTCTGTTTTAACCAATGAGGCAATGTCTGCGATGGTTGGTAGTATTATGGGAATAATTCAAATTGCAGTTTTTGCTTTTGCTAGTATTGCCATTCTTGTCGGTGGAATTGGCATAATGAACACGATGTATACTTCGGTTCGTGAAAGGACCAAAGAAATTGGGATTATGAAGGCTGTGGGAGCTAAAAGATCGGCTATCACCCTTATTTTCTTAATTGAGTCAGGCGTTATTGGCGTGGTGGGGGGATTAGGTGGAATGGTGCTTGGATTGGGATTAGCTAAATTAATTGAAATTGTTAGCCAATTTGGCGGTACTTCTTATATTTCCGCTTCCATCTCACCTGGCATTATTATTTTTGGTTTAACATTTTCCTTTTTACTTGGGAGTATCTCTGGTTTTTTACCAGCTAGAAATGCAGCAAGCTTAAAGCCGGTTGACGCCTTAAGATACGAATAAATAAAATCCTCTGTTTAAATGAAAAAACCTGAGAAAAAATATTCAATAGGTATTTTTGATTCAGGTTTCGGGGGATTAGGCATTCTTAAGGAGATAACGAAAAAATTACCAGAATATGACTACATTTATCTGGGCGATACAGCAAGGACGCCTTATGGTAATCGTTCTCAGGAAACAATTCATAGTTTCACCAACCAAGCAGTTGACTTTCTTTTTAAAAAAGGTTGTCAGTTAATAATTTTAGCTTGCAACACTGCTTCTAGCGAAGCCCTTCGGAAAATTCAGCAAGAATATTTACCAAGATATTATCCCAAAAAGAGAGTTTTGGGAGTAATTATTCCAGCTGTAGAAGCAGCCCTTGAACTGAATGATAATAATCGTATCGGCGTAATTGGAACAGAAAGTACTGTGCACTCCGGAGTATTCAAGAGAGAACTCAAGAAACTTAATCCAGAAATAAAGGTTTTTCAAATAGCCTGTCCTTTACTTGTGCCAATAGTGGAGGCTGGTGAACAAAACTCTAAAGCATCTGATTTAATTCTTAAAAATTACCTTAACCTTTTAGTTAGAAGAAATATTGACACTTTAATTTTAGGTTGTACGCATTACGAAATATTAGAGAATAAAATTAGAAAAATTATTGGCCCCAAAATAAAAATTGTTACAGAGAACAAAATAGTAGCTGAAAAACTAAAGGATTACTTAAGGAGACACCCGGAAATAGAGAAAACTCTTACTAAAAATAAAAGTATAGATTTTCTCACCACTGATTTAACTGATAAATTTAAAATTTTAGGCAGTAAATTTTTAGGCAGGACAATTTTACCAAAAAAAGTGGAATTAAGATGAAATATGTAATTTGTCATTATAGTGAGATAGGATTGAAGGGTAAAAATCGGAAATTTTTTGAGGAAAAGTTGATAGAGAATATAAAGCGGGTTTTAAGGCCGAAATATTTTGTTTTTGTAAAACGAATTTCCGGGAGAATTATCGTACAATTAACTAAAAAAGGAGAAGAAAGCGAAAAAGAAATTAATGAAGCTTTGAAAAATGTTTTTGGTATGGCTTACTTTTCTTTAGTGATTAGTTCTCCCCAAAAAATAAGGAGTATCCGAGAAAAAGCTTTAGAGATTTTGAGAGACTCCGAATATCATAAATTCCTTGGATTTGGCTACCCCACACTACAACCTTCGGTTGAGTACGGGGCACGCGGGGTAAGCAGAAAATTTAAGACTTTTAGGATTTCTACTCAAAGATCAAAGAAAGATTTTCATTTGACTTCCCAGCAAATCAACGAGAAAGTGGGGGAGTACATACTGCAAAAAACAAAATTCAGGGTAGACTTAAAAAGGCCGGATATAACATGTTTTATTGAGATAGTTGAAAAATACGCCTTTTTGTATTTGAAAAAAATTAGAGGCTTGGGTGGCCTGCCAGTGAGCGTGAGCGGAAGGGCAATAGTTCTTTTATCTGGGGGTATTGATTCACCGGTGGCTGGTTTTTTGGCGATGAAGCGGGGAATAAAAGCTATTTTTTTACACTTTCATGCTCGTCCTTTTACTTCTGAAGCATCAATCGAAAAAACAAAAAGAATCGTTGAACTTTTAAGTAAATATCAAGGGAAATCTAAGCTTTACCTTGTTCCTTTCGCCGAAGCTCAGAAAGAGATCTTACTCAAAACACCAACTAAATTAAGAGTGATTCTTTATCGGAGAGTTATGTTTCAAATTGCCGCAAAAATAGCTGAAAAAGAAAAGGCTTTAGTGATATTTACTGGTGAAAGCGTGGGACAAGTTGCTTCCCAGACCTTAGAGAATATAAAGGCGATTGAAGCTGCCGTTCATTTGCCGGTTTTCCGTCCCTTAATCAGCCAAGATAAAGAAGAAATTATTCAGAAAGCCAAAGAAATTGGTACTTTTGAAATTTCTATTTTGCCGCATCAAGATTGCTGCTCAAGATTTTTACCCCGCCATCCAGAAACTAGAGCTAAATTAGAAGAGGTGATAAAAGCAGAAAAGAAGCTAAATATTAGAAAATTGATCCAAGGAGCCGTTAAGAAATCTTCTCTGATTGAAATTTAAGAGTCGATCCTTCGACAGGCTCAGGACCAAGGCTGAGTTTATCGCCCTTCAAATTCTTCAGGGCGACCCTGAATTGATTGAATGGGTCGAAGCCTTGACTTCAACTCTTGCTTAAATTAAGCTAATATAAGGCTGTGGATAAGTATCCCACACCAATTTTGCAAGATTTGCTACGGTGGCACACCCTGAACTAGAACAAAGTTCAATTCAGGGCAAGCTCCTTCCCTTTGCAATAAGTTATGGACTACTTGCCCCGTACCGAACAGAAGGTTCTGGTATGGGGTTCAGCCACTGTGCCACAAGCAGTTTTTACCCGTATTACTGGATAGGAAAGTTTTAACCTATAAGCACGACAAAATTGATACGGGGCAAAGGAATCCACGAATAACAAGGAAAAGGTCGATCAAATCTAAAAATTTAAAATTTACAACCTATAAAAAAATTATGGAAGCTTATTGCGTAAAATGTAAAGCCAAAAGAGAGATACAGGACGAAAAAGAAATAGCCATGAAGGGAAAGGGAGGAACAAAAAGAAGAGCCTTGACCGGAACTTGTCCGAAGTGCGGAACAAAGATGTTCAGGATTTTGGGCAACAAGTAGGAATAGGAATAAGATAATAACATTTAAAATAATAATTTTAGCCAAAACCCCGAATAAGGGTTTGGCTTTTATTTTTTTATAGTAAAATTTAAATGAAAAAATGTTTAATTATTGAAGTTTTTTAACTCATTCCGAGCACGACCACTCAAAAGTTTGGAATATTATATTCCCTTTCACATAGAGGTGAGAGTATAAACTTTAATAGAAAAGGAAAAGAGCTTGTCGAAGTTCAGCCTCGTAAGATTGTTTGACAAAGATTCTTCTATTCCGATATAATAAAATTGATGAAAAAGAAAAATATTACAATTGATACTTTGACAAAAATGATAGCCAAAGGTTTTGAGGAAACCGCAAAGAAGAAAGATGTAGATAAACGATTCGATAAGGTTGAAAGTCGTCTTGAAAGAATTGAAAAACTTCTTATCGTTGATCATCGTCGGAGAATAGAAAAATTAGAAATTGCAGCAAAAGAATTAAGAGAATTGTTAGCTGTAAGATAGCTTGAAGAAAGTATCATTTGAGATAAGTCCACTGCCCGAGAGTGATTCTTGGGTTTTTGTTTTAAATAACGATTAACTGAACTATGGCTCACGCAGTGTGATATATCGAACAAAGTTCGTTATAATATAACCAATGAAAAAGAATAATGCTGTTTTCATTATTTTAGGCCTCTTGTTTTTCTTCAATATCTTTGCCTGGGTTGTTGTTTACGACCTAAGCCAGCCAAGATTTCTGGAAGTTACTTTCTTTGACGTAGGCCAGGGAGATGCTATTTTTATTGAAACTCCCCAAGGACATCAGATTCTAATTGACGGCGGGCCAGATTCAACTGTCTTAGAGAAATTGGGAAAGGAAATGCCTTTCTGGGACAGGACGATTGACCTTGTGATTTTGACTCATCCCGAGCACGACCATTTTGCCGGTTTGCTGCAGGTTTTGAAAAGATACAAAATTGATTATATTTTGTGGACAGGAATTATAAGAGATACTAACGAGTATCAAGAATGGAGGAGATTGATCGAAGAGGAAAAAGCAGAAATTAAAATTGCCAAAGCCGGTCAGAAGATTAAATTAACTGACAATATTTATATTGATATTTTACATCCTTTCGAAAACTTAGAAGGCCAGGAATCCAAAAATAGCAACAATACTTCGATTATTAACTTCTTGGTTTTCGGTCAACACTCCTGGCTTTTTACAGGAGATGCTTATAAATCAGTAGAAAAAGAGCTTATTAAAAAGAACACCGATCTTACCGCCGACATTTTAAAAATTGGCCATCATGGAAGCAAAACTTCGACAGCTCCGGAATTTATTGAGCAGATTTCGCCAGAAATTGCTGTTATTTCAGCGGGGAGAGACAACAGATACGGACATCCTAGCCAAGAAGTTTTGGAAATATTGGAAAGCCATGGTATAAGAGTTCTAAGAACAGATATCGATGGAGATATAAAAATTATTTCTGATGGAATGGATATAATAATCAAATAGCGTTCAGCAACGAAGCCCCAAAGTTACAGTTTACCGTTCGGCAATCTACTTCAAAGGACCGCAGAATTTCCCACTGAGAAATTCTGCTTAGTCCTCGGCCTGCTCGTCGCCCTTGGCGACACCGTGGCCGCAGGCCTGCGGATGTCCTTTTTAGTAGTTGCCTCGCTTAAAAGTTATTCGTATATTCGTACTGATTCGTAATACAAACCGGTCGCTCAGCTCCCTGTAATTACTCCGTAATTAAGCAAACCGGTCGCTCAGCTTCCTGTCATTACTGAGCCATTAATCGTAAGGTTATGCAATTCCCGATTTTTAAAACTAAAACAAAGAGCAATCAGACCTTTAATCTAACCTATGCCAAAGAAAGAAAGGCTTATTTTGAGTTGAAAGCAGGAAAAGAGATCAAAAAATTAAGAAATTATCTAAATAAAAACAATACTTTTATTGCTTATCTTTTAGGAAAAAAGAATTCTGGCAAAGGGACTTATACGAAACTTTTCATGGAAGCGGTCGATGATAAAAAAGTAGCTTCAATTTCGATTGGCGATCTTGTAAGAAGAACTCACCAAGAAATGACTAATGAGAATAAGAAAAAAGAATTGATTAATTTCCTCGAAAAACATTATCGGGGTTTTATTCCGATTAAAGATGCTATGCAGGCTTTGTTAAAAAGAAATACTGAATCTCTTTTGCCGACTGAATTTATTTTGGCTTTGGTTAAGAAAGAAATAATGGCGATGAAGAAAAAGGCTCTTTTTATTGATGGTTTTCCCAGAGAATTAGATCAAGTTTCCTATTCTCTTTTCTTCCGTGACCTTATTGATTACCGAACAGATCCTGATATTTTTGTTTTAATTGATGTTCCAGAGTCTGTGATTAGCGAAAGAATGAAATGGCGGGTAGTCTGTCCCCATTGCCATAACTCAAAGAATTTGAAACTTTATTTGAGTAAGGAAATAAAATATGATAAGGGAAGCAAAAAATTTTATTTTATTTGTGACAGTCCACAATGCCAAGCAATTAAGATGATCTCGAAAGAAGGCGACAAGCTGGGGACAAAACCAATAAGAAAAAGACTAAAATTAGATGAAGAATTAATAAAGCAGGCCCTTTCTCTCCATGGGATTCCGAAGGTTCTTTTGAGAAATTCTATACCAGTCAAAGAAGCAAAAAAATATGTTGATGATTATGAAATTACCCCCGAATATCATTATAAATGGGATGCTAAATCCAAAATGGTGAAAATAACTGAGAAGTCTTGGGCAGTCTTAGATGACGAAAGGGTTTCTTCTTATAGTTTGTTGCCCCCTCCGGTAGCAGTATCATTGATTAAACAAATGGCAAATATTCTTTGTCCTTAACTTTCTAAATCAGACTAAAGGATAATGTGGGGATAAACTATGGATTTATCGAGAAATTCAATTTAATTTTATCTCTTGACTGATAACCTTGAAAGAGATAAAATTAAAGTGCCCTGTAAGCTTCTTTTTAGCTAAATTCTGGGACAAAAGTTCTTTTTTGGGAGTCCTATATTTCTTGAGCCTGTGGGTTCAAGTTGCGGATACCCACCTAGATATATTTGCCAGAATATTTACTAGAAAGAAGAACGGGGCACCAAAAAAAACACCACATTGTGGTGTTTTTTTGGTACTCGTTAAAATCTCAGAACATATTATCGGGGCACTGGGATTCGAACCCAGAATCTTACGCACCCCATGCGCAAATGTTAACCATTACACCATGCCCCGAAAATTTTGGTGCGGGACCCAGTCTTGTGCACTATCGCCATACTACGCCCCGTTAGAAATTATTTATACTTGTCTCTTGCTTTAATACACTTCGTACAAGCTAAAATCCTTTTACCGGATGGCAACTTTAACCATTGCAAATTTGGGTATTGCCTTCTTTTTACAGTAGGGTTATATCTTCCTCGAAGTTTTATTCTTCGCCACACCAGAGTTGATCCTTTTTCGCAGATTGCGCATTTTTTAGCCATAGTAAATTTATTTTATCAGAAGATTTCTTTTTTTACAAGACTAATGCTATAATATTTTATTAATAAAAAGTTATGGAATATTTATTTATTATCATTATTCTGATTTTCTCCATAGTTATCCATGAAGTTTCTCATGGAGCAGTAGCTAATCTTTTAGGTGATCCGACAGCTAAACACGCCGGCCGCCTTACTTTAAATCCAATCAAACATTTAGATCCGATGGGTTCTGTTATTTTGCCATTACTTTTGATTTTGATAAAAAGCCCGTTTCTATTCGGCTGGGCAAAACCAGTACCGATTAACCCTTATAATTTCCGGGACCAAAAATACGGTTCGGCAAAAACAGCTTTAGCAGGACCTGCCGCAAATCTAATCTTAGCTTTAATTTTCGGATTAGCTTTACGATTTCTTCCGGCCCCGATAGTTTCTTCCGGACTAGTCTTCATGTTTTCTTACATTGTTTATATTAACCTGCTTTTAGCCATATTTAATTTATTACCCATTCCTCCCCTCGATGGTTCCCATCTTTTATATACTTTTCTGCCATATTCAATGGAAAACATAAAAGTCTTTTTGAACCAATTCGGTATATTCATTTTATTCTTTATTATTTTCTTTCTCTTTCGGTGGGTAATTTTAATTATCAATTGGCTTTTTGCATTAATCGTTGGCACACCACTTTTTAGTTGACACTTCAATAAGCGTAACGTCAGCCTTGAACTGGCCGGATGAGTTGACATTTTTAAACTTATTTGCTAAATTATACTGGACTGGAAGCGCTCAGCGCTTAATTATTTTTGAGCGAGCGTTAGTGCTCGGTGCCAACTTTATTCACTTTGTTCATAAAATTGTCATGCCCACCATTCACCAATTAATTAAAAAAGAAAGAAGAAAGGCAAAGAAGCGTCACAAGACGCCGGCTTTAACATTTGGCTTTAATGTTTTAAAAAACAGACCGAAAGAATATTCTTCCCCTTTCAAAAGGGGAGTTTGCCTTAAAGTTTTCACTGTAACCCCCAAGAAACCAAATTCAGCTTTAAGAAAAGTAGCCAGAGTAAGGTTAACCAATGGGATGGAGGTGACAGCTTATATTCCCGGAGAAGGACACAATTTACAAGAACACTCGGTGGTTTTACTTCGAGGAGGAAGAGCCAAAGATTTGCCGGGGGTGAGATATCATATTGTTCGTGGTGTTATCGATACGTCGGGGGTAGAAGGAAGGAAGCAGAAAAGAAGTAAATATGGAGCAAAGAAAGAAAAATAAAAGGCAAAATTTATGAGTCGAAAAAGAAAGGAAAAAAGAATAATTCTACCAGACCCTGTCTATAATAATGTTAATGTTGAAAAATTTATTAATCAGATAATGCGACGGGGTAAAAAAACCATAGCCAGAAAGATTGTTTATGGAGCTTTTGACGGAATTAAAGAAAAAACCAAAAAAGAGCCTTTAGAGATTTTTGAGAAAGCTATTCAGAATGCAGCTCCTTTGCTTGAGGTGAAACCCAAGAGAATCGGAGGAGCAACCTATCAGGTTCCGAGAGAAGTTAGAGGAGATAGAAGGTTGACTTTAGCCGTACGCTGGATTATTCAGGCAGCTAGATCGAGAAAGGGCAAGCCCATGAAAGAAAAATTAGCCGTAGAATTAATTGAAGCTTCACAGAATACCGGGGTTGCAATAAAGAGAAGACACGACACGCACCGTATGGCCGAAGCAAACAGAGCATTTGCCCATTTCGCCCGATAGTGTGCCCGGCAACGAAGTCTCAAAGTAAACGTTCGGAAATATGACCCCGCCCCTAAAACTTGAGGTGGACGATTAATGATAGGAATTTAAGTCTAATTCATTTTTTTGTTTCATTCGTATCTCAATAGGCATAGGAGCGGGGTCAATTTCCTCACTAACTTATTTTTTGTATATTCGCACTGATTCGTAATTTGTAGGGAAACAAAAAGAGGCGTCGAATGAACGACGCCTTTGGGGCGGTGGAGGAGGGGTTAGTGGGACGATTGCCCAAAGTGAATACGGTGTTCGGGAGTTATATAAAGTTCCAGCTTTCCCTCCCTAATTAAATTGGTTAAGATAGAACCTAATTTTGGATGGAAGTTGACCTTTGCTCTCTTTACCCTTTCCCAGTCCCAATTATCAGAAATCCATTTCATGAGTCCCTCAAGAAAAAAAATGAAGGTAGGATTGGTGATACTTATCTGCACCTTGAGACGGTTAAGGTATTCAACTACCACCTTCTCAAGATCGACTTCCTTTTTGCTTCGTCTGGCCATGTTATAACCTCTTTCCTGGCATTGTGTACCAATAATTATATAAATATATTATTAAATTTTTGTCAAGGACAAAATTTCTTTGACAAATAAATTAGAGTTTTTTATTTTTAACATTTTATTTTGAGCGTATGCGAACATATCCCATAGAAAGAGTTAGAGATATTGGTATTATTGCTCATATTGACGCCGGCAAAACCACAGTGACCGAGCGAATTTTATTTTACACCGGGATTTCTCATTCAATTGGCGAGGTTCATGACGGTAAAGCAATTATGGACTGGATGGTTCAAGAGAAAGAAAGAGGAATTACTATTACATCCGCGGCTACCACTTGTTTCTGGATTCCCAAGGGGTTAGAGAGAAAAAAAGAAAACGAATGTCGGATAAACATAATTGATACTCCCGGTCACATCGATTTCACGGCCGAAGTTCAAAGGTCTTTGAGGGTTTTAGACGGCGGAGTGGTTGTTTTTGACGGAGTGGCAGGAGTTGAACCTCAATCAGAAACAGTTTGGCGCCAAGCTGATAAATTTAAAGTTCCACGAATTTGTTTTATAAATAAATTAGATAGGACCGGTGCTTCTTTTGAAAAAAGCCTAGAATCAATCTGGGAAAAGTTATCTCCCAATGCTGTAGCTCTTCAACTGCCGATTGGGGAAGAAGAGCAACACGCAGGGGTAATTGATCTTTTAACCATGAAAGCCCTGAGATTCGAAGGCGATTTTGGCCAAGAGATAGTAGAAGCTGAAATTCCTCAAAATCTTCAAGGAAAAGCTAAAGAGTGGAGAGATAAATTGGTTGAGAAAATTGTTGCAGAGGACGATAAACTTTTAGAAGAATATTTAGCTGGCAGAGAAATTTCAGTTGGTGATTTGAAGAAAATTCTAAGGACAGCCACCATAAATTATAAGCTTATTCCTGTTTTTTGCGGGTCAGCTCTAAAAAACAAGGGAGTTCAGCTCTTGCTTGATGCTATTTGTGATTATCTTCCCAGCCCCATTGATCTTCCCCCTATTAAGGGAACCGACCCAAAGACCGGTAAAGAGATTGAAAGAGAAGCTTCAGACTCAGCTCCTTTTTCAGCCCTAGCATTTAAGATTGCGACCGATCCTTATGCTGGCACTTTAACTTTCTTTCGTGTTTATTCCGGCTCTTTAAAGAGAGGTTCTTATGTTTTTAACCCGACTAGCGGAGGAAAGGAAAGAATTGGCCGAATCCTCAGAATGTACGCTAATACTCGCGAAGAGATTGAAGAAATTTATACCGGCGAGATTAACGCAACAGTCGGTCTTAAAAATACTGCTACCGGCCACACTCTTTGCGACATTGATCATCCGATTGTTCTAGAAAAGATTACTTTTCCAGAGCCTGTTATTTCTATTAGAATTGAGCCAAAAAGCAAAGCTGATCAAGAAAAAATGAGTTTGTCTCTAAAGAAGTTATCTGAAGAAGACCCTACTTTTAAAGTAAAGGGAGACCTGGAAACCGGCGAAACGATTATTTCAGGCATGGGGGAATTACATTTGGAAATAATTAGTGACCGGATGAAGAGAGAGTTTGGAGTGGAAGCCTCCGTAGGACGGCCTCAGGTAGCTTATAAAGAAACGATAAAAGGTACGGCTGAAGCCGAGGGTAAGTATATTAAGCAATCGGGCGGAAGAGGTCAGTATGGACATGTCTGGTTAAAATTAGAACCCAAGGCAAGGGGGGAGGGGTTTGAATTTATTGATGAAATCAGAGGAGGAATTATTCCTAAAGAGTTCATTCCAGCAGTTAGGAAAGGAGCGCAAGAGGCCAAGGATAAAGGGGTGATAGCCGGTTATCCAATGGTTGATTTAAAGGTAGTTTTATATGACGGTTCTTTCCACGAAGTCGATTCTTCAGAGGTTGCTTTTAAGATTGCAGCCTCTATCGCTTTTCAATCAGCGGCAAAAAGAGCAAAAATAATTTTACTTGAACCAATAATGCGATTAGAGGTGGTTTGTCCTTCAGAATTTTTCGGCGATGTAACAGGAGACCTAAGTGCGAGGAGGGGAAAAATTGAGGAAACAAAAGACCGGCTTAATCTGAAAGTTATCGATGTAAAAGTTCCTTTAGCCGAAATGTTTGGTTATGCGACCGTTCTTCGTTCAGTGAGTGAAGGTCGCGGAAGTTTTACGATGGAATTCGATCACTACGGAGAAGTCCCGGGAAATATTGCTCAAGAGATAATTGAAGGAAAAAGGCGTTAGATAGAGCGCTCGGCAACGAAGTTTTCAAAGTACCGACCCTCAAAATCCCAGGACATTCGGCTGAGCTCAGTCGAAGCCCGAGATTTTTTGGGTCTGCTTTCTCAGCGGCTGACCCGCCTTCGGCGTGACCATGCTCAGCCGCTTCCGAAGGCTACTTTGAAGACTTGTTGCTTCACTTATTCGTATATTCGTAATGATTCGTAATTCGTAGGAAATAGAATTAATCCACAGGCAATCTGTTGACCCCGTTAGAAATTCTTAATACCAAGATGATAGTAAAAGCAATCCCTTTTGGTTATGTCAATGAGTTACGATGATTTATGTAAATGTAAAATTTCTAACGGGGTTGACCAAGTACTTAATCTTTGGTATAAATTACTCGAATCAGATTTTTACCTAATGAAGGGTTGACTATTTTCTAAAAATTAATAGAATAGTAATATAAGCTAATTTAACAATGAACAATGAACAATGAACAATGAACATTCCGTTCTCTGTTCTCTGCTCTCTGTTTATTGGATGTTATGGCAGAAAAAGAAAAATTTGAGAGAGTAAAACCTCATGTTAATGTGGGAACCATTGGTCATGTTGATCATGGCAAGACAACCCTTACAGCCGCCATCTTGAAAACCTTAGGATCAAAAGGTTTCAGGGCTTCAAAAAAATCAATAGAAGAAATCGATTCTGCTCCCGAGGAAAAAGCCAGAGGTTTAACTATAAACGTTTGTCATGTCGAGTACGAGACAGAGAAGAGACATTACGCTCACATTGACTGCCCAGGACACGCTGACTACATTAAAAACATGATTACGGGAGCTGCCCAGATGGACGGAGCCATTTTAGTGATTTCAGCTCTTGATGGCCCCATGCCTCAAACCAGAGAGCATATTTTATTGGCCAAACAAGTGGGATTACCTTCTCTTGTTGTTTTCTTGAATAAATGCGATCTCGTTGATGATCAAGAGATGATTACTTTAGTAGAATCTGAAGTACGAGAACTTTTAAAAAAGTATGATTTTCCGGGAGATGAGATTCCAATAATTAAAGGGTCGGCCTTAAAAGCCCTGGAGGCAGATTCTGCTGATGATGAAGCAGTCAAGCCTATTCTAGAACTGATGAAGGCTTTAGACGATTATATTCCAGATCCCAAAAGAGACACAGATAAACCATTTTTAATGGCTATTGAAGATGTTTTTTCTATTGCTGGCAGGGGAACAGTTCCGACTGGAAGAATAGAGAGAGGAGTGATTCATTCTAATGAAGAGGTAGAGTTGATAGGTCTTCGCCCAACCGTTAAAACAGTAGCAGTCAGTATCGAAATGTTTAACAAAATTATGGATGAAGGGATGGCAGGAGATAATGTTGGAATTTTACTCCGAGGATTAAAGAAAGAGGACGTTGAAAGAGGCCAAGTTCTAGCTAAACCAGGTTCAATTACTCCTCATACCGAATTTGATGCAGAGATTTATGTTTTGGCCAAAGAAGAAGGAGGTCGTCACACCCCTTTCTTTTCTGGTTACAAACCTCAATTTTATTTCCGGACTACCGACGTTACGGGAGACGTGGTCTTACCCAAGGGAACAGAGATGGTTATGCCTGGTGATACGGTTAATTTAACGATTAAATTGCTTGCTCCGATTGCCCTTGAGGAGAAACAGAGGTTTGCAATTAGAGAAGGGGGCAAGACCGTGGGAGCTGGAGTAGTAACAAAGATAATCAAATAATAAGCCTGAACGTTGAAACCGTTGACAATTTTGTTACGATTTCTGTTATTTCTACCTGTTAATTTTTTATTCGTTCTTTTAAGATGATAGCAAAAGGAAAACGGGGAGCTCAAGAAACCAAAGATGGCTTTCAGTCGAAATTAAGAATAAAGCTGAAAGCCTATGATCACAAGGTAATAGACAGCAGTGCTCGACAGATCGTTGAGGCCGCTTTACGTTATGATGCAGAAGTTTTAGGCCCCGTTCCCCTTCCGACAGAAATTCATAAATATACGGTCAATCGGTCTTCTTTTATTCATAAAGATGCCCGAGAACAATTTGAGACAAGGATTCACAAAAGATTAATTGATATTTTAAATCCGAATCCAAAAGTTATTGATGCTTTAATGAACCTGAACCTGCCCGCCGGAGTTGATATCGAAATCAAAATGTAATAAAAGCATAGAAGCATCATAAAGGAATTGTAAGAGTAAATTTACCAGAATATATTTTAACTAAAATGGTAAAAATATTTCTTTAGATTATTGATTAATCTTAAATAGCCATGGACGAAGACCGGGCTATGCCCGGTTTTCAATTGTTTATAAAATTGTTCATAAATATGAAATTTATTTTAGGCCAAAAACTAAAGATGGCCCAAATATTTGATGAAAAAAGGAATGTAATACCGGTTACTCTAATTGAGGCCGGTCCTTGCCAGGTTTTACAGATAAAAACAAAGGAGCCTAACAGCATCGCCAAGAGAGAGCTACAAGACAAGAAACCCCGTACCAGCGAAAATTCGGTACGAGGCATAGATGGCTATGAGGCAATTCAGATTGGATTCCAAAAATTAAAAGAGAAAAAAGTAAAAAAACCACAAAAACAAAAACCATTTAGATATATTCGAGAATTTAGAGGTGATATAGATATTTCAAGATACAAAGTCGGTAATATTATTGACGTTTCAATTTTCGAAGAGGGAGATGAGGTTTCAGTTTCTGGAATTTCCAAGGGTAAAGGTTTCCAAGGAGCAGTAAAAAGATGGGGTTTTGCGGGTAGGGGAGCTTCTCACGGTGTAAAGCACGAAGCCAGAACTTTGGGTTCTGTGGGATCTTCTTTTCCAGAAAGAGTTATTAAAGGCAGAAAAATGCCGGGCAGAATGGGATCAGAAAGAATAACAGTTAAAAATTTGAAAATAGCAAAAGTTGATTCTAAAAATAATATACTTGTTGTTACAGGTGCTATTCCGGGCAGAAAAGGAACATTAATTGAAATTAGAGGATAGGTGCTCGGGAATGCAACTTTCGGTACACGCGAGATTCCCAGCGAGAAGCTCGCTCATGTCCTCGTGAATTAGTCGCCTTCAGCGACACCATGCTAATTCGCTGCGGATGGTCCCGAAAGTTGATTCCCTCGCCTTAAGGACATTCGTAGATTCATCAATATCAACACTACGTGGAGTTGCTTAATGCGACAGCGTAATTCGTAGGAAAATGAAAATTGAAATTTACAACCAAAATGGTGAAAAAATCGGCCAGGTCTTACTTCCAAAGGAGATCTTCGATATTAAAATTAACCTTGACCTGGTTCATCAGGTATTAGTTTCTCAGATGGCAAATAGAAGAAGAGTCATTGCTCATACCAAAGGAAGAGGAGAGGTGAGGGGCGGAGGAAGAAAGCCCTGGCGTCAAAAGGGGACAGGTCGTGCTAGGGCAAGTTCAATAAGGTCTCCTATATGGCGAGGAGGAGGAGTGACTTTTGGCCCAACCAAAGACAGGGTTTTTAAAAAGAAAATTAATAAAAAAATGAAGAGGAAAGCTTTATTAATAGTTTTATCTGCCAAAGCTAAAGAAAAATTAATTATTGTTTTAGACGATTTAAAGCTAGAAAAACCTAAAACAAAAGAGATTTTAAATATTTTTAGAAAAATACTTTCCCCGAAAATATCTGCTCTAATAGCCTTACCAAAGAAAGATGAAAAGATATTGAGAGCTGGAAGAAATATTCCAGGATTGCAAATAATGGAAGCTAGAAATCTAAATGTGTTCGATCTGCTTTCTTCTAAATATTTAATAATGCCAAAAGAAACAATAAAAACAATTAAAGAAACATTTCTAAACCAAAGCACAAAGCACAAAGTACAAAGAACAAAATTATCTTTATAAAAGGCGCGAAAATTGTTGTTCTCTGTTCACTGTTCTCTGTTCACTGAATTTATGGCAATTTTAGATATTTTTAAGAAAAAAGAAAAACCCTCCTTCGCCAAGGCCACAGAAAGCAAGAAAAAAAAAGAAGCAAAAGAAAAACCAAAGAAACCTAAGGCCGATGAAAAAGAAAAGAAAAAGGACAAAAAGAAAGTTCCGACAGTTGAAAAACTAAGAACCAAGAGAAAGAAAAAGTTTATTCAGGCTTATAAAGTTTTGAAAGCGTTCCATGTCACAGAAAAAGCAACCGATCTTACCAAGGAAAATAAATACATCTTTAAGGTTTGGCAAGAGACTAACAAAGTAGAAATTAAGCAAACAGTCGAAGGTCTTTACGATGTTGATGTAGTGTCGGTAAAAATTATTAATATTCCCCCAAAAAGAAGAAGGCTGGGAAGAACTGCAGGGTGGCGGAAAGGATATAAAAAAGCAATTGTAAAAATTAAGGAAGGACAAAAAATTGAAGTTCTGCCAAGATAAAGAATAGAATATTTAAATAAAATTTTATGAGAGTTTCTAAATTGCTTACAAAAAAAGAGCCAGAAAAAAAGCTCCTCTTATTTATCAAAAGGAAGGCAGGCAGGGGGAGTTCTGGGAGAATAACCGTTCGCCATCGTGGAGGAGGGGCTAAACGTCTTTATAGGATTGTCGATTTTGGACAAGCAAAACTTAATATGCCCGCAAAAGTTATCGCCCTAGAATACGATCCTTATCGCACAGCTTTTCTTGCCCTTTTACAGTATCAAGACAATGAAAAACGTTACATTCTTGCTCCAAAAGATTTAAAAGTCGGCCAGGAGATTATTACTTCAGAGAATACTTCTCTTTCACCAGGTAATCGTTTGAGGTTAAAAAATATTCCGAGTGGAACCTTAGTTCATAATATTGAAGTTGAACCAGGTAGAGGAGGAAAATTCATAAGAGGGGCAGGGACATCTGCTCGTGTCTTAGGCCAAGAAGGAAAATATACCAATTTAGAAATGCCTTCCTCTGAGATTAGGAGAATTTCTGGAGAATGTTTTGCTTCCATAGGAGTTGTTTCTAATCCCGACCATATTTATCAGGTTATTGGAAAAGCCGGAAGGTCTCGTTTGAAGGGAAAAAGGCCAACGGTACGGGGCTCAGCAATGGTTCCTCCCGATCATCCTCATGGTGGTGGAGAGGGCAAGGCCCCTATTGGCCTGAAACATCCGAAAACTCCTTGGGGGAAGCCAGCCTTGGGAGTGAAGACCAGAAAAAGGAAAAAATGGACAAATAAATTAATAATATCGCGTAGAAAAAAGCGATAACTGTTAAATTGCTAAATTGTCAAATTGTTAAACCGATAAAATAGTTTAGCAATGTAGCAATGTAACAATTTAACAATGTAACAATGGCTCGTAGTCTTAAAAAAGGTCCTTATATTGACCAAAAACTTCTTAAAAAACTAAAACCAGGCTCTAAAATCATTATTAAAACCTGGGCAAGAGCTTGTACCATTACCCCAGAAATGATTGGGTTTACTTTTGGTGTTCACAATGGGCGGGAATTTATTCCTGTTCAGGTAACGGATGACATGGTTGGCCATAAATTAGGAGAATTTTCTCCAACGACAAAGTTCGTTAGACACGGAGGAAGAATGCAAAGAGAGTTAGAACAGAAAGAAGTCCAGAAAGGAACCGTAAAGGCAGAGCCATCAAAAGAACCGTCTAAGTAGTCTTAATTTCTAGACGTTCGAGTTTCTATAAAATATCAAACTCGTTTGAATGTTAAAATACTTAAATATTTAGAAAAGATTATGGCAATTACCGTAAAATTAAGGTATTTAAGGATTGCTCCCCGGAAAGTAAGATTAGTAGTTGATTTAATTCGAGGAAAGAAAGCGATTGAGGCCCAGACATTGCTTCGATTTTTACCAAAGAGAGCAAGTTTGCCTATAGATAAGCTTTTAAAATCAGCCATAGATTCTGCTAAAAATAACTTTCAATTAGAGGAAGGCAACCTTTATATTTCAAAAATAACAGTCGATGAAGGGCCGAAATTAAAAAGATGGCAGCCTAGAGCTCGAGGCCAAGCATATGAAATTCAGAAGAAGACTTCTCATATAATCATTGTCTTAGATGAATTTGAGACAAAACCAAAGAAAGCAAAAAAACCGAAATTCCGCACCAAGTCGAAGCCTGATGCAGGGCTAGTCCGACACCGAAAAGAAATTTCTGGTGCCGGGAAAGCCGAGGTTATTAAAGAGAAAGTCGAGAAAGATGAAAAGGCGTCTAAAATCGAGAAACCAAGATTGAGGACAGAAATAAAAGCCGTTAGACCCAAAACAGAAAGAGGAATAAGAAGAATATTTAGGCGAAAAGCCTTCTAAAAATATGGCTCATAAAGTCCATCCTAAAATTTTTAGAATAAGAGGGATTGCTGATTGGGATTCTCGTTGGCTATCTAAAAAAAAATTTCCTCAGTTTTTAAAGGAAGATTTTAAAATTAGAAAGTTCTTGAAAGAAAAATTATTCCAAGCCAGCATAGGAAAGATTGAAATTGAAAGATTTCCCGGAAAAGTAAATATTATTATCGAGACAGCGAGGCCGGGTTTGATTATTGGCAGAGGAGGAGAGGGTGTTGAAGAACTGAAAAGAACATTAGAACAAAAAATTTTAATTCCAGCCAAAAAAGGCGTCAAAAAACAAGAATTAAAAATTGAAATTAAAGAGATTAAAAATCCTTGGCTAAAAGCCAGCTTGGTTGCCCAATGGGTTGCTCAACAACTAGAGAAGAGAATTCATCACCGGAGAGTGCTAAAACGAGCCTTAGATAAAATTATGGTTCACAAAGAAGTAAAAGGAGCTAGGATAGAAATTGCTGGTCGTCTTGGAGGGGCAGAAATTGCCCGTCGAGAATGGTTAAAAAGGGGCCGTCTTCCTCGTCAAACACTGAGAGCCGATATTGATTATGAACTCTGCGAAGCTCATTGCGCTTATGGAGTAATTGGAGTGAAGGTTTGGATTTATAAAGGAGATAAGTTTTAAACATTGATACTATGGCCATATTGATACCAAAAAAAGTAAAACATCGAAAATGGCATAAGGGTCGTTCAAGGGGAAGAGAAATCGAGACTCGAGGAACAGAACTTATTTTTGGCAGTTTTGGTTTAAAAGCATTAGAAGCTAAATGGATTACTTCTCGTCAGATTGAGGCCGCCAGAAGAACAATCATTCGCTATTTAAAAAGAGGTGGTAAGCTTTGGATTAGGATTTTTCCTGATAAGCCCGTGACTCAAAAAGGAGTCGAAGTTCCTATGGGCGGAGGAAAAGGAGCGGTTTCTCATTATGTTTTTCCAGTTAAGCCCGGCAGAATTATTTTTGAATTAGAAGGGATCAAAGAAGAGATAGCCAAGGAAGCTTTTAGAATGGCGACCGATAAGCTTCCGATAAAAACAAAATTTGTAAAAAGATAAATGAATTCCGTTAGAAATTATTGGGATTTTCAATAATTTTAGCGGGGTTTATCGAAATTTCTAACAGGATGAAAATTTCTGAACTTCATCAAAAAACCAAGAAAGAACTGCTCAAAATTTTGCAGGAAAGCAGAGAACATTTACGATTATTGCATTTTAATTTAGCTTTAGGAAAAGTGAGAAACGTTAGAGAGGCAAGAAGAATAAAAAAAGATATTGCTAAAATATTAACTTTGTTGAATGAACAAAGAACAAAGAACAATAAACAAATTACTTCTTAATAAAATCATTGTTTTTTGTTAACTGTTTTTTGTTTACTGAAGTATGCCAAAACGTCAATTAATCGGAACAATTATTTCTAATAAAATGGAGAAGACCGTAGTGGTAGAGATTGAACGCATTAAGAAACATCTTAAATATAAGAGAAGATATAAGGTTCATAAAAAGTATAAAGCTCACGACGGAAAAAAAGAGTATAAAGCAGGAGATAGGGTGATTATTGAAGAATGCCGGCCGATAAGCAAAGAAAAAAAATGGCGAGTAGTCGGCAAGGCCTAAAACCAAAAATTAAAAATAAAAGATAAAAAATACAGTTTAAAAACCAAAAATTTTTTATATTTTATCTTTTCTATTTTATTTTAACGGTAACACTTATGATTCAGCCTCAAACAATGTTAAGGGTAGCTGATAACACCGGAGCAAAGATTATCCAGTGTTTTAGGGTTTTAGGGGGAACGAGGAAGAGGTATGCTCAAATTGGCGATATAATTGTTGCTGCGGTCAAAAAAGCAGAGCCTCGAAAACCAGTTAAAAAACATGATATAGTAAGAGCAGTAGTCATAAGGCAGAAAAAATCGTATCGGAGGAAAAATGGTACTTATATACGTTTCGATGATAATGCAGCTGTCATTTTAGATATAAAGAAGAACCCTAAGGGTGGAAGGATTTTTGGGCCTGTTCCTTATGAAATAAAAGAAAAGGGATTTGAGAAAATAGCTACTTTAGCCAAAGAACTTGTATAAATATGAGAATTAAGAAAGGCGATAATATTCTAATAATCTCGGGAAAAGACAGGGGAAGAAAAGGGAAGGTTTTAAAGGTTCTTCCGAAGAGAGAGAAAATTATGGTTGAGGGAATTAATTTAAGAAAAAAACACATCAGACCACGAAAATCGGGGGAGAAGGGACAAATTGTAGAAATTGTCGCTCCAATGAACGTCTCTAATGTCAAGCTTATTTGTCCAAAATGCGGTAAGGCAACAAAAATAGGGTATAAACTTGGAGAGAAGGAAAAATATCGGATTTGCAAGAAGTGTGGACAAAGAATATAGTAATAAAAAAATATGCTTCGATTACAAGAACTATACAAAAAAGAGATTATTCCGGCTATGAAAGAGAAGTTTGGCTACAAAAACGCCATGGCTGTCCCTAAGATTGAGAAGGTTATTCTAAATACTGGTTTTGGTAAGTTGATTACCGGGAAAAGCTCAGAAGAACAGAAAAAAGTTTTTAATAATATTTTGAACGATCTGTCTTTAATTGCTGGACAGCGATCAGTTTTAACAAAGGCAAAAAAATCTATCGCTGGTTTTAAAATTAGACAAGGAATGGCAGTCGGAGCTAAGGTCACCTTAAGAAAAAGAAAAATGTATAATTTTTTAGACAGATTAATTCATATTGCTTTGCCTCGATCCCGTGATTTTCGAGGGATTGATCCAAAATCAGTAGATAAAAGAGGAAATTTAACCATTGGGGTTAAAGAGCAAATATCTTTTCCTGAGATATTACCAGAGAAGACAAGGTTTATTTTTAGTTTCGAAATTACCGTAACCACTACCGCCAAAACAATGGAACAAGGGTTAGAGCTTCTGAAACTAATTGGATTTCCGATAAAACAATGAGCAGAGGACAATGAACAAGAAACAGAGAACAGGGAGAAAGAATTCTTAGTCGAAATATTGTTTACTGTTTTTTGTTCACCGATATATGGCAACAAAGTCACAAATTGCGAAATCAAAAAAGAACCCTAAATTCACAACCCGAATCGTTAGGCGTTGTTTTCGATGTGGCAGGAAGCGAAGTTATATGCAAAAGCAGACCCGATGATCTTTTCTTCGACATCATCAACCTTTACATACAGGAGAAACTTTTGGTAATGACTTTCGAGGTACTAATGAGAAACCTGCAACATCCTCACAGCCAACTAATCTTTTTGCTGTTGTTCTTTTTGCTGCTGTGCCTTTTCGCGTTGAATGGCGTCGTAGATCTCTTTGCGGTGAACGGAAACCTCCCGTGGAGCGTTAATGCCAAGGCGAACCTTGTCGCCGCGGACATCTACAATGACGATCTCGATATCATCGCCAATTATGATTGACTCATCTCTCTGTCTACTAAGGACCAACATTTTTAAACTCCTTTTTTTCGCTGGCCGCCATCCGGCATAAACCTTTTGATCATAGTCCATTATATCAAACTATCGCTGACTTTGTTTGAAAATAAATGGCAACTTATAAAATTGTTTACCAGCTATTACCA
>LAZR01000086.1_pt1 | contig 126791 bp, 97 predicted proteins | sample 329461 | NCBI WGS metagenome assembly LAZR01 (sample SAMN03002196, study PRJNA259156) | marine sediment metagenome | biome: sea floor; feature: Hydrothermal impacted sediments; material: marine sediment; isolation source: Loki non-amplified sample from Loki's castle hydrothermal vent sediment ...
GCCGATGTTGCCGTAACAGGAACCGTATCCGGTGATTTCAACACAGGTGATACCGTTACTTTAACAGTAGACGGTACCGATTATACGGGAACCGTAAATGCCCTTGGCGTTTATAGTATCGATGTACCAGGTAGTAAACTGGCTGCCGATGCGGATACAACTGTTGATGGTAGTGTAACCACTACGGATGCAGCCGGGAATTCTGCAAGTGCTACGGATACGCAACTGTATTCGGTAGACACCACTGCTCCTGCAATCGTAATCAATGTAGTTGCTGTTGATGATATTATCAATGCGACCGAAGATGATAATGATGTTACCATTAATGGTACAACAACTAATGTAGAAGATGGACAGACGGTAACGGTAACCTTAAATGGAGAAACCTATACCACTACTGTTTCAGGAAATACGTGGACATTGGATATTCCTGCGGCAGATGCTCAGGCATTGGATCCTACAGAAACTATCACTGCAAATGTGAGCGACCTTGGTGGGAATCCTGCAACTCAGGCTACTCGTGATATTCAGCATGATGTAATGTCTCCTGTAATTACTATAGATGTAGTAGCAGTCGATGATATAATTAACGCGACTGAAGATGATAGTCCGGTGACCATATCAGGTACCACTACCAATGTAGAAGATGGACAAACGGTAACCATAGTTTTAAATGGAACCACCTATACAACAATAGTAACAGGTGGTATTTGGTCTCGTGATATTCCTGTAGGAAAAATTCAAGCATTAGACGCTAATGAAACAATTACGGCTGACGTATCTGATTTATCTGGTAACCCTGCTATTCATGCAATTAGAGATATAGAATATGATATTATATCTCCATTGATTACTATTGATGTGGTAGCTGTAGATGATATTATCAATGCTTTAGAAGATGATAGTCCAGTTACAATTTCTGGAACAACAGATGCTGAAGACGGACAAATAATTACAGTGGTTCTAAACGGAACTAACTATACTACAACGGTAACAGGAGGTGTTTGGACACTTGATATCACAGCGACTGATGCACAGGCATTAGATCCTACTGAAACAATAACGGCTGATGTTATTGATATAGCAGGTAATCCCGCAGTACAGGTAACTAAAGATATTGAACACGATGTAGATGCTAGCATTAATATTACCACACCAATTGAAGGCGATGGTATTGTAAATGCAACAGAGGATGGAGATGTAACTATTTCAGGTACAACTACTAATGTAGAAGACAACCAAGTTGTAACCGTAACATTTAACGATGGTATTAACACACCGATTACAACAACAGCAATTGTAATAGGAAATACTTGGACAGCCACTGATATAGATATTTCAGGATTGGAAAATGGTAACATTACTATAACCGCAGATGTTATTGATGTAGCACAGAATTCAGCAACAGATTCTGAAACTGTAATCTTAGATAATAATAATATTACGGCTCCAACAGTAATAGTTACAGAAGACCTTAATAATGATGGTTTATTATCTGATAGTGAATTAGTAGGAGATATCGGAGTACAAGTTATCTTACCAGTAGCTGCTGTAGCAGGTGATACTGTTACCGTTACGGACGGTAATGGAAACTCTGAAAATGTTATTCTTACTCCTGTCGATATTAACAACGGAACTATTGATGTAGCGTTTGTTAGTCCAGGAGATGGCGGAACATTAATAGTGATCGCTACAATTACCGACATATCTGGCAATGTAGGTCCAGATAGTGCTGCAGAAAATATACTTTTAGATCTTACGGCACCTTCGGCTCCAACAGTAGTAATTACAGAAGATATAAATAACGATGGTGTATTATCTGATGGTGAATTAACAGGAAATATTGGAGTGCAGATTACCTTACCCGTAGATGCTATAATAGGAGATACTGTTACCGTTACTGATGGAAATGGAAACTCAGAAGTGGTTATTCTAACTCCTACGGATATTAATAATGGAAGTATCGTTGTAGAATTTGTTAGTCCAGGTGATGGAGGTACAATTGTAGTTACTGCTGCTATTACTGACATCGCAGGTAATGTAGGACCTAATAGCACTACAGATACTGCTGTAATCGATTCTACCACTCCTATAGTTGATAGTGATGGTGACGGGCTTAATGACGATGAAGAAGTTATTCTGGGTACTGATCCAAATAATCCTGATTCTGATGGAGATCTTATAAACGATGGACAAGAAGTAAATACAGACAATACAGACCCACTAGATGATTGTAGTTCTAATGGAGGAACAGCTTTACCAAATAGCGATTGTGATGTTGATGGGTTAACCACAGCAGAAGAATCTACTCTAGGAACTGACCCTACAAACCCTGATTCTGATAATGATGGTTTAGAAGATGGAGAAGAAGTAATTTTAGGTACAGACCCTTTAAATCCTGATTCTGACGGCGACCTCATAAATGATGGTCAAGAAGTTACTGACGCAACAAATCCTTTAGATGATTGTGATTCTGTTGGTGGTACTGTTTTATCAAATAGCGATTGTGATGCTGATGGTTTAACGACTTCTCAAGAAGTTGCAATAGGTACAGACCCGAACAATGCTGATTCTGATGGAGATTTAATAAACGATGGTCGAGAAGTTACTGACGGTACAGACCCATTAGATGGTTGTAGTTCAAACGGAGGTACAACGCCAGCTGGTGTAGTTTGTGATATCACCATAGAAAGTGACTTAATCAACCCTAATACAAATAACGGAGTATTTACTATCAACAATATTGAATCGTTCCCTAACAATACGGTCCGAGTATATAACAGATGGGGCGTACTCGTATTTGAAACTAACGGTTATGATAATTCTAGTAATGCTTTTAGAGGAATTTCCAATGGAAGGGTAACCGTTAAAAAGAATGATGAACTACCGGTAGGAGTATACTTTTATATCATTGACTATACAAGTGATCAAAAATCGAGGACTATGAATGGTTATATATATATCAATAGATAAACTAAAGTCATCAATTACCAATAAAAAATTATGAAAAAAATAGTTATAACTACCATATTAATAATCATCTCTATTTGGGGGATAAAAGGTCAGCAAGACGCGCAATACACGCAATATATGTACAACACCATAGCTGTTAATCCTGCCTATGCAGGTTCTAGAGGCGTATTGAGTATTGCTGCATTACATAGGTCCCAATGGGTAGGTTTAGATGGGGCACCCACGACGCAAACACTTAATGTCCATACTCCCATTTCTGACCGTGTAGGGCTTGGACTTTCTATAGTTAACGATGAAATAGGTAATGGAACTAATCAAGATACATATTTTGATGCCGTATTCTCCTATACCGTTCCAACATCAGAATACGGGAAATTATCCTTTGGTTTAAAAGCTGGTGGACATTTTTTGAATGTCAACTTTAATAGATTGAGAAATTATGATCCTTCTAACGCTGCAATAGGTCAAACTAATATTGATAAAAAATTCTCTCCAAATTTTGGAGCAGGTATATATTTCCATACCGAAGAATTTTATGCAGGTCTTTCCGTTCCCAATTTCTTACAAACAGAGCATTTTGATTCCACAGGAAACGCTAATTCCTTTATTGCTCAAGAACGTATGAATTGGTACCTCATTACAGGTTATGTATTTGATATCAATCCTGATCTTAAATTAAAACCTGCCCTGCTTGTTAAGGCAGTAGAGGGAGCTCCTTTACAAGCAGACCTTTCTGCAACCGTATTATTGAACGATACGTTTTCTTTAGGAGCAGCCTATAGGTGGGATGCAGCCTTAAGTGCTCTTGTAGGGTTTCAACTCAATGAAAAATTAATGTTAGGACTAGCCTATGACCGTGAAATAACTGAATTAGGAAACACATCCTTTAATGATGGATCTTTTGAAATATTCTTAAGGTTCGAGTTCTTGACCCGTTATAAAAATATTATTGCTCCAAGATTTTTCTAAAACCGTTTAAAATGAATGCCAAAACAGACCACATGAAACCTTTATTGATTATTCTTATTTTTTTCGGTTGTATGATCAATGCACAAGACAAAAAAACGGAAAAGGCTAAGGAAAATTTCAACAGTTATGCTTATGCCGAAGCTATTGAATCTTATGAACGTTTAATAGATGAAGGCTATTCATCAAAGGAAATTTACAAAAATTTAGGAGATGCGTATTATCAAAAAGCAGACTATAACGCATCTTCATATTGGTTCGGAAAATTGTTTGAAATAAAGGACCTCGAAATAGATGCCGAGTATTATTATAAATATGCCCAGACTTTAAAGACCAGTGGAAATTATGAAGATTCTGATGCATGGATGCAAAAATTCGCAAATCAAAAAAATGTTGACATCAGAGCTTTAAAATACCAACAGAACAAAGATTATTTACAAAAGATAAGAGATAATTCGAGTAGGTATGATATAAAAAATATAGCTATTAATACGCCTTCAGCAGATTTTGCCCCCTCATTTTTTGGAGAACAACTAATATTTTCAACCGCCAGGGATACTGGTAAAATTCTAAAAAGTGTACATAAATGGAACAATAAACCATTTACCAATCTTTATACATCTACCGCTTCTGAAAACGGAGAATATGTTGTAGCAGAAAGGCTGTCAAAAACCCTAAATAAAAAAACACACGAAAGTTCTACCGCATTTACAAAGGACGGTACCACTGTTTACTTTACCAGAAATAATTCTAAAAACGGAAATTTTTCCAGAGATCAGAATGGCCTGAGCCGTTTAAAAATTTATCGTGCCACTTTAAAAGATAATAAATGGAAGAATGCTACGGAACTACCTTTTAATAACGATGAATACTCTGTGGCACACCCCTCTTTGAGTGAAGACGAGAAGAAATTATATTTTGCCAGTGACATGCCTGGTACATATGGACAGTCGGACATTTTCGTGGTTGACATTAATGAGGACGGTAGCTTTGGAGTTCCTGAAAATCTAGGTAATATAATAAATACTGAAAGCCGTGAAACGTTCCCGTACATAACCAATAACGACGTACTTTATTTTGCATCCGACGGGCATCCAGGATTAGGTGGTCTTGACATGTTTGCTACAAAAATAGATGACCAATCTGAACTATATGTAGTTAATGTCGGTGAACCTATTAATAGCCCACAAGATGATTTTTCATTTATAATGAACGAAAAGAATAAAAAAGGCTTTTTTGCATCTAGCAGGGAGGGTGGTATCGGCAGTGATGACTTATATAGCTTTATTGAAAATGTTCCAATCAATCTTAATTGTCACCTTGCCATTAATGGTATCGTAAAAGATATAAAAAGTGGAGAGCTTCTTGTTAACTCCACTGTAATTCTTCTGAACAACAATAATGAGGTTATTGACGAGATTACCTCTGATTTAGATGGTTCATTTACACTTAAGGGCTTCTGCGGGACCAAAGAATATAGATTATTGGCTTCGAAAGAGGAATACAAAAATGGGGGAAGAAAAATTAGCATTAAAAACTCAGAAGAATTAGATAGTATAATCATATCTCTGGAAAAAGTAATACAACAACCAGTGGTGGGAACTGATTTGATCAAGTTCCTTGATCTTTCACCTATATATTTTGATTTAGATAAATCTAAAATACGACCAGACGCTATAATAACATTAAACAATGTTATAGAGTTCATTGATAAATATCCGGATATAAAAATAGAAGTACAGTCTCATACCGATGCCTCTGCAAGCGCACATTATAATAAAAACTTGTCTGAACGAAGGGCTAAGGCTACAATAGCCTATCTAGAAAAGAACGGCATACAAAAAGGAAGTGTAAAAGGGCATGGCTACGGTGAATCTAATCTTCTGAACAATTGTACAGAAAAAGATAAATGTGATGATGAGGGTCATCAATTAAACCGACGTTCCGAATTGATCGTAATTAAGAGTTTGTAGGTATTACAACTATATATAACCGATAGACTATGGAAAAAAATGAAATTAATATTCTTCTTACAAAGTTAAAATTATTTCAGATGGATTATTATACTAAGGGACAAGCTATAGAAGCACACAACCTTATTTTGTTCTATTCAGATTTAATAAACTTCAAGAATAACTTAGTTTTCAATAAATTTATTGGTTTTTCAGAAAACCTAAAAAAAAGCGAATCCATAGAAGATACAGATGCATATGCGAAGGTTTTTGCAAACAATTTAATACAGATAATATTAATTTTGAATAAACAAAAAAGCATTAATTAAACAGCATCAAAATGTAAGTATAACCACATCTCATAATATTTGTTTTTAAAATAATTCTGGATAATTCCTTCAAACAATTATAATAGAAAAATCCCCAAGTAAAGACTTGGGGATTTTTCTATTTCGAATGGATTTTTGGATTATTTTCCGCCATCTAATTCATCTTGCAATGTTTTCAATTTATCCCAATCACCCTTACTAGCTAATTTAGCTTGTTTTGGCCATGAACCAGGTTTGTGCATAGTGTAACGAGGACCAGCTTCCTTTAAAATTTTCTCCAAAGATTTAACGGATGCTTTGCTTAATTCCGTAAAAGTCCCATAACCGTTCTCAGTTAAAATAGATGCTATTTTAGGTCCTATACCCTCAATTTTTTTTAAGTCATCTTTCTTAGCCTTAGCTACAGGTTTTTTAACCGCTACATTCTTTGCTGCTGGTTTTTTAACAGCAATTTTCTTTACAGGTTTCTTTTTTTCAGATAGTACAGTTAAATCTACAACGCTATTATCTATTCCTGAATAAGGTGAAGGTACATAGGCATCTGCAGCATGATCATTAAACCATCCTTTATCTACGCTTAAATATCTAAACTCATAACGTTTACCGTTCTCAAGTTTTATACTCTTCTCATAAGTACCGCCCTTCTTCTCCATTTGGTAAGAGCTATTATTGGTTTGCCATTTATTGAAGTCTCCTAACAATAAAACGTCAGATGTGCTCGGTGCTTCATTCTCTCCTATTTTAAAGGTTACCACAGTATGCTTTCCCTTTGTTTCTTTTGTTAATGCCATTTTATATAGTGTTTTAATTCTAGAATAAAAGTTACATAGAAATAACTCATTTTCAAAAGTTTGTAATAAGTAATTATTGGATTTTTGCAATAACCTTAGATTTTGACCAGTTGCAACCTTTTTTGATCATTTAAATAGAAAAATAATATTAAGTCTATATTATGATATCATATATCCACGGTTTAAATTACACTTGGTAAATAACAATTTCTTTACTTTCATTAGATTATTTAATCGTAATATTGCAATGAAACAATATAATGATATTATGGGGTTAGCAAAAACAGAAATGTTTACCGATGAACAAAATGAAATTTCCCTGTTCGCAAAAGTCTTTGGTCATCCTGCTCGGGTTGCTATTCTGCAATACCTATTTAAACTGGACAGTTGTATTTGTGGTGATTTGGTAAATGAAATAGGTCTTGCCCAGCCAACAATTTCTCAACATTTAAAAGAACTCAAGCAACTAGGTTTAATAAAGGGGAATGTTGAAGGTACCAGTGTTTGCTATTGTATAGATGAATCCAATTGGTTGCATATGAAAAAAGTAATGATTCAGTTTTTAGATCAAGATATATCAAATAAAGAATGTTGCTAAAAAATCTACAGCATACATAAGTATAAACATCACTTTTAACCTGAATCAACCTATTGAAAAACACAGAAGATTCAGACATTAAAACAACTATTAAATGATTAAGAAACAAATAACATTGCTACCTGAAATAGCGGATTTAATTAAAGAATTAAATATTGAAAGCATTACAGCTGATCGAAAAAAAATACTGCAACCATTAATTGATCTTATTCAAGATAAAATAAATGATAATCAAGAAATTAGATTAAATTTTATTTGCACACATAATTCTAGAAGAAGTCATTTATCACAAGTATGGGCACAGACAATGGCTGCCTTTTTTAATATTAAAAATGTGTTTTGCTATTCTGGTGGCACAGAAGCTACAGGAATGTTCCCTATTGTTTCAAAAACCTTACAAAATCAAGGTTTTCAAATTCAAAAACTTTCGGAAACAAGTAATCCGGTATATGCCATTAAATATGCAGAAAATGAGCATCCAGTAATCGGGTTCTCTAAATCGTTCGAAAACAGTTTTAATCCAACTTCTCATTTTACCGCAATTATGACATGTTCTCAAGCAGATGCTGGTTGCCCATTTATTGCTGGGGCAGAAAAAAGAATTCCTATTACTTTCGATGACCCTAAAGCTTTTGACAATACACCGCAACAGGCTGAAAAATATAAAGAAAGAAGCGAGCAAATTGCAACTGAATTGTTTTACGTATTTTCTAAAATCAACAAATAAAAATGGCATCTAAAAAATTAAGTTTCCTTGATAAGAATCTAACATTATGGATTTTTACGGCCATGGCACTTGGTGTTGGTCTCGGATATTTTTTTCCAGGCTTTCCAGACATCATCAACTCTTTTAATAGTGGCACAACCAACATTCCAATAGCAATTGGTTTAATTCTAATGATGTATCCGCCTTTAGCAAAAGTTAATTATAAACTCTTACCAAAGGTTTTTAGAAACACCAAAATACTTTCTATATCACTTGTGCTTAACTGGATCATTGGTCCGGTGCTAATGTTTATTCTAGCTATAACATTCTTACAAGATTATCCTGAGTATATGGTTGGTCTTATCTTAATTGGTCTTGCACGTTGCATTGCCATGGTACTTGTTTGGAACGATCTTGCAGAAGGTAGTAGCGAATATGGTGCTGGCTTAGTAGCCCTGAATAGTATTTTTCAGGTATTCGCATACAGTTTTTATGCTTGGATATTTATTACAGTGCTTCCACCCTACTTCGGTTTTGAAGGTGCTATTGTAGATATATCTATTGGAACCATAGCTGAAAGTGTTGCTATCTATTTAGGCATACCTTTCTTATTAGGAATATTGAGCAGATTAATTTTGGTGAAAGCAAAAGGAGAAGAATGGTATACCACCAAATACATTCCTTTTATTTCTCCTATTACCCTAATAGCCCTTTTATTTACTATTGTTATCATGTTTTCTTTGAAAGGGGAGTTAATAGTTGAAATACCTATGGATGTAATCATCATTGCAATTCCATTACTCATCTATTTTACAATAATGTTCATTATCGGTTTTTTCTTTACCAAAGCAACAGGAGCTGAATATGACAAAACCGCGTCAGTAGCATTCACCGCTGCTGGTAACAATTTTGAATTAGCCATTGCAGTTGCTATTGCTGTATTCGGACTGAACTCTGGACAAGCGTTTGCTGGTGTTATAGGACCTTTAGTTGAAGTCCCTGCTTTAATTTTTTTAGTTAAGGTCTCATTTTGGTTGAAGAAAAAATACTATTCAAATACAAAGCTAAAATCTCTATAGATTCTAGAGTAAGCTCAAATAATCCAATAATTTATAAAAGGTCAAGTATTTATTTATTTGACCTTTTTACCGTTTAAAATTAAAATTCATGATTATTAACCATCTCTGAGTATACAGCAAATAAAATACAGCTATCCCTTTTTGAATATATAGGTGGCATATACTTTTACTATCTCCTTAAATTTGCATCAATAATTATTCTAGTTCATTTCAACTACATAGCTAAGAAAGCATCAATCTAAATCGAATATTAATTTATCTCACTTATGATAGATTGATATTACTAATAATGACCAACAAGCTTAATTTTATAGCATGATCAAAAAAATTATCAAAAGAATAATGATTTCAACTTTACTAATTATTGGTGTACTTATAATCGCATACCTAGCATTTACAAATTTCTATCCTAGTTTTGGTGGTAACGCTACAAAAGAACAGCTATTGACATATGAGCAATCAGATCAATTTAGAGATGGCAAATTTCGCAATACAAAGTCCGTCCCTAAAGAATTAAGTTTTACCGAAACATTGAATTTAGCATACAAGTTTTTTACAACAGATGTACCTAACGGTAGACCCAAAGAAGATTTAAAGGCACAACAAATTGATTCTACCAGTATTGCCAATTATAAAGGTAAAGCGAGAATGATCTGGTTTGGTCATTCCTCTTTCTTACTACAGATAGATGGGAAAAATATATTAATTGACCCTATGTTCGGTCAAGTGGCTGCTCCTCACCCACTTTTAGGTTCTAATCGTTTCAATAAAGAATTCCCGATAGAAATTGATAAATTACCTCAAATTGATGCAGTTATTTATTCTCATGACCATTATGATCATTTAGATTATGAATCTGTCTTAAAAATCAAGAATAAAACCAATCATTTCTACACTCCGTTAGGTTTAGGAAACCATTTAGAAGCTTGGGGCGTACCCAATTCAAAAATTACTGAAATGGATTGGTGGCAAGAAAAACAATTTGGCAACTTAAAATTAGCTTGTACCCCTGCACAACATTTCTCTGGTAGAAGTTTGAATAATAGTCAAAGTACTCTTTGGAGCTCATGGGTAATTACCTCTGAAAATGAAAATATTTATTTTAGCGGAGACAGTGGCTATGGAATACATTTTAAAGAAATAGGAGAAAAATATGGTCCATTTGACCTTGCCTTGTTGGAATGCGGGCAGTATAACAAAATGTGGCCAGATATTCATATGATGCCAGAAGAAACCGCTAAAGCAGGTATTGATCTTAGAGCGAATAAAATTATGCCAATACATTGGGCAGGATTTAAATTGGCTTTACACGAATGGACAGATCCAATTGTAAGGGTTAAAGCCAAAGCAGACGAATTAAACATAAAGGTCATAACTCCACAAATTGGGCAAGAAATACTTGTAAAAGATTCAACAGCTACATACCCCGATTGGTGGAAAAACTTATAGTTTTATTGGCTACTTAATCAAAAATACCGCTGTACAAGTATGGAAGAACTTCAATTAGCCTTTGTAAATATCTTGCAGTTAATTATACGTTAAAGGAATTCAAAAACATTCTACCCCGTATTTTATTAATTATTTTCACGAAATGAAACAAGCTTTAAAATCAGAACTATCAAAACAATTGATACTTAATGAAGCATTTAAGTTGTTTTACGAAGATGGTTTTAAAACTACCAGCATAGAAAAAATAATGAAAGCGACTACGCTTACAAAAGGCGCTTTCTATCATCACTACACCAATAAAAAAGAATTAGGTCTCGAAGTTATCACCCAAAAAGTTCAGAGTCGAGTTCAAAAAAGAATGGTCTATCCGCTTTATAAAGAAGGCAATGCTTATGCTATTCTAGAATCTACTTTTTTAAACAGCCTTAAGTCTTTTTCTTTATATGATAAGAAGCACGGTTGCCCAACAAACAACCTAATTAATGAAATAGGTGACAGTGAAAAAGTCTATCAGAAAGCACTGAAAAATATTATTGAAGAATGGAAAACAGCCCTGGTAGAGCTAATAGAAAGAGGTAAAGTTGAGAATTCAATAAAGCAAGAGGTATCTAGCGCAGCCGCTGCCATTTATTTAATAAGTGCGTTTGAAGGAATTAGAGGAATTAGAAAGTTATATGATGATGATACCATCATTAAAGAATATTTAAATGGTCTCTCTATATATCTCAAACAGATAAAACAATAATTTTTTTACCCAAAAACATTCTATATCGAATGTTTTATAACACATAGATTATGATAAATAACAGAAGAGATTTTATTAAAAAATCAACAATATTGGGTGCTGCCGGCGTTACAATACCACAATTCGGATTTGCATCTAAAAAAGAAACTACACTCTATACAGAGCGACCTAAAGTTCTATTTTTCGACGTAAACGAAACCCTATTAGATTTGACCGCTATGAAGAATAGTGTTGCTGAAGCACTAAACGGTCGAAATGATTTATTACCACTTTGGTTTACTACAATGTTACAATACTCACTGGTAACCACAGTAGCCAACCAATACCATGACTTTGCTATAATAGGTGCTGCAGCGCTGCAAATGGTGGCTGCAAATAACGGTATTACATTAAGCCATGATGAAGCAAAGAAATCTATAGTAGACCCTATTAGGTCTTTACCGGCACATCCAGAAGTTGCATCTGCTTTACAATCATTAAAGGATGCAGGTTACACTTTGGTATCCTTCACCAACTCATCTAACAAAGGAGTTGAAACCCAATTTAAAAATGCCGGACTTACTAAATATTTTGACCAACGTTTAAGCATAGAGGACATGGGTAAATTTAAGCCACATGTAGATTCATATAATTGGGCAGCTAGAAAAATGAAAATACAGCCGCAAGAATGCTTGTTAGTTGCCGCTCACGGTTGGGATATTTCTGGAGCACTTTGGGCTAATTGGAGGGGTGCATTTATTAGTAGACCTGGTGCTCAATTATACCCTTTATCCCCTACTCCAGAAATTAATGAAGCTAATCTTAAGCTAATTGCCGATAAATTGATAAGCCTTTAATTTTCTAATACAGCAAGCAATTAAAAACAAAATCATGAAATTAAAAGACAAAGTAATATTAGTCACAGGAGCATCTAGAGGTATTGGGCAAGAGATTGCATTTCTATTAGCTGAAAATGGCGCCAAAGTGGTAGTTAATCATTCTAATAGTGATAAAGATGCAGCAGCAACGGTTGCTAAAATTGAACAAAATGGTGGAAACGCTATAGCTATTAAAGCAGATGTTAGTGATAGAAATCAAGTTACCGAACTATTTGACCAAGCCATCAAGGCTTTTGGAAAAATAGACGTATTGGTGAACAATGCAGGAGTTATGATTTCGAAAAAATTAAAAGACAACACTCAAGACGATTTTACAAAACAGTTTGATGTTAACGTAAGAGGAATATTCAATACGCTACAAGAAGCTGATAGTAGGCTTGCAGACAATGGTAATATTATAAATTTCTCATCTAGCACCGTAAAACTAATGTTTCCGACGTACTCACTTTACTCCGCTTCTAAAGCTGCTGTTGAGCAAATGACCCGTGTATTTTCCAAAGAAATAGGAAGAGGTATTTCTGTTAATGCACTTGCACCAGGCGCTACAGAAACTGAACTCTTTTTAAAAGGTAAATCACAAGAATTTATTGATAAGCTAAGTGCTATGAATGCCTTTGACAGATTAGCAAAACCTATTGATATTGCTCGAATTGTACTATTTTTAGCTAGTGATGATTCTAAATGGATTTCTGGTCAAACAATTGGCGCTAATGGAGCCTTAATATAATCTCACCTACTAAAACAACCACAATGAAGTTTAAGATTACCAATTTAATAATTTTTAGCCTACTCATAATCTCTTGCAATGGTGAAAAGTCAGTAAAAAAAGAAGAAGTCTCTACATTCTCCTTTAATAATAAAGGTCACGAACTGGTGTATAACATGGTTCAAAAAGTAGGGAACTATAAAGCCCTTAGAAATAAGAACGATGTTGTTTACACTTACCAATACCAAACTCCCGATGGCAAAACCGATGTTTCAACAGAAAAATATCTTTTTAACGGCGAATTATCCTCAGGTAAGTATAATCAGCATGAAAGAACTCTAAGTAATCTCGAAGGAAATATAGAGCAAGGTTATGACGGTCAAGAATTTTGGCTAAAACATAATGGTCAACTTGTTAACGACAGTATCGCTTTAAAAAAGGTTGCTTTTAATAGACCAACTAATTTCTATTGGTTTACAATGTTTCAAAAATTATTGGATGCTGGTGTTTCATATGAATATATTGGAGAAGAAACAATTGATAGCCAAGCTTATGACATCGTTAAAGTTTCATTCAATTTTAATGATGCAAAGCCAACAGATATTTATCAGCTATACATCAATAAAAACACATCACTTGTTGACCAATTTCTATTTACAGTAGCCGATTACGGATCATTTGACACCCCTAATTTAATGAAAGTTGTATATGAAGAAGTAGACGACATGTTACTCCCTACAAAACGCAAGTACAAGAAGTCTACATGGGAAGCTACTGTTACTAACAAACCGTGGATCACAGTTAATTGGACAGACATTAAATTTAATAATGGATTAAACAAAAACGATTTTAAAAGTCAAAGTGATTTATAATACCCATAAATTAAATTTCCTCTTTAACCTTTGTTCAAAAGATTGAATAATAACAATTTTAACTAATGGTTGTTACTAAAATTAAATACATTGCACGTCTATTTAATGATTAACATAGTTTAAGTAAATCTTTAAATAGTATTAGAATTTAAACTAAGCAACAACCTAATTACCAACTCAACTTATGTCTGCAACCAACAATTACAAAACATTTGAAAACTTAAATGAAGAACAATTACCAGTTGCAAAACATAAGTTACATGATTGGACACATTTTGCGGGACTATATGCAGCAGAACACGTAGCAGCAACGGAATTTGTCATTGGTGCGACATTTGTAGCTCTAGGAGCTAAAACAATGGACATAATTCTGGGTCTATTGATAGGAAATATTTTAGCGGTACTCAGCTGGACGTTTATTACTTCGCCTATAGCTGTAGAAACAAGATTAAGTTTATATACATACCTTAATAAAATTGCGGGAGATTCCATGACCAAGCTCTATAATTGGGCAAACGTTATCATCTTTTCAGTAATCTCGGCGGCAATGATTACGGTTTCGGCTACAGCAGTTCGTTTTGCTTTTGATATACCCGCCCAGCTCAACTGGTACCCAACCAATATGTGGTTTGTGGTCATAGTTTTCTGTGTCGGTTTAGTGGTAGTTTCCATTGCTTTGTATGGTTTTAATGCGGTATCTGAATTTTCTGGAATATGTGCTCCGTGGCTATTTGTAATGTTTACCAGTGGTGCCATGGTATTGCTTCCTGCCTTGTCATTAGATGTATTAGGTTTAACCCTGCCTCATAGTTGGAATGACCTTATATCCCTCGGAGACCAATCTATTTGGACAGGACTCGACAGTTCTGGTAAACCTGGTATTGGCTTAGTTGAAGTAATTGGTTTTGCATGGGCTGCAAATACTATTACTCATTTCGGATTAATAGATATGGCTCTTTTAAGATTTGCCAAAAAGAAATCTTACGGATTAGCTACCAGTACGGGTATGATGTTCGGACATTATGTTGCTTGGATAGCTGCAGGTATTATGGGCGCAGGTGCTGCTGTAATTATCGGTAAATCAATCGTGGAATTAGACCCGGGCGATGTAGCATTTTATGCACTAGGATGGTCAGGATTTGTGATTGTTATAGTAGCAGGGTGGACTACTGCCATAACTAACTTATATCGCGCAGGACTAGCAGCACAAGCTATATTCCATAAACATTCTCGTAAAAAGACAACTATAATTGTTGGTTTAGTTACCATTGTAATTGCGTGTTTTCCGTTTGTATTTTCTCAAATACTACCACTATTGACTTATGCAGGTTTATTGGTTGTGCCAGTTGGTGCTATTGTATTTGCCGAGCATCAAATATTCCCAAGAATCGGGTACACTCGTTACTGGTCTTCTTATAGCAATTTAACCTTTAGTACTCCTGCTATTGTTTCCTGGGGTCTAGGTTTGGTATTTGGCTTTGGTCTAAATGCTTTCAATGTAATGTCTTTCTTTTATCTTTTTATACCTACATGGTTATTTACAATAGTAATCTATACTTTACTAGCGGGTCGTTATGGTGCAAAAAATAAATATCCTGAAGCAGAGGAACAAGAAAAAATACGCAATGAAAAAATTGTAGAATTTCAAGAAGAGAAAGGCAAATTAGAAACGAAACAAAAGAAAGACACCACACTTTTATCTAAGGTGTTAAAAATAGTTTCAATAACAACTCTAGTAATTACATTAGTATTGGCGGGCATCGTTTTATTTAATAGCGCCAACGAAAATTTATATGTTGAAAATAGAGACATTTTCTACCGATATGCATTTATTTGTACCATAATTTATTTCGCTACAGCCTACTGGGTCTTATTACGTGGAAAATCAAAAAAATAAGCTAAAATAAAAAAGAGATGATGTTGAATAACAAAAATTTAGCAGCGATAAGTAAACAACTACCTACCCCAACCTATAATAGAGATTTACTTAAAGTTGGAATTGTACATGTAGGTGTTGGTGGTTTTCACAGGGCACACTTAGCGTATTACACCCATCTATTACAAGAGCAAGAAGATGCTTCTGAGTGGGGAATTTGCGGTATTGGCCTTAGAAAAGGAGATCAAAAAATTCATGATGTTCTTAAAAAACAAGACGGACTTTACACACTTATTGTAAAGCATCCTGACGGGAATATAGATTCACAAATAATTGGATCAATTATCGATTTTAAATTAGGTCATGATAATCCTGATCCAGTTGTGAATCAAATGGCACATCCAGATACTAAAATCGTTTCATTAACTATAACCGAGGGTGGTTATAACTTCAATCCGGCAACGGGCGAATTCGACTTTGAGAATACAGAAGTTCAACACGAATTACAAAACCCAAAAAGTCCTAAAACTATATACGGATTTCTAACCGCCGCCATAAAAAAAAGACGTGAAGCAGGTTTACCAGCGTTCACTGTAATGTCATGTGACAATATTCAGCATAACGGTGACGTAACAAGAGATATGTTACTTGCATTTGCTAAAGAGCAAGACGAAGATTTAGCAACATATATTGAAAAAGAAGTGTGTTTTCCTAATAGCATGGTAGATCGTATTACACCCGTTACTACACCATCTGATATTGACTATTTAGAAAACACATATGGTCTTAAAGATGAATGGCCTGTAACATGTGAGCCTTTTATACAATGGGTTATAGAAGATGATTTCTCTAATGGTCGCCCAGCTTTTGAAAAAGTAGGCGTACAATTTGTACCTGATGTAAAACCATATGAAAAAATGAAATTGCGTCTTTTAAACGCAGGTCATTCCGTGTTAGGTATTTTAGGAGCTTTACATGGACACCCAACTATTAATGCATGTATGGAAGACGATAAATTCGTCACCTATTTAAGAGCATTCATGGACCAAGAAGCCACTCCGGTTTTAGACAAATTAGAAGGTATTGATTTAACCGCTTATAAGGATAGTCTACAAGAGCGTTTTGCTAACCCTAATATAAAGGATAGTGTTAGTCGGATCTGTTCAGAAAGTTCAGCGAAATTGCCGAAATTCTTAATTGCTACCATTCAAGATAATTTAGATAGCGGGGGAAGTATTGATTACGCCACATTAGTTATTGCCGCTTGGTGTTATTATAGTGACAAGGGTATAGACAAAAACGGTCAAAAATTAGAAATTATCGACGCTATGCAAGATCAGTTACATGCGGCAGCCAGCAATACTAAAACTGACCCACTTGCCTTTATTAGACAAGAATCTCTATTTGGAAAACTAATTAATAACGAACGTTTTACCACTACATATAGCAACTTGGTACAGAAAATTTATGCCGATGCCGATATAAAGAAGCTTATGAATTAATTTTAAGCTAACAGTATATTTAATTTTGCTAAAAGTATCAACTCAGATTTATTATTCCCTGAGAATGAACTAGCAATAGCCTTGGCCGTTTTTTTGGTCAAGGTTTTTATTTCTTCTGAAAATGCATGTGGGTGTTCTTTATAAAAGTCTACAAACTCCTTAAAACACTCTTTACTGCCTTTTGATGACTCCCTTAACCCATCAAAAACTATTTCAATTTGGTTTGCAGCATCAGTACCGTATCGATCTGTATAATCATCTACCCACAACCAATCTTCCTTTACATATTCTTTGACCTTCTCCCATTCATTAGTATGAACAGAACCATCGCTTATAGCAACAGCATAAAATAGCTTACCTAAACTTTCGTAAAGCCCATTCATGGTTTTTGCAGTATTCTTCATTATAATATTTTCAGGTTAATACCCTTTAAAAATATAAAACCGTAGATTGGAAAAACATGATAAAAATCAGTGGTTATTTATATATTTGAAATATGCAGGATTTTCAAAAAAACAGCGACATTTTCAATTTACTTTCAGAGGGTGTTTCCGAGGGTATTATTGTAGTTAATTCAGAACAGAAAATAGTTGCCACCAACTCTTCATCCGAACAAATGTTTGGGTATATGAAAGATGAACTAATTGGAAAACCTTTAGATATCCTTATTCCAAAAAGATATCATTCTGGACATGATGCACATGTAGATAAGTTTATTGCAAAAAGTGACAAACGCCAAATGGGTCATGGAAGAAATCTCTATGGAATCTGTAAAAACGGTAAAGAATTCCCTGTAGAAGCCGGTTTAAATCCATTTGAATTTTATGGAGCCACTTATGTAATGGCGCTGGTTATCGATATAACCGAACGAAAGAGCCGCGAGGAAGAACTTAGTCACTGGGCACGAATTTTTGATGAATCACTTAACGAAATTTATGTTTTTGATGCAGAAACCTTCAAGTTTTTAAACGTCAATAAAGAAGCACAAAGAAATATAGGATATTCCATGGAAGAAATGTCTTCTATGACTCCTGTAGATATAAAACCAGACATAGACGATTCCCATTTTAGAGAATTAATTGCGCCTTTAATAAATAATGATACAGGCAAGGTGAAATTTGAAACCACTCATGCCCGAAAAGACGACTCTACTTACCCTGTAGAAGTGCACCTGCAACTATCAAATTTAGGGGAGAACAAAGTATATGTTGCCTTTATTATAGATATAACCGAAAGAAGAGATTATACTGAAAATCTAGAAAATATTGTTGAAGAAAGAACGCTTCAGCTTACAGAAGCATTAGCTGTAGAAAAAGAGCTCAATGAGCTTAAAACACGTTTCTTATCCTTAGTTTCCCACGAGTTCAAAACACCCTTAAGCAGCATATTAACATCTATAACTCTATTGGGTAAATACACAGAAACAGACCAACAGCCAAAAAGAGACAAACACGTAACGACCATTAAGAACAAGGTAAAATATCTGGATACGATTCTTAATGATTTTCTTTCCGTTGAGCGCTTAGAATCTGGCAAAGTAAACTATAAAATTGAAGATTTCCCTTTAAGCAAAATTGTGAACGAGGTAGTCTATAATAGTAACATGCTACTCAAATCTGGTCAAAAAATTCATTATCCAGAAAATATTGATGAAGTAAACATTCAGTTTGATGAAAAGACCTTGGAATTGGCATTATCCAATTTAATACACAATGCCATAAAATACTCCCCAGAAGATTCAACCATAGATATTAAAGTTGAAATAGAGGATATAGGGTGTGCAATAAAAGTAATAGACAAAGGAATAGGCATACCAGAAGAAGAGCAAAAACATATATTTAATCGTTATTTTAGAGCAGAGAATGCATTATTGACACAAGGCACCGGCATTGGGTTAAATATTGCTAAACAGCACATAGAAAACTTAGGTGGTAGCCTTGAATTTTCGAGTGCTGAAAATATAGGATCCACTTTTACTCTGTTTTTACCAAAATTTAATACCAACTAAAAGATGAAAAGAATTTTATTGATTGAGGATGACAAAGCCTTACGCGAGAATACTGAGGAACTTTTAGAACTTTGTGGGTATAGTGTAACCACTGCATCAAATGGTAGAATTGGTATTGAAGCCGCCATTGAAAATTTACCTGACATCATTATATGTGATATTATGATGCCAGAAGTAGATGGGTATGGAGTCTTAGAGAATCTTTCCAATAACGAAAAAACAAAACAGATACCTTTCATTTTCCTTTCTGCAAAAACAGAGCATAAAGAAATTAGAAAAGGAATGGACTTAGGTGCAGATGATTACTTAACTAAACCTTTTGAGGAAGAAGACCTTACTAGCGCCATAGAAAGTAGATTAGCCAAAGCTGAGCTTATAAAACGCATGCAAGATGAGGTATCTAAGGAACATGGTGTAACCGAAGATGAAATACATACCATTCATGAACTAAAGAACTTCTTTGATGATAATGGCGAATTGGCAAGTTTTAAGCAAGGAGAAATAATATATCAAGAAGGGATACGCTCCAATAAAATTTACCTCATTTTAAAAGGACTTGTAAAATGCTATAGCATGGACTCTGACGGTAAAGAATTGATAACCTCTTTAAATAAGGCAGATGATTTTTTAGGTTTTACTTCATTTTTAAATAACGTGCCATATCAAGAGTCGGCAACGGCTTTAGAAGCAGTAGAATTAGCAGGTATTTCAAAAGACAATTTAAAAAATTTATTAGGCGAGAATAAAAATATCTCACTGGAACTTATGGAGCTCTTGTCTCAGAATATCTCTAACATTAAAGCTCAATTGTTGCAGATGGCATACAGTTCTGTTCGTAGAAAAACAGCGCAGACCTTACTTCAGTTCGCAGATATCATGAATACCAAAAAAGACGAACCAATTCGAATTTCTCGTAATGACCTGGCTAGTGTTGCCGGTATAGCCACCGAAAGTTTAATACGAACTCTTTCTGGTTTTAAAAAGGAAGGGCTTATTACTATTGAAGGTCGAAACATTCAAATAAAAGAATTAAAGGCTTTGCAATATGTAAATTAGATCTTATCTGATAAATATCATTTATTGACCGCGAACATGGATATAGATTTGCAACGTAAGTATCCATGAATGAAACACATTTTAATTCCCATAGATTTCTCTAATAATTCTTGGAATGCCCTTGAATATGCAGTTCAATTATTTAAAAGTGAACCGTGTAATTTTTTTATTTTACATATTGATGAGCTAAATAAGTCTGATGAAAATGGCAATTCTTTTTTGGTGATAGCTAAGCCAAGTCCTACGACAATTAAAGATAAAATGAATCGTTTTGTTGAGCGAATAGGTAATTTACCATCTAACGTAGCACATCAGTTTATAGCACTAAAGGAATATGGTGATTTTATAGACTTAATAAAAAAAACAGTCCAAGAAAAAAAGATAGATCTAATAGTAATGGGCACAAAAAATATCTTCCATTTTAAAGCCACAGTGTTTGGCAGTAATATAGGTAATGTGATAACAAAAGTGCCATGTAACGTTTTGGTTATACCAGAAGGAACTGCGCTGAAAAAGCCTAAAAAAATTGCTTTTCCAACAGATTTTAATCTTTTCTACTCCTACCCCATACTACACTCACTTACGGAAATTCTAGAAATTTCAAACGCGTATTTAGAGGTGGTTCATGTTAGCCAATCTCAACCTATATTCACAAATTCACAGGTCAACAATAAAGAATATTTAAATGATTATTTACACGAGCTTTTTTCTAATTCTCATAGCTTTCAAAGTATCCTTGGAGCAAATATTAGGGATTCGATTATAAACTATATTTCTAGTAACGAGATTGAGATGCTGACTATGGTAGCTAAAAACCTAAACTTGTTTCAACAACTATTCATTAACAACTCAACCGATCATTTAAGTTATCATACTTCAGTACCATTAATGGTAATACATGAGTAAAGTCTACTATTTCTCATTTGGGATAAAAAAATAAGATTTTGAGCCTTTTCAAAGAATAGGATAACATTCGTAATTAGCACTCAAAATCGTACTTTTGCAACTTTGCTGTGAATACATGATTAATTTTGAAGAAAATATAGAGGTTAAGGGCGCACGCGTGCACAACCTTAAAAATATAGATGTTACCATTCCCCGAAACAAACTTGTCGTTATAACAGGTTTATCAGGTAGTGGCAAATCTTCCTTAGCATTTGACACCATATACGCGGAAGGACAAAGGCGTTACATTGAAACGTTTTCTGCCTATGCAAGACAATTTTTAGGCGGCTTAGAACGCCCAGATGTAGATAAAATAGATGGTCTATCTCCAGTAATTGCTATTGAACAGAAGACTACATCAAAATCACCGAGATCCACCGTAGGTACTATTACAGAAATTTATGATTTTCTAAGACTTCTTTTTGCCCGTGCTGCAGATGCACATAGTTACAACACAGGCGAAAAAATGGTAAGTTATAGCGATGAGCAGATTAAAAATTTGATCATCGAATCTTATGACGGAAAAAAAATAAACATTTTAGCTCCGATAATTAAGTCTAGAAAAGGTCATTACCGTGAACTTTTTGAGCAAATAGCCAAACAAGGTTTCGTAAAAGTTCGGGTAGACGGCGAGGTAAAAGATATTGTTAAAGGCATGAAAGTGGATCGATACAAGACCCACGATATTGAAATTGTCATTGACCGTTTAAAAGTTATAGAAACTGAAGATTTTCACAAACGCTTATCAGAAACCATAAATACCGCCATGTATAGTGGTGACAATGTACTTATGGTGCTGGAGGAAGGTACAGATGTACCTAGGTATTTTAGTAGAGATTTAATGTGCCCTAGTACTGGCATATCATATCCAAATCCTGAACCAAATACATTTTCATTTAACTCACCAAAAGGCATGTGCCCTCACTGTAGTGGCTTAGGTCATGTATACGAGGTTAATGAAAAGAAGATATTTCCAAATAAAAAATTATCTATTAAAGGCGGCGGAATAGCTCCTTTAGGGGACTATAAAAAATCTTGGGCGTTTAAACAGATCGAGACAATAGCCGAACGTTATGGTTTTGAAATAACTGACCCTATTGAATCCATACCTGCAGAAGCGATTGAAATTCTTTTAAATGGCGGTAAAGAAAGTTTTGAAGTAGACTCAAAATCTTTAGGAGTTAAACGCACCTACAAAATTGATTATGAAGGTATTTCTAATTTCATTAAAAATCAGTTTGAGGAAGCCGCTTCAACATCTATAAAGCGATGGGCAAAAGAATATATGGACAAGATAATATGTCCTACTTGTACTGGATTTCGACTAAGAAAAGAATCGCTCTACTTTAAAATTGAAGATAAAAATATTGCTGAGCTTGCTAATTTGGATATTGTTGAATTAGCAGAATTTTTTAAAGGTTTAGATAAAAAATTAAGTGGTAATCAACTTAAGATTGCCGAAGAAATAATTAAAGAAATAAATACTAGAATTCAATTTCTATTAGATGTTGGTCTAGATTACCTATCCTTAAATAGAAGCTCTAAATCCTTATCTGGTGGTGAAGCTCAAAGAATTAGACTAGCCACACAAATAGGATCACAACTGGTAGGTGTACTATATATTTTAGATGAACCTAGTATTGGATTGCACCAACGAGATAACGAAAGATTGATTAAATCTTTAGAAGCTTTAAGAGATATAGGCAATTCAGTGATTGTAGTAGAACATGATCGCGATATGATAGAACGTGCCGACCATGTTATAGATATTGGACCAAAAGCAGGTAAAAACGGAGGACAAATTATTTCTGAAGGAACTCCAGAACAACTCAAGAATGTACACACATTGACAGCCGATTACATGACCGGTGTCAAAAAAATAGAAGTGCCAGAAAAGCGAAGAGCTGGTAATGGTAATGAAATAGTACTTTCTGGTTGCACGGGTAATAACTTAAAAAATGTTACTGTAAAATTACCATTGGGTAAAATGATTGGGGTTACAGGAGTTTCAGGTAGTGGAAAATCAACCTTAATAAACGAAACACTTTACCCTATTATGAACGCTCATTATTTTAATGGAGTTAAAAAGCCAATGCCGTATAAAAAAATTACGGGTCTTGAGCATATAGATAAAGTTATTGACATCAACCAATCGCCTATTGGTAGAACGCCTAGATCTAATCCTGCGACATACACAGGTGTTTTCAGTGAAATAAGATCATTGTTCGCAAAAACAACAGAAGCTTCTATAAGAGGTTACAAACCTGGTAGATTTAGTTTCAATGTTAAGGGCGGTCGCTGCGAAACTTGCCAAGGTGGCGGTTTAAGAGTTATTGAAATGAATTTCTTGCCAGATGTTTATGTGGAATGCGAAACTTGTAACGGTAAAAGATTCAACAGAGAAACATTAGAAATACGGTATAAAGGCAAGTCAATTTCAGATGTTTTAGAAATGACTATTAACGAAGCTGTGTCATTTTTTGAACTTATTCCAAAAATACATCGTAAGTTAAAGACCATACAAGATGTTGGTTTAGGCTATATATCACTTGGGCAGCAATCTACTACCCTTTCAGGTGGTGAGGCTCAACGTATTAAACTGGCGACAGAACTTTCTAAGAGAGATACTGGTAACACCTTTTATATTTTAGATGAACCTACAACAGGGTTACATTTTGAAGATATTAGGGTTTTGATGGAAGTTTTGAATAAATTAGCTGATAAAGGAAATACCGTGCTAGTCATTGAACATAACATGGATGTAATTAAAATGGTAGATTACATTATAGACATTGGTTATGAAGGCGGACGCTCAGGAGGACAATTAGTAGCAAAAGGAACGCCCGAGCAAGTTGCAAAAGACAAGAAAAGCTACACGGCAAAGTTTTTGAAGAGAGAATTAAAATAAAATATTAGTTATTACATTTAACTTTTAAGAATAGTATTTAAAATATGAGATCAGAAAAACATCATAAAGGTTGGAACGAGATTAAGACAAATGACTCTTGGGCCATTTTCAAAATAATGGGCGAGTTTGTCAACGGTTTTGAACGTATGAGTAAAATCGGACCATGTGTATCTATATTTGGCTCTGCTAGAACTAAAGAAGAAGACCCGTATTACAAATTAGCTGTATCCATAGCTAAATCTATAGCTGAGGCTGGTTACGGTGTAATTACAGGTGGTGGTCCTGGTATAATGGAAGCTGGTAACAGAGGTGCAAATCTTGCAGGTGGAACATCTGTTGGTTTAAACATTGACTTACCTTTTGAACAACATGACAACCCATATATTGACAATGATAAGAGTTTAGATTTCGACTACTTTTTCGTAAGAAAAGTAATGTTCGTAAAATACTCTCAAGGCTTTGTAGTAATGCCAGGTGGTTTTGGAACATTAGATGAGCTTTTTGAAGCTATTACACTTATCCAAACCCATAAAATAGGGAAGTTTCCAATAATTCTAGTTGGTAGCGATTTCTGGACAGGATTAATGGATTGGATAAAAGGAACCATGCTTAAAATGGGAACTATTAGTCCCGAAGATTTAAATCTTATTAAAATTGTAGATACCGAAGATGAAGTAGTTGAAATTATAGATTCCTTTTACAAAGGGCATAGCATGAGTCCTAATTTTTAATTCCTACTTTGATACATAACTTTTATTCATTTTTCTGTACTTGCATTCTATTATTAGTCGCTAACATAGCTAGTTGTTATGCTCAATATGAAACTAACTTAACGGTTAGTTTAAACGAGTATACCAAAGAATTAGATATTCGGCAAGAGTTCACTTATTACAACAACTCTAACTACAACCTTGGTGTTATATACTTCAATGATTGGGCAAATGCTTATTCTGACAAGAACACGGGTCTAGCAAAAAGGTTTGCTCAAGAATTTAAGAAATCACTTCATTTAGCTAAAGCTGATGAGCGCGGTAAAACAACCATTATTAGTGTGGTCGATGATTCTTATAATGGTCTTGAATGGAGCCGTACGGAAGGTAAAGATATTTTAAAGGTTACCTTAGGTGACGTATTACCACCAAATACATCAACAAAAATTTTCATCACTTATAAGGTGAAATTACCACCCAATAAGTACACCACTTACGGTTATGGTAATAGAGGAGATTATTATTTAAAAGATTGGTATTTGACCCCTGCGGTATACGATGGTCAATGGCATTTATATTCCAACAAAAATTTAGAGGATCTTTATATGAACGTGACCAATACGGTCATAAATTTCAAATTCCCCGATAGCTTATATCTAGCTTCAAATTTCGATATTAAAACCGAATCTACTTTTCCGAATGGACAGTTCGCCAAACTAAAAGGAAATTTACAACGTGGTGGTGAAATAATTCTGAATACACAAAAGAATTTTTATACACACAGAACTCCTTACATGACCTTTTTGACCGACATAAAGGCACCAAGATACAGTCCAATTGGGCAAGGTCTATCCATAAATAAAGTTGCCAACTTTATACATAGCAATCTTGGAGATTACCCTCACGAGAAAATATTGGTCAGTGAATTAGATTATAACAAAGACCCGCTCTACGGTTTAAACCAACTCCCCTCTTTTATACGCCCGTACGAAGAACAGTTTCAATTCGAAATGAAATTCTTAAAAACTGCTATAAACAGTATTTTAAGAGAGACCATGTTCTTAAATCCGCGTAAAGAGCAATGGCTAAATAGTGCAATCGCAAACTATTTAATGATTGCATATATAGAAGAAAATTACCCTGATCAAAAGTTGATGGGTAAACTTTCAAAAATATGGGGCTTTAGAAGTTTTGAGTTGGCTAAAATGGATTTTAACGACCAGTATGCCTTTTTACATAATCTTACGGCACGTAAAAATCTAGACCAGGCGCTACAAACATCAAACGATTCGCTTATAAAATTTAATCAAAAAATTGCGAATAAATATAAAGCTGGTTTGGGTCTTGCCTATTTGGCAGATTATATTGGTAAGGAGCATGTAGACGAAAGTATAAAAAGGTTTTTTGAATACTATAAATTAAATAATGTTAAGGTTCATGATTTTGAATCTATTTTAAAACGATCTACAAATCAAGACATTAACTGGTTTTTCAGAGATTATGTATCTACAGATAGAAAAATTGATTTTAAAATTAAAAAAGTAAAAAAAGGCACGGATTCTTTACAAGTAACCATAAAAAACAAAGAAGGTACCAACGTTCCTATCTCTGTATTTGGACTCAAAAAAGATTCGATTGTTTCCGAATATTGGTTTAGTGATATTAAATTTGAGGAAACCTTTACCATACCGAATAATCAAGAAGACCGACTAGTTCTTAATTACGATCAAAAAATACCCGAATTCAACCAAAGAGACAATTGGAAATCACTGAAGGGATTTTTATCGAGTAACAAAAAATTAAAATTTACCTTTTTTAAGGATGCTGAAAATCCGTATTTCAATCAAGTATTTTATGTGCCTGTATTAAACTTTAATGTTTATGACGGCTGGGCTCCGGGCATGAGGCTTTATAATAAAACATTATTAGAAAGACCTTTTGTATATGACTTTGCGCCCTCCTACTCGTTTAGAGAAAAAGCATTTGTTGGTTACGGAAAGTTCAATTACAGAAAGTATCTAAGTAAAAGTGGGCTCTATGTAGCAAATTATGGAATAGGTGCTTCTACTTCTCATTTTAATGAGAATTCTAGATACACATCCATAACACCTTCACTTAGTTTTGGATTTAGACCAGCAGATCTATTATCTAATAAGAGAGAATTTCTTTCTTTTAGATACATTAATATTTTACGCGATTTCGACACTTCGTTAGAGAATCTAGCGAATGATCCAGAGAATCCTGATTATAGTGTATTTAATGCACGTTACATCAATAGAAACAATGGAATTTTAGATTATAACTCTTGGTTCGTTGATTTTCAATTGGCAGGCAATTTCAGTAAGCTATCATTCGAGTATGAATACCGAAAGCTTTTTGAAAATAACAGACAACTAAACCTTAGGTTCTTCGCCGGTAAATTTTTGAGTAATAAAACCCAAACAGATTTCTTCAGTTTTGCACTTGACCGCCCAACAGATTATCTTTTTGATTATGGTTATTTAGGTCGATCAGAAGATTCTGGTATTTACAGTCAGCAGATTATTATCGCCGAAGGCGGATTTAAATCATTCTTAGACCAACAATATAGATTTTCAAATGACTGGATGGCAACGGTTAACGGTAGTTTTAACCTATGGAAATGGATTGAACTGTACGGTGATGCCGGTTTGGTTAAAAACAAAGGTCTAGATGGCAAATTCGTTTACGATTCTGGTGTTCGACTAAACCTAGTCACAGATTATTTTGAACTTTATTTACCTGTATACTCAAATAACGGTTGGGAAGTATCACAACCAAATTATGGTGAGAAAATTCGTTTTATCATCACAGTAAGTCCAAAAACACTGACTGGACTATTCACAAGAAAATGGTTTTAAACTAACAAATTCGAATACGTCTAGTAAAATTTTTAGTTAAAATTCAGATATTTTCAACGTAATGTCAAATTTGTTGAAAAATATGGAATAAATTAACTCGTTACACCGTTGCTAAAAACTACTTGATTCGGTAATTTTGTATAAACTCGATAATACATGGATGTTTCTTCTAAAACCAGTAATGATATTTCTTTTGAAGATTTCAAAGAGCAAATTATCAATGACTACGAAATTGCTTTTCTAAGCAGAACATGTAGCTTATTGGGAAGAAAAGAGGTCCTTACTGGAAAAGCTAAATTCGGCATTTTTGGTGACGGTAAAGAGTTACCGCAACTAGCAATGGCAAGGTCGTTTAAGAACGGTGATTTTAGAAGTGGCTATTATAGAGACCAAACGTTTATGATGGCTCTAGGTCTTCTACAACCTAAAGAATTTTTTCATGCACTTTACGCCACTACGGATATTGAAAAGGAACCTATGAGTGCAGGTAGACAAATGGGTGGTCACTTTTTAACCCATAGTCTAAATGCAGATGGTAGCTGGAAAGATTTAACCAAGCAAAAAAATAGTAGTGCAGATATATCATGCACTGCAGGTCAAATGCCACGTCTTTTAGGACTGGCACAGGCATCTAAAGTATATAGAAACCAAAAAGGTTTAGATAGTGCTAAATTTTCGGTTAATGGAAATGAAATAGCCTGGGGCACAATAGGTAACGCAAGTACAAGTGAAGGCATGTTCTTCGAGACCATAAACGCTGCTGGTGTTTTACAAGTACCCATGGTAATAAGTATTTGGGATGATGAATATGGTATTTCTGTACCGGCAAAGTTTCACACCACTAAAGAAAACATATCCGATGTTCTTTCTGGCTTTCAAAGAACCGAAGAACAAAAAGGTTATGAAATATTAAAGGTTAACGGTTGGGATTATACCGCACTAATGCATGTTTATGAAAATGCAGCAGATATTGCAAGGCAAGAACATGTACCTGTATTAATTCACGTTAATGAACTAACGCAACCGCAAGGGCACTCTACTTCTGGTTCTCATGAACGTTACAAAGACAATAAGCGTTTAGAATGGGAACGTGACCATGATTGCAACAAACGTTTTAAAGAATGGATTTTAGAATCTGGCATAGCCACTTCTGAAGAGTTAGAAACCATTGAAAAGCGAATAAAACGTACAGTTAGAGAGGCTAAAAAACAGGCTTGGGAGGAATACTTAAAAAATCTTCTTTCAGATAAGGCTGCATTGGTTAGCCTTCTTGATAAAGCTGCTGCTAAAAGTGCCAACAAAAATTTCTTAAATAAATTAAAGAACGATTTAATTGCTACCGAAGAGCCGGTTAGAAAAGATTTGGCAATTTCAGCTAGAAAATCGTTGAGATATTTACTTGGAGAAAACACCCAAGAAAAGACGGATTTAATTAACTGGACCGCAAAATTTTTAGCGGAAGCCCAAGAAAAGTATAGTTCTCATTTATATAGTGAAAAGGACAATAAAGCTACCAACGTCACTGCGGTAAAACCAGAATTTAATGATGATATCGAGCAAGTAGATGGTAGAGTTATTTTACGAGATAATTTTGACAAACTATTTGAAAAATACCCAAATACATTAATATTTGGAGAAGATACTGGTGCAATTGGTGATGTAAACCAAGGGCTTGAAGGCATGCAAGAAAAGTATGGTAAAATTCGTGTTGCAGATACCGGTATTCGCGAGACCACTATTATTGGTCAAGGTTTAGGTATGGCTCTAAGAGGTCTTAGGCCTATTGCAGAAATTCAATATTTAGATTACATTTTCTATGCAATGTCTACCCTAACTGATGATTTAGCTACACTTTTATATAGAACAGCCGGAAAACAAAAAGCTCCATTAATTATAAGAACTAGAGGACACAGGTTAGAGGGAATATGGCACTCTGGATCAGAAATGGGCGGTCTTATACATTTACTTAGAGGAATGTATATTTTGGCACCTAGAAACATGACGCAGGCTGCTGGTTTTTACAATACACTTTTAAAAAGTGATGAACCTGCCTTGGTCATTGAAAGTTTGAACGGGTATAGACTAAAAGAAAGAAAGCCAAAAAACTTAGGTGAATTCTGCACCCCGATAGGTAAAGTAGAAACCATTAAAGAAGGAAAGGATATTACTATTGTGTCATATGGCTCAACGCTACGTATTGTTGAAAAAGCAGTAAAAGAATTAGTAGAAGTGGGTATTGACGCAGAAATAATCGATGCACAGACCTTACTCCCTTTTGATATTGAAAAAGATGTATTAGAAAGCGTTAAAAAGACAAACCGATTGTTGGTTATAGATGAAGACGTTCCAGGCGGATGCTCTGCTTATATATTAAACGAGATTATAGAAAAGCAAGGAGCTTTCAAGTATTTAGATAGTGCACCACAAACTTTAACGGCAAAAGCACATAGACCTGCTTATGGTTCTGACGGTGATTATTTTTCAAAACCTAATAGAGAAGATATTTTTGAAAAAGTTTATACTATCATGCACGAAGTTAATCCAGATGATTATCCCAAATTAAGATAAAAACATTTTATAATTAGTAAGAAAAATCTCATGTAAATTGGGATTTTTTTATACCCAAATTTTATCTTAAAAATTAATTGAACAATTTAACTATATCTCCAATTCTCTTAACCTGCTGAAAACTAAGCTACCTCTATTTTCTAATAAAGAAATTATATAATTAACACATAACCAACTACGACATAATAAACAAAAACAAAAAAAAAATGATACTTTTAAAGTAAATATCAGGCACAAATGAAAAACACCATATTAAAAGATATTGGCTTAGCTTTTTTTAGAATTGCGGTATCAGCTATGATGCTGACCCACGGTCTACCTAAATTTCAAAAACTAATTTCCGGAGATTTTCAATTTGCCGATCCAATTGGTATTGGTGAAACACCTTCATTATTTTTAGCAGTTATAGGAGAATTCGTTTGTCCTATTTTAGTTATTATTGGTTTTAAAACGCGCTTGTCTGCAATACCAACAGCAATTACAATGGCTATTGCTGCATTTTTAATTCATGGTGCAGATGATTTTGGAACAAAAGAGAAAGCAGTATTTTACTTAGTTTCTTTTGTGACAATATCGCTACTTGGACCAGGCAAGTTTGGAGTAGATAGAAAATAGTAACTAAACTATTTTATAGAGTAATTCTTTAAGTAAATCTATTTCTTTCATTGGTGTAGCTCCTACTCCTTTACCTTTTAAATCCATTTCACGAAGACTAGATATTATCCCACTGACTTTTTTCATCGGGTAGTTTCTTGCAGCGGTTTGTACTTCACTAACAAAATATGGATTTATACGTAACGCACTGGCTACGTTTTTAGGAGAATGGTCGCTAAGCCCATGATATTGCAACAACTGCGTAAAAAATGAATGCAATAAAGTAATCGTTAATATAAACGGATTGTCTTTTGGGTTCTGGGCAAAGTAATTAATAATCTTTGTAGCCTTAACAATATCCCTTTCACCAATTGCCCTTTTCAATTCAAAATTATTATAATCTTTACTAATTCCAATATGTTCCTCAATGTGTTGAGGATTAATCTCGGTTTGTTGTGGTAAGGCTAATTTTAATTTTTCAAGCTCTTTACTGATTTTGCTTAAATCTGTTCCCAAATATTCTACCAATAATAGGGCTGCTTTATGAGATATCGTATAACCACTACTTAATAAATGCTTTCTAAGCCAATCACTAACCTGATTTTCGTAAAGCTTTTTGCTTTCAAAAATTACTCCGTTCTTTTTAATGATCTTATGTAGCTTCTTACGCTTGTCTAGCTTCTTATACTTATAACAAATAACAAGAACTGTAGACTGCTGAGGGTTCTCTGCATAGGCACATAGATTCTCGATAGTACGAGAGAGATGTTGTGCTTCCTTAACTATCACAACTTGGCGTTCTGCCATCATTGGGTAACGTTTTGCGTTACCAACAATATCGTCTATAGAAACATCTCGTCCATAAAGTACCATTTGATTAAAACCTTTCTCTTCTTCGGTCAATACTTTAGCCCCTATAAAATCAGATATTTTATCAATAAAATATGCTTCTTCTCCATACAAGAAATAAATGGGGCTAATCTGCCCTTTTTTAATTGTATTGACTATTTGTACAGCTTCATCCATTCAGAAAAATTCATCAACTTTGTATAATGCAGCGACTAAATTTCCCTAGCTACACTTTCAGGGTCAAAAATAGCGAAAATAGAACCTTAATTTTTGACGAAATACGTAAAAAATTTGTGGTTCTTACTCCAGAAGAATGGGTACGGCAACATGTGGTACAATTTCTCATTCAAGAAAAGAACTACCCTATAAGCCATATTAACGTTGAAAAGCAGATTACACTTAACGGTTTAAAGAAAAGATATGACATCGTTGTCTTTGAGCCTAATGGGCAACTTAGCATACTCGTAGAGTGTAAAGCACCAGAAATTAAAATCTCTCAAACAACATTCGATCAAATAGCACAGTATAATTTTAAATTGAATGCAACTTACTTAATGGTTACCAACGGACTTTCTCATTTCTATTGTCAAACAGACTTAATTGCGGAAAAATATGAATTTATGCAAGAGATTCCTGATTTTAGCCGTTAATTTGCGATCGTTTTGAAGATAGCTGTAGTCATATTAAATTGGAATGGTGAAGTGCTTTTAGAAAGGTACCTACCATCTGTTATCAAATATTCTCCTGATGCAGATATATACGTAGCCGATAACGCCTCCACAGACGAGTCCGTAGCATTTGTCACCACCAATTACCCAACGGTCAAAATTATTCAGAATTCAGAAAATGGTGGCTTCACCAAAGGTTATAATGATGCATTGATACATGTTGATGCAGATATATACTGTTTACTGAATTCGGATGTTGAAGTAACAGCAAACTGGTTAACTCCTATTAAAGAAACTTTTACAAACGTACCTGATGCAGCCATTTTACAACCAAAAATCTTAGATTTACTTAAGAAAGATCATTTTGAATATGCTGGTGCTGCTGGTGGTTTCATCGATCAATTAGGATATCCATTCTGTAGAGGTCGAGTTTTTCAAACTTTAGAGAAAGATAATGGGCAGTATAATGACATCAGAGAAATATTTTGGGCAACAGGTGCCTGTATGTTTATAAAGAAAGATGTATTCCATGAACTTAATGGTTTTGATGAAGACTATTTTGCACACCAAGAAGAAGTAGACTTGTGTTGGCGTGCTAAAAACCATGGATATAGAATATTTTACGTAGGTACTTCAAGCGTGTACCATTTAGGTGGTTCTACCTTAAGTAATATGAATCCAAAAAAAACATACCTCAATTTTAGAAATACTTTATTCTCCATCACAAAAAATCTACCTCGAAGAAAAGCCTTCATAATTATTTTCTTAAGATTACTGCTAGATGGTATTGCGGCAATGCGATTTCTTTTTCAGTTTAGATTTAAACACTTTTTAGCTATTTTTAGGGCACATTTAAGCTTTTACAGGCAGTTTAGAAAAATGTATAAAAAAAGAGAGAAAACACAATTTCTCAAAAAATACTATGCTACGAAGTCCATTGTATGGTCTTACTTCGTAAATAAAATAAGCAATTTTAACATTTTAGTAAAAGATTAACTAACAAGGTATATAAGTAACTTCCTAATTACATAATTTTGGAGTCGCTTAGATGCGAAAATTGAATTAAACCACTAAATTATAATTGAATAGAATTATGAAAAAAGTATTATTAGGATGTCTTGGAGTAACGCTTTTACTTTCTTCTTGTGTTTCATCAAAGAAGTATGCGGATCTTGAAGCAAAACACAAAAGTGCACAAGATTTATTGAATTCTGCAACTGTAAAGTTAAATGATTGTTTAGAAGAAAAAGCAACAGCTTCATCTAGACTACAAACTTTAGAAGATCAAAACTCATTTTTAAAAGCAAACAACCAAGAGTTGATTAACAATATGGGTAACTTGACAACTTTGACTACCAAAGGTGCTGAGAACTTAGAAAAATCATTAGAAAGCTTACAAGAAAAAGATTTAACTATTCGTAAGTTAAATGATGCTATTACACGTAGAGATTCTGTAAACCTTTCTTTAGTACAGAGCTTAAAAGGTGTTTTAGGAAATATGGATGATGAGGATATTGAAATCAGCGTTGAAAAAGGTGTTGTTTTCGTTTCTATTTCAGACAAGTTATTATTTAGTAGCGGTAGCTACAATGTTACTAGTAGAGCAAAAGAAGTTCTTGGTAAAGTTGCTAAAGTTGTAAATAATAAGCCTGATTTTGAATTCATGGTAGAAGGTCATACTGATAACGTTCCTTACAGAGGTAATGGTTCTTTATTGGACAACTGGGATTTAAGTGTTAAACGTGCTACAGCTGTTGTACGTATTTTACAAAACGATTTCAATGTTGACCCTAAGAGAATGACTGCTGCTGGTAGATCTGAGTTTATTCCAGTATCTACAACAGAAAAATCTAAAAACAGAAGAACTCGTATTGTTGTTCTTCCAAAAATTGATCAGTTCTATAGTATGATTGAAGAAGGAATGAAAGATCCTGCTATCAATAAATAATATCTGATTAGTATATAAAATTAAAGCGGCTCAATTGAGCCGCTTTTTTTATGCTTTAAATACAGTAAATAATATTAAATAACATCCAGACTTCCTTTACCTTCTCTAATAACTTCTGGGCTACCTGTAGAAACATCTATAATAGTAGAACCTACATTACCTCCATAACCACCATCAATTACAATATCCACTAGGTTATCCCACTTCTCATATATTAATTCTGGGTCAGTAGTATATTCCAATACATCATCATCATCCCGTATAGAGGTCGAAACAATTGGATTACCCAACTCTTCTACCAATGCTTTAACTATACTGTTATCGGGCACACGAATACCAACAGTCTTTTTCTTTTTAAACTCCTTCGGTAAATTGTTGTTACCAGGCAGAATAAAGGTGTATGGACCAGGTAAAGCTCTTTTTAATATTTTAAAAGTTGCCGTATCTATTTGACGAACATAATCTGACAGATTACTTAAATCGGTACATATAAATGACCAATTGGCTTTAGCCAGTTTAATGCCTTTTATTCGCGCAATTTTCTCAAGTGCTTTGGTATTTGTGATATCACAGCCTAAACCGTAAACCGTATCGGTAGGATAAATAACCAAGCCACCTTTACGCAATACTTCCACTACCCTTTTAATTTCTTTAGGATTAGGGTTCTCTTCGTAAATTCTTATAAATTCGGCCATAGTATTTTGGTTTAATTAAACCTTATATATAAATATACCAAATCTATCCTAACACTTCTAATTTAGCAAAGCGCAGTAATAGCTTCTTAATATCTCCTTTATCGAACATGATTTCGGCTTTTCTATCATTGCCGGCACCTTCAATTTTTACAACTTTTCCTCGTCCAAATCGAGTATGATTAATAAGAGAGCCTTCTGTTAAATTAGGATCTATAATATTTGTATTACCAACAGGTTCTGAAAGTTGTGGTTTTATTTTACGTAATTTTTTAAGCTGATTAGAATTTGGTTGACCAACAATAGGCGGTGGTGTTCCCCTAACTGGTTTTTCTTGACGTAATCTACTTTTGTCTACATCTCCAAAAATGTCAACGTTTATCATTGATTTATAACGATAACCGCCATCTACGGGAGTTAAATTCTCAACATATTTCTCATCTATCTCTTCTAAGAATCGACTCGGTTCGGCATCTATCAACTTACCCCATCTATACCTATTTTGAGTATAGGTTAAATATGCTTGTTTCTCGGCCCTAGTTAGCGCGACATAAAACAGTCTTCTCTCCTCCTCTAACTCGCTACGGGTACTCATACTCATACCAGATGGAAATAAGTCTTCTTCCATCCCAACGATATATACATATGGGAATTCAAGCCCTTTTGCCAAGTGTATGGTCATCAGTGCTACCCTATCATCATCACCGGTATCATTATCCAAATCAGTAGCTAAAGCAACATCTTCTAAGAACTCGCCAATATTTCCTGTTGCTCCATCAATTTCTCTCTGACCTTCAACGAAATCTTTAATTCCATTTAAAAGTTCTTCAATGTTCTCCATTTTACCTATTCCTTCGGGAGTACCATCTTTTTTAAACTCTAGTAGAATACCAGTTTTTTTGGCAACATGTTCAGACAAAGCGAAAGCATTGGTAGTTTCATTCATAACCTGAAAGCTCTTGATCATGGTTACAAAATCTGTCAACTTTCGTTTCGTTCCTGCATTGATTTTTAAATCGATCCTATCGATATTCTCCATTACCTCAAAAATGGAGCGATTATAATGATTAGCGGCAACAATTAATCTATCGAGTGTGGTACCGCCAATTCCCCTAGCAGGAAAATTAATTACTCTTTTTAAGGCCTCTTCATCTTTTTGATTTATAACCAATCTTAAGTACGAGAGTACATCTTTAATCTCTTTTCGTTGATAGAAAGATAATCCGCCATAAATTCTATAAGGTATATCTCGCTTACGTAAAGCATCTTCAATAGACCTAGATTGTGAGTTTGTTCTATACAATACAGCAAATTGACCATTGCTCATTTGTTGTTGCATTCTATGTTCCCATATCGAATTGGCTACAAATCTACCCTCTTCTGCATCTGTAGTACTTCTATGAATCTTTATGGCAGCACCGTCATCATTGTCTGTCCAAACTACTTTCTCTATTTGGTTTTGATTCTTTCCTATAACGGAATTCGCGGCATTTACAATATTTCTTGTTGAGCGGTAATTCTGCTCTAAGCGATACATTCCTACGTTATCATAATCTTTTTGAAAATTCAAAATATTACTAATATTCGCACCTCTAAAAGAGTAAATACTCTGCGCATCATCACCTACCACACATATATTTTGAAAACGGTCTGCCAATGCTTTTACTATCAAATACTGAGAGTGGTTGGTATCTTGGTACTCATCAACCAAAATATATCTAAACCTATCTTGGTATTTCATCAAAACATCTGGAAAACGAGTTAAAAGCTCATTTGTACGTAATAATAAATCATCAAAATCCATAGCACCTGCCTTAAAGCAGCGATCTACATAATTTTCATAAATATCTCCAGTTCTTGGCTTCTTGGCCATTGCATCCTGTTCGACCAAATCTGGATCATTACGGTAGGCCTTCACCGTAATTAGACTATTCTTAAAAGAAGATATTCTATTTTGAATCTGTTTGTATTTATAGATATCCTTATCCAGCCCCATTTCCTTTATAATGGATGCAAGTAAGCGCTGAGAATCTTGCGTATCATAAATAGTAAAGTTGGCTGGGTAGCCCAGTTTATCACCATCAATACGTAATAATTTAGCAAAAACGGAATGAAAAGTTCCCATCCACAGGTTTTTTGCTTCGCTAGCACCTACAATACTAGAAATACGTGCTTTCATTTCACGTGCAGCTTTGTTCGTAAATGTTAGGGATAAAATATTAAAAGAGTCAACACCTTGTGCCATTAGGTGTGCAATTCTATATGTTAAAACACGAGTTTTACCCGATCCTGCCCCAGCAATAACCATTAAAGGTCCGTCTTTATGTAAAACCGGAGCTTTTTGGGCCTCGTTCAATTCATCTATAAATGAGCTCAAATTTTCTTTTTTTTAGTGGCGTGAATTTAGCCATTATTGAGGGATACTAAAAGTGAACTCTTTTAGATTTATAAACAATAGATGGTATTTCTTTTCATTTTGAATATATTTAAACTTTAATTCCGCATTGTAAGTTTACTAGTTGATTCATTTTAGGCTTAATGATCAACTTTAAAACAGAGAACATTTTAATATTAAATACTGATTATGAGAAAACTAGGTTTATTGGCCCTCGTTCTTTTCGGATTTTCCGTTCAGGCACAAGGACCAAATCTTGAAAAAGACTACAAGGCTATAGAAAGTAAGGTAGTTGATTGGAGACGAGAAATTCATCAAAATCCGGAATTAGGAAATCGTGAGTTTAAAACGGCAGAAAAAATCGCCAAACATTTAAAATCATTAGGTATCGAAATTCAGACCGGCGTTGCACACACAGGTGTTGTTGGCATTTTAAAAGGCGATTTACCTGGTAAGGTGGTTGCTTTAAGAGCAGATATCGATGCCCTTCCTGTAACAGAAAGAAATGATTTACCTTACAAATCTGATGTTACTACAGAATTTATGGGAGAACAAGTAGGTGTAATGCATGCTTGCGGTCATGATACGCACACTGCTATTTTAATGGGCGTTGCAGAAGTAATGTCTAAAAACAAGGATAAAATAAAAGGAACTGTTAAGTTTATCTTTCAACCGGCAGAAGAAGGACCACCACAAGGCGAAGAAGGCGGTGCTCTTTTAATGGTAAAAGAAGGTGTTATGAACGGGCCAAAAGTAGATGCTATTTTTGGACTGCACATTAACTCTCAAACACCAGTTGGAACTATTCGTTATAAACCTGGTGGTACAATGGCTGCTGCTCAGCAATTTGTTATCAACGTAAAAGGTAAACAATCACATGGTTCTCAACCATGGTCTGGCGTGGACCCTATATTAATCAGCGCAAAAATTATTGATGGCCTACAAACTATAATCAGTAGAGAAACCGATCTTACTAATGAAGCGGCAGTTATTACCGTAGGTAAAATTAAGAGTGGTGTTCGTTTTAATATTATACCTGAATCTGCAGAGATGATCGGTACTATTAGAACTTTAGATTATGACATGAAAGACAAGCTTAACAAACGTATGGTTGAAATGGTAAGTGATATTGCCAAGGCTTACGGTGGTGAGGCTACATGCATAATAACAGATGCTACAGACATTACTTATAACAACCCAGAATTAGTAGAACAAATGTTACCTACTATGAAAAGAGTTGCTGGTGAAAATAATGTACTATTTCAAAAGGCAGTAACAGGTGCTGAAGATTTCTCATACTTTCAACGTGAGGCTCCAGGTTTTTTCTTTTTCTTAGGAGGAATGACTCCAGGTACCACAGAATCTTACCCACACCATACTCCTGACTTTTTAATTGATGATAGTGGTTTACTTTTAGGAGTTCGTACACTTACAGAAATGAGTATAGATTATTTAAACAGTGATCAAACTCCACTTTTAGATATTAAACCAAAAGGATAATTTTGATGAATGATTTCTTTAATAATATTCCAAGTCCACCATGGTGGACTTGGATTTTTTTGTTTCTTTTTATAGTTGCCATCTGGGATATTTTTATTCAGAAAAAGCATACTATTAAACATAACTTCCCCGTGGTGGGTCACTTGCGTTATTGGCTAGAAAGCATTGGACCAGAAATGCGTCAGTATTTTGTTGCCAATAATAGAGAAGAACTACCATTTAATAGAATAGAGAGAGGATGGATCTATGCATCGGCAAAAAAAGAAAATAATTACGAAGGCTTTGGTTCTGACCGAGATTTGTACGCTCACCAGCATATTTTCATTAAAAATAGAATGATGGGTTATGAGGTTCCTGCTGGACACCCAAATGCTGCGGAACCAACCTTTATTCCTTGTGCAAAAGTTATGGGACAACATAACAACCGTAGAAAACCTTATAGACCAGGTAGTGTTGTAAATGTTTCTGCAATGAGCTTTGGCTCATTATCTGCTGCAGCTGTTGAAGCTATGAACAAGGGAGTTAAAAAAGCCGGAGCATTTCATAATACTGGTGAAGGCGGACTATCTCCTTACCATAAACATGGCGGCGATATCGTTTTTCATTTTGGTACCGGTTATTTTGGTGTAAGAACCGAAGATGGTAACTTTTCTATGGAGAAAATGAAAAAACTGGTAGAAAGCAACGCATGCATAAAAGCTATTGAAATTAAATTATCTCAAGGAGCTAAACCTGGTAAAGGTGGTGTATTACCTGGAGCTAAAATTACTCCAGAGCTTGCAGAAATTAGAGGTGTTGAAGTTGGTAAAGATGTACTATCACCAGCAACACACAAAGCATTTTCAAATGTACAAGAGTTGATGGCACTTATAGAAAATATTGCAAACGAAACTGGTTTGCCCGTAGGTATTAAAGGAGCTATTGGTAAGTTGGATCAGTGGCAAGAATTAGCAGATATAATGTTAGAAACAGGAAAAGGTCCAGATTTTATTACCGTAGATGGAGGTGAAGGTGGTACTGGTGCTGCTCCCCCATCATTTGCTGATCACGTTTCATTACCATGGGTTTATGGATTCTCTAGTCTATACAGAGTTTTCTTGAATAGAAATCTTACAGACCGTATCGTTTTTATTGGCTCAGGTAAACTAGGCTTCCCAGCAAAAGCAGCCATGGCATTTGCTATGGGTGTTGATTGTATAAATGTTGCTAGAGAAGCTATGATGAGCATTGGTTGTATACAGGCACAAGTTTGCCATACCAATACATGCCCTACTGGTATTGCTACTCAAAGCAAGTGGTTGCAAAATGGCATCAATATTCCATTAAAGTCTGATCGATTGGCTCAATATTTCAATACGTTTAGAAAGGAATTTTTAGAAATTACACATGCTGCAGGCTATGAACATCCAAGTCTATTTACAATGGATGATGTTCAAGTAAACGTTGATGATAATGACCTTAATAAAAGTCTAGCTTCTACGTATGGGTATAATAAAGCAAAAGTACCTTTTACAGGAGTTCAAGATTTAAAAGACTGTTCGTATCTTGGCGGCAAAATTTAGATTAACCTATTTAATGCAAATTCATATGATACGATTTTTTTTATGTTCAGCTATCTTACTTGTTGGATTAAGTAATGTTCAGGCTCAGAAGAAAAGTGAACTTATAGAACAGAATCAAGATTTAAAATATAAACTAGATTCCATATCAAGAATCGTAAGCACTTCTCAGCACAATGAAAAGTTAGCAGATCAACGTTCAGATGAGTATCAAACTCAAGTGATGGAGCTACAAGATGCTAATGCTACTTTAATGAAGAACTTAAATAGCTTCGCCGCGCTATCAAGTCAGAATTCCGAGAATATCAATAAAACCATGGCTGCTTTGGAACGAAAAGAAAAGCAACTTAAGAGTGTAACAGATGCTGTTGCTAGCAACGACTCTACCGCTGTAGTAATATTGACAAATGCTAAACAAGTTTTAGGAGAGAATGCGAAAGTTGGTGTTTCTGATGGAACTGTAGTTATTACTGAAAAATTAGATTTTTTCTTTACCGATGGTATTGGCATAAATCCTTCTAGTGAATCTAGAGGATGGATTGAAAACGTAGCCAAGGTTGCAAATGCAAATCCTAAAAGTGTTATAACCATTGCTAGTTTGAATATAACCGGCGAAATGAATATTGCACTACAACAAGCCACAGCTATAGCCAGTATTCTCATAAAAGATTTTGGTGTAAATGGTGAGCGAATTGTAGCAGTTGCACAAGATGGTGGTTTACGTGAATCATTACAAATTAAGTTTCAACCAGATTACAAAGCTTTTTATGATAATGCCAAGGGAGATGTTAAAAATTAAATAAAGTGCATTTCATCGATAAAGCACTATACTAATTGAAAAATTTGGACGTTCTTGTTTCGTACTTAATAACTAATTAAAAAATGAACTCCGACCAAATTTTTCAACTTTTCGCATATTTAATACCTTCAGTAGTTACCGGTGCTATTGCTTTCTATTTTTTTAGAATGCACACCAATAATGAAGAAGGGCGAAGACGCTTTCTTTTACATAAAGATTCTCAAAAAGATACTTTACCCATTCGTTTACAAGCATATGAAAGAATGGCCCTGTTTTTAGAACGAATTGCTATACCTAGCTTAGTAGTGCGTGTTGCACCACAATCTAATGATAAAGGAGCTTATGAGAGTTTATTGATTAAAAGTATTGAAACTGAGTTTGACCATAACCTTTCGCAACAGATTTATATGACCGATGAATGTTGGAACATTATTAAAGCTGCAAAAAGTGCAACCATACAAATGATTAGAAAAGCAGCTATGAGTCAGACAGATTCTGCTGATAAATTAAGAGAAGATATTCTTAATGAAACTATGGAAAAAACTTCACCTTCTGCTACTGCCTTGTCTTTTGTAAAAAGAGAGATTGGTGATTTATGGTAGAAAATAATAATCTTATTTATAATAAAAATTGCCTTCAATATTGAAGGTATTTTTTTTGCGTAAAATTATATAGTTTTTTATGTAGTTTAAGAGAACTACTCATTCTCATTTGGTTCAATAGGGTTGGTTTCCTCATTTTTATTTTTGGCATATAAATACCCCCTTTTCCACCATAAGGTCATTTTTGCCTTATCGAATATTAATGAATTGGTCGTTAATATAGTAGGTGTATAAAACAGATTGATAATAGCATTTTTCTGATTCGCCACTAGTTTTCCTATCCTGATATTCTGATTTTCAATTCGATCTAAAATAAAACTAAGCATTGTGGTAATCAGCTCGAACGGATTACGAGAAGCTACTCTATTTAGATAATTTACTTCAGTATGCAAAACAACAACATCTACCTCAGTTGCTCCTCTTTTTATAGCCTCTTCTATTGGTACAATACTACCTAGACCACCATCTGCATATTCACATCCATTTTTACGAACTAAACTCATGAATGGAACGTAATTAGCTGATATCCAAATCCAATCGCAGTAATCTTCATAGGTACAATCTTTAATTGACTTATACTCTACTTGGTTTAGAGATAAATTAGATACGGTTATAATAACATCAGAATCACCATTTTTTAAGATCTCGAATTCCTCGATCGTTAAGCTATTTTCTATTAGCTTTCTAAGGTTTTCACTTTCTCCAAATGTCTTTTTCCCTATCATGAAATTTTTAAGAACATTCCAATGATTTATGGAAATCTCCTCGTTACCACGAATATTCTTCACTAGAAAAGGACAATTATTAAATATGCTTTTTTGATTAACATTAGAATAGATTTCTTTAATCTTATCTAACTTCCCCAATGCCAAATGAGAAATTAAAAGACTTCCGGTAGAAGTACCAACAAAAATATCATACTTTCTTCCTTCTTCTTGTATCAAGTATTGGGCAACACCACCTGCAAAGGCTCCTTTACTACCGCCACCTGAAATAACTAATGCTTTCATTTAAAATCTAATTTCGTTTTAAGATAACGCAAATCTGATGAATTTAGTTGTTTTGCTATCTTTTCAATTTCTCTTTTTTGTTCTTTATTTTCCAATAAAGAATCTAATAACTGTCTTGCATAATTTCTAAATTGCCAAGAGTGATGATTACTGGCCTTAATTAAATTAGCCAATGCTTCATTATTAAACGCATTTATATCAGATAAATATTGAAACGCTGTTTGCCTAACTTCTGGATTATAAATAGCGCTCGTATAACTAATGAGTTCTCTGTGATAATAAATATGTTCTGTTGGATTATAATCGGGAGTAAACAATGCCAAGGTAAGCCATAACAGGCGCACATTCTTATTCGGAAGCCCTATAACGTCTTTGGTTTGATTCAAATAATTTTCTCTTTCATTTATAAAACTACTCCACAAATTATAAAGCATTAATTCATTAGTGATATAACTATCATCTAACAACAAAGGCTCAACAAATTCTTTTGAAATCTCAGGCATTTCACCCATTTTCTGAGCAGCATATTGTCTTATTCTTATATCATCATTATAAATTAAAGGAGTTAGTTCCAATTCAGGAGTATCACCTCTTTGCTTAAGTAATTCTAGCTTCAGTTGAGTTGATAATTCCGAGTTCTTTAATATTTCAGAAGAAGTAAAAGTATTCTCTTCATCATGTTTCCAAACATAAAACATTCTGTGTGAAGAACTATTCTTCATTAAATAGTCTTTAACATCCTTCATAGGAAATTCCTTTCCCTCTAACCAAATCTGTTTAAATTGCTTTAAATCTTTCCCACTAGCCTTTTGCAATTCACCTATAAAATCAGAAACAGTTACACTTTGGAACTGATATTTATCTAGGTATTTTTTTATTCCTTCTTTAAACGCGGAGTCCCCTACTTCTTCCCTTAATATAACTAAAGCCCAAGCCCCTTTTTCGTAAAAAGTAAGACTACTAGCTTTCGGATTTAGCAAGCTCTCCCCTTCTCCGTTTTCAGAAATATCATTTAGAGTTTTTGCGGTATTAAATAACTTCCAATAGAAATAATCATCACCAAACACTTCCTTTTCTGCCAAATAAGCATAATATGTTGCAAAACCCTCATGCAACCAATGGTGCTCGCTATTCTTTTCGGTTACCAGGTTTCCAAACCATTGATGCGCCAGTTCATGGGCATTAATATTTACATAATTTCTATCAATGAAAGCAGTTGAATCAATTACATAAGCATCAGAAAAAAAAGTGGCGCTTGTATTTTCCATACCAGCATATAAAAAATCATGCACCGGTACTTGCTTATAATTCTGCCAAGGATAAGCAACTCCAATCTCATTTTCTAAAAAATCAAATATCTTTTTTGTATACCTATAAGTAGGTTCCACTTTTAGACTATCATTAGGATAATAATAGTTCTCAATATCAACACCACTGTTAGATTTCAATACTTGTTTGTCATAATTACCAATCGCGAAAGCCAACAAATAACTACTCATTGGTTTTTTCATATCAAATAACCAAATAGGATCTTCTTTATCATTGTTAGTTTTTAAAAGTAGATTACCATTCGCAATTACTTGATATTTTTTATCAGCTTCAATTCTGAAGTCAAATTCTATTTTTTCTTGCATGTCATCAAAACTAGGAAGCCAATGACTGGTGTATTTACCTTGACCTTGAGTCCAAATTTGCTCATTACCTGCTAACTCATCATCCCAACCAATAAAATAAACTGTTTGTTTTGGCTTGGCTATATATTCAATAATCAGTTTATGCGATTCTCCCTTTTTGAATTTATGTTTAATTGAAATGGTCTTTTCTGTCGCAGTAAAATCTGCTTTCTCCCCATCAAGTTCTACTTTTAAAAAATCAATGTTTTTAGCATCAAGAAACACAGAATCAACACTTTGTAACACATTAAAACGATACACTACCCCACCTTTAATTTGTTTCTCTAAAGGTTCTGGACTTAAATAAACATTAGCCTTAGTAAAGTCTACTTTGTCTTGATGTTGACCATAAGAATAGAAACAAAAACAAAGAATAAAGGCTAAAACTATTTTTTTCATGCAGATTAGTAAGCTTGTAGAAAATCAAATTTAATACTTTAGTTTGTCGCAAATCTACCTAAAGCCTATTTTAGTGCCATGAACGCAAATTACTTGCAAACTCCTGTGGTATACTTAAAAGGTGTTGGTCCAAACCGGGCTGAAACCTTAAAGTCGGAATTGGGAGTTGAAACCTATCAAGATTTGCTGAATCTTTTCCCAAATCGGTATATAGATAAAACCCAATATTATAAAATAAGTCAATTACAACGCAGCAGTGCCGATGTTCAAATAATTGGCAAAGTTGTTCATATAAAAACGGTAGAACAAAAGAAAGGTTCGCGCTTAGTAGCTCGTTTTAAAGATGATACAGGAGAAATAGAGCTTGTCTGGTTTCGCGGACAAAAGTGGCTAAGAGAAAATCTAAAACTAAATGTGCCCTACGTAATTTTCGGAAAATGCAATTGGTACAATGGCACATTTTCAATGCCACATCCAGAAATGGAACCTTTAAAGGACCATGAGCAAGGCACCAAGGTATATATGCAGCCGGTATACCCATCCACAGAAAAGCTGAGTAATAAAGGTGTTACCAATAAAGTAATCAGTAAAATGATGCAACAACTTTTTATGGATGTTAACGGTAAGTTTTCTGAAAGCCTATCGGATAAATTATTGTATGACCTAAAGCTTTTACCAAAGCCAGAAGCTTTGTTTAACATACATTTCCCAAAGAGTCAAGAGTTATTGGCAAAGGCTCAATTTCGTTTAAAATTCGAGGAGCTCTTTTATGTTCAACTGCAACTTATTGGCAAAAACGTATCTCGAAAGAAAAAGATTAAGGGGTTTCCTTTTAATGAAGTAGGTGACTATTTTAAAGATTTTTATACGAACAAACTACCTTTTGAACTTACAGGTGCGCAAAAACGGGTTATAAAAGAAATACGAGCAGACCTTGGCAGTAATGCTCAAATGAACCGTCTTCTGCAAGGCGATGTAGGTTCGGGTAAAACAATTGTTGCTGTAATGACGATGTTGTTAGCGATAGATAACGGATTTCAAGCTTGTCTTATGGCACCCACAGAAATACTTGCCAACCAGCATTTTCAAGGTATATCTGAACTTTTGGAAGGAACAGAAATTACCTGTGCTTTACTTACAGGTTCTGTAAAAAAATCGGCTCGTAAACCAATTCATGAACAATTAGAAAGTGGAGAATTAAATATTCTTATTGGTACCCATGCCCTTTTAGAAGATAAAGTAAAGTACAAAAATTTAGGCATGGCCATCATTGATGAGCAACATAGATTTGGAGTTGCCCAACGTTCTAAATTATGGCACAAAAATGAGTTTCCACCACATATATTGGTCATGACGGCTACACCTATACCAAGAACACTAGCAATGAGTTTGTATGGTGATTTAGATATTTCAGTGATAGATGAATTACCACCTGGTCGTAAACCGATTAAAACAGTGCATAGGTATGATGCGAACCGATTAAAGGTTTTTGCATTTATACGCGATGAAATTGAAAAAGGAAGACAGATATACGTAGTTTATCCGCTAATACAAGAATCTGAAGCCATGGATTATAAAGATCTAATGGATGGATATGAGAGCATTGCTCGCGATTTTCCTCAACCTAAATATCAAATTTCTATTGTTCACGGTCAAATGAAACCAGCGGACAAAGAGTTTGAAATGAACAGATTCGTTCGTGGAGAAACACAAATAATGGTCGCCACCACAGTTATTGAAGTTGGTGTTAATGTACCAAATGCATCAGTTATGATTATTGAAAGTGCTGAACGTTTCGGTCTTTCTCAATTACATCAGTTACGTGGACGCGTTGGCCGTGGAGCAGATCAAAGTTTTTGTATCCTTATGACAAGTCATAAATTATCCTCCGAAGCTAAAACTAGATTAGAAACTATGGTAGCTACAAATGACGGATTTGAAATTGCAGAAGTTGATCTAAAACTTCGCGGACCAGGAGATATTATGGGCACACAACAAAGCGGACTATTAAATCTAAAAATAGCCGATATAGTTAAAGATAACGACATCTTAAAATCGGCTCGCTACCATGCATTACAATTGCTTAAAGAAGACCCTTCTCTAAGTAAACCAGAGAATCTAATTATCAGACATATGTATGCCCAGTTGGTAAAGCATAAGAATATTTGGACGTATATTAGTTAGTTTTATTTTTATTCAAATATTCTGATTTTTTCAATTCTAGTACCAGAAGGATATTCGGAGTTTTCATTAATCACCGCCTCAATTCCTTCATTATAATTACCACTTAACTCATTATTTCTTAACAATACCACAGATATATATTTAAGCTCAGAACTGCTTATGTTTTCAGTTGAATTTAAAATATTATCAATCAAAACGTTTTTAGAAAAAGTTAATTGATTCGTGGCATCGCTATGAATTTCATATGAAACTTGTAAACTTATATCCAAATTGAAAAAGGAATAAGTTACCGTACTAAAATCATACTCTGAATTAGTTTCTAATTCGAAATCACTCAACTGACTACTTATTAAACTTGCTTCAAAGCTGGGAAGTTCAAAACTTTCACTTGTTGGTATACCATAATTTGTAATTTCAAATTGCCTTTGTGATTCTCCATTAAAAATGAATAAAGCATTCAATTCATAATTATCAAAAATGTTATTAGGAAAAAAATATGTGTCATTTGATAATTCTGAATCATCCACATATTTCATTTCTCTTAAATTATTATAAGTTTTAAAACCCTTTAAATTTATTCTGGTGTAATCTGCTCCAGAAGGAAATTCAATCTGCACACTATTTTCAACAAAAGGCAATGATTAGATAATCAACTTCAAAATTAGAACCGCTAAGCACATCTTGTGCAAAAAGATACCTTGGCTGTATCTCATTAGGACTAAGTCCAACTAAGTATAATGTCCCTTGAAATAAATTTAAATTAGTATTCCATTCTGCACTTCCCCCATTCATCGCATTAAGCGAAAGTACACCTGTTCCAGAATTAATTTTCTCCCAAGGAAAACCTGTATTATTCATAGTTACATTGATATCTTCACTATTTTGAAAAAACCTCTTAGATTTTAATAAATAGTCACTCGAAGAAATATTAGTAAAAGTGTCAATATCAATATAATTAGTTGATTCCTTTTTAATAGTTAAATCATACTTAACATTAGGTAGCTTTTCGATTTCAATTGAAATAGTTGAATTGTTTACAATTTCTTTTTCTTCAATAATTTCACCTAAATCATTACTTAAATAAACGTTACCCATATCAAACCCATTCAAAAACCCGTCTTCTATTTGAATATTAATAGTAAGCAGTTCTACATCTTCTTCAGATAAGTCATCACCCTCATCTACAACATCATCAATTACTATTTCTGGAGATATTGTTTCCATAGCATCATCACTACAGGAAATAAATAAAATGGCAAATACTAGTAAAGTCAGTTTTTTCATGTCAGAAATTTAGCACTAAAAAAAGAAGTATGAAAAATATTAAAACATACTTTAGATAAAAAGCCATTTTACCAGTATCATTGGTTTAACAATACAGCAAAATATCACAACTTTATCGTTGAACATCGTAATTTTCAAGTGTGTTAATTTCCACGAGACCCTTGTTTTTAATAGATTTGTTGTACTTACATTAGAAAGAATATGAGCGCAACTAAAACATTATTTGACAAAGTGTGGGATTCCCACGTAGTACATAAAATACAAGATGGTCCAGATGTTCTGTTTATTGACAGACACATGGTTCATGAAGTAACTAGTCCTGTTGCTTTCCTAGGTATTAAGAATAGAAATATTCCTGTAATGCACCCAGAGAAAACATTTGCAACAGCTGACCATAATACACCAACTATTAACCAACATTTGCCAATTGCAGACCCACTTTCTGCAAATCAATTAAGAATGTTGGAAGAAAATGCCAATGAATATGGTATTTCTTATTGGGGATTAGGTCATGCAAAAAATGGTATTGTACACGTTGTAGGTCCTGAATACGGCATAACCCAACCAGGTGCTACAATTGTTTGTGGAGATTCACATACATCTACACACGGTGCTTTTGGTGCTATTGCTTTTGGTATTGGTACATCTGAAGTTGAAATGGTATTGGCTACACAATGTATTATGCAGCCTAAGCCAAAGAGAATGCGTATCAATGTTAATGGTAAAATGAGCAGAGGGGTAACTCCAAAAGATGTTGCCTTATTTATTATTTCTCAATTGACTACTTCTGGTGCAACCGGATACTTTGTAGAATATGCAGGTGAAATTTTTAGAGACATGAGTATGGAAGGTCGTATGACCGTTTGTAACTTAAGTATAGAAATGGGTGCCCGTGGTGGTATGATCGCTCCTGATGAGAAAACATTTGAATATATAAAAGATCGCGAGTTTACTCCAAAAGGTGCAGATTGGGATAAAGCAATGGCGTATTGGGAAACTTTATATACTGATGAAGATGCCATTTTTGATAAAGAATTAACTTTTGACGGTTCACTAATTGAACCAATGATTACATACGGTACCAACCCAGGTATGGGTATGGGAATTTCAAATGATATTCCTATGGCCAATGCCGTACAAGGTGGTGCTACAACATACCAGAAATCATTGAAATATATGGATTTCAATGAAGGTGAAAGTATGATGGGTAAATCAATTGATTTTGTTTTCCTTGGAAGTTGTACCAATGGTCGTATAGAAGATTTTAGAGCCTTTGCCTCTATTGTAAAAGGAAGAAAGAAAGCTGATAATGTTACTGCTTGGTTAGTTCCTGGATCACATAAAGTAGAATCGGCAATTAAAGAAGAAGGTATACTTGATATTTTAACCGAAGCCGGATTTGAATTACGCGAGCCTGGTTGTTCTGCCTGTTTAGCTATGAACGATGATAAGGTGCCTGCCGGTAAATTAGCCGTAAGTACTTCTAACAGAAATTTTGAAGGAAGACAAGGTCCTGGTTCAAGAACTTTATTGGCTAGTCCGTTAGTTGCAGCTGCAGCTGCCGTAACTGGTAAAGTAACAGACCCAAGAGAATTAATGGTTGAACTTGTTTAACAAGTTTACTCTTAGCTATTAGTCTTTGGCTATTAGCAAATCAATAATTATAATAATACAAGCTAATGGCTAAAACCCAGAAGCTAAAAGCTATAAGAAATGGCATACGATAAATTCAATACATTAACTTCAACTGCAGTTCCCTTACCAATAGAGAATGTAGATACAGATCAAATAATTCCTGCTCGATTTTTAAAAGCAACTGAACGTGTTGGTTTTGGAGATAATTTATTTAGAGATTGGCGTTACAACCAAGACAATACCTTGAAAGAAGACTTTGTACTGAATCAAGATAAATTCAGTGGAAAAATATTAGTTGGCGGTAAGAATTTTGGTTCAGGATCTTCTCGTGAGCATGCTGCTTGGTCAGTATACGATTACGGATTTAGATGTGTAGTATCTAGTTTCTTTGCTGATATTTTTAGAGGTAACTGTTTAAATATTGGAGTATTACCAGTACAAGTAAGTGCTGATTTTTTACAGAAGATATTTGATGCAGTTGAAGCAGACCCATCTGTTGAACTAGAAATTAGTTTACCAGAGCAAAAAATAGTTTTACTTTCTACTGGAGAAAGTGAATCTTTTGATATCAACGGTTACAAGAAAAATAACATGCTAAACGGCTTTGATGATATCGATTATTTATTGAACATCAAAAAAGACATCGAAACTTTCGCAGAAAACACACCACTATAATCCAAGTTTTCATTTAACGTAAGAACACTAATGAAAAGAAAATTGGAAATAATGGATACCACCCTTAGGGATGGTGAACAAACCTCAGGTGTATCCTTTTCTGCATCCGAAAAACTTACTTTGGCAAAACTTCTATTAGATGAACTTAAGGTTGATCGTATAGAAGTAGCATCGGCTCGCGTCTCTGACGGCGAGCTTGAAGCTGTTCAAAAAATAACTGAATGGGCAGCAACCAAGGGATACCTTGAACGTGTAGAAGTTCTTACGTTTGTTGACGGTGGTATTTCTTTAGATTGGATGAAGCAATCTGGAGCCATTTCACAAAACTTGTTGACTAAAGGTTCTTTAAATCATTTAGAACATCAGTTAAAGAAAACTCCAAAACAACACTTCACTGAGATTGCTGAAATTTTTAATAAAGCTACAGAACGAGGCATAATCAATAATGTCTATTTAGAAGATTGGAGTAATGGAATGCGAAATTCAAAAGAATATGTTTTTGAATTTTTAGAATTCTTATCAACTCAAAATGTAAAAAGGATATTATTACCAGATACATTAGGTATACTTACACACACAGAAACGTATGCATACCTTTCTGAAATAGTACAGAAATTTCCGAAATTACATTTCGATTTTCATGGACATAACGATTATGATTTAGGTGTTGCCAATGTAATGGAAGCTGTAAAAGCAGGTTGCCATGGTCTACACCTAACGGTAAACGGAATGGGAGAAAGAGCTGGTAACGCCCCTATGGCAAGTGCCGTTGCTGTTATAAATGATTTCTTACCTGAGGTAGAAATTAGCGTAAACGAAACTTCTCTATATAAGGTAAGCAAATTGGTATCCGCTTTTACAGGTTTAACAATACCTGCTAATAAACCAATTGTTGGTGATAATGTATTTACACAAACTGCCGGTATTCATGCCGATGGTGATAGTAAAAACAACTTATATTTCAGTGACTTAATGCCAGAACGTTTTGGAAGAAAACGCAAATATGCATTGGGTAAAATGTCAGGTAAAGCCAATATTCAGAAAAATCTGCAAGAACTTGGTTTAACTTTGAATAACGAAGAATTAAAAAAAGTTACAGCTCGTATTATAGAATTAGGAGATAAAAAGGAACGTGTTACAAAAGACGACCTCCCTTTTATTATTTCTGATGTTTTGGATACTGCGGATTATAAGCAAAAGGTATTCGTAAAATCTTATGTTCTTACCCATGCAATGGGATTAATGCCTTCCACTACGCTATCAGTAGAAATAGATGGAAATACTTATGAAGCTCATGCTCAAGGTGATGGACAATATGATGCCTTTATGAATGCATTGAAAAAAGTATACATCACAAAGAAAAAAACATTACCTAAACTAACAGATTATGCTGTGAGAATACCACCTGGAAGTACATCAGATGCTCTTTGTGAAACAGTAATTACTTGGGAATTAGATGGAAAAGAATTTACCTCTAGAGGATTGGATTCTGATCAAACGGTCAGTGCTATTAAAGCGACCGAGAAAATGTTGAATATAATTTAAACAAATTGCTTTATACCTCATAATAATGAGATATTAGCAATATAGAAACAAATAGAATGAAATTAAATATTGCCTTATTAGCCGGTGATGGTATCGGTCCTGAAGTTATTGATCAAGCAGTAAAAGTATGTGATGCCATTGCTAAAAAGTATGAACATCATATTACTTGGAAGCCTGCTCTTACAGGTGCAGCTGCAATTGATGCTGTTGGTGAGCCTTATCCAGATGAGACACATGAAATATGTGCAAATGCAGATGCTGTACTTTTTGGAGCTATTGGACATCCTCGTTTTGACAATGACCCTTCTGCAAAAGTTCGTCCAGAACAGGGGTTATTGAAAATGAGACAAAAATTAGGTTTATTCGCTAATGTTAGACCAACATTTACCTTTCCTTCACTTATAGATAAATCTCCATTAAAAAGAGATCGTATCGAAGGTACCGACTTGATCATTTTAAGAGAATTAACGGGTGGTATCTATTTTGGTGAACGTGGAAGAAAAGATGATGGCAATACCGCATTTGACACCATGACTTACCAACGTTTTGAAATAGAAAGATTAGCTAAAAAAGGCTTCGAATTCGCTATGAAACGTTCTAAAAAATTATGTTGTGTTGATAAAGCCAACGTTTTAGAATCTTCTAGATTATGGAGAGAAACGGTACAAGCAATGGAAAAAGACTATCCAGAAGTAGAGGTTTCTTATGAGTTTATTGACGCTGTTGCAATGCGTTTAATTCAATGGCCTAAAGGATATGATGTAATCATTACAGCTAACCTATTTGGAGATATATTAACCGATGAAGCTTCAGTTATTGCAGGTTCTATGGGATTAATGCCTTCTTCATCTGTAGGAAGCAAAGTATCTTTATATGAGCCAATACACGGTTCATATCCGCAAGCAGCAGGTAAAGACATTGCTAATCCATTAGCTACCGTTCTTTCTGCCGCAATGCTTTTTGAAGATATGAATATGACCGAAGAAGCTGAAGAAATTAGAAGAGTAGTAAACAAATCATTAGCTGAAGGTTACGTTACTGAAGACCTTGCCGATGGTGGTAAAAGTTATAAGACTAGTGAAGTTGGCGATTGGTTAGCTAGCAATATCTAAAAACAATACCTTAAGTAAAAAGCCCTTTAATCATTGATTAAAGGGCTTTTTTTATATTTAATATTTTTAAATTTACTCTGTATATATAGTAATTACATACTTGTCGCTATTGCAATCTCTTGCTCGTAAATACTTTTAATAATAGCTCTTAAATCTGGAATTACTGTTTTAATTAATTTAGAAGGACCATTTATTAAAACACAAATACCCAAATCAGAATCAGGGAAAAGTGCTATTTCATTTCTATAGTTATTCACACTACCTCCATGATGCCAAATAGTTTCTTCCATTGCTGTGTCATTTTCTTTCATCGTATGTATTCTCCAACCAAAACCGTACGAAGATTTCACATGACCAGGCCACTTTTGATAATACTTACTGTGCCCCTTCAATTCAATAAAAGGTTTAAAAACTTGAGCCATAGCATCTTTAGACATAACTTCTGGATTATGACCTAATAGAAATCTCATCCATTTTGCCATATCCATAGAGTTCGCATTTATACCACCGGCAGCAATAGCATTATAATAATTATCCCTTGGTAATACAGTTCTCCATCTATTCCCTCTTTTAATATGAGGTAAAGCAATATTCTTTGTATTTATTAAAGTTTTATGATCCATAGAAACAGAACTCATTCCTAGTGGTTCAAAGAATTTATCGTTCAATAATGTCTGGATGTTTTTTCCTGTAGCTTTCAACATTACTTCTTGTGAAACAGAAAACATAGCATTTTGGTAACTGTATTGGGTTCCTGGCGTACTAATAGGATTTACCTTATTGAACTTTTCACTTATAGATGAAATATCAAGACCCGCTTCTACCAAATCTGTATAACTATGATAAGGTGTACCGGTTGTGTGCGAAAGTAAATGTGCTACTTCTATTTTTTGAGTATTCAGTTTATCGCCAAAATGAAAATTCGGCAAATAATCTGCCACCTTATCGTCTAAATGTAATTTACCCTCACTTTCTAAATTAGCTGCAAGAACTCCGGTGAATCCTTTTGAAATAGAACCTAATCTAAATAAGGTTTCACCATCAACGTTGTCTTTACCATTAAAACTCCTTTTTCCATACCCATCGGAGAGAATGACAGAATCGCCACTTACGATACTTACACCTGCTCCAACAATATCGCCAGATCTAATTGCCTTATCAAAATAACCGATTAAAGCTTCATTTAAAGCTTTTTGACGTATGCTATATAATTTAATTTCCCTTTTCTCCGCAAGAGTTTTAACAGGGTTAGGATCAGAGATAATCGCTTTAGAATGTTCTGGCTTAAAAGAAGAAGCCGTAAGGACAAAAAGTAATAGAACCATTATAATGGCTCCAAGAAATAGTTTGGTACGTGACACAGCATTGTAGGTTTTGGTTAACTAAGAACGCGACAAAAGGAATAAAATTACCGACGAACTACGTAATTTAAAAAATTTAACATCAAAACCTCTTGATTCTAAGGAAATAAGAAAAATAAATAATTTAAGTACTCGAAATTATAAGGTATAAAAAAAGGAACTTATAGTATAAGCTCCTTTTTTTATTATGAAGCATTAAATACTAACAACTTATTGCCATTTTTTTGTATTTAATTTCTTTTCTCTTTCTAACTATTAAAATTGCGATTGCAATAGCTACACCAGAAAATGCCAGTATAGCTCCTACCAGACTAGAATAAACAATACCGTAACCGAATGCAATTGGCAGACCTGCCAAATATGCTCCAGATGCATTACCCATGTTAAATGCACTTTGATTCATTGATGAACCTAACATTTCGGATCCTTTAGAAGTTTTTATGATAGCCATTTGTATAGGAGTTGCTACCGTGAATGATATGGCTCCAATTATAAAGGTCATAACCATTAATAAATAAGGATTAGTGGCTATAAACATATTCATTAATAAGATAACGCTCATGATAGATAAACTAACTATTACAGCTTTTAATGGTGAAAACAGCTCTGCCATTTTAGCTCCTAAAAAGTTTCCGACTACCATTCCTAAACCAGCTAACATCATTGCATACCCAACAAAATGATTAGGCAAACCAGCTACATCAGTAATCAAAGGAGCTACATAACTATACCAAGCAAAGAACCCACCAGTTCCAATAGTTGTCAATGCAATTAATGCCCATAGCTCTGTATTTTTTAAGCCTTGAGAAATAGACACCTTTTGTTCCTTTTCCTCTACTTCAATTTTTGGCATCCACAAATAAATACTGCCCAACGCCAATAAACCAACAAAACCTACTAAGTAAAAAGAGACACTCCAGCTAAATTGCTGACCTAAATAAGTTCCAATAGGTACACCAATAACATTTGCAACCGTAAGTCCAGAAAACATAATTGAAATAGCTTGCGCCGCCTTACCCTTTTTTGCAAGTTTAGTAGCGACTACAGCCCCTATACCAAAGAAAGCTCCATGAGGAATTCCCGATAAGAATCTTAAGAATAATAAACTCTTATACCCCGTAGCAAGACCTGACAAGGTATTAAAAACCGTAAACCAGATCATTAGTAAGAACAACATTTTTTTAGGGCTAAGTTTAGACCCGAACCCAGTTAATAATGGCGCGCCAACTACCACTCCTAATGCATAAGCCGCAATAAAATGACCGGCTTGAGGTATAGTAATACCCAAAGAACCAGATACCTCGGTCAATATTCCCATAATAACAAACTCAGTAAGACCAATACCAAAGCCTCCGATAGCTAAAGCAAACAATGCTCTTTTATTTGATTTTATAGTATCCATAATATATTATTCAACAAATTTTACACCTAAAATAAAGTGATTAAATCAAAAAAATAAACAGGCAAATTTAAAGCCATTATGTCGTTTATAACTTTCGTTTCTTACCATATTTATGTTAATAATTACCCGATACACATAATCGATTTCGGCAGTTAATTACAGTTCAGTTTACAATTTCGACAATTCAGAAAACCAGTTTCTTTAAAGCTTCAATTACCATCCATATTTGCGATATCAATCAAAACATAGCTAACAATGAAAGCTTTATCGCTACTACTATTTACCCTAATCCATGTAAACCTGATTTCACAAACAACAGTATATGGAAAGGTTATTGACAATCAAGGAATTCCTATAATGGGTGCAAATGTATATTTAGAAGGCACTTATGACGGTACAGCAACTAGTGAAAATGGACTTTTCTCTTTTGAAACTGAAGAACAAGGTGAACAGACATTAATAGTATCATCAATTTCTTTTGAGACCTATTCCAAATCTGCAGAGATTAACTTCTTTAACAATATAATTATTAAACTAAAAGATGATGTAAATACCTTAGATGCTGTTACCGTAAATGCCGGCACATTCAATGCAGGCGACAATGCAAAAGTTACCGCTCTTAAACCATTGGATATTGTAACAACAGCAGGTGCACTTGGTGATTTTGTTGGAGCACTACAAACCTTACCGGGTACTTCTAATGTTGCTGAAGATGGTCGGTTATTCGTTAGAGGTGGGGATGCAGAAGAAACGCAAATTTTCGTTGATGGCATGCGTGTGTTTACACCTTACTCTCCTTCTACCAATAATATTCCTACTAGAGGCAGGTTATCTCCATTTTTATTTAAAGGCATAACATTTTCAACAGGTGGTTATTCTGCCGAATACGGTCAGGCACTGTCCAGTGTCTTATTATTGACTAGCATAGACGAACCACAAGAAGAGAAAACAGAAATCTCAATAATGTCAGTAGGTGTGGGTCTTGGCAATACTCAAAAATGGAAAAACAGTTCTTTGAGTTTAAATATATCTTACATTAATTTAACACCTTACCAAAAAATTTATTCAGACGATAACGATTGGCATAAGCCTGTAGCGTCTTTGTCTGGTGAAGCAGTATATAGATACAAGTTCAACAATGATGCATTATTAAAGGTCTATAGTGCTTACAGTGCCGTTAATTTTGATCTCACCCAAAAAGATATAAATGAAATAGACGGTATTAGATTTGGATTAAAAAACAAGAACCTATATGTAAATTCATCTTATAAAGATTTCTTAAAAAAAGATTGGAGCATTGTTAGCGGAGTTAGCTTTGCAAATGATTATTCTGAAATAAACTATAGTTTGGCAGAAATCACTGATATTGAAAATTCGGCTCACCTTAAGACTACTTTAAACAAGTACTTTTCTAGTCGATATAAATTAAGCTTTGGAGCTGAATATTTTATCACAAACTTTTCGGAAAATTATAGGGATTCAAGTATTGATAGACTGTATACTTTTGATAACAATATTCTAAGTAGTTTCGTTGAAACGGACATTTTCTTTTCAAAAAAATTAGCTACTAAAATTGGATTAAGAGGAGAATACTCTGAATTATTGCAAGAATTCAACCTATCGCCAAGAATATCTTTAGCCTATAAATCTGGTGAAAATTCTCAATTTTCATTGGCATATGGTAAGTTCTTTCAAAATCCGAAAAATGAGTATTTAAAATACGACACTAATTTTACTGCTGAAAATACTACTCATTACATAGCCAACTATCAATACGTAAAAAACAAGCAAATATTTAGAGCCGAGGCTTATTACAAAGATTATAATGATTTAGTAAAGTATGACACTCCAGTAGCACTTCCTATCTCCTCATATTCCAATTCAGGCAATGGTTATGCAAAAGGTCTAGATATTTTCTGGAGGGATAACAAATCAATTAAAAACACAGAGTATTGGTTGTCTTACTCTTACCTAGATACTGAAAGGGATTTTCAAAATTATCCTACTAAAGCCACACCTAATTTCGCTTCTACACATAATGCATCTATAGTTTTAAAATGTTGGATCGAAGATTGGAAAAGTCAAGCCGGACTGAGTTACAATTTTGCTTCAGGGCGTAACTACACCAATCCCAACAAAAGAGGTTTTTTAACCGAACAAGCTAAAAACTTCCATTCTTTAAACTTTAATTACGCCTATTTAATGAGTCCACAAAAGATTTTGTATTTCTCTATAAGCAATGTTTTAGGAACCCAAAATATAAATGGATATCAATATGCCAATGAGGCAAATACTAATGGGATATTTGATCGTAGAGCAATTACCCCAGCCGCTGACCGCTTCTTTTTCGTAGGTTTCTTTTGGACCATAAGTGATAATAAGAATGATAATCAACTAGATAATCTTTAATAACTACAATTCAATACCATAATACTACAACTCGGTCATCTATTTTATTGAAAACATAACAATAGAGAGATATTTGAACAACAATAAATAACATCAAATAACATCAAATAACTTAATCATGAAAACTATTCTTTTGATTGCAAGCTTCATTTTTACTATTAGTTTAACAGCACAAACACCTTATGAAAAAGGCATGACGAAAGCATTTGAATTATGGGGCAATCAGAAAAACACTGAAGCCATACAACTATTCGAAAGAATCGCTTCTGCGGAAACCGATAATTGGCTACCCTCATATTATGCAGGTTTAATAGAAATCATAACAAGCTTTAACATAAAAGATGAAGCATTACTTACTACTAAACTCACAAGAGCCAAAGGATATTTAGATAACGCAGCCACTATCTCGGAGAACAACCCAGAGATATTAGTTTCCTATGCGCTATTAAATACAGCGTACATAGCTTTTGATGGTCAGAAATACGGAATGAGCTTATCTGGAGAAAACATTGCTCTTTACAAAAAAGCAGCATCTATTGCACCTAACAACCCAAGGGTATTACTAAGCAAAACAGAATGGGATATGGGATCGGCAAAATTCTTTGAAAAATCAATAGCTCCATATTGCGAAGATATTGATCAAGCGATAGTATTGTTCGAAGAAGAAAAACAGACCATACCTTTTTACCCATATTCTGGGTTAGAAAGAGCAAAGGAGATTAGCAGTAATTGTAAAAAAGAAACCTCCCCTAATTAATTAGGAGAGGTTTTTATTCTAGTCTTAAATTAAGACTTTTATAAGATATAATCTGTGCTCACAAAATTGGAAAGTTTAGCTTCCAATAATTGTTGGATAATTTCCGTATTCAATTCATTGTCTTTAAATGCCACAAATGTTCTTATAGAGAATGAACGTAATGCATCATGTACACTTAAGGTAGCTTGCGCAGAATCTTTTCTTCCAGTAAAAGGGTAAACATCTGGTCCTCTTTGACAAGAGCTATTCAAGTTAACACGACATACTAAATTCACCAAAGTATCAATTAATGGAGAAAGCGCATAAACATCTTTACCAAACAAACTTACTTGTTGGCCATAGTTGCTTTCAGCCATATCATCTAAAGGTTCTTCAATATCTGAAAATGGCACAATAGGTATAATAGGTCCGAATTGCTCTTCTTGATAAACACGCATGTCTTTAGTAACAGGATAAAGAACAGCTGGCCAAATATAATTATCGAAACGTTTACCGCCTTTTTTATTTAAAATCTTAGCTCCTTTAGATACCGCGTCATCAATCAATTCTTGAATATAATCTGGTTTACCCGGTTCTGGTAATGGCGTTAGTTTAACACCGTTTTCCCAAGGATTTCCAAATTTAAGTTCATCTACTTTCTTTGCGAAATCTTCATTGAACTTAGAACTTATATCTTCATGAACATAAACTACTTTCAATGCCGTACAACGTTGACCATTAAAAGACAAGGTACCTGCCAAGCATTCATTAATCGTTAAATCTAAATCTGCATCTGGTAAAATAATTGCAGGGTTTTTAGCTTCCAAACCTAAAACCAATCGTAACCTATTACTCTTTGGGTGTTGATCTTGTAAAGCATTTGCCGATTTACTATTACCAATCAATGCCAAAACATCTACCTTACCTGTTTGCATAATTGGCGCAGCAACAGTTCTACCACGACCAAAAAGAACATTTACAACTCCTTTAGGGAAACTAGTTTGAAAAGCTTCTAATAGCGGAGTAATTAATAAAACGCCATGTTTTGCCGGTTTAAATATTGTTGTATTACCCATGATGATAGCAGGGATCAACAAAGCGAAAGTCTCATTTAACGGATAGTTGTATGGTCCTAAGCACAAAACAACACCTAGCGGTCCTCTTTTAATATGCGCATAAACTCCGTCATTCTTTGTGAATTTAGCTGCATCTCGATCCAATTGTTTATAATCTTCAATAGTATCTTCAATGTACTCAACTGTTCGGTCAAATTCTTTTTGTGAATCTGGTAATGATTTACCTATTTCCCACATCAATAATTTAACAACCTCGTCTCGCTTCGTTTTCATCTTCTTAACGAAAACCTCCATACACTCAATACGGTCTTTAACGTGCATAGTTGGCCAAACTCCTTTTCCTTTGTCGTATGCCTTTAAAGCACCATTTAATGCGTCTAAAGCCTCTGCTTCTTGCAAATCTGGTATACTTCCCAATAAAGTAGGCTTATATTCTTTAGTTGATGAAATTGTAGAATATACCTTAGTAGTATCCCCTTTCCATTCTTTTAACTCTCCATTGACCAAATAATGTTTTTGATCTATAGTTGATGTAATCTGAAACTCTTCTGGAATCTTTATATCGCTCATTTCTTATTTTCTATTTATACTATGATAGATGATATTTTATTGATTGACTTCTAATTGTTTAGCGTACCCAAAATTTACTAATACTAAAAGTAGTTTAAACCAAATATTCAAACAAATCTGGTTTATCATTTATATAATCTCCATAAAAATTGTTAGTTTTCATTCTATCAATTAATGGCTGTAAGTCTTCTGGATGCTTAAGTTCAATACCCACAACAGCTGGTGCATTTTCCCTACTAGATTTCTTGGAATACTCAAAATGGGTAATATCATCCGTTGGACCTAAAATATCTACTACAAACTCTTTTAATGCTCCTGGTCTTTGAGGGAATCTGATAATGAAATAATGTTTTAATTTACCATATAAAAGTGCTCTTTCTTTAATTTCTGCTGTTCTGGTAATATCATTATTGCTACCACCAATAATACAAACTATGTTTTTACCTTCTATTTCATCTTTATAATCATCTAGTACCGCAATTGACAAAGCACCCGCTGGCTCAACCACAATGGCATCTCTATTATAAAGGTCAAGAATTGTCTGGCATACCTTGCCCTCATCAACGGTAACCATACTATCTAGATAATAATTACAAATAGCATATGTTAGATCACCTACCCTTTTTACTGCGGCCCCATCAATGAACTTATCTATATTATCAAGAGCTATTACTTCACCGGCATCTATAGCCGTTTTCATAGAAGGAGCTCCCTTTGGTTCTACTCCTATTATTTTGGTATTCGGTGAAAGTTGGCTAAAAACACTAATAAGTCCAGATGCTAGACCGCCACCGCCTATACACACAAAAAGGTAATCTATAGGTGTTTTAGACTGTGAAATTAGCTCTAAACCAACTGTTGCCTGACCTTCAATTATTTTAGGGTCATTGAAAGGGTGAACGAAAATACTCCCTGTTTTAGCACCGAAAGCACTAGCTGCTTGTGAAGCATCATCAAAAGTATCCCCTTCCAAAACAATCTCTACCCATTCCCCTCCAAATAATTTTGTTTGTTCTACCTTTTGCTTAGGCGTAACAGATGGCATGTAAATAGTTCCCTTTATTTTTAAATGGAAACATGCAAATGCAACACCTTGTGCATGATTACCTGCACTTGCACAAATTATTCCTTTAGCTCTATCTTCTTCTGATAAAGAGCTGATTTTATTAAATGCACCTCTAATTTTATATGATCTAACTCGTTGTAAATCTTCTCGCTTTAATCGAACCTCACAGTTAAATTGTTTTGACAATCTGATGCTTTCCGTTAGCGGAGTAACATCTGATATTTCAGAAATAACCTGCGCTGCTTGAATTACATCATCTAGTTCTGGAAAATATGCTGGTTTTGTCCCTCTCATATCATTTGTTTTACGCACTTGGGAATTTTATTTATTCGTATGAAACCTAAATTGTCCGCTTAAGAACAGTTCTGTAAAGTATTACAAATCAACAATGGTTTGCAACTTCTAGAATGTACCTAACCGGACAATCGGTATAACTATAAAAATTATAAATCTATACGATAGGCTTCATAGCAGTCATTGACTCACGTAAACGTGTACCAACAATCTCTACCGGATGCGTACGTAATGCCTTATTTATGGCAATTAATTGAGCATTATCAACATCGTTATCAATACCTTCAGAGAAGTTTTTACCAATAACATCTGTATCTATACCTTTCATAAAATCTGTTAATAACGGCTTACAAGCATGATCAAAAAGATAACAACCATATTCAGCAGTATCAGAAATAACACGGTTCATTTCAAACAATTTCTTACGTGCAATTGTATTAGCTATTAATGGAGTTTCGTGTAAAGACTCATAATAAGCAGATTCTGCAATAATACCGGATTCCGTCATTGCTTCAAAAGCCAACTCAACACCAGCTCTTACCATAGCTACCATTAAAACTCCGTTATCATAAAACTCTTGCTCCGTAATTTCTTGATTACCTGCAGGTGTTTTCTCAAAAGCAGTTTCTCCTGTTGCAGCTCTCCACGTTAATAAATTTTTATCATCATTAGCCCAATCTTCCATCATTGTTTTAGAGAAATGACCAGTCATAATATCATCCATATGCTTTTGAAACAACGGACGCATAATTTCTTTTAATTCTTCTGAAAGCTCAAACGCCTTCACTTTTGCAGGATTTGAAAGACGGTCCATCATGTGAGTAATACCACCATATTTCATACCCTCTGTGATAGTTTCCCATCCGTACTGTATCAATTTAGAAGCATAACCTGCATCTATACCTTTTTCGATCATTTTATCGAAACAAAGAATAGAACCAGTTTGTAACAAACCACAAAGAATAGTCTGCTCTCCCATTAAATCTGATTTTACCTCAGCAACAAAAGAAGACATCAATACCCCTGCTCTATCACCACCTGTACCAACTGCATAAGCTTTCGCTTGTTCCAATCCTTTACCTAGTGGGTCATTGTTTGGGTGAACAGCAATTAATGTAGGTACACCAAAACCTCTTTTATATTCTTCACGTACTTCTGATCCCGGGCATTTTGGAGCAACCATAATTACCGTAATATCTTCACGTATTTGCATACCTTCTTCAACAATATTAAAACCGTGTGAGTAAGAAAGTGTAGCATCTTTTTTCATCAATGGCATAACCGCACCAACAACAGCAGTATGCTGCTTATCTGGAGTAAGGTTAATTACAACATCGGCAGTAGGAATCAATTCTTCATAAGTACCTACTGTAAATCCGTTTTCAGAGGCATTGATAAAAGATTGTCTTTTTTCCTTTATAGCAGCACTACGAAGCGTATAAGAAATATCCAAACCAGAATCTCTCATGTTCAAACCTTGGTTTAAACCTTGTGCTCCACAACCTACGATTACAATTTTTTTGCCTTTTAAAGCATTTACACCATCTGCAAACTCAGACGAATCCATGAAACGACATTTTCCAAGTTGCGTTAATTTATCTCTTAATGATAGCGTATTAAAATAATTGGCCATTTTGTATTTACTTTATTTGATTATTGATATAATTCGTTATTAAAATTCTTTAAGTATCGCAGAAATTTTCATTTCATCTTTCGTTACTGAAATTCGACCAGAACGTACAAACTGCATAATGCCGTATGGTTTTAACTGATCGTACATTTCTTCAATCTCATTTCTTCTTCCACTTTTGGCGATGACAAAAAAGTCTCTTGAAACAGTGACGATTTGAGCATTGTTATCTTTTATGATATTCTGTATTTGACGTTCGTCGAATAAAAGACCAGAAGCAATTTTAAACAAAGCCGATTCTTGATATATAGTTTCATCATCGGTATGATAATATGCCTTTATAACCTCAATTTGTTTTTCTATTTGACCGACAATATTATGCACCCACTTTTCTGTAGTATGTGCTACTATCGTAAATTTAGAAACATCGTCAATTTCTGACTTAGATACATTTAAACTTTCAATATTAATATGTCTCTTTAAAAATATACCTGAAATCCTGTTCAGTAATCCAACATTATTTTCTGAATATACTGATATTGTAAACCATTGATTTTCCATAAGCTTTCATTACCTACTCCTTTTTAAAAAGGATTTTATGGTGTCATTATTATTTATCCTTACTACTTCTTTACTGCCATTATTAAGCCAGTAGACCAATTCATTTTGGTCAATTGCAAATCGTCACGTTTCTCTAAATAAGCAGTCAATGTTATCACATTATCCTCATGGCCATCTGGCCAGTTTGGTTGTTTTGTCATATCATCGATAATATAAAACCCTCCTGCTTTAATCAAGTCAAGAACCTCATCTATCTCACTGTACTTACCGGGCCAAGCATCGGCAAAAATCAAATCGAACTTTGCTCCCGAATATTCCTTTATCCAATCTGTTCCATCTTGGCAAATGAGTTCAACTCTATCATCTTCTCCAAAGTAGCTAGAGGCAATAGATATCAATTCTTCATCATTATCTACCGACACCAAACTAGAGTCAGCATCCATACCTTCTATCATCCAAGAAAGGCTGAGTCCTATACCTGTGCCAATTTCTAAAAACCTTCCTTTTGGCTTAGAAGCTATTAATGTTTTGAGGAAGCTACCAACATATAAATCTGACGGCATTGTAAAACCAATTTCTTCAGACTTTCGAGTAATTTCCTTGTGTATTTTTGGAATGTCCTGTATGCTAGTATCGTTCATGATTTTATCTTGTTACTTCAATCTAACATCTGAAACAGATGCTCCAGAAGGTATCATTGGGAATACGTTATCCTCTTGTTGAACCTTTACTTCTAAAAAATATGGTTCTTTAGAAGCCATCATTTTCTGAATAGTAGATTTTAAATCTTTACGTTCAGAAATTCGTTTCGCTTCTATACTATATCCTTCTGCAATTTTTACAAAATCAGGATTCACCATCACCGTTGAAGCATATCTTTTTTCAAAGAATAACTCTTGCCACTGACGCACCATACCCAAGTGCTCGTTGTTCAACACAACAATCTTAACAGGTACCCTGTGCTGAAATATTACGCCAAGCTCTTGAATAGTCATTTGATAACCACCATCACCGATGATCGCAACCACTTCCCTATCCATTGCTCCCATTTTAGCTCCAATAGCTGCAGGTAAAGCAAAGCCCATTGTACCTAAACCACCAGAGGTAATATTACTTTTAGATTGTGAAAACTTAGCGTATCTACAAGCAATCATTTGATGTTGACCAACATCTGATACAATTACTGCTTTATTATTAGAGGCCAAGTTGATTTCCTCGATAACCTCACCCATTGTTAAACCACCTTTGGTAGGGTGTATATCATTTTTGATTATAGTATCGAATTCAATTTTATATTTCTCTTTGAATAAATTATGCCAAGATTCATGCTTATTTTTATTCAACAAAGGCAAAACTAGACCTAGTGTATCTTTAGAATTCCCTAAAACAGCAACATCTGCATGAACATTCTTGTTTATTTCTGCAGGGTCAATTTCAAAGTGAATTACTTTGGCTTGTTTCGCATAAAAATCTAAATTACCAGTAACACGATCGTCAAAACGCATACCTATGGCAATTAGTAAATCGCACTCGTTAGTCAACACGTTAGGACCATAATTACCATGCATACCCACCATACCCACATTTAAAGGATGTGATGTATCTAATGCGGATGCTCCCATGATTGTCCATGCAGCCGGTATACCAGTTTTTTCAACTAGTTCTTTCAGCTCAGCTTCCGCCTGACCAAGAATTACACCTTGTCCCCAAACGATAAAAGGTTTTTTAGCGTTATTGATTAAATCGGCAGCAGCCTGTATTGCCGTAGCATCTGGTTTTGGAACTGGCTTATAACTACGTACAGCAGTGCATTTCTCATAAGAGAAATCGAACTTATCTATTTGAGCGTTCTTTGTTATATCAATTAAAACCGGACCCGGTCTACCTGATTTTGCTATATAGAAAGCCTTTGCCATTACTTCTGGAATTTCAGAAGCTTCTGTTATTTGATAGTTCCACTTTGTTACTGGGGTAGAAATACCAATAATATCGGTTTCTTGAAAAGCATCGGTACCCAACAATTGTCTAGTTACCTGACCCGTGATGCATACCATAGGCGTAGAGTCTATTTGAGCATCTGCAAGACCAGTAACCAAATTGGTTGCTCCAGGACCAGATGTTGCTATTGCAACACCTACTTTACCCGAAACTCTAGCATAACCTTGAGCTGCATGCGTTGCACCCTGTTCATGTCTTGTAAGTATATGTGTTAATTTATCTTGAAACTTATATAGTTCATCATAGACAGGCATAATAGCACCACCAGGGTAGCCATACATTGTTTCTACACCTTCAGCTAATAAACAATGAATTAATGCCTCTGCTCCAGAAATCTGTATAGTTTTCTTGGAATCCGTACCTTTTTTCTTCTCTTTTACTGTTTCCATAATTAATGATCAAATTCAAGCATCGCATTTAAGAGTTACAATTACCTGATATTATATTTCCACCTATAACTAATTAATATCTAGCTGGTGTTATTTAAAACTCATCGGTAACACAACCTTTAGATGCAGATGAAACCGTACGGGCATATTTATATAAACTACCTCTCTTCACCTTTAATTCTGGCTGTTTCCAATTCTTCTTTCTTTCTGATAGCTGCTCATCTGTTAAGTTAACCGAAATCTCATTTTTCTCAGCGTCAATGGTAATAATATCTCCATCTTCCAAAAGTCCGATAGCTCCACCATCCTGAGCTTCAGGAGAAACATGACCTACTACAAAACCATGTGTACCGCCAGAGAAACGACCATCTGTAATTAACGCTACATCTTTACCTAGACCAGCTCCCATAATAGCCGCAGTTGGCTTTAACATTTCTGGCATACCCGGTCCTCCTTTAGGACCTTCATAACGTATAACCACTACATCACCTTTTTTCACTTCACCTTTACCGATACCGGCATTAGCTAAGAACTCATCATTATACACTTTCGCAGGACCTGAGAAATACAAACCTTCTTTACCTGTAATCTTAGCCACAGAACCTTCAGTTGCTAGATTACCATAAAGAATACGTAAGTGACCTGTTGCCTTAATAGGATTACTTAATGGTTTTATAACTTGTTGATGTTCTAATAAACCAGGTACATCTGCCAAATTCTCAGCAATAGTTTTACCCGTTACCGTAAGACAATCTCCATGCAACATTCCATTTTCAAGCATAAATTTCATAACAGCAGGTATACCACCTACGCGGTGAACATCTTCCATTAAAAACTTACCACTTGGCTTTAAATCTGCTAAGAATGGAGTTGTATCACTAATTTTCTGAAAATCATCTAAGGTAAAATCAATATCGGCAGCCTTGGCAATTGCAAGGAAGTGTAATACCGCATTTGTAGAACCACCTAATAAAGTCAATAAACGAACCGCATTCTCAAAAGACTTACGGGTTATTATATCGCTAGGTTTAATATCTTTTTCCAATAAGTTCTTTAAAGCCTTACCAGATTCAATTGCATCATTTTGTTTTTGTTTACCTATTGCTGGGTTAGATGAATTATAAGGCATAGCCATACCTAAAGCTTCAATGGCTGACGCCATTGTATTAGCCGTATACATTCCACCACAAGCACCTGCTCCAGGGCAAGCATTTTGAATTACACCTTTGTAATCCTCCTCATTCATAGTACCAGCGACCTTCTCTCCCCAAGCTTCAAATGCAGAAACTACATCTAATTTCTTATCCTTAAAACAACCAGAAGCAATTGTACCACCATATACCAAAACAGATGGTCTATCTAAACGAATCATCGCCATAAGTGCACCCGGCATATTTTTATCACAGCCAACTACAGTAACCAAACCATCATAGTTCATTGCCTGTACCACAGTTTCCATAGAATCTGCAATAATATCTCTTGAAGGAAGTGAATAACGCATTCCATATGTCCCCATTGAAATTCCGTCACTTACACCTATAGTATTAAAAACAAGACCAACCAATCCACTGCCATTAACACCTGCTTTAACCTCTTGAGCCAAATCATTTAAGTGCATGTTGCAAGGATTGCCCTCATAACCTGTACTACCAATACCAATTAATGGCTTCTTTAAATCTTCTTCAGTCAAACCAATAGCATATAGCATTGCTTGTGCCGCTGGTTGTGTTGGATCTTGGGTTACATTCTTACTATGTTTGTTCAATTCCATAATGTAATTCTCGTATGCTTATCTTGATTTCTTAATACTGTTAAACCAAAGATAAAAGTTTATAAAAATTTCTAATTTTAACAACAATAGACTGTACAAATCCATTTTATCAAAAAACAACCTATTCACCTGATAATCAATAAATTGAACTGTTGTTATATACCATATTCAATACTTCAAAACAGAGTATTATAAATCTAATTGCATAAAAAAAACCTGTATCAAATAATTCTGATACAGGTTTTTCTACATATTGAAAAGCTATATCATCTCCATTCAGGAATGACGATGACTACTTCAATATTAATATTCGTTAAATTCATAATACAATAGTAGTGAAAAAATAAGTTATAAATAGCCCCTTAACAAAATCGAATTAAAAAGTAATAAATTAAACTAATTTGAAACTTATTGTATCTCCACCTCTTTTCTGCGCCAAAATACAAATTGCCTTATCTGTTAATTGAACAGCTCTTGGATAGCCACCTGTAGTTTGCCCATCTTTCATCAATATAATTAATTTACCTGCAGGTGTAAGTTGTACTGTACCGGGTATAGTTGCCGAGGTAAGCATTGAAATAGAATGCTCTGTTATAGTTTCAGTTAACTGATAAGCCATTCTATTATTTTCATGTGCTACAGTAAAGGTTTTAGAGAAAATATCTTCCAATTGTTTATCGTTTAAGACATCAAATTCTGGCGCTTTACTTACTTCTAATATAGAATCATCTAAAAAAGAAGCGACTTTTATCTCAGATATTTTAGGTTGAAATAAGTTTTGTGCGGAATAAGGAACAACATCATTATCCATCAACCTATTCACTTTTGTAATTGGCCTATAAAAAGATTTGCTACCTAACACCTCTTTTGTAGTAAAACCTTCTTTAACACCTAAATAAGAACGAAAACCTTTTTCTAATCGACCAAAGGATAGTATATCGCCTACTTCAATTTGATACACCTTATAATTCTGAATTGGTAAATTATTTAGCGTCGCAGACATTTCTGCACCTCCAAGTGCCATATATGTTTCTTCTTCAAAAATGAGGGTCGGTCCGGTCATCGTAATTTCTAGTACCGCTGCTGCCGATTCGTTTTCTAGTAAAGAATTTACTTTAAATACAGACATTTCGTCCATAACACCTGAAATTGGCACTCCTTTATTTCTATAATGAAACCTGCCTGCATCTTGCACAGTGGTATAAAAACCTGCTTTTAGAACTTTAAGCATTTATCTTAATTTTTTCAGGTTTATAAATCCCGACTTCAGCCTCTATCTTATGTAAATTATGCTCTGCCCTTGATATTTGGTAAAATTCAATTTTATCGCCAACACTTACAAAACATGGATTCTCTTTAGTAGCATCAAAAATTGGCACGGAACAGTTTCCTATAATATTCCATCCGCCAGGAGATTCTTGTGGATAGATACCTGCCTGCTTACCTGCAATACCAACGGCACCCTTAATAACTTTTGGTCTAGGAGTCGCTTTTCTAGGCACTTCTAATTTTTTATCAATGCCACCTAAATACATAAAACCAGGTAAAAATCCAATTCCATAAACGGTATAAGTTGAGCCCGTATGCATGGCTATAATTTCTTCTATCGTCTTATTAAGCTTACTAGCTACCTCTTCAATATCCAAACCGTATTCTAAATCATAATTAATAGGTAATCTCCATAAATATCTATTAGGCTTTGTTGACTCTCCTAATTGTGCATACCAAGCAATAATATCCTTGGATATTATTGGAAAATCAATTTGTGCTGTCCTATTTATTAATAAGAGCGAATTATATGACGGTACCATCTCCCATTCTTGGTTTGTCAACAACTCATTCTTTAGAAAAGTTTCAAAATGTAATATTTTCTCAAGAATATGCTCACTTACCTCGTTTGGCCATTCAATTAAGACGGAATGTACTCCAAATGATTTTATATGAATTTTAGGGGAGCTCACGATTTTAGTTGTAGATTATGTTCAGGTAAATGAACTGTAATATACGTTAAAATTTGCAATGCTGACGGAGTATCTCCGTGAATACAAAAGGTATTTGCATCCATATCAATTATATCTCCGGTAATTGTTTTCACTACCTTTTCGTTATACATAAGTAGTAAATGAGTCAAAACCTCTTCACCCTTAGTAATTAAGGCATTACTCTCGTTCCTGGACACCAAACTTAAATCGTTATTATAATTTCTATCTGCAAAAGCCTCCGCAAGTACGGTAAATCCATTTTTAATCGCCAATTTATGAATTGCACTACCAAAGGGAACATACAACACCGTATCTCTTTTAAAAGCCTGAATTCCCTTTAGAAAAGTTCCTGCTAGGGTTTCATTTTTAGCAATGTCGTTATAGAGTGCGCCATGTGGTTTAATATGATGCAGTTTTATATCCACATGTTCCCTTGTAGATTCAAACAGTTGCATTTGTGACTCTATACTCTTAATTAAATCATCATTAGACATAATTACGGAAATACGACCAAAATTCTCCTTATCTGGGTATGAAGGATGCGCACCTACTTTGACATTAAATTGTTTAGCCAATTCTAAACAATGTCTAATTGTTTCTTTAGAACCTGCATGACCACCACAAGCAATATTACAAGAACTGATCATAGGAAATAATTCTTGTTCATTTCCTACGCCCTCACCTACATCACAATTAATATCAATAATTCTCTTCGTCATTTATAAAACACCTAATACAGTTAAAATACTTTTAGCACCTAATAATACAGACAATAGAATAATGACTATGCCAAAAACATTCTGCATCATATTATTTTTATATTTCCCCATGACATTAGTTCTATTAACAACCCACAAAAGAAAGACTGCGATAATAGGCAGCAACAACCCATTGGTTATCTGAGCAAATTTTATAATCTCAATTGGTTTTATACCGAAGGATAAAAAGAATACACCCAATGCCAGAATCATCATCCAGATAGATCTAAATTTTGCATCTTTAAATCCAGCTTTCCAACCAAAACAGCTATTTGCAACATAAGCGGCAGCCAATGGTGCCGTTATTGCAGAAGTAATACCAGCGGCAAACATTCCTATTCCCAAAAAATATAAAGCAGCTGAACCATACAAAGGCTCTAAGGCTTTGGCCATATCCATTACATTATTTACTTCTGTTGAATTTATGGCTGCAGCAGATATAATAATACTTATAGAAACGAGTCCGCCTAAAATTATAGATACCAAAGTATCGCGCTTTGCTAGTTTTAAATCATCTTTCGATTTCCATTTCTCACTTACTAAAGCGGCATGTAAAAAGAGATTGTAAGGTACAACCGTTGTACCTACTAAAGCTATTATTGTTAGAATCCCTTTTTCTGGAATTGTCGGAACTATTAATCCTTTTATCAACTCCCACATATTAGGCTTGGTCAGAATCGCTGTCATCACAAAAGATAAACTCATAATTAAAACAAGAACTATAAACACCTTCTCTAATGCCTTATAACTCCCTAGATATAATAATATGAAAGCTAAACCACCTAACATAAAAGGATAAAGTTTACTATACTCCATTCCAAATAAAGCTTCCATACCAAGAGTAGCCCCACCTATATTGCCTGCTTCATAAGACGCATTACCAATTATTATGGCAGAGAAAATCAATACTATTACACTATTGCGCAACCATGGATTATGCAGCTCTTGTTTAATAACATCTGCTAAACCTTTCTGTGTTACAATACCCAATCTTGCAGACATTTCTTGAAGAATATAGGTTGCTATAATCGATAACAACATGGCCCATAGCAAACTAAAGCCGAAATTAACCCCTGCTAAGGTACAAGCAGTAACTGTACCGGGACCAATAAACGCTGCAGCTACAAGAACACCCGGACCTAATTTCTTAAACATCTAGTAAAATTATCATTCTTGTAAATATAATTGGTAAATATGAATTTGCTCACCATACTCAGAATCATTTTCACCACAATTTTAACATTTCAAAATGCCGTTAATCTAATAAAATGCAGTTCGTCTAAAACTTGGAGGTCATTCATCGAGGTTACATACTAATCCAAAAATAACTGGGTTATAGCTATCCCCAAACCTTAAACTTAACCTATTAATGATTTGTTTAGAATGTAAGAAAGAACTCGGTTACTTAGACCACAAAAATGCAATGGATAGTGCAGGCGTTGAGCTTTGCATGAAACACCATGAACGTATTGAGTTATTAATTAATAAACATAACACCCCTTTAGAAGCTATACAGCTTTATTATGCTCTTAAGGAAGCAGGTGTTAACTCGATGCTAGAATGGTGGGATGGTAAAAAATCAATAGATATAGCCATCTCTCGTGTAAAACTAAATATTGAAATTGACTCTGCGTATGATAAACTTACAGAGCATGAAGCCATCAATAACTTAGAAGAAGCAATGCACTCTTTTAAAAATGGTTTTACAACCATTCGTATTCCACATATTGTAGTACGATATTATTTAAATGAAACCGTAAATAATATTATAGGTATCATGGAAGGTCTAAAAGCCAATATTAAAGTAATAAACTAATAAACCAGATATGGAAAATTCTAAAAAAGCATTTAGAAATCCGATTAGGGCAGCAATAGCCACCCTTTTGATCGGATTGCTTATGCGAATACTTCATTGGTCTTATTCTGAAGGAATAATTTTCATCTCCTTTGCTGCAATACTTGTATTATATGCAATGCGTTTTTCGAGAAAAGAAGAGAAAAAGACCGTCGATTTAATAAAAATGGCATTGGTGCTTTTCTGGACAACCAATGGACTATTAACTATTTTAGATTTTACCCATACCTTATTTTTTCAAATAGGAACTGCATTTACTTTTATTGCATGGTTTGCAATGGAAGGAACGTCATATTTCATGTCTAAAGACGGAGATATAAAAAATAGCACTACTGAAATAATTTGGAACTTTGTAATGGTGATTGGTGTGATAACCCTTATTTGTGGTGGTCTTATGCATTTGTTAAGTTGGGCATATTCAATTCCTACTTTAACACTTGGTCTAACGATCGTAACCAGTTACATACTTAAAGATATTTTTACCGCACCAAAAAGTAAAGAAGACGATACTAATAATGAGGAGCTTTATTCTTAAGTAAAACCCCAACATGACAGAAAATTTTACCCCAACCAACCCTCTCTATCCAGTGAACGGTATTGAATGGCTTCTGAAATATGATCTCCATTCAATTCCAGCTCACCGGCTAAATCAGCAATAGTTCTTGCTACCTTCAATATTCTGTCATATGCCCTGGCTGAAAGATTTAAACGCTCCATCGCATTTTTCAATAACGCTTTAGACTGATCATCTAATTTGCAATGCGCACGAATCTGTTTTGTATTCATTTGAGCATTGTAATGTACATTTTCCAATCCCTCGAATCTAGCTGTTTGTAATTCTCTTCCTGCTGTAACACGCTTTCTAATTTCAACACTCCCCTCTCCTTTTCGTTCTTCGGATAGTTTTTCGAATGGAACCGGAGTAACCTCAATATGAATATCGATACGGTCTAATAACGGACCTGAAATTTTACTTAAGTATCGTTGCATCTCTGCTGGTGATGAAGTTACCGGTGCATCTGGGTCATTAAAATAACCACCCGGACTAGGGTTCATGCTAGCTACTAGCATAAAACTACTAGGGTAAGTTACCGTAAAGCGTGCACGAGAAATAGTTACTTCCCTATCCTCTAAAGGCTGTCGCATTACTTCCAAAACACCCCGTTTAAATTCTGGCAACTCATCTAAGAACAAAACTCCGTTATGAGAGAGTGAAATTTCACCAGGTTGCGGATACGCACCACCTCCAACTAAGGCCACGTCCGAAATTGTATGATGAGGACTTCTAAACGGTCTTTGACTCATTAATCCCATATTCTTAACCTTACCGACAACGCTATGAATTTTAGTCGTTTCTAAAGCTTCATGCAAAGTCATTGGAGGCAATATAGAAGGTAATCTTTTCGCTAACATAGTCTTACCAGCACCTGGCGGACCAATCAAAATTATATTATGACCGCCCGCTGCGGCAATTTCCATACAACGTTTTATACTTTCCTGACCTTTTACATCAGAGAAATCAAATTCAGGAAAATCTAAGTTTTTATAAAATTCTTCTCTTGTATCTATTATAGTTTGCTCTAGCGGAATATCTTTATCAAAAAAATCTAAGACTTGCTTAATATTATCAATTCCGTATACTTTTAAATCTCCTACGATAGCTGCTTCTTTAGCATTTGCAGTTGGCAACATAAAACCTGTAAATCCTTCCTCTTGTGCTTTTATTGCTATGGGCAGTGCTCCTTTTATCGGTTGAAGACTACCATCTAATGACAACTCGCCCATGATGATGTACTTCTCTATATTTTCAGATTTAATTTGGTTTGACGCCGCTAAAATTCCAATAGCTAGTGTAAGATCATAAGCAGAACCTTCTTTACGAAGATCTGCAGGTGCCATGTTAATGGTTATTTTCTTTCCCGGAATTTTATAGCCGTTATTCTGAAGTGCAGCTGCTATTCTATAATTACTTTCTTTAATTGCATTATCGGGAAGCCCTACTAAATGATAGCCAATTCCCTTGTCAATATTTACTTCTACAATTATTGTTGTGGCTTCTACGCCAAATACTGCACTCCCGTAAACTTTTGTAAGCATTTTTAATCCTTTGGCTTAAAAGTAAGGATTTCTTTACTCTTCTGAATTTCAGCCTTATTCATCATCATTTTACGAAACTCTCCGTTAACGTACATTTCTGCTTGATCTCTATAATGCTTACTAAAAGGATTACCAGATTGCCCCGTAGGCAGTATGCTAATACTATTCTCTACATCAGAGAAATCTATAATTCTTCTGGTTGAAGGTCCTGAAGTTGTTTTATAAAATCCGCTGTCGTCATACGAGAATGCCAAATTATTAATCACCTCTCTAGTACCATTCACTGGGTAAGGGCCTACATTAAAAAAAGAGCGCAACGCTGCTATCTGCCCTATAGGATGACCATGTTCAATGGTATGCACCCTCTCCCATCGCCAATAATCTAAATTATTACCAAAATCTTTTTCTAAAGAAGCTACTGCCTCCATAAAAGATATATTTACTATATCAATCATGGATTCATTTACATCAATAGTTGATATATCATCCCACCATACAGAATCTTCATCCTTAGATAATGGAGCAATAAGTCTTTTCATAAAATGAGTGCTTAAAAATTGATTAAACAGCTCATTACCCAATTCATCTTCAAAAGTATTTTCTAAAAAATAATAAATCCATCGATTGTAAATTGTGGCTTCTATAGAAGAAAGTTCATAACCTCCTGTCCACATTTTTAAACTATCTATAGCCTTTAATCCGTTTTCACTCAATAAAGAAACATCTAAAAACTTAGAAAGATTGGTTACAATTTCCGGTTCCACAGCTGAAATAACATCTGTAATCATTTCACTTGCAGAAGTAATATCCCAATCATTTTTAGGCTCCAACAACTCTACTATTCTCTTACCCCTGTTTTCTGGTAAATAATACCCTGGGTATAGCATACCGGCAATAGAATCTGGTTGATTATTAGCAGAATACACATAATTACTTGGAGGATTAATAGCTTGTGGATTTACATTAAAATCAAGTAGTTCTTTATCTAGAGGGAGTCCTTCTCCAACTTCAAAAATCATTTTGGTATTTACAGAGTCTGGAATTTTATAGAGTTGTGCAGTAGCAAACCAAGCTACATTACCTTCCTCATCACCGTACATTATATTTAAACCAGGCGCATGTATTTTTGGCAAAGCAGTTTTAAACTCCTTAAGGTTGTTAGAATGACTTAAACCATAAATTGCATCTATCACTTTATTTTCCATTTGGGTATATACCCATGACATTGCAATTGGTCTATCTCCTTTTACCTGATCTGCAATACCGTTTAATACTGGTCCGTGTACTGATTTTTTATAAGAAAACTGAATCTCAGAAGAGTCTTTTACTTTTATACTCTTATTTACTATTTCATAATCCACATAACCGTTTTCCGTTAAATACTGATTTTCATTATCAGGATTGTTTTGTTCATAATAAAAATCAACATCATCATTCTCAAACATTGTAATACCATAAGCCAATTTTCTATTATGCCCTAAAAGAGGAAAAGGAATACCTGCAATATGATAGCCATACTTTGAATAGGTAGGAGTCTCAATATGAGCTTCATACCATACTGATGGTTGTGCAAACCCGATATGAGGATCATTGGCAAAAATGACTTTACCATTTTTTGTTTTTTCCGGTGCTATTACCCAGCTATTACTACCTTCAAATAAAGGAATATCTAAAACACCCAAAGCTTTGTTGACCGCTGCAGTAAGATTGTTTTGTATGGAATCTGAACTGGTAGGGTTATAATTTTTAATCCACTCTGTATCTACGGTAGACCCTACATGTAAATCGTTTAAATAATTGGGACCCAATTTCGAATTTATAGTAGTAAGTAATGGGTCTGTTTTGTGTGCCATAGCAAAACTAAATGCCATGTAACCAATAGTATTATAAACATCTTCTAGAATAAAAGCTTTTTTCTCAATTCCGGTAAGGTGGAATTCTACGGGTGTAGGTCCTTCTTTAATAAATTGATTAATGCCGTCTAAATATGCCTTTGCCAAAACAACACCTTCATCATTTTCAGCTACACTGGCAGCAGTTAATTTTGAAGCATCTGCAATACCCAAGGACAAAAAGAATTTATCTGTTCCTATTAAATCGGCTCCAAAAACTTCCGAAAGTCCGCCACTTGCAATACGGCGAAGTAACTCCATTTGCCATAAACGATCTTGAGCATGAACATAGCCTAATGTTCTAAATGCATCCTTTTCATTTTCTCCATAAATATGAGGAATACCGTAGTCATCGTAATAGACTTTAACTTCTTGCTGAAGATTAGCCAATTCCTTGTCGCCAGAGTAATCTGGCTTTAAAATATATGCAATTACTCCAACAATAATTATCAGGAGCGTAACAACAACCAACAGGATAGCTCCTATTTTTTTTAATAAATTCATAATTCAGTTTGGGGGATTAAGTCCCAAGTTAGAACTATTTTTTTACAATAGATACCGCGTAGTTCTGCTTTTTATTGACAAGTAGTTAACATCTTACAATATCTATACATCAATTATTATTTTTCAAACCTTCTAATAACCAATTTTTATATGTTGGTATATCTGAATTTTGAATAGAGGTATTAAGTACTTTTAAATCTGGAGATAGTAAAACATAAAAGGGTTGGGAGATGGATTTAAAGTTCACATCTTGGAAAGTCCCCCATTTCTGTGCAATGTTATTTATCTCTTTTACCCTACCACTATCAAATTGAAAATTGAATTTTTCAGCATCGGGCAGTTCTTCTCTATCATCGGTGTATAAAGAAATAAGTACATAATTATTTTTAATAATTGGGAAAACTTCCGAATCGCTCCAGACATTTTCTTCCATTTTTCTACAGTTTACACATGCCCAACCTGTAAAATCTAAAAGTATAGGCTTATTAACTTCTTTGGCGTATGCTAATCCCTCATCAAAATCCTTAAAGCAATCTATACCTAGAGGACAGTCGCTCTCTTGTTCAAAAACACTATAAAATTCAGGTGGAGGAAAACCACTTAGTAATTTAAGGTTGGTGATTTTAGTTACACCCAATATCATATAAATGGTAAACGCTGCACTAATAAAAGCAGTTAATTTTCGCCCAGCAGACAATTTTTTAGCCGGACCATCATGTGGGAATTTATATAAACCAAAAAGATAAAGTGTCATAGCTATACCCAGTACAATCCAAATACCTAAGAAAATTTCTCTCTTTAATATTCCCCAGTGCCCCACTAAATCTGCATTTGACAAAAACTTTAATGCCAAACCTATCTCTAAAAATCCTAAAACTACTTTAACGGTTGTCATCCATCCTCCAGATTTTGGAAGAGAGTTTAACCAGGCAGGAAATAAAGCAAACAGTGCAAATGGCAATGCCAATGCAACTCCAAATCCAGTCATACCAGCTGTAAGGTTAGAAGCTACTTCACCCTCTGCCAAAGTAGTACCACCTAACAACCCACCTAATATTGGACCTGTACATGAAAAAGAAACAATAGCTAAGGTAACAGCCATAAAAAAGATTCCTAACACCCCACCAACCTTTGACGACGCATCATCCATCTTATTGGCCCATGAATTAGGCAATGTCAATTCATAATATCCAAAAAAGGAAAAAGCGAAAAATATGAATATCAAAAAGAACAATAGGTTCAACCAAACATTGGTTGCTATGGAGTTTAGAATTTGAGAATCTACAGAATCAAATAAATGGAATGGTAAACTCAACAAGAAATAGATTAAAATAATAAAAAATCCATAAAGCAATGCATTGATAATTCCTTTAGATTTATTTTGTGATTGCTTTGTAAAAAATGAAACCGTTAAAGGTATCATTGGAAAAACACAAGGTGTCAATAAAGCAATTAAACCACCAAGAAATCCTAATCCGAATATGACCCAAATATTGGTGCTAGTAGCAATCGTATCTTGCCCCTGTGTCAGTAATTCTCTGTTCTTTAAATCTAATCGTAATTTTTGCCCTAATACCAAACTTCTATCATCAACGGTAGCAATTATCGCTTGGGCTTCAGAGCCATCTAGAGTAAAGATGAACTTCTTGTCCATTGGTATGCAGACTTCTTTACACACCTGAAAAAACAAATCAACATCAATCTGATTAATTTCAGAATCAACTACTTTAATACGTTGAGTAAATGTGGCATTATCTTTAAAATAAGTTTCTTCAACTTCAAAAATTTCGCTGAACTCTATAATTGTTTCACTTTCTCTTGTACCATCTACAAGTTCGTAAACAGTGCCGTGGCCGTTATATGTAAATTCGCTTGGCAAAGAGCCAAATTCAGATGTAAACTGAGAGTACATATGCCATCCGTCTAAAATCTTAGCCTTCATTACCAATTCATATTCTGTATCAGAGAGCTTTTTAACCTGCTGTTCCCAAACGACAGGATTATCTTCTGTTTGAGCAAAAGCACTTAGCGGTAGTACAACAACAAAAAGTAGTAAATAAAAAAATCTTATCATGTAAATTCTATTTTTAAAATCTCTTGAGCTGTATCAACAACCCTAAAACGATTATCGGCACGCATACCAATAACCCATACAATTTGCTCACCCGAGCATAATAACCAAGTTTCTTCTTTAGACAAAACATCTATTTTCTTGTCTTTAAAGAACTTTGCTAATTTCTTTTTACCATTTAAACCTATGGGATAAAAGTAGTCGCCATTCTTCCATTTTCTTACGGTTAATGGATATTTTAATATATTCTTTTGAACGAAAATCACCTTCTCCGAATTATCGAAACGTTCAGGTACTACTGTAAACTCTAAAGATATCGGCAAGTTCAAAGGTACTTCTTCTTCTGTAATGAAAAACTCCTGGTTTTTCAATGCAGTTTCATCAAGAGATGTTAAAAGTAAAACATCACGATTCTTAGTCAAAACATGAGTATTAGAGACCAATTGTTTACCACTAAGCCCATCTAATAAAGTCTCGATATTGTTCATTTCCTTGAAACCGTAAGTACTAAATAATCCATGTAAATAAATGGAAAGCGGATTAAGCTCTTTTAGTTTTGCTATCTCAATTTCAACCCTACCTTTACTTTTTATGAAAATTTCTTCTTTTAATTTGTGTAGGTGTGCCGAAGCAATAGTTTGGGTCTGATTTAAATAACTTAAAGTGTTTTTAAAATTTTCTGAAAATGTAGGATGCAATTCATTCAAGGCCGGAATAATTTCATGACGAATCTTATTTCGTAAATACTTTGTATCTGCATTACTAGCATCTTCCCTCCACTCCATTTCTTCTACTTGTGCAAAATGTTCCAACTCTTCTCTAGAAAATGGCAACAAAGGTCTTCTTAAGTAATTTATTTTAGCAGGTATACCGGTTAAACCATCAATACCAGTGCCTCTAGATAAATTAATTAAGAACGTCTCTAAAACATCATTAGCATGGTGTGCTGTTAATAAAAAAGATTTATTATTTTGAGAAAGCAATAGCTCAAACCAGGCATACCGAAGCTCTCTTGCTGCCATTTGAACAGAAACTTTATGCTGATTCACATAACCAAGAGTATCAAAATGAGTTACGAAAATTTGCTTTTTTAGCCTTTTGGCATAATCACGCACAAATGCCTCATCGCCATCACTAGCTTCGCCACGCAATCTAAAATTACAATGTGCTAGAGAAAATTGTAGTTGGGCTTGATAACAAAGTTCTACAAGCACCGTACTATCTAGACCACCACTACATGCTATTATGAAATGGGAATCTAACAATTCTGGAAAAGAATCTTCAATATATTTTTTGAATACTTTTAACACGCAATAAAGGTACGGAAGTCCCCTAATTTAATTGAGAAGCCTAAGAATTATTTAACTAGATCAGTATAAGCTACCTTTAGGAAATAGCCTTTATAAAAGAACTCACTTTTTCTGAATGAATTTTTGACAAGTCGGCATTGGTTATTCCTATGTTTTCATCAAAATTCTCTCCATATCGAGGCAATGAAAAAGTTTCAACAACTGCACCCTCAAACCTAGTTATCATTTTTTCTGCTACTTCTAAAGCACCAATTGCTCCACGACCGCCATTTGATGTTGACATCAGTAAAATTTTCTTATCAGCTAGAAACTTAGAATCTAATCTAGACAACCAATCCATAGTATTTTTAAAGTAAGCAGATGGGTAACTGTTATGTTCGCTAACAGCTATAATTAAGCCTTTAGCATTACTGATTTCGTTTTTGAATTCCACCAATGAATTTGAGTATCCATTTTCTTTTTCAATGTCTTGGCTATACATAGGAAAAGGGTACTTTGCCATGTCGCGAAGCCGCACTTCTGTACCAATTATTAATGAAGAAGTAAACTTTACCAATTTATAATTAATGGAAATTGAAGAATTGCTACCTGCAAATGCTAAAACGTAACTCATAAGGCTATTTTAATGTATGATTGCGAATTTAATTCAATTACAGTACACCTTAAATTATTTTATCTAATTTTGCCGCTTCAAACATCCAAACATGCTGTTTTATAAGTATATAGGGTATAATTGTTATAATGAGCAACTCTAAGTCAAGATTGTTTTTTTTAGACGCCATAAGAGCCTGGGCTATCTTAATGATGTTACAGGGTCATTTTATTGATGGATTATTGGATAATGCATTTAGAGACAACTCGAATATGCTGTTCAATACTTGGAAGTATTTTAGAGGAATTACAGCTCCCGTATTTTTTACCGTATCTGGATTTATTTTTACATTCTTACTGATTAGGTCTCCACAAACCGGATGGAACAATCCACGTGTTAAAAAAGGTATTAAACGAGGACTGGAATTACTTGTTATAGCCTACCTGTTAAGAATGAACATTTTTGGATTGTTCAAAGGCGAAGTTTACGACTCATTCTACCTAGTAGATGTATTGCACTGCATAGGTCTTTCATTACTATTTATTATTGGTTTCTATATACTTACATTCGCTAAGCAAAAATGGATTTTCCCAACAATACTAGTATCCACAACATTATTACTCTTTGTATTTGAACCTTTTTACAAAGCATCGAGTTTTGAATTTTTACCTCAGGTTTTTGCTAATTACCTTACAAAAGCAAATGGATCTGTTTTTACAATTATACCTTGGTTAGGCTATGCTACTATTGGTAGTTTTATGTCTGTTTTATTTTCCAAGTATCAAGAAAGTAAAAATCTTTATAAATACATTGTTCCAACATATATAGCTATCGGGCTAGTTTTAATTTTTCTTTCTTCAGATTTTTTTCTTTTTATATTTGAAGTAACAGGTATACAATTGTTTCAAGATATTTTCAATAACAACTATCTATTCATTAGATTAGGTGATGTTCTTATTGTTTTTTCCATATTCATATTGCTAAGAAAATTCTTGATGAATGTAACTTGGTTAAGAATAGGGCAAAGTACATTATCTATTTACATCATCCATTTTATCCTATTATACGGCAGTTTTACTGGTGTTGGTCTGTATAGATTTTTCCATCACTCCTTAAACCCGTTTATTGCAGTATCTGGCGCTATTTTATTTATGATTGCCAGCACTTATTTAGCATTAAAATATGAAGACCATAAAGCAGACATTAAATCTAGTGTATTTGCATTCTTATCATCTATGAGAATATACATGGAGCAAATTGCAATTATACTTTTTGAAGTTCTAAGAACTGTAACCGAAAAAATATTACGCCTACTAGGTTTAATTAAAAACTAAATTGCTTTAAAAGATTATAATTACTACAAAACAAAAAAGCAGCCGATTGGCTGCTTTTTTTTATAACTAACATTTTAATTTAATTAGATATGCAATGCACGGTCATCTGTGGCAGCTAGTGCAGCTTCCTTAACAGCCTCAGCATATGTAGGGTGAGCATGACTCATTCTTGAAATATCTTCAGCAGATGCTCTAAACTCCATAGCCGTTACTGCTTCGGCAATTAAATCGGCACAACGTGCGCCAATCATATGAACACCCAAAACTTCATCTGTCTTCTTATCTGCAAGAATCTTTACAAATCCGTCAGTATCCATACTTGCTCTAGAACGACCTAATGCGCGCATAGGAAATTGACCTACCTTGTACTCTACTCCTGCTTCTTTTAGTTCCTCTTCTGTTTTACCAACAGCCGCAACTTCCGGCCACGTGTAAACAACACCAGGAATTAAGTTATAATCAATATGTGGTTTTTGACCCGCTAATTGCTCAGCAACCAATGTACCTTCTTCTTCAGCCTTATGAGCTAACATGGCACCTTTTATTACATCACCAATAGCGTAAATGTTATCTACATTTGTTTTTAAGTGATTATCAACGATAACTTTACCTCTATCATCAAGCTTTACACCTGCGGCATCAGCATTTAATCCATCAGTATATGGTTTTCTACCAACTGCTACTAAACAATAGTCACCTTCAAAAACAACTTCTTGTCCTTTTTTATCATCAGCTTTAACAATAACCTGATCACCTTTTCTTTCAACCGATTTTACTTTGTGAGATAAAGCAAATTTCACTTTTTGCTTTTTCATCACCTTAGTCAGTTCCTTCGAAAGCGCAGCATCCATTCCTGGAATAATACGATCCATAAACTCAACCACAGTTACATCTGCACCAAGTCTCTTATATACCTGCCCTAACTCTAAACCAATTACGCCACCACCAATAACAATCATGTGTTTTGGAATTTCTTTTAGCTCTAAAGCTTCAGTAGATGTAATAATACGTTCTTTATCTAACTTTATAAAAGGTAGTGTTGACGGCTTAGATCCAGTTGCAATTATAATATTCTTAGCTTCTATCTCTTCTGTTTTACCATCGTTTTTCTTGATGTTTACGTGCGTTGAATCTTTAAAACTACCGATACCTTCATAAACGGTAATTTTGTTTTTATCCATCAAGAATTCTATTCCTTTGGTAGTTTGGTCAACAACACCCTGCTTACGGGCTATCATTTTTGCCAAATTCACTTTAATCTCACCAGGAATTTCAATACCGTGCTCATCAAAATGCTTAATGGCATCCTCATAATGATGTGAAGAATCTAACATTGCCTTCGAAGGAATACACCCAACATTTAAACAGGTACCACCCAGAGTGGAATATTTTTCAATTATTGCTGTTTTCATTCCTAGTTGTGCACAACGTATTGCTGCTACGTATCCTCCAGGTCCTGAGCCTATAATGGCTACATCATATTGATCCATAAAATATTTGTTTTCTAATGTCCTACAAAATTAATACTATTTTTAGTTTTAAAGCGGTATAGCGGTAGAATGCTTAACCTCTTTTATTGTAAAAGAGCTTTGAGTACTACCAATATGATTCATAGCCGTTAATTTATTAACCATAAAATTTCGGTACGCCTCCATATCTTGAACATGTATTTTTAATAGATAATCATAATCTCCACTAAGGTGATGGCATTCTACAACTTCTTGAAGAAGCATAACTTGAGCTTCAAATTGAGCTATATTTTCCTTTACATGCTGCACTAGTTTTACATGGCAAAACACTGTGAAGTTTCTATTTACTATTGCTTTATCTACCAAAGCAACATAATTTCTAATAGCCCCTATTCTTTCTAGTCTTTTAATACGTTCATAAATAGCAGTCGTAGATAATCCCAATTTTAGAGCATACTCTTTGGTTGTCTTCTTACTATCTGCCTGCAAAAGCTCTAAAAGGTTATTATCAATTAAATCTAACTTCATAATGATTGTAATTCTATTACACCAAGCAAAATTAATAAATAACCGAATTAAAATCTAAAAAAATATTAATAATAGTTTCATATTCTAATAAAAGACACTCCTATTGACAATTTTACAGCTAAAAGTTATTTTTACTTAAAACAACAACCTATGAGCCACAAGAATAGTAACGACTTACAAGATTTACAATACTTTGGAGAATATGGCGGAGTAAATCCTTCCATTTCAGACTCTTCAACATATACCTTCATATCGGCAAAAACAATGTTTGACACCTTTGAAGGAAATACAGAAGGCTGTTACCTATACAGTAGACATTCTTCTCCCTCAAATTTATATTTGGGCGAAGCTCTAGCTGCATTAGAAGGCACTGAAAGCGCAAATGTAACTGCAAGTGGCATGGGTGCAATTACAGCCGTGATTCTTCAACTTTGTAATTCAGGTGACCATATCATCAGTAGTAGAACTATATATGGTGGTACTTATGCCTTCATGAAGAATTTCTTGATCAAATTTGGAATTAAAACTACGTTTCTAGATATCACCGATCTTGATGCTGTTGCAAAAGCGATCACTCCCAAAACAAAAATGATTTATTGCGAAAGTGTAAGCAATCCGTTATTAGAAGTTGCAGATATTTCTGCACTTTCACGAATTGCAAAAAAGAACGAGTTACCACTTGTAGTAGATAACACCTTCTCACCACTATCCGTATCACCAGCAAAATTAGGCGCAGATATCATTATTCATAGTCTTACCAAATTCATAAACGGAACAAGTGACTGTGTTGCCGGAGTGGTTTGTGGCACAACCGACTTTTGCCTTAGCTTAAAAGATGTAAATAATGGAGCTGGCATGCTTTTAGGAAGTACACTGGATAGTTTACGGGCATCTTCAATCTTAAAAAACATGCGTACACTGCATATACGTATAAAAAAGCATAGCGAAAATGCGCAGTACCTAGCTGAAAATTTTGAAAAAGACGGACTTAGAGTTGTGTACCCAGGTCTACCATCGCACCCAGGTCACTTAATAATGGAAGATCAAATGAATCCTGAATATGGATATGGGGGATTAATAACCATGGATGTTGGCACTATTGAAAATGCCAATTCTCTTATGGAATTAATGCAAGAGAGAAAATTAGGGTATTTAGCGGTTAGCCTTGGGTTTTATAAAACCCTATTTAGCGCACCGGGAAGCTCTACATCTTCAGAAATTCCGTTAGAAGAACAAAAAGAAATGGGACTTGGAAACGGGTTAATCCGATTTTCAATAGGATTAGATGATGATATACAAAGAACCTATTCATTAATAAAAAAATGTCTTATGGATCTTAAAATACTGGATATCAAAAGCATTAACGCCTAGGATTTCAATTCTAAAATGGGTTTGCACATCCGTAACAGAAATCGTAATATTACGTAGTAACCAAACTTGATTTTAATGTCAGATCAAAATACCAATGAACACAGGGAAAACGAACATATCGTTGACAATAAAGAATTAAGCATTTTTGCTGCTTTAATTCCTGTAATAGCCCTAGTTGCCATGTTGGCGTACAATGTTTACGTATTTGGTGATGATGCTCTAAGCGGTTCTAATCAGTTCATATTATTATTAGGTGGTGCAGTTGCTGCCATTGTAGGGTTCTTTCATAAAGTTTCTTACAAGCAGATGATTGCTGAAGTAGAAGAAAATATTCGATCTACAACAGGGGCATTACTAATTTTACTAATGGTTGGTGCACTAGCTGGTACTTGGCTGGTTAGCGGCATTATACCCGCTATGATCTATTACGGGTTACAAATTCTAAACCCAACTATATTTTTAGCGGCATGTGTTATCATCTGCGCAATAATTTCAGTAGCTACAGGAAGTAGCTGGACCACGTCTGCAACAGTAGGTATTGCATTAATAGGTATTGGGGAAGCTTTAGGCATTTCTTTAGGGATGACAGCTGGTGCTGTTTTATCTGGTGCGTATTTTGGCGATAAGTTATCACCATTAAGTGATACAACTAATTTGGCTCCTGCAATGGCAGGTGGAGAATTGTTCTCTCATATTAAATATATGTTATGGACCACAGTCCCTACAATTACAGTTACTCTAATTGTATTTTTAATTATAGGCTTTAGTTTAGAAACAAATGGAGAAGCTGATGTTGATTCCATTTTAGCTTCTATAGATTCTTCTTTTGATATTAATGGATGGTTATTTCTTGTACCTATAGCCGTAATAGCACTAATAGTTAAAAAGACACCTCCCCTAGCCGCCTTATTGATAGGTACGCTTTTGGCAGCTGTATTTGCACTTATCTTTCAACCACAAATAGTTGCTGGTATTACTGGGGCTACAGAATTAAATTTCCAATCTGGTTACCAAGGTATTTTAAAAGCAATAACAGTAAGTACAGATATACCTACCAACAATAAAGCCTTAAGCGATTTATTCTCATCTAAGGGAATGACAGGTATGCTGGGAACTATTTGGCTAATTATTTGCGCTATGTTTTTTGGTGGTATAATGGATGGTATTGGTGCGTTGGCTAGAATCACAAAATCTTTACTTAGCATGGCTAAGTCTACATTTGGTTTATTCTTAAGTACTGGTATTAGTTGCATTGTTTTAAACGGGACAGCTTCTGATCAATATTTAGCAATTGTTGTACCTGGTAAAATGTTTTCTAAAGCATTTAAAGATAGAGGCTTAGCACCAGAAAATTTAAGTAGAACACTTGAGGATACTGGTACGGTAACTTCTGTTTTAATTCCTTATAACACCTGTGGCGCATACCATAGCGGTGTATTAGGTGTTGGTGTAGCAGAGTACTTTGTCTATGCTATTTTCAATTGGTTAAGCCCAATTATGACTTTCATATTTGCAGGGTTCAATATTAAGATTAAAAGAATAGCTTCAAAAAAATCTTAAATCTAAGACTTACACCTTTTCAACTTAACACCATCTTCTTTGCTGATTTGGCAATTTTGGTGACGTTAATTTATGTCATTCATACTAAAAGAGACCTAAACTAAACGCTATTCAAAATAGTTATTCTTTCATTGAAAATTCTAATTTAGAAAGTCTTTTAACCTCTTATCAAGTCTTAATTTTGCTTTATAATTAATTATAAAACGAAAACATATTATGGCATTTGTAGGAAAGAAATTCCCAAATCTTAGTGTTAACGCGATGAACGACATGGGCGACACTTTTAAACTTAATGTATTAGAAGAAGCTCAAAAGAATAATAAAAAAGTGGTTCTTTTCTGGTATCCAAAAGATTTTACTTTTGTTTGCCCTACAGAATTACATGCATTTCAAGCTGCTATTGGTGAGTTCGAAAAAAGAAATACAGTAGTAATCGGTGCATCTTGTGATACACCAGAAGTACACTTTGCATGGTTAAGCACAAGCAAAGATAACGGTGGTATTGAAGGTGTTACTTACCCAATATTAGCAGATAGCAACCGTAACTTATCTAGCGTTTTAGGAATTTTAGATATTCAAAACGAAGTTTACGACGAAGAAACAGGAACTGTTCAGGTAGAAGGTGACAATGTTACTTATAGAGCAACATATATTATTGATGAAGAAGGTGTAGTACAACACGAAAGCATTAATAATATGCCATTAGGTAGAAATGTAGGGGAGTATTTACGTTTAGTAGATGCCTTAACTCACGTTCAAGAAAAAGGTGAAGTTTGCCCAGCTAACTGGGAAGAAGGCAAAGAAGCAATGTCTGCAAATAGAGATGGTGTTGCTAGCTACCTTTCTACACACGCTAACTAATAAAATTACTGATGAACATGAGGTAATGTATCTCATGTTCATTTTATTAATCCTTAAATAACTTTAATTATGTTATTAGAATTAGAACAAGATAATTTACAGGAAATTATAGACAACAACCCTAATGTAGTTGTACAATATTCAGCAACATGGTGCGGTAACTGTAGAATTATGAAGCCTAAGTTTAAAAAAGAAGCTTCTCAAAATGAGAATATTACTTTTGTTTTAGCTGACGCAGAGAAATTTCCTGAATCAAGAAAGCTAGCAGACGTAAGCAACTTACCAACCTTCGCTTCTTTCGAGAAAGGAAAAATTAAAAATCAGGTTCAGACTAATAAGTATGACCTATTAAAAGATTTGATCAGTGAGATTACCCATAATTAAATTACTGACAGAGTTCATTGAAGAAAAAGATAGCGACTACGTTCTTGAAACCATTGAAACTCTAGAAGCACTAACCGAGTTACCTTCATTAAAAGATGAAGAACTAGATGTAATCGGTGAACTTATATCTAATATGTACGGTGCTATAGAAGTTGCGAACAGCATACAGCAAGGCACACCAAAGAAAGATGCTATGAATCAATTTATGCAGCGTGTTTTAGGCTCCATAGATAAATAATACCTTTCAAAAAATATAAAGTCCTTTCAAATTTGAAAGGACTTTTTTTTTACTCTATTCCCACTCATTTCAACTTTATATTTTATAATTTCACAGTCTCAATTATAAAAAGACAAAAGTTATGGCTTCGGTTACACTAAAAGGAAACGAAATACACACAATAGGAACGCTACCAACAGCTGGTGGAAAAGCTCCAGAATTTCAATTAACTAAGAATGACTTATCTACTGTTAAACTTTCAGACTATGAAGGTTCTAGAGTAGTATTAAATATTTTTCCAAGTGTAGATACAGGCACTTGCGCACAATCTGTACGTCAATTTAACAAAGAAGCAGCAGAACTAGATAATACGATCGTATTATGTATTTCAAAAGATCTTCCTTTCGCACAAGCAAGATTTTGTGGTGCAGAAGGTATTGAGAATGTTGAAATGCTTTCTGATTTTAAAGATGGTAATTTCGGTAAAGGTTACAACGTAGCATTTTCTGACGGACCATTGGCTCCATTACTTTCAAGAGCGGTTGTTGTTGTTGATGAAAAAGGAAATGTATTGTACACAGAGCAAGTAACTGAAACTACAGAAGAGCCAAATTACAAAGCAGCTTTAGAGGCGTTAATGAACTAATAACAAACAACACACATGCCAAAAGAATCCTTTTTGGTCAATCGTATTAAAAGTGTTGGCTTCGCTTTTAAAGGAGCCATACTTTTAATACGTACTGAAGCAAGTATAAAAATTCAGGTTTTCATTGCCATAATAATGACTGCTGCCGGCTTTTATTTTGATATATCTCATACAGAATGGATACTTCAAATTTTTGCCATCGCCATGGTCTTAGGAATTGAAGGTATGAATACTGCCGTTGAAAAGATTGCAGATTACATTCAACCTGAGTTTGATGTCAAAATCGGATTTATAAAGGATATTTCTGCTGGGGCTGTTATGTTAGTTTCTATTGCTTCAACTATTATTGGTCTAATCATTTACTTACCAAAGATTCTTTAGGTTAGTTCTTAGTATCCCGTAGCTCATCGTAAATTTGTAATTTAGCATCAGAATTAAGTTTTAATGGCAAAAAAGGCAACTAAATCAAAGCCAAAACCTACTAAAAAAGGACCATCATTTAAATTATCCAAACAGAATAAAATCATTTTGGGTAGTTTGTTAATGCTTTTTAGTATTGCGTTATTCTTTTCTTTTATATCCTTTTACTTTAACTGGCAAGATGATCAAAGCTTGCTATCGGAATTCAAAGACCGTAATGAACTAGCAAAAAATCTACTGAATAAATTTGGTGCAAGTATTAGCCACTTTTTCATGTATAAAGGTTTTGGCTTAGCATCACTTATATTTCCGTTTCTTGTATGTATTACAGGTATATATCTATTTCTAGGCCTTCCGATGAAGGCTTTGTTTAAAAAATGGATTTGGGGTTTACTATTTGTTATTTGGATTTCCATTGCATTAGGCTTTTTTGCTACAAGCAGTCCTTTATTAGGCGGCTTAGTAGGTTTTGAAATGAATGACTTCTTACAAGACTACGCTGGCAAAATTGGTGTACTATTATTATTAGTATTTGGACTCATATTCATCTTTGTAAGACTTTTTGAGGTTACTCCCGAGGGAATTTCATCTTTCTTTAAATCAAGAAAGGAAGCTATTTCAACTGAGTTTAAAGCGAACCAAGAACGAAAAGCAAATAAAAAGAAAGAGGAAGATGACTTAATAACCACTTCATTGGAAGAAGAAGCACCTGTAATTGTCGACACCTACACCCATAAAACAGAAATTCCTCATATAGAAAAAGAGGAAAAGATAAAAGATTTTGAAATCACTACTCCTGAACCAGAAGAAACTTTGGACATGGAAGTAGAACATGTTATTGAGGAGCCAGAAGAAATTGACATTCTTGCAAATAAACTTGTAGATGACTTTGGGGAATTCGACCCTACTCTAGAATTAGGCAATTACAAATTTCCTACTCTTGACCTCTTAGACCCACATGGTGCAACTGGTGGTATTACCATTAACCAAGAAGAGTTAGAGGAAAACAAAAATAAGATTGTTGAGACTCTAAAAAATTATAAAATAGGTATTGCTCAAATAAAGGCAACCATAGGACCTACTGTAACATTATACGAAATAGTACCTGAAGCCGGTGTTAGAATATCTAAGATTAAGAATCTTGAAGATGATATTGCATTGTCATTGGCTGCATTAGGAATTCGTATCATCGCTCCTATTCCAGGAAAAGGAACTATTGGTATAGAAGTACCAAATAAAAACTCATCTATAGTATCTATGCGTTCTGTAATTGCTTCAAGTAAATTCCAGAAAGCAGAAATGGAACTTCCAATTGCATTTGGTAAGACAATTAGCAATGAAACATTTGTTGTCGATTTGGCTAAGATGCCTCACTTATTAATGGCAGGTGCTACAGGACAAGGTAAATCTGTCGGTTTAAATGCAGTATTAACTTCTCTTTTATATAAAAAGCACCCAGCTGAAGTGAAGTTTATTTTGGTGGACCCTAAGAAAGTAGAACTTACGCTGTACAATAAAATAGAGCGTCATTTCTTGGCAAAACTTCCAGATTCAGAAGAAGCGATTATAACCGATAATACCAAAGTAATTCATACACTAAATTCATTGTGTATTGAGATGGATAATAGATACGAACTGTTGAAGTTAGCCATGGTTCGTAACTTAAAAGAATACAACACTAAATTCAAGGCAAGAAAACTGAATCCGAATGACGGACACAAGTTTTTGCCGTATATAGTATTGGTTATTGATGAGTTTGCAGATTTGATCATGACCGCGGGTAAAGAGGTAGAAACACCTGTAGCAAGACTTGCGCAATTGGCGAGAGCAATTGGTATACATTTGATCATTGCAACCCAGAGACCATCTGTAAATGTTATTACAGGTATTATCAAAGCCAACTTCCCTGCGAGATTAGCTTTTAGGGTTACATCTAAAATAGATTCAAGAACAATTCTAGATACCGCAGGTGCTGATCAGTTGATTGGTAGAGGTGACATGTTGTTTACTCAAGGTAACGATGTTACCCGTATACAATGTGCTTTTGTAGATACTCCAGAAGTTGCTAAAATTGTTGAATTCATAGGTAGTCAAAGAGCTTATCCAGATGCACACGAACTACCGGAATATGTAGGGGAAGATTCTGGCACGAGTCTTGATAATAACGTATCGGATAGGGATGCGAAGTTCCGTGAAGCTGCAGAAGTTATCGTAATTGCACAACAAGGTTCAGCCTCATTAATTCAACGTAAGTTGAAACTAGGTTATAATAGAGCCGGTAGAATTATAGATCAATTAGAAGCAGCAGGAATTGTTGGTCCATTTGAAGGAAGTAAAGCTAGACAGGTATATGTGTCTGATATGGTAGCCCTTCAACAAATATTGGATAATGAATAATATTAAAAAAGAGATGAAAAAAATTATTATTGTATTGACGATTATGTTCTCTGCAACTTTTGCAAATGCACAAGGTTCTGACAAAGCAAAAGCTTTACTTGATGAAGTATATAACAAAGTACAAAGTTATGACAACATCTTTGTTGACTTTAAATTCGATTTAAAGAACACCGAAGCTGGTATCAATCAAGAAACAAGAGGAGATGTTACCCTTGCAGGTAATAAGTATATGTTCAACTATTTAGGTTCTCAACAAATTTTCGATGGAAACAAAGTATACACTATTGTACCTGAAAATGAAGAAGTTACTATTGAAGATAAGTCTGATGATGAAAATGCTATGACTCCTTCAAAAATGTTAACTTTTTATAAAGAAGGACACAACTACGCTTGGGATATTTTGCAAGATGTACAAGGAAGAAAAGTGCAGTTTGTAAAATTAACCCCTATCGATTCTGATACAGAAATAAAATCTAGATTATTAGGTATTGATATGGGAACAAAACATATCTACAAACTTATTGAAACGGGTAAGAACGGCACTAAGACAACAATCACTGTTAATTCTTTTAAAACAGATCAAGATTTGTCCAAAACCTTATTTACTTTTGATGAAGCTAAATACAAGGATGAAGGTTATTTCATTCTAAGAAATTAGAACTATTGAGAATACTAGACCGATATATCCTATCCAGGTTCGTCTTTAATTTTATCAGCTCGTTTGTAATATTGATGTTTATCTTCATATTTCAAACGATTTGGCTTTTTATTGATGACCTTGCGGGTAAAGGTCTAGACATTGTAATTATAAGTAAGTTTCTGTTTTATTTAATGCCAGATCTTACCGAAAAAGTACTTCCTCTTACGGTACTTTTATCTTCCATACTAACGTTTGGCTCCATTGCAGAAAATTATGAATTCGCTGCTATGAAGGCATCTGGTATTTCTTTGCAGCGCTCTATGTTAAGCTTAATTGTTTTTGTAACAATTTTAGGCGGAGTTACTTTCTTTTTTGCCAATAATGTAATTCCATTATCACAACGCAAAATATATAATCTCCGTAGAAACATAGCTAAGGTTAAACCTGCTGCAGTAGTATCTGAAGGGGTTTTTAGTGATTTTGAAGGAATGAATATTAAGGTTGATGAGAAATATGGGGATAACGACCGTTTTCTTAGGAACGTTATTATTCATATCAAATCAAAAAACAATCTTAACACTACCGTTATCAAGTCTAAAACGGGAGAGTTGATCAGTAGCGAAGAATCTGATATCATTCAATTAGTATTAAAAGACGGACATTATTATGAGGACGTTACTTCTAAAAGTAATGACAGCAAAATGAAATTCCCTTTTGCCCAAGCAGATTTCGACACGTATACTATGAATATCGAGATACCTGAGATAAATAATGATGAATTAGAAGAAGAGCGCGATATCAGTACTGATAAAATGAAGAATATTTCTCGTCTTTCAAAAGATATTGATTCTTTACGAGGCGATAACTACAGAATTGTACGTGCATTTTCAAAGAATATTGAAGGTAGAACTGGTATGTTTACTCCATTAGTAGTTAGTAATAATGATTCTACAAAGACCGATATGGTCAGAAAAAAAGACTCCATTATACAAACCAAGGCAATTAAGTCTAAAGCAAATATTGCTTTTCAAGATTCTATTAAAGAAAATTTCCTTATTCTATTTCCAGACTGGCAACAAATTCAAGTTTTAAGCACTGCTAAGAATTCTACCAGTAGCATTTTAGGATCTGTATCTGGTAAAAAAGAAGAATTACAAAAGCGATATAAAATATACAATATGCATATTCTTTCGCTTCACAATAAATATGCATTAGCCTTCTCTTGTATCATCTTATTTTTTGTAGGAGCTCCATTGGGTGCTATTATAAGAAAAGGTGGTTTAGGACTACCTATGGTTATCGCTATAGTATTATTTCTAATCTATTATTTCATAGGCGTTTTTGCTAGTAATTATGCCAAAGAAGGTAATATACATCCAATGTTAGGGGCTTGGCTAGCAACACTAATAATGCTACCGTTAGGTGTTTATCTAACAAAACAGGCAACAGAAGATAAAGGAATGATGGATTTCGGTTTTATAGCCGATTTCTTCAAAAAACTATTTAAGAAAAAAGATAAAGCTGATTCTTAACCATGACAGATCTTAATAAAATACAATTGAATAGCATAGAGGAAGCGATAGAAGATATTCGCTGCGGTAAAGTAATTATCGTGGTAGATGATGAAAATCGTGAAAATGAAGGTGATTTTCTTGCTGCAGCAGAATTAGCAACTACAGAAACAGTTAATTTCATGGCTACCCATGGTAGAGGGCTTATTTGTGCTCCTTTAACAGAAGGACGTTGCAAAGATTTAGGATTACATATGATGGTAAACACCAATACAGATCCTTTAGAAACTGCTTTTACCGTATCTGTAGATTTAAGAGGAAAAGGAGTTACCACTGGTATTTCTGCTGGTGATAGATCCAAAACCGTAATTGCATTAACAGAAAGCGATACCAAACCTCATGATTTGGCAAGACCAGGACATATTTTCCCATTGGTAGCTAAAGAAGGTGGTGTATTAAGAAGAACCGGACACACAGAGGCTGCCATTGATTTTGCACGCCTAGCAGGGTTACAACCTGCAGGAATTATTGTGGAAATAATGAACGAGGATGGTAGCATGGCTCGTTTACCACAGTTAGTAGAAGTAGCTAAAAAGTTTGATTTAAAAATCGTTTCCATTGAAGATCTAGTTGCCTATAGAATGGAACATGACAGTTTAATTGATAAGGAAACCGATTTTGAGATTACTACTCGTTTTGGCGAATTTAGATTAAGAGCTTACAAGCAAACCACAAACAATCATATTCATATCGCCTTAACTAAAGGTAACTGGTCAGCATCCGATAAAATATTGACCCGTATCAACTCTACCCTTATAAACAATGACATTCTAGGAACATTGACGCATAACCCAGACGAGAAGTTAGAGGATATGTTCAATAAAATAAACGAAGAAGGAAAAGGAGCGATTGTTTTTATTAATCAAGATTCAGAATCACTTAATCTATTATCAAGATTAAAAGAATTGAAAGAATTACAAAAACAAGGTGTTCACAAAGCACCTAAGATTGAAATGGATAATCGTGATTTTGGTATTGGAGCCCAAATACTGCATGATTTAGGCATTCACAAAATGAAGCTTATGACCAACAGTACCCAAGCTAAACGCGTAGGTATTGTCGGTTATGGATTAGAAATTGTTGAATACGTTTCTTACTAATACGTTAGATAAATTTTTTTAAGACATCTTTCATTTTAACGGCACGTTCAGCTACCTCTTCTTCTGTCCAACTTAATTTTATCAGACAAGAGATAGTTTTACCTATCCATGCATCAGATTTTGAGAAATCAGATTTTGAATAATCCGGCAATTGTTCGATGACTTCTTGTGGAAGTTTCCCAAGTGATATCTTATTGGTTAAATGTTCCCATTTTTTGTAATAATGCCAATTGTTATCAAACCAATAAAAACAAGCATCAATACCTGCTTCGCCCAATGCGGTATGTGCCTCTTTTGCCAATTCCGTTGACGGTAAGAAAAAAGAAAGGAAAGAATAATTTTCTACTCCGCCAGCTGGCACTCTTCTAAAAGAAACATTAGAAAGTGGCGCTAAAGCAGATCTTATTTCGGTGTAATTCTTTTTCTGGATTGCCAAAAAATCATCTAGACGCTCTATTTGCGCACAACCAACAGCTGCATTAAGCTCAGAAATTCTAAAGTTATATCCTAAGAAAGGATGTGTTTCTGTTCCTCTATTATTACCTACATGATCATGACCGTGGTCAGAGTAATGATCGGCATTAGATTTATAAGCCTCGTTATTAGTGATGACAGCGCCACCTTCACCACAAGTAATAGTTTTTACATAATCAAAAGAGAAACAGCCTAAGTCACCATAACTACCTAAAGGTTTACCATCATAACTACCTCCTATTGCCTGGCAGGCATCTTCTAACAACAATAAATTATGTTTGGTACAAATATCTTTCAACGCTTTCAAATCTGCCATAGAACCGCACATATGAACTGGCATAACTACTTTTGTATTATTAGTTATAGCATTCTCTACAGCTACGGGATCTAATGTTAATGTATCATCGACATCAACCAAAATTGGCACTGCCCCTATTGCTAAAATAGATTCAAAACTGGCTACAAAGGTAAATGTGGGCATAATTACTTCATCTCCTGCTCCTACTCCAGCACTTGCCAATGCTACTGTCAATGCTGCAGTACCACTACTTACCAATTGAGTGTATTTGGAATCCATTCTTTCCGAAAGTGCCTTTTCAAGTTCTAAGGCTTTCCAATGGTTATTACGCATTCCATCGAAGCCATAACGCATTAACACCCCAGAATCTAAAACATCTTGCACTTGTTTTTTTTCACTCTCTCCAAACAACTCGAAACCTGGCATTCTTTCTTATTTTAAATTGTATTACAAATCTTGTATTAAATATTGGTAAAAACAAAGATTAACTAACTGTTTCAACCCTTTCTAAACTATATCCGATTAGCTTTAGTCACTAGTTAAAGATCAACTAGAAGTTTTCCACAACAAAACCCTTATAACCAAATGATTGCATTTGCTTAAATCCATCTTCAACAGTTTTTACAGGTAATTTACAAGTGTTATTCTGACAGACATATATGAAAGTATCATCTTCAACGAACCGATCTTTAAAAAGTGAGATATCACTTTCAGAACTAGATCCGACCAAAATTGAATTTACCAAATAAGTCTTATTCATTTCTGCAATTATGCTTTTTGCATTGTCACCCACCACGACTATTTCATAAAATGCAAATGCTTGTTGCTGTAAAAGTGTTCCCCATGCACCATAACTTAATGCATGCTTTTCAAAATCTTGCGTAATTAAAGAACCCATTATTTCTGCTTTCTTAAGATACGCTGTATTATACTCCAAGTGTCCCATACGTAAAAAGTTCTGAGCCATTATGGCATTTGCGGATGGCACAACACCATCTGAAGTATTAATAATACTTGGCACCAAAGCGTTAGAAACATTATAGTAAAACAATTCAGAATCACTTTTATACTTTTCTACAGCGACATCCATTAATTCCTTAGTGACCTTTAGATATGCCTTGTCTAATGTAACCTCATATAACCCGAATGTACTTTTAGCTAAAAAAGCATAATCCTCTAAAAACACCTCCTTTTGTTTACTGTCCTTAGTATATGAATGCACTAGTTCGTCATTCTTATAATTATTCTTCTTTAAATAATTAAATATAGAGATAGCCTCATTTAAATATTCCTCAGTTCCAAAAGCTTTGTATGCCTCTAATAGACCATCAATTAAAAGAGCATTCCAAGAAGTCAGAACTTTATAATCTTTAGTTGGCTTTTCCCTTTTTTGTCGTGTGGTATATAAAATTGACTTCCATTGCTTAAGCTTCTCCTCTAACTCTACTTCCTTTAAAGAATACTTCTTTAAAAAATCGTCGGTAGAAATGGTATTGTTCAATACAAAATTTTCGTTCTCCCATTCTTGATTATCAATAATATTATAGTAGATAGAAAACAATTCAAAATCCTCCTGTAGCAATGATCGCAATTCTTCTTTATTCCACACATAATAAACACCCTCTTCACCACCGGTGTCAGCATCCATAGCGCTGAAATATCCACCATCATCATTTTTCATTTCAGTTCGTAAAAACTTAAATGTTTCTTCAATTCTAATTTTATAATCTTCGTTACCAGTAAGCTTATATGCCTTTGACAATAAACTCAACAGTTGTGCATTATCATATAACATCTTTTCAAAATGAGGCACTTTCCAAGTATGATCTGTGCTGTACCTAAAAAAGCCACCATCAACATGATCATAGATTCCGCCTTGCGTAATTTTTTCCAACGTATTTAGAACATGCTTTTTAGCATTATTATCTTGCTGTAAAACTGCGTATTCCAATAACATTGTCAAATTCGTTGGTAATATGAACTTTTGCTCACCTTGATTACCTCCCCATTCTGAATCCCAAACTGTTGCCCATTCAGAAATACCATTTTCGATTATTGCAGGTGTAATGGCATTTGCCATTTGTTTGGCAGGTTGTTCGTAAACTTCTTGCACACCATCTGCCAGCATGGTAGCATACTCCTTCATTTTTTCAGGATTCTTTTTGTATTCCGTGCTAAATTTTGCAAGCACGTTCTTCCATTCTTCTTTTTCGTGATATGTCCCTAAATAAACAGGACTCCCATTTGGCATAATAATAGCGTTCATTGGCCAACCACCTGTTCCGTTCACTAATTGTAATGCAGTTTGATAAACCATATCCAAATCTGGTCTCTCCTCTCTATCTACTTTAATACTTATAAACTTATCGTTCATCAACTTCGCTACCTCTACATCTTCAAAAGATTCCTCTTCCATAACATGACACCAGTGGCAGGTAGAATACCCTACACTTAAAACAACTAGCTTATTTTCACTAGCAGCTTTCTTGAATGCGTCATCTGACCACGGTTTCCATGCCACAGGATTGTGCGCATGTTGCAATAAATAGGGACTAGTTTCATTTATTAAATCATTGGTAAAATCATGACTACCAAATTCCCCTTTTTTATTTTCAGTCTTATTCTGATTATTACAAGACCCTAAGATTAGTATGTAAGTAAAAACAAGAAACAAGCTATTAAATTTCATAAGTCTATAATCTTAATTCAAAGATATATTTAATTTATAAATCCTATCGACCTAGAGATTCTTGACTTACAAATACATCTGATTATCCAAAAATTTAAAATAAATAAAAATAAAATTCAGAATAAGAAATACCTATTAAGCAATGATAAAAAATAAGATTTTGATAATTATAAAGCCCCATAATTACCGTATTACCACTACTTAACAGGTAATTGCATCATATTTACTAGTGTTCGCTTCATTTGTTTTATTGCTTACATAAGCCGCCTTTTATATTTGTTGAGACAGAAAATAATAAATGTATTATACACACATAATAACTAAAACTTATTATATTCGTTAAGATAACATTATGATATTCTATCAAATAACAACTTAAAACTTAATTAATTATGACTAAACTCAAAATTATGTTCATTGCAATTATTGCAATGTTGGGGCAATTTGCCTACTCACAAACAACGACCGTAACTGGTGTTGTTTCCGACGAGACCGGGGCGCCTCTTCCAGGGGCATCCGTTGTGGTTTCAGGAACAACAAATGGTACCCAAACCGATTTTGACGGGAATTTTACACTAGCGAACGTTCCGTCTAATGGATCTTTAAACATTAGTTACATAGGCTACGTTACCCAACAGGTTTCTATTAACGGACAATCTTCTGTCACCGCTTCTATGCAAATAGATGCGCAAGCACTTGATGAAGTAATTGTTGTGGGTTATGGTGCTCAAAGTAGGGCCGCAGTAACCGGTGCAATTTCTAGTGTAAAATCTGAAGATCTTAATGCCGTACCTGTAGCTAATGCAACAGAAGCATTACAAGGTAGAGCTGCTGGTGTATCTGTAGTAAATACAGGCGCACCTGGTACAGAACCTTCTATTACTATTAGAGGTCTTGGTACTTTTGGTAACAACTCACCATTATTTGTTGTTGACGGGGTTATCGTTGGTAACCTTTCTGGTATCAACCAAAACGATATTGAAACTATCAACGTTTTAAAAGATGCATCTACTACTGCAGTATATGGTGCACAAGGTTCTAACGGAGTTATTCTCGTTACTACTAAAAAAGGCAAAAGCGGTAAGACTCAATTATCGTTCAATGCGCATACTGGTTTTCAACAGAATACACAGCGATATGATGTATTGAATACCGAGCAATATTTGCAATATGCCAATGAGGCTTTTGGTGTTGTACCAAATACTCCATCTTCTGCTTCTGGTGTAAACACAAATTGGCAAGATGAAATCTATACTACAGGACTTATTAGAAGCTATGATTTAGCTGCTTCTGGTGGTAGTGAAACTAGCAACTTTAGAATATCTGGAGGATATTTTGAAAGAGAAGGTATCATTATTGAAACCGGATTTCAGAGATATTCTTTTAGAGCAAATAGCGATTTCACTTTTGGTAAATTAAAGTTGGGACAAAACTTTTCCGTTAACTTTAACAAACAGAATTCTGATAGAATAGAATTTGGTCAACGTTCTCTTTTAGAGCACGCTATTAAAGCGGCACCATATTTATCAGTATATAATCCTAATAACCTAGGTGGGTTCCAAGGACCTAACAGTGCTGGTGACGGACAAGATGCCGAAAACCCTGTTAGATTATTAAAGCATGGTAATGCCGTTAATAATACTTTCGCATTAGTAGGTAACATTTTTGCCGAATACGCCATTATAGATGGTTTAAAGTTTAAATCGCAAGTAGGTTTAGATTATTATAAGGGTACTAGTAATAATTTTGTACCATCTTATAACGACGATAGCTTAGGTGGAACACACCAACAAACTTTTGCGTCTATTACGAAGAATACCTCTGCGGGTCAGACATTAATCTTCACGAACAGTTTAACTTATAACAAAACTATAGCGGATGTTCATAATTTTGAAGCATTGTTATTAGCTGAAAAATTTGATAGTCAAGGTACTAGTTTAAACGCAAACAGTAGAAACTCAGTATCAGATGAAATAAATGAGCTATCTAATGAAGATTCAAGTTTAGAAAGTACTTCATTCGAATATAACAGGTTAGGTTTCTTAGGAAGGTTAAACTATAACTACGATGACAAATACATTGCTGCGGTATCTTTAAGACGCGATGCTTCTTCTAAATTCGGTGCTAACAATCGTTGGGGATGGTTTTCTTCGTATGCTTTAGGTTGGAACATTGCAAAAGAAAACTTCATGGTAGATACTAACGTAAGTACTTTAAAATTAAGAGGTAGTTTGGGGTATTCTGGAAATGATAGAATCTCTAACTATTTATATAGTGCGACATTGGTAAATGATTTCTTATATCCTATAGCTGGATCTAATGCCGTTGGTACTACCGCATTCGGATTGGCTAATCCAGATTTGAAATGGGAGGAAACTAGACAATTGAACGTAGGTATCGATTTAGGTTTCGACAACGATAAATTTACAGCTGCTCTTGAATACTACGAGAACCAAAGTGATGATTTATTGATTAGAGTTCCTACTTCTACTTCTTTAGGTATTAACGAAGGTAGCCAAGTAAGAAACGTAGGAGCTGTAGAAACTACAGGTTTTGAATTAAGTTTAGGATACAATGATTACGAAGGTGATTTCAAATGGTCTGCTAATTTAAACTTATCTACAAGCTCAAACGAAGCTATATCATTAGGTGGTGTCGATGAATTAAACGGTGGTGGTTTCGAAAACCAAAACATTACAAGAGTTACTGAAGGCGAGTCATTATTTCACTTTTTCGGATTAGTTACCGATGGTATCTATCAAAACCAAGCTGAAGTAGACGCTGTATTTACAGCGAATCCTGGTCAAACGACAGTACAACCTGGTGATATTAGATTTAAGGATTTAAACAATGATGGCGATATCACTTCTGAAGATAGAGATATCATTGGAAATCCACTTCCAGACTTAACATATGGTTTAAACTTAAGTGCAGATTACAAAAATTGGGATTTCAATATGTTCTGGACAGGTATCTATGGTAGAGATCTTTACAATACCAATATTTATGATTTAGAAGGTATGCCTAGATTATTCAACGCAGGTGTTGCTGTATTGGGTAGATGGACACCAACTAACCCATCTACTACAGTACCTAGAGCTGGTGGAGCTCCACAAAATATTCAATTATCTGATCGTTTTGTAGAAGATGGTTCTTTCTCTAGACTTAAAAACTTAACTATTGGGTACACCCTACCAAGTGACGCATTTGGTCAAGAATTATTCTCTAAATTTAGAATATACGTTAGCGGTCAGAACTTGATTACCATTACAGATTACTCTGGTTTAGATCCTGAAGTAGGTAGTGGTGACTTATTCGAATATGGTATCGACAGAGGTGCCTACCCACAGCCTAAGACCTATTTAATGGGATTACAAGTATCATTTTAATTGCTAAAAAGAAAAGAAATATGAAAACAACAAAAATAATTTTTTCAATGTTTACGCTCTTCACCGCAATGGTGATCGTAAATGGGTGTAGTGAAAATGATTTGGAGTTAGTTAATCCTAACGGATTATCTCCAGAGACATTTTTTAAGACCGAAGCACAAGTGCAGTCGGCCGTAAACGCAGCATATGCTAACTTACAGACAAGAGGTCTGTACTCTAGACATATGTTCTTCTCACAAGACAACATGTCTCATGAGAATGATGGTAATCCTCAATTAGAAGCGGATAAGAGACAGTATTTAGATTTCTCTTTTGACTCAAGTCACGGACCAATCGCAGATTATTGGGAAAGCTGCTTTAGAGGTATCAACAAAGCCAATTTTGTAATTGGTAATGAAGAAGCTATTAATGCCATAGAAGAATCATTGGTAAGCAATGCCGTTAAACAAAAGTTTATTGGCGAAGCAAGATTTTTACGTGCACTATATAACTTCCTTTTGGTAACTAGATTTGGTGACATGCCTTTAATTACAGAAATACCTACAACTACCGAGGGTATTGCTAAATCTTCTGCTGATGAAGTTTACGCTTTGATCATTTCAGACTTACAGTCTGCATCAGCTACTTTACTTGATAAAAGTGAAGAAGCTAATGGTAGAGCTACCAAAGGAGCTGCAATTGCTCTTTTAGGAAAGGTATATTTATTTAGAGGAGAGCATGCTTTAGCCTTGGCTGAATTTAATAAGCTTTCTGGTTACACATTAGAGCCGAACTTCTTTGATAATTTCACAGAAGAAACAGAGCATGGTGTAGAGTCTATTTTTGAAATAGAGTATGATGATGCTTTAGGAACTAGTGCACAATGGAATTCTTCTGTTACTGGTGCTGGACCAAACGAAGCAACTTTTAGAGGTCAAGAGTATGGCTTTAACGATTGGTTCAACGTTTTCCCTTCTGATGATCTTTTAGATGAATATGAAGCAGGTGATACTAGGTATGCAGATACATTCTATTCTGTAGGTGATACTTTCGGAGGTGGCATAGTTACAGCAGATATGCTAACTGCAGGCGACGAAAGACGTGCTGGTTGGAAAAAATACCAGAACTATTACAAGGATGCTAATGAAGATCAAGAATCGGGTATCAACTTTAATTATTTACGTTATGCAGATGTTCTATTAATGAAAGCTGAATGTGAAAATGAAGTAGGTACACAAGATGATGCTATTGATTTGATCAATGAGGTTCGCGAAAGAGCAAGTCTTGACGATTTACCTTACGGTCTTTCTAAAGCAGCTGTTTTTGAAGCTATCGTTCATGAAAGAAAAGTTGAATTAGCTGGTGAGCAAGTTCGTTACAATGACATTTTAAGATGGAACCTAACTTCTACGGAACTAGCAGGAACAAACTTCCAAACTGGTAAAAGTGAGCTTTGGCCAATACCAGACAGAGAAATAACATCTAACGAAAACTTAAGTGCAGCAGACCAAAACCCTGGGTACTAAAACTATTATATTGAGTTAGTTTAGTTTGATTAAGGCAGCATGTTTTCACATGCTGCTTTTTTAATGGCATTAAGTTTACTTTTTTAGAATTTCAAGTTATACTTCTATGAAATTCTTTTAGTTGACTTTGAAAATACACCTATCAAAAATATTAAATTTCTGAGCTTCAAAAGCTATAGGTATCACTCAAAGAGATAAGAATCCCCCCCTTTTTAGTACCAAAACAAACGCTATGTACAACTTACAAAGTGGAATTGACGAAAAGGTTATCGTAATTATTATCAGACATTAATTTAAGCAACATAAAGCCCTTTGCCCCTAGTAGTTCCATAACAAACAGCGATATCGATTTAATTTTAAGGCATTTACAAATCTGCAGCGTAATTGCTTGACTACATTGGTAAACAGTTTTTAAATAAAAAAAATCTTAAGTTTAAAGGTAATGTGCCCAAAAAGCCAATAATTAATGAAACGGAATGGTGAAATTATATGGGACTGAAGCGCTTAAATTTTCATTAGCACCAGACATTAAACCACGTTGCAATTAATTAAAAAAGAACCACTACTATTTAAAGTCAAAACCAGTAACCTATCGTGAAACATTTTTAGTTTAAAATGAAGTATATCAATCTCAACATATTATCTATACTCCTATTCATGGCATTAACCTTTTCGGGAAATGCCCAAACAGCTACAGATAGGTATAGTTTCGTAGCTATAGATGATGGTATACCGAAAAGTGCCATTACCGAAATACTCCAAGATAACCATGGTTTAATATGGATAGCGACATATGGTGAGGGGCTATATAATTATAATGGTACCGATTTAAAAGCATTTAAACATAATCCAAACGATAGCACTTCTATAAATAGCTCTATAATCAACACCATCTTTTTAGATTCAAAAAAGAATATTTGGATTGGCACTCAAGAAGGATTAAACCTTTACGATAGGACATTAGATATATTTGAAAAAATAAAAAGTGAAAAAGCTAATTCTAGGATAGACAACGCACCCATATTTTCTATTAATGAAGACGGTAATGGCAATCTATTTATTGGCACACAAGCTCATGGTTTATATACTTTAAACGCAGAAACTTTAGTACCTCATGAAATTAAGGATGATTCCTCATCTAAAGGCTCTAAATCGGTAATAAACGCTATAATTCCCTTACCAGATGGCAATATAATGATTGGTTCTAATTTAGGATTGTTCATTTATGATGCCGATAGAAAACTATTGAGTAGACAACAGATTAATACTGAGATAAATGGTAATTCTTTTGCGATACAATCACTATTAATAGATAAAGACAACACCATTTGGGCTGGTACATATACCATGGGACTATTAAAGCTCAAAAAACAAAAAAAAGGCTCATATTATTCCGAGCAATTTTCATTTACCGGCAAGCGAATATTTGACATCAAAAAACTAAAGGATAATACCATTATCTGCGCCACTGAAAATGACGGAGTTTTTGTTGTAGATAATATAGGCAATACCATCTACAATTACACCTATGACAAATTTGACCCAAATAGTATTCGTTCAAATTCTATTTGGTCAATTTTTATAGATGACCAAGAGAGAATATGGTTAGGTTATTATAATAAAGGAATTGGAGTCTTTGATAAATTACATGATAAATTCTCTCATCTTCAAAGCTTGCCATACAGTGTAAACTCGCTACAATCGCCATCTGTAACCGGCATAGTACAAGACAATGAGAATAATTTTTGGATAGGAATGGATGGTGGCGGCATAGATAAATTCAATCCTGAAACACAAGAATTCACCCATTTGTCTGATGATAAGTACAAAAACTATAAGGCGCTTGAAAATTTAGATATTCAAACTCTCTTCATAGATACAAATGAAAATATTTGGGCAGGAACCTGGAGTTCAGGTATATATTATCTTCCAAAAAATAGATCTAAAATAATCAACTACACCATTGAGAATACACAAGGTGCCTTATCTTCTAATAGTGTTACTGGTTTTGCCGAAGATTCTAACGGCAACATCTGGATATCAACTTTTTTTGGAGGATTACACTCTTTTGACCCTAAGTCTCAAGTTATAAATAACCATGCCAATGCCTCATTCAATAAATCATTAGGCAAAGAAAGACATATTCGTACCGTACTAATCGACCATAAAGATCATATTTGGATAGGAGGACCTAACGGACTTATTAGAACACACTTAACTAAAAGCAATACGTACAAAACAGAAGTATTTAAGGAAATAATTACACATTTAGACTCAGTACAAAACAATATCAACTCTAGAGCTTTATTTGAAGATCACAATCACAATATTTGGCTAGGAACTTATGGTAAGGGCATATGCAAGATAAACACCAATACTAACGATGTTGAATGGTTCGATACAGATAACGGTCTTAATCTAGAAAATATATCTTCTATAATGGAAGATGATAATAAGAATATTTGGGTAAGTGGAGATACAGGGCTTTCCATGCTAAATACCACTACCAAAGAAATTGATAATTACAATAAAAATGATGGGTTGTTAGCTAACAACTTTAATTATAATGCTGTTACAAAAGATAAAGACGGCGTGTTATATTTTGGCAATTATGAGGGAATTGATTACTTCGACCCAAAAAACATTATCAAAAATGAAAATAAGCCTGAGGTATATTTTACAGATTTTAAGTTATTCAACAAATCTGTAAAACCAAATGAATTAGATTCTCCAATACAAAAGAATATTGCAGAAGTAGAACATGTTACACTCAAACCAAAGCAGTATGTATTTACTTTAGAATTTGCAGCCATCAATTACACTAGGGCAAATAACAATAATTATGCTTATTACTTGGAGGGCTTAGAAAATAATTGGAATTATGTGGGTAATACAAGAACTGCCACATATACCAACCTAAGCCCTGGTGATTATATCTTTCATGTAAAAGCCTCCAACAATGATGGTGTTTGGGCAGAGAACTCATTAAAATTACCAATTACCATAATTGCGCCATGGTGGGCTACTACATGGGCAATATTTGGTTATATGATAGCATTCATTAGTCTTATTTTATTAATTAATTGGATACTGAATAAGCGAAGAGAAGAAAGACAAATCATTAAATTAGAAAGATCTCAACGCCAACAAGAAGAGGTTTTAAACGAAAAGAAAATTCAATTTTTCACCAATATTTCCCACGAATTTAGGACTCCCCTCACCCTTATCATGAATCCTATTATCGATATCATGGAGACTAATAATTACAAACTAAATAAAGGGTTAAAAGAAAAGCATAGAATCATCTACAGAAATGCCCAAAGACTTAAAACCCTTATTGATGAATTAATGGATTTTAGAAAACTCCATATTCATAAAATGACATTGAACACTTCAAAAATAGACGCTTATAAATTTGTAAAGGAAATTACCAAGCACTTTGAAGAAGAGGCCTTTGAAAAAAACATACTACTTACTACCGAAACCGATGATGATAACGAAATGGATTTCTGGGGAGATCCAGGATTATTGGAAAAAATCATTTTCAACTTATTATCCAACTCCTTTAAAGCAACACCAGAGAGCGGTGTAATTACCTTAGGAATTTACTCACATAAAAACAAAGTAGTTTTTCCGCTATTAGATGATTCTAAAATGCATAATGCCTTAGAAATAAGTATAGAAGACACAGGGTTAGGTATTAGCAAAGACGATATTGACCATATTTTCAAAAGGTTCTATCAAGCTACAAATAAAAGCCAGCAATACTTTGGTGGATCAGGTACGGGTATTGGTCTTGAACTGGTCCAAAGTTTTGTGCAGATGCATAAGGGCATTGTCGAGGTAACCAGTGAAGTAAATGAAGGAACAAAATTTACTTTATTATTTCCCTTGGGCAAAGACCATTTTCAATCATCAGAAATATCCATCCCATCAGGGAAAGTTTTAAGTATAGATATTGAAGAAGAACGTTTAGAAGAAGACCAAAGGCTTAATCAAATAAGCAATCTAGAAATTGAAAACAAAAAGACCATTTTAGTGGTCGAAGACAATATTGAGCTTAGAAATTATTTAAAAAATAAACTTAGAACAGAGTATACTGTTGTAGAAGCTGAAAATGGTAAAACCGGCTTACAAATGGCACTTAAGGGAATACCAGATTTAATAATTTCAGATGTTATTATGCCAGAAATGGATGGTTTTGAGTTTTGTACACACATTAAAGAAAATTTAAAAACAAGTCATATCCCTGTTTTAATGCTTACCGCTAAAGCGATGAGCAGTGACAAAATAAAAGGTATAGATTCTGGTGCAGACGCATACCTCAATAAGCCTTTTGAAATGAAATTATTAAAATCATATATAAAGCGCCTAATTGAGACTCGCCAACAATTTATAGAAAAGAACATAAACGAGGAGAATAAGATAACCCTACTCGAAAACACGACTAGTTTAGATAAAACATTTATGCAAAAAGTGCTCGATTATGTAAACGAAAATTTAGGAGAACCAGATTTAAACGTTGAACATTTAGCTGACGACATGTCTTTAAGTAGAAGTCAATTATATAGAAAAATAAAGGCCATTACTGGGATGACCGCCACCGAACTCATCAGAAAAATAAGACTTAAAAAAGCGAAGCAAATGATAGAAAGTGGAAGTGAATCTATTAGTGAGGTTGGTTTTAAAGTTGGTTTTTCATCTGCATCTTACTTTAGCAAATGTTTCAAGAATGAGTTTGGTATACTTCCAACGGAACTAAAGGGAAATTCACAGTAAGTAAGAATATGATTCCCCCTTAGGCTTATAATTATATATACCTTGATTTTTCAAAGCCAAATCTTCTTAATAATCAAATTTAACCACCGCCCTACCCTATGATGCAACAAGATTCCTATCTAATGCATCAAATATTACAATGAAAGATGGTTCTAGATTGTATTTTTAAACCCCTACTAAAAACAAAAAACAACTAGAAAAATCATGAAAAATATTTTAAAGTCTAAACATAAAACAAGCCTTAAATTAACCTTTTTACTAGCTTCAACATTAATGATTGGCTGTGGGGAGAAAAAGACAACTGTTGAAGTTCAAAAAGAACCCACCCTTAAAGAAGCTTTTAAAAATTATTTTTTAATTGGGAGCGCAGTTAACGACAACCTTGTTTCAAAAAAAGACAGTCTTGGCGAACAAATTGTATTATCAGAATACAATACCATTACACCAGAAAATTCAATGAAGTGGATGTATATGGAACCTGAGCAAGGTAAGTTTGAATTTGAGACCGCAGATAAGTATATCGATTTTAGCACCAAAAATGATATTGCTTTTATAGGGCACAACCTCGTTTGGCATAGTCAACTTGCAGGTTGGGTTAAAAAATTAGAATCAAAAGAGGAATTATCAGCTAGTTTAAAAAATCACGTTCAAACTATTGCTGCTCGATATTCAGGTAAAATACATGGTTGGGATGTTGTAAACGAAGCGCTAAACGAAGATGGCACCTTAAGAAATTCAATTTTTCTAGAGCAATTAGGCCCAGAATATTTGACCAATTCTTTCCAATGGGCACAAGAGGCCGACCCAAAAGCAGAACTTTATTACAATGATTATAACATGACCCGCAAAGAAAAGAGAGCTGGTGCAATTAAGTTGGTTAAAGACCTACAAGAAAGCGGTGTTAAAATAGATGGTATTGGAATGCAAGCACATTGGGGTTTAGAAGATCCAACATTAGAGGAAATTGAAACAAGTATTTTAGAATATTCCGATTTAGGCATTCAAGTAATGATTACGGAATTTGATATCACTGTACTTCCAAATCCATGGGATCTAGAAGGTGCTGAGGTTAGTCAAAACTTTAAAGGAAGTGAACACATGAATCCCTACACTAAAGAATTACCAGACGCTGTCAACACACAATTAGCACAACGCTATAAAGACATCTTCAGCTTATTTAAAAAACACAGCGATAAAATTAGCAGGGTTACTTTTTGGGGTATCAACGACGGTGTGTCGTGGTTAAACAGTTGGCCAATAGAAGATAGAACAAACTACCCATTGTTATTTGATAGGGAGTACAATCAAAAAGCAGCATATTACAGTGTACTCGAAGTTGCAAAGGATAGCACACTCTAATCAAACGAACCAAATACTACAAAATGAACAACGATCATAAAATATCTCTTAAGGAGAAAATCGGGTATTCTTTAGGAGACTTATCCGCAAACTTGGTTTTCCAGACCTTGGTTACCTATCTAGCTTATTTCTATACAGATATTTACGGTCTAGAAACTAACGATGCATCGTTAATAATATTTGTAGTTGGTATGGTCGCGGCATTTGCATTTAATCCTATTGTAGGCGCATTGGCAGACAGAACCAGAAGTAAGTGGGGTAAATTTAGACCATGGATCTTATTTACATCTATTCCATTAGGTGTTGTTGCGTTATTAGCTTTTAGCACCCCTAATTTTGACTATTCAGGTAAAGTAGTCTATGCTGCGGTAACCTACACCCTACTCTTATTATTATACGCTGCCAATAATTTACCGTATGCTGCTTTAAGTGGTGTAATTACGGGTAGCATGAAAGAACGTAATAGTATTTCCTCATACCGTTTTGTGGCGGTAATGTTTGCTCAATTCTTTGTGCAGGTGTTTATGCTTCCAATCATACAATATGCAGGTGACGGAGACAAAGCGGTCGGTATTGAAATTGTAATGACCTATTTAGCTATCATCGGAACGGTAATGCTGTTAATCACCTTTTTTACTACCAAAGAAAGAGTCATACCAACTATAGATCAGAAATCTAGTTTCAAAGAGGATTTAGGTGATTTAGTAAAGAACAAGCCCTGGATCATCATGTTAGTTTTAACCACTTTGGTTTTTATTACATTAGCCATGAAAGGTGGTTCTTATGTGTATTATTTTGAAAATTATGTAGATGCTGCGAGTTTAGCAGAATTTATAGGTCCCATTTTAAACGGACTTAAAAATATAGGAGTAGATTTCTTTGGCGACAACCCAATTTCTGCTGGTTTTGGACTTTTCAACGCAGGTGGTATTATATTTATGATTGTTGGGATATCATTATCCAAGGGCTTGGCAGATAAATATGGTAAACGTGATGTTTTTGGTGCAGCACTATTTGTCTCTACCATATTCATTGCTGTATTTTACTTTTTTGCACCCACCTCTGTAGAGCTAATGTTCTTATCCCAAATATTACATGGGTTTTTCTACGGTATCACCATCCCGCTATTATGGGCAATGATTGCAGATGTAGCTGATTACTCCGAATGGAAAAATAACAGACGCGCTACGGCCATTATATTTTCTGCAATGATGATAGGTCTAAAATTGGGGCTAACCATTGGTAGCTCTTTAGTTACTTGGGTTTTGGGAATTTATAATTATATACCTAAGAAATTTGCCGCTAACGAAGCGATCATACAGCCAGAAAGCGCCATACAGGGTATAAAAATGCTAGTAAGCATATATCCTGCAGTTTCATTTTTCGTCGCAATAGCTTTATTATTTCTCTATGAAATAAATAAAAAAATGGAAACTCAAATAGAACAAGATTTAATAACTAGAAGAAAAGCTTAAGTATGCCAGAAGATAGCATTAACCACATTGATTTTGATCAACTGAACGAAAAGGCAATTTCAAAACCTTTGGTAAGTCACATATATACCGCAGATCCTTCTGCACATTATTTTAATGGAAAAATCTACATATATCCTTCTCATGATATAGAATCAAATATTCCTTTTGATGATTTAGGAAGTCATTTCGCAATGGAAGATTATCACGTTATTTCCGTAGATAATGAAAATGGTGAAGCTACAGATCATGGCGTTGCACTTCATGTAAAAGATGTTGCATGGGCAGAAAAACAAATGTGGGCTCCAGATGCTGCTCATAAAAATGGAAAGTACTATTTATATTTTCCCGCGAAAAAAGCAGATGGAATTTTCCAAATCGGTGTAGCAGTTTCAGATAATCCAACAGGACCATTTACTCCCGAACCAGAAGCAATAAAAGGTAGCTATACCATTGACCCAGCTGTTTTTGAGGATGAAGACGGAAGCTATTACATGTATTTTGGAGGCATTTGGGGCGGACAGTTACAGAAATACCGTAACAATGTATATAATACGAACAACGAGCTACCTAAACCTAATGAGCCTGCTCTATTGCCTATCGTCGCAAAGATGACCGATGATTTATTGGAATTTACGGAAGAACCTAAACAAATAGAGATTCTTGACGAAAATGGGGAACTATTATTAGAAGGTGATAATGATCGTAGATTCTTTGAAGCATCATGGATGCACAAGTATAATGGCAAATATTATTTTTCATATTCTACAGGCGATACACACTTCATTTGCTACGCTATTGGCGACAATCCTTACGGACCATTTACATACGGCGGTAGAATTCTAGAACCAGTAGTGGGTTGGACATCGCATCACTCTATTTGTCAAGTAGAAGATAAATTCTATTTATTCTATCACGACAGCAGCCTTTCTAAAGGCGTAACACATTTACGCTCTGTAAAAATGGTAGAATTAGAACATCAAGCAGACGGTCATATTAAAACTATCACTCCCTATAGTTCATAACTTACATAGGAGTATGTTCTTATAAACATGAATAATAGAATCTAAAAGATTCCATTATTCGTGTTTCTTTTTTTTAGCCAGGCTAGTATTTTATGCACTAATTTTGCCCTCTGAGATATAACAAATTGGAACTATTTAAGTTATACAGAAAATACTAAACTTACGCCAGCAGAAATGTTCAATAAAAAATATACCGTTTTAGGGGAAACCATACAGAAAGGCAAAGGTGCCCAGTTGAATTTAGACATTGCAAAATTACATACCAGAACCAAAATTGAAGTTCCGGTAATTGTACAGCGTGGTAAAAAGGATGGTCCTACCCTATTAATTACTGGTGGCATTCACGGTAATGAAATTAACGGTGTAGAGATTGTTCGTCAAATTGTTTCTAAAAAATATAACAGACCAGAATCTGGTATGGTTATTTGCATACCTGTAGTTAATATTTTCGGGTTCCTAAATCAGGCTAGGCAATTTCCCGATGGTAGAGATTTAAATAGAGTATTTCCTGGTAGTTTAAGAGGTTCTTTAGCGAGTAGGTTTGCCTATCACTTAATAAAGGACATTGCACCAATTATAGATTGCTGTATAGATTACCATACTGGCGGAGATAGTCGTTTTAACGCTCCACAAATACGAATTGATAAGGATGATGAGGACGGACTTGCATTGGCTAAGATCTTTGGTGCAGAGTTTATTGTTAAATCTGCAGGTAGAGAAAAATCGTTTCGTGAAACCTTGCATCAATTAGATAAAGAAGTACTACTCTACGAAGGTGGTAAATCTCTTCATATAGACAAAGAAATAACAGATACCGGTATAGTAGGTGCATTACGTGTAATGCAACATTTAGGTATGCGCGATTTTAGTGAAGAAATTTCACAAATGTCGATAAAGCCAATAACTCCAAAATTAGTAAATGCCTCAAAATGGTTAAGAGCTAAACATTCTGGTATGTTTCACCCCTTAGTTAAAGTGGGTCAAAATGTAGAAAAGGGAGCTGAGTTAGGTAATATCTCTGGTCCGTTCGGATATTTTGAGCGTAAAATAACAGCCAAGGAAAGCGGATTTATTATTTGTATTAATGAATCGCCAATCGTTAATCAAGGTGATGCTATTTTTCATATCGCTTACGATGTTGACTAGAACTAAGCACAACTAAAACATGCTTAATTAGAACTTTAAAAAGTTAAAGATCATCAGTAATTAGAACCGGCTATCACACTGATTTAAGGATCATTAGCACCGCCACAAAAACCAATAATCGAATACTAAAATCATCAAAATTTCGAGGTAATTCAATGTATTTTTGAATGTAAAATAGGTTCAAAAGTCAATCATTTTTAAAATGAAAATCAATTTACCCAAAAAGTAGACTAACAGCATGTTATTCGCTGTTTTCTAGATATTTAAATTTAAAAAACCTTTCCCTGTTCAGTTGTTCTTTTGCTTAATTTAAAGTTAAAGATCTCATGAAATTGAAAACCAGTAAAACATTGATTACATTAGTGTTAAAGGTATTTTTAAACTGCTTTTTTGCATGACTGAAATAGAAAAAACATTAGATAACAAAAGTATACGCCCTACTGCAATGCGCATACTTATCTATAAATTTATGGCAGGTAAAAAAACTGCTGTCGCGTTAACCGATATTGAAAATGCTTTTGAAAAAGCAGAGCGAACAACGTTGTATCGTACTTTAAAAACATTTGAAGAAAAAGGTATCGCCCATCAAATTGATGATGGCACAAATATTTCAAAATTCGCACTGTGTCAACCTGGCTGCAATTGCGAAATTGATCAAGATTTACACCTACATTTTCATTGCAGCCAATGTGATAAAACAATCTGTTTAACCGAACATAAAATTCCGCATATTAATTTACCATCAGGATATATTGCCGAAGATGTTAATTTGGTTATCAAAGGAATATGCGATTCGTGCAGTGAGCATTAAATGCACTTCTGTTGCACTATTCCTTTTCAGACCTTGCGGGTATTATGAAAAAGAATAAATTAGATTTAAGATCCCTTACCGCTTCCAAGAGTACTTGTGAACATTGCCATGACGACGATGGGCATAATCACAACGATACTGGTGAAAATTTTACCATCAATACGTACTTACCTGCTATCATCAGTTTTATAATGTTGATTATTGGTATCGCTGTAGACTACTACAACACATTACCATTCTTTGAAGGCTACGTACGTTTAGCTTGGTACATCATAGCATATATTCCTGTAGGATTACCTGTTTTAAAAGAAGGCTGGGAAAGCATTAAAAAAGGTGATTTTTTTACGGAATTCTTTTTAATGGGTATTGCTACCATAGGGGCATTCGGTATTGGAGAATATCCTGAAGGTGTTGCCGTAATGCTCTTTTACGGAGTTGGCGAATTGTTCCAAAGTGCTGCTGTTAAGCGTGCTAAGGGCAATATTAAAGCTTTACTTGATCTACGACCGGATCAAGCCTTGGTTTATCGTGATCATAGCTTTGTTGCCGTATCTCCCGAAGAGGTGGAAATTGGCGAGAAAATACAAGTTAGAGTAGGCGAAAAAGTCCCGCTAGATGGCGTATTACTCTCAGATAAAGGAACTTTTAATACTGCTGCATTGACAGGTGAAAGTAAGCCTGATTCCCTTAAAAAAGGAGACTCCATATATGCTGGTAGTATAAATCTAGACGGAGTCATTGAGATTGAAACGACCAAAGCATTTAAAGATAGTTCTATTGCACGGATACTTGATATGGTACAGAATGCCACTGCACGAAAATCAAAGACAGAACTGTTCATTAGAAAATTTGCCAAGGTATATACTCCAATTGTCACTTACCTAGCTATTGCACTTACTTTTCTTCCTTACTTTTTTGTTGAAAATTATGTGTTTCAAGATTGGTTATATCGCGCCTTAATATTCTTAGTGATTTCTTGTCCTTGTGCTTTGGTAATTTCTATTCCCCTTGGTTATTTTGGAGGATTAGGAGCTGCTTCTAGAAACGGAATTTTATTCAAAGGAGCATCCTTTTTAGATACGATGACCAAAGTAAATACAGTGGTTATGGACAAAACAGGTACTGTAACCAAAGGTGTTTTCAAGATAAAGGATCTAGTTAAAGATCAGATCTTTACCGAAGATGAATTCATGAAGTACTTGATCGCAATTGAAACTCAATCTACACACCCAATTGCCAAAGCTATTCTGGAATATAAACCAGAAGGCTCAGCATATAAAGCTACAGATGTATCTGAAATTGCAGGTAAAGGATTAAAAGGAATCGTAAATAGCAAAGATGTTTTAGTAGGTAATAAAGCCTTGATGACTGCGAACCAAATTACCGTTTCTGAGGAGACCGAAGACATCGTAGAGTCTATTGTTCTAGTTGCTATAGATGGACGATTTGCAGGCTATGTCACCATTGCAGATGAATTGAAAGAAGATGCCCAACAGGCAATACAAGAAATACGTGCTGCCGGAGTCACAAAAATTATTATGCTATCTGGGGATAAAGATTCCATAACTCAAAAGGTTGCAAAACAATTGGGCATTGATTGGGCGAAAGGCGGATTATTACCTGAAGAAAAACTAGAAGAAGTAGAGAAACTAAAGAAACTACCTAATACGAAAGTGGCATTTGTAGGTGATGGAATAAACGATGCACCAGTACTTGCCGCAAGTGACGTAGGTATTGCTATGGGCGGGTTAGGAAGCGATGTAGCAATTGAAACTGCTGATGTTATTATACAGAACGACCAACCTTCTAAGATTGCCACAGCTATTAAAATAGGTAATTCTACCCGTAGCATTGTATGGCAAAATATAGCCTTGGCTTTTGGGGTGAAAGTAATTGTTCTGGCTTTAGGAGCAGGTGGATTAGCAACTATGTGGGAAGCAGTTTTTGCCGATGTAGGGGTCGCTCTATTGGCAATTTTGAATGCAGTTAGGTTGCAAAAAATGAATTGGGATTAAATGTCTTGTCATTTCGAGCGCAGTCGAGAACTTCTTAATTAATCACCTTTAAGATATTTTGACTGCGCTCAATGTGACGCCTAAACAGTAACCTTATATTTAATAACAATCTGTTTTTAGCTGTTCGCTTTTTTCGAAAGCCTCAAAAGTTATAATTTCATTGTTTTGAAGTAGGTTTTCGAATACATCCAAAACATCATGTTGCATTGCTAACGAACCACAAATCATTATGGTGCCACCAGAATTGATTGTTTGTAGCACCAAATCTTTTTGTTCTTGAATAACATCTTGAACATATTGTTTTTCACCTTCTCTAGAGAATGAAGAAAATATATTAACGTTTTCATGATTTAATGCATTTTTTTCTAAAATAGAATTATAAACATTAATAGAGGCTTTTTTACGCCCTCCCCAGAACAAGGAGATATTCTGAGTTGTATTTTTTGAAATCATTCCTAAAAATGGAGCTATACCGGTCCCATTTGAGATGAGAATTACATTTTTTTCATTTTCGGGTAAATGAAAATGTTCATTACTATCTATAGCAGCTTTTATAGTTTCACCAACTTTTAATCTGAAAAGAAAGTTAGAACCTCGTCCTAATTCATGTTTTTTAATACTCAATAGAACATCATCTTCAATTCTAGCAATTGAATACTGCCGTACCGTTTCATCGTCATTTGGAAAAATAGCCAATAGGTCTCCAGAAGTAAATTCAACTTTAGATGTTGGTTGTAACCTCAGCAAAAAAGTATCATCAATATTCAGCTCCGTTCGTTCTAAAACTTCAAAATCTACTTTCTTATATTTCTTTTTATTAATTATCGGATGCTCTATCGGAATAGTAAATCCTACCTGATCACTAAATTGAATCATCCAAAGTTCAAAAGACTCAAAATCTGCTTTGTTAATTTTGAACAAGGGCAATTGTTGTTGAAAATTACTAATAGAGTTTATTTGATTATCTGCATCAATTGCAAACTTGCAGTAATCTGGATAATCTAAAGAACCAAAACCAATTACTGAAAAATCTATCGTATTCGGTTGTTTGATAGTGGAAAATATAGTAGGAAATTTACGTGCATTTGTTGGCGGCTCTCCTTCACCGTAAGTGGAAGTAAATACAATGATATTCGTAGCCTTAGCATACGTGGTGTATTTATTAAGTTCGGTTAAGTAAACTTTCTTCCCAACTTTTGTCAATCCGTTATACAATCGTTGCCCAAAGTCAAATGCAGTACCACTCTCCGACCCTACTAATATGACAAACTCACATTCATCCTTATTCGGCATTATGGCGATTCGCTTTCCTTTCTTTCTGCGCTTTAAGGTCATTACAAACCCAGAATACATAAAAAATAATATAGACGCACTAGCAAGCAATAAAATAATAGACCAAAGTACACTGCCTTCACCAGTATGTAACACTAAGCTTAGTCTTGAAGCTAATGCCACAAAAGGATAATCGCCACTACTGACAATTTCACCTGTTTGCTGATTTACCTGAACCTCCTTATCCTGTAAAGCAATGAGGTAATATTCCTCAGGATCATCGGAAAATGGGAATTCTACCTCTCTAATCTCTGCTAAGGTTGTTTCCTTAAAAAAAGGAATGGTATTTATATTTTCGTAAACCTCAGCATTATCATTACTAGTAGATTGTTGTTGCGCTACAACCGTATTGGGCAACAAGTTGAATTTCTCCGCTGATAAATAGACTCCCGTAAGTGCTAGAATTAAAATAGGGATAAAGAACCATTTACTTAAAACGACATGGTATCGCATTTCAAAATAATCTTTCTGGACTTTAGAAAAAAACTTTAGAAATCCGCCTTGGCGTTTCGCTAACAAAATTAAACCTGTAATCGCTATAATAAATAAGAGTAATGAAATTAGACCTACAAGAAACCTTCCTATACTTTTAAGAAAAAGAGATCGGTGTAAGTTCGTGGCGAATGTATAAATGTAAGGTCGTTCTTCTACCTCGCCCAATTGCTCGCCCGTTACAGGATTCACATACACATCTAAGGTTTCCATGTCTATGGTTAGCACAGAAGCTTTAACGAAACCAGATGATTCTACTTCGAGCCCTAAGACCTCATCATAAGTATCTTTTAAAACATTAATTGTAGTTGCTAAGGAGACTTCTTCTAGATTTTCCACGGCATAGCCGTTAGCTTGGTGCGAAATTGGTTCTACTGCTAAAATGACCCCTGTTATAGAAGCAACTATTAAGAATAGCGAAGAGACCAGGGCAAGCGTAAGATGACTATAGCGCCAAATAGAAATCGTCATAAGTAGTACTGTAATTTTGTATTGCTATATACTTTAAAAAATTCCAGAACATCATAAAATGACATTCCGGAAATAAAACTCTGATTGTAAAATAAACACTGATGTCACATTGAGGCTATCAAAATACCTTTTGGATATCCTACTTAAAAGTTCTCGACTGCGCTCGAAATGACATTGTTTTTAAATGAAGCGCTTACTGAGGAAGCATACGTACATAACGAATGAATCCTTTACCTTCTACTTTTGTTTTTAAGTTCTCTGTAGTTAATGCAAATTGAATATCATCTGCATAATATCCTTGATCTTCAACTGAGGTTTCAAAACGTAAATTATAACCTTTATCAATTTTATCATTTGGTATCTGTAATACAGACAAAGCACGCTCACCTCCACTTATAGTTTCTCCAGAAATAGCATCGATATTAGGACGATTTTTACCATAGAATTTCCACCACTCTGTAATTTCACTATACCACTCACTGTCTTTACCTTGAACATATAATGTTTCTACATATTCGTTATCGGCATCAACTATGGATACAATTAGGTAAGCACCTTCACCAGAATAATTAGTTAATTGAATAAGACATTTTACCGCTGTTTTTTCTACGGGGGTAAATGCTGTTAGTAACGCACCGAGCAATACAATTGCCGGTATAAATTTTAATGCTCTTTTCATCTGTAATCTATTTTCTTACCAAGTCATATTAAATGAATTTGGCAGGTTTCTTTATTGCTTTAAAAAATTTAATGATGTATTCTCTTTCTGTAACAATTCGTTTTCACTTGCTAGATCGTACACGGTTTCTTCAAAATCGGTTTTACTTTTTGCATCTGCACCATTAGCAATTAAAAACTTAAGCATCTTGTCATTCTCTGCTTTCATTGCCGCTAAATGTAAAGCCGTTAACCCCTCATCATTCTTAGCATTTACATCGATATCAAAAGTAGAAAGTCTTTTTAACAAATCAAGATCGTTCTTTCTAGCAGTAATATGGTACAGCGTATTTCCTTCTGATTGAACGGTATTGAATTTTAATCCCTTTGTGTTCAATAAAGCAAGCTTAGCATCAAAGGCATCTGCATTTCTTTTACTGAAAGATTCCGCCAAGAAATAAGCAACTGTATTCCCCTTAGAGTCTTGCGCATTAATATCAGCACCTTTTTCCAATAAAAACTCAACTACATCTACACTGTTATCATGAGCAGCAAGCATTAAAGCTGTTTCACCATCAGTATTAGCTGTATTTATATCCTTTACATTTTTAGATAGTAATTGCACCATAGCAAGTTCATTTCTAGTCGCTGCATTTAAGAATGGTGTATTACCTTTTTCATCTGCTTGGTTTACATCTGCACCAGCGTTCAAAAAAAGTTCAAATATGGTAGCATCTTTATTGCTGAAAGCTAAACGGTGTAATGGAGTACTTCCATTTTTCTCAACAATATTAGGTTCCAAACCTAGACCTTTCAAGTAGGTGTAGACTGGTAACCCATTACTGAATCCACGACCACCTTGCGATGCAAACATAAATGCATTACCTCCATTATTGTTCAGTTTTTTATAGTCCACCCCTTTCTTAACAAGTAATTTTAGAAAATCTATATTCCCTTTTTTAGAAGCGTAATTGAAAATTCCGTTACCATCATTGTCTTTACTATCTAAAGCCAAACCTTTGCTAGCAAAGAATTTTAATTCTTTCTCACTCTTCAAAGAAGGTGCGGCCATTAGTAACAAGTTAGCACCGTGGTCATTTTTCTCTTCAGCCAAATTCACACCTTTTTTCTCAAAAGCAGAATAGATTGCAGGATTTGTAAGTCCGGCATTTGCTCCAAAAGCAAGAGGTGTATAACGATGACTATCTAAAGCAGTTACTGAAGCACCATTATCTAATAAATACTGAACCAATTCTGCATCTCCAGAATAACTTGCCCAATGTAAATAGATACGGCTGTCATGTGTTTTCTTATCTACACCATTACCCTCTAAAGAAAGTAAGTACTTTATCACTTCGGTATCTGCCTTAGTGGTAATTGCCAATGTGGTAGCATCAAAAGCATTATCGTCAAACGCAGTAGGATCGTTTCCTTCTGCAATCTTTTGTTTTACGGCAGCAACATCTGGGCTACTTTTCCAGAATTTGCGATTTAATAATTCATTTTTTTGTTGTGCAATACCTGTGAAGCTTACAAACAACAGTGCGGTTAAGGCTATTAGTTTTACAGTTTTCATATTCTTATTTCTTTACAAATGATTCTATTACTTCTTCAATTTCCCCTTCTTGATCATAAGCATCATCAAAAAGGTATTTATACAATACTTTATTATCTACTTTCTCTTCTAAAGAAAGGTCTTTGTTACGCCCGTATACATTATCCCATTTACTTCGTACAATTGCCCATTTATCAGTATGTTCTTTCCACCAATTAGCAGCTGCTGCACATTTGCTATCATCAACCTTTACATAGGTATTATATCCTTTTTCCTGAGCTACGATAACATCTGGCTTACCAGCTTCACGTATTACTTTCGTATTATCTTGATCATGCAACCAACCATAATCAGTAATCTCTTGTCTGTTACCACGAACGGTTAAATTATAATCGCTTCTTGTCGTATACTCACGTCTAGGCAAGGGAGCATCTGCGGTATTCTCCCAATAACTCTTACCATCTACATGAACCCATGTAGAAGAACCTTCATATCTAGGACTGTCATCTACTTGATATACTTTTTGTGTCCACTGCCCTTTTACCTCATTTGCAGGTAATTTGGTAAATGTCCAACTGTTGTTGGCATTGTACGAGTATAGATCCGTGTTTTCAAATAACCAGTCTTGTCTCCAGTGTTTTACTATATGTGGTTCTGCTGGATTACCTACTTGTAATAAATGCTGAATAGATATTTTATCATTCTCATCGGCTACCAACTCTGCCCATTCTAAGCCTTTGTCTACTTTGGTTTTAGACGGTTTATACAAAGAATCTGAACTATAATTAAACGTCTCCGCAAAATTGAAGGTTACTTCATAACAACCACACATGCTTTTTATAGCCTCGCGGTCTTTTTTCTTTTTATCCTTTTGAGAAAAAGCACTCATTGAAACCAGTAGTGCCATTACTATAGTGATCGGTGTTCTCATTACTTAAAGATTTAATGTTTTTAGGTTCGTTGCCAAAAATAGTTATTTTTATTTATTCTAAATAAGAATTGTTTATATATTTGCTCCGTATTAAGAATAATTCTAAATAAGAATAATGCGATTTCAACTAACCACATGCTTACTACTTATGTGTTCTTACTTTGCCATAGCACAGACCCGAGTTGAAAGTCCGACTGATTCCATCCTAGCTCAGCAACTAGATGAAGTAATTGTAACCGCAACAAGAACAGAGCGCCAATTATCATCTCTACCCCTAACAGTAACCTTAATTGATAAAAAACAAATTATAAAATCTGGTAGCGTCCGTTTAAATGAAATATTGAATGAGCAAACCGGTATTATAACCGTAGCCGATGAAAGTGGATTTCAAGGGGTACAAATACAAGGTATCGCATCAGACTACATACTTATTTTAATAGATGGTGTTCCCTTAGTTGGTAGAAGTGCAGGTAATTTCGATTTAAGTCGGCTTACCGTTGGTAACATTAAACAGATAGAAGTAGTTAAAGGTCCGTCTAGTAGTCTATATGGATCTGAAGCTTTAGGTGGAGTCATCAATATAATTACAGAAAAGCCAGAAACAGAAGCGTTGACCGGTAATGCATCTTACAGAATTGGGAGTTTTTCTCAGCAGGACATCAACTTAGATATAAAACAAGCATTTAAAAAATTTCGCTATGGTTTCTTTGCCAATAGGTTCTCTAGCAATGGGTATGACCTTAATGAAGATGTTGAAGGAAATACCGTAAATCCGTTTACAAACTACACCTTAAACGGGCGATTGTATTATGATTTTAACGACAATTTATCGCTGTTCGCCTCTGGACGATTTTATGATCAAAACCAAGATGCCGGCTTTACATTAGATGGCATTCAATACCAAGGCGATACCAAAGAACGTGAATGGAACACGCATACTAGATTAGACCATAAATGGACCCCAAATCTTACCATGGCCTACGAGCTTTACTACACTAATTATATAGCTACAGAATTATTGGCAGACCCTATCTCTACAGATGTTTTAACTGATAGTGATTTCAACCAGAAATTATTTAGACCAGAAGTTCGTGGTAGTTATAAATTTTCATCAGAAAACAATACGGAGACAACGGGGTTCCAAAATGGAACTTTAACCACTGGTATTGGTATTCAATTAGATGAACTGGATAGAACTTACTTTGATAAAACTGTAACCTTCAACTCCCAATATGCATACGCCCAATACGATTTTGACCCAATAGATAACTTAAATGTTATTGCAGGCGCCCGGTTTGATAATCACTCCGAATACAACAATCAATTTAGCCCCAAACTGGCACTACGCTATCAATTAAACGACAACCTATCTATAAAAGGATCTGTAGGTTATGGTTTTAAAGCACCAGATTTTAGACAGCTGTATTTTGATTTTACAAACTCCGCCGTTGGCTATACGGTTTTAGGGTATAACGTAGCATTAGATAAACTGAAAGAACTAGAAGAGCAAGATCAAATTCTTAATGTGGTTGTGACCGAAGATGACCTTAGCAAACCCCTAGAGGCAGAAAGCTCTATTGGTTACAACTTAGGCTTTAACCTAAAACATGGTCGTGGAAATACTGAAGTTAATTTCTTTAGAAACGATTTTAAAAACCTAATAGACACCCGCATTATTGCAAGAAAAACAAACGGACAAAATGTGTTTAGCTATGTAAATTTTGATGAAATATTTACCACGGGTTTCGAGATAAATTCCGCATACAAATTAACCAATGACTTAAACATAAGTGCTGGCTATCAATTATTGTATGCTTTTGACAAGCAGAAGAAACAAGATATAAAAGATAACCAAGTGTTTGTACGTGACCCCAATAATGGGCAGACCATTGCCTTATCACAGACAGACTATTTTGGTTTGGTAAATAGATCTCGCCACAATGCTAATTTTAAGGTCTACTATGACATACCCGTTGCACAAACAAATTTAAACATTCGCTTACTATACCGTAGTAAGTATGCGCAGTTTGACACCAATGGCAACGGACTCATAGATAATTACGACAGCAGCTTTATAAATGGCTTTGCTACCGTAAACGCAGCTGCCAGTAAAACATTCTACAGCAACTTTACACTGCAGGTAGGTGCCAATAATCTTTTGGATTATACCGATAACAATATCCCGACGATGCCGGGAATTCAAGGATACGTAAAATTAAATTATCAATTCTAACCCACCTGACAATGAGCAGGTTTTAATTACAATTACCATGACGAAGAACATTTTAGCAGTAGCATTTTTAGCAGTGGCATTCGCCTCTTGCAGTAACGACGATGACAACACCCCAGCAGAACCGATACTAACGGAAACTGTAAGCAACCTATACGCACCACAAACAGGTGGACAAGGAGAACCTGTTGGCGGGGAGTTTGCAAAATTCGATTTTGAAACAGGCACAATTACCACTAGCGATACAGATTGGGATATAGCCTTTAGAGGAACTACAATAGCCATTAACGGCGGTGCAGAAACTGGTACTGCCGATGAGCCTATAAGAAACGGAGACGTTGGTGTTGCGATAGTTACGGGTACATTGGCAGCCGTAATTACAGCTGACGGACTTTCTTTTAACCAAGATGCCGATGCCGCTTTTGCCATAGCTACTGGTAGTGATAATGGCTGGTACAATTATGCAGGACCACCATCGCATGTTATTACACCAATACCAGGTAAAATATTTGTGATTAGAACAACAGAAGGTAATTATGCCAAAGTAGAGATTATTAGCTACTATGAAAACGCCCCTGCCGAACCAGATGCGTTTGCAGATGCAACACCTTATTTCACCTTTAATTATGTATATAACCCTAATACAGGGGAAACTTCTTTTGAGTAGTCTGTTTTAATTTAAGTTGTTTATTAGGAAACCCGTTTGTTAAAAATGGGTTTCTTTTTTTATGGTCTACAAAAAAGACTCTTTGCATTTGATACTTAAGTAGGGTTTTCACCAGTTGAAAATAGTATATTGGTAGTATAAAAGATATATATAACATATGTTATATATATCCTATATTGGAAGGATATATAACATTAATGTTTTATATACAATTGTTGGCAACAATTTGAGGGACAGTCAAATTAACCAATAACAGAATACGGAATTCCGTAAGTATTAATAAAAATATTTTGGTACTATTACTTCCGATTATAGCAACTAATTTAAATTACTGGCAAAACAAAATTATAAATGGCAACATTAAATGGAGCGATACGCTCATACGGAGCAGCTGTTCGCAGAATGGAAAGAGAGCAACAAAGAAACGCTCGTGAATCTGCTAAAAGATTTAAAGAACAGCAAAAATTAGAAGTAAAAGAATCTCTCGAAAAAGGATACATTACTCTTGATGAATTTTCTTTCCAAGTTCGGGAAAAAGGATTAAATATTCCTGTAGGAAACGAAACGGCTTGGCAAAACTATCGACGGGCAAAATTGGAGAATCTTACTTTATTTGGAGATGGGGAAAAACCTGGAGAGATAAAAGTCAGTGAACGTGATATGCACCTTGTTCACAAAAGTGTGCTTGATGCTTTTATGGCCCGACCTGAATTTTATGCTGCAAGTGTTGCTGTTAGAGACGTATTTATCAAACACTACGATGAGCATAACGTCGGGTTAGGTATTTTACCCGAAGGTATGGAGCCGATGGAAGATGCTGCTGAACTTGAAATGGAACCTCCACAGGGAGAACCACAACTATAATGAGTCCTCAAAAAGAAACTCGATATATTATTATAGCTGTACTTATACTTGAATTAATTATGACAGCTATTTATTGGAAAATAGTGATCTTGTAGAAAGGAACAAAAATGCTTAAATTAAAATCTTTATTTGGATTTGAAAACTGGATGGTCTTTTTCGCCGAGGAGAATGACGCTAACAAGTCTGATG
>LAZR01000087.1_pt1 | contig 126562 bp, 101 predicted proteins | sample 329461 | NCBI WGS metagenome assembly LAZR01 (sample SAMN03002196, study PRJNA259156) | marine sediment metagenome | biome: sea floor; feature: Hydrothermal impacted sediments; material: marine sediment; isolation source: Loki non-amplified sample from Loki's castle hydrothermal vent sediment ...
AGTCAACATAAACCAAAGGGATACTAATTGGCAAAATTATTTAAAAGAAGTGCTCATTGAAGAAAACCCAAATGGTATTTACGTGCCTAGTTCTAAAGTACATTTTGTAGCTGATATTTTGCAGAAAATCAGGATTGAAAAGGTATTTGACATTTTCAGGCCAGATATTGTTTATCATGCGGCTGCTTACAAGCATGTGCCAATGCTTGAGAACAATCCAATTGAAGGGTGCCTGAATAACATTGCCGGAACAAGAAATCTCGCTGATCTTGCGGAGCGTTTTGGAACACAGAAATTTGTTTTTGTTTCTACAGATAAAGCTGTAAACCCAACAAATGTTATGGGTGCAACTAAGCGAATTGCAGAAATGTATATAAGTTGTATGCAAAAAGAAAACAAAACTAAATTTATAACAACTCGTTTTGGAAATGTCCTTGGATCCAATGGCTCAGTAATTCCTTTGTTTAGAAAGCAAATTGAAAAAGGTGGTCCACTAACATTAACTCATAAAGATATTACACGTTATTTTATGACAATCCCTGAAGCTTCACAGTTAGTTTTAGAAGCTGGTGCTATGGGTGATGGAGGAGAAATCTTTATTTTTGATATGGGGGAATCTGTTAAAATATTTGATTTAGCCAAAAATATGATTAAACTTTCAGGTCTTAGATATCCTGATGATATTGATATTAAGATTACAGGTTTACGACCTGGTGAAAAACTATATGAAGAACTTTTGGCTAATGGGGAAAATACGTTGCCTACGTATCATCAAAAAATTAAGATCAGTAAGGTACGTGATGTCGAGTATGCAAAAGTAAGGTCGAAGATTGATGAATTATGTATAACTAATATGTTTTTTAGTGGTAACACGGTAAAACTAATGAAGGAAATAGTGCCGGAATATGTTTCTAAAAATTCTGATTTTTGTGAGCTTGATAATTCTACAAGTGCTTCTGATAGTAAAAATATAGCTCCTTTAAAGATAGTTCAACCTTAAACATCATAACATCATAACATTAACCATTAATAATAGAATAAGAAAAATGTATACATTGAAAGCGAATTTTAGACACTATATAATGTTGTTAGTATTAGGGGTGATTGTAACATCTTGCGCCTCCAAAAAAGATGTGGTTTATTTTCAAGACGCACAAGAGTATGAAACAATAATTAGTGATAATTCGCATGTAAATACATTCAAAATTGATGATGTGGTGTCAATTAACGTTTCAACCTTAGATGCTGAGGCGAGTTTGCCATTTAATGTATTTAAAGGGGTGATAACTAATGGGTCTAGACCAGAGCAATTAGATTATATTATTGACAAAAAAGGTAATATCGATTTCCCTGTACTTGGTGAAGTTAATTTATTAGGGTTAACTCCAGAGGAAACTAAAAAAATGCTAAAAGAAAAGTTACAACCTTATTTAAAAGATCCTATTATTAATATTAGACTTGTGAATTTTTCGGTTACTGTTTTAGGTCAGGTAAATACTCCTGGGACCTATTCTGTAAATGGAGAACAGATAACGGTATTGGAAGCTATTGGTTTGGCAAATGATTTGAATATCAAAGGAATGCGTAAAAATGTATTGGTTATACGGGATTTTAATGGTACGAAAGTGTATACTAGAATTGATTTGACTACCAAAGACGCTTTGAATTCTCCTGTGTACTATTTGACTCAAAATGATGTGGTGTATGTGGAACCTAATAATTCAGCAATTAAGACTTCTAGTTTGGATAGTAGGGCGGGTATAGCTATTTCTGTAGCTTCTTTATTAATAACTACAACAATCTTACTATTCAGTAAGTAACGTTTTTTACATATCCATTTCAATAGTTTTCTATGAGTTTTTCAGATAAAAAAGAAGATTTAAAAAATATAATTTCTACCTACGCAAAGCATTGGAAATGGTTTGTGTTATGTGGTCTAGTGGCATTAATAATTGCATATGTCAATATCCGTTACACAACACCTGAATATGCGGTAAAATCGCAAATTCAAATAGTTCAAGAAAAAAATGCAGGTAATGAGATGAGCGTTTTTCAAGATCTTGATTTGTTTGGAGGGTCATCTAAACAAGTAGAAGATGAAATTGAGATTTTAGGATCAAGAACTAATTTTATAGAAGTAGTTAAAGAATTAGGGGCTAATGTTCGAATCATAGCCTTAGGTAATATTATTAATTCTGAGGTATATGATAATCCACCTGTTAAAATAAATTTTATAGCAGCAGATTCAACCATAAACAACGCTAATTATAGTTTTTTTCTTGAATTTTCTTCGGGCAATACCTTTGGGTTTACTGAAAATGAAAATGTACCGTCTAAAATATATTCTTATGGTAATGGTATTTCCACCCCTGTAGGGGATATAGTAATAACTCCAAATGTTAAGGACCCAAAGGCTTTAATTGGTAATAGATATCAGGTTTCCCTTAGTCCTGTTGAAAAAGTTGCGCGATCTTTTAAATCTGCTGTTAAAATATCGGTTAGTGCTGAATTCTCCAATATTTTAGATGTTTCTATGACTAGTGCCATACCTAAAAAGGCAAAGGATATTATAAACAAGCTAATTGAAATTTATAATAGAAATGCCATTGAAGATAAACGACGTATTGCAGATACTACTTCTGACTTTATTAACAATCGAATTCAATTAATTTCTGGCACTTTAACTAATGTTGATAAAGATGCCCAAGAATTATTGACTGAAAAAGGAATGACAGGTTCAGGTATTGAAGTTGGTGCTGCCGTTCAGGTTAGTGCTAGCAGTCGTTCGAATTTAGAGAATGCAAAGGTGCAATTACAAATGGTTAGTGGGTTAAAAGATTATGTAAGTGGTGAAAGTGGTTATGAGCAAATGCCTGTAGTAGATGTTGGTAGTGGTGCTCTTAGCCAGGCAACTGTTCAGTATAATTCATTAGTAGCGGAAAGAAAGAGACTGTTAAAGAGTTCGAACGAGCAAAACCCAATGATTGTAAACCTTGATCAGCAATTGGATGGTATTAAAAATACAATGCAGTCAAGTTTAAATTCTCTTGAGCGTAATGTTGGGATGAACGTGAGTACCCTTCAAAGTCAGTTAGGAAGAATTCAAGGTACAATTTATTCTGCCCCAGAAAATCAAAGAGAATTAAGGAATATTACTAGAAAGCAAGAAACGACAGAATCTTTATATTTATACTTGTTACAAAAACGCGAGGAATCTCAGATAGCATTTGCTTCAGCGTCTCCAAAGTCTAACGTAATAGACACTGCATATGTTTCTAGTCCTACGCCTGTAAAACCTAAAAAAGCAATTACTTATTTAGCTGCTTTGGTGCTAGGTTTGTTACTTCCTTTTGGTGTAATTTATGGTAAAGATCAATTAGATACCAAAATTCAAAATAAGCATAGTTTAGAGAAATTCACTAAAGATATTCCTGTTTTAGGAGAATTGCCTAGACTTACTAAAAAAGACAGTAAGATTATTATTAATGATGATCGTTCTGTATTAGCAGAAGCCTTACGAATTATTCGTGCAAACTTGGACTTTTTAATAAAGACAAAACATGCATCTGATAAGAATAAGAACAATATTATTTATGTAACTTCAAGTACTCCTGGGGAGGGGAAAACGTTTGTATCATCCAATTTATCTATGATATTGGCAAGTACAGATAAAAAAGTGTTATTGGTTGGTGCGGATATTAGAAATCCTAAATTGTATACATTCTTTTCAGGTGATTCAGTAGATAAGCTTAAAACACCTTCTAGAAATAAAGACGCTGGGTTAACTGAATATCTTTTAGATGATGCTATTAGTGTTAAGGATATTATTAGACCTATGTTAGTACATCATAATACTATAGATGTTATCTATTCAGGTAAGATACCACCAAACCCTGCAGAATTGTTAATGAGTTCTAAAGTTGAGGAATTGTTGGCAGAAGTTTCTGAAATGTATGACTATGTTATAGTAGATACAGCTCCAATGATGGTAGTAAGTGATACTTTACTTATTGCTCCGTATGCTAACCATATAATTTATGTAACTAGAGCAGGCGTTACTGATGAAACTGCCGTTAAATTCCCATTGAACTTACGTGAGGAAGGTAAGTTAAAAGGAGTTTCTTTCGTAGTAAACGATGTAAGTTTAGATAGTTTAGGCTATGGTGGTAAATATGGTTATGGGTATGGTAAGAATGCTAAAAAATGGTGGAAATTTTAAAAGACTTTAGTTGTATTTATAATTTAAAATCCAGTTAATATTGGATTTAATTCTAACTGTATTTTCAAAATATTTAATTAAAAAAAAGTCGCCATGCGGCTTTTTTTATGCGTATAAATTAAGGAAATAGTATAAGTAAGTTGTGTTCTTTTAACGTGCTGTTTTTCATCCCCTTAGCTTCATTTTCCTTTTTATTTTATAGGATATTTGGTGCATCCCTATCTCTTATTTCTGGTTTATAGCTTTTTTCCTACGATTTCGTGTGTTTTTTATATCTGTATTTTATCGAGTAACATTCAGGTTTAAACGAATATAAGAACCGTATTATTCTTCTAAAGTGATATTGGATTATATTTGTTTTAAAATTAGAACACCGTATAAATCGATCACATATTAGCATCATTTTATTCTATAGAATATGAAACATAAATACTTTAAATCCTTTTCCTTTTATTCATTTGTTATTACCCTTTTGTCTATTGTTTTCGGGTTTAGCAATTTAAATGCTCAAATTAATTTTGACCAGAGTAACTTGGATCTTAATGGTTTTCCTTCCTTTCAATCTGGAATAACTGCATTAGAATTTGGACCTGATGGAAAGCTCTATGTGGCTGAGTATACAGGTGCTCTAAAAATTTTAACAGTAGAGAAGGTAGCTGCCAATAATTATATCGTACAGGATATGGAAGTTCTGAATGCACTTGCTAATATTCAGAACCATAATGACGATGGTACGCTTAACAGCTCAACCCAAAGGGAGACTACAGGGATAAGAGTAGTAGGAACAGCTCAAGAGCCTATTATTTATGTTTCTTCCAGTGACATTCGTATTGGAGGTAATACCAATTTAGGTGATACTAATTTAGATACCAATTCCGGTATTATAACTCGATTAACCCAAAATGGTACAGGTTGGACAGTGGTGGATATAGTTCGTGGATTACCACGATCTGAAGAAAATCATGCTACAAATGGCATTCAGTTTACTACTATTAGTGGAACTGATTATTTATTGGTTGCTCAGGGCGGACATACAAATGCAGGAGGTCCTTCTAATAATTTTGCATTTATAACTGAATACGCTCTTTCTGGCGCTGTATTATCTATTAATTTAACCGCATTGGAGGCCCTGCCTATTTCAATTGACAATGGGAGAAATTATATTTATGATATACCAACTGTTGACGATCCTACACGAAATAACGCGAATGGGGTTACGGATCCTAATAATCCAAATTACGATGGTGTAGATGTAAATGACCCGTTTGGTGGAAATGACGGACTAAACCAAGCTAAATTAGTAATTGGCGGACCTGTTCAAATTTTTTCTCCAGGATATAGAAATGCATATGATTTAGTGATTACTCAATCTGGAGCGGTGTATGTAACGGATAACGGGGCTAATGTTGGCTGGGGTGGATTTCCTATCAACGAAGGTACCCCTTTTGTAAATAATGACTATGATCCAAATGAAACTGGCGGTGGAGGTATTAGTAACCCTGCCCCTGATGGCGAGTATATAAATAATCTTGACCACTTGGAGCTCATAACGACGAATGTTCAAAATTATGTATTTGGGTCGTACTATGGAGGACATCCTAATCCTATTAGAGCTAACCCCTCAGGAGCAGGACTATATACTGATGACGGTACTACTGCCGCTTTTAGAACTAAAATTTATGATCCTAATGCAGATGGTACTGATCCAAATACCACTGCAAATGTGGCAGAAGCACTTCCGGCAGATTGGCCACCGGTTCCTGTAAATTTAGCTAATCCTGTCGAAGGAGATTGGAGAGGACCAGGATTGCCTAATCCAGAAGGAGATGATGATGCGATAATTACAGGTTTTGGAACTAATACAAATGCCATTACAGAATATACGGCTAGCAATTTTGAAGGTGCTATGGAAGGCGATTTATTAGCTGGAGTAAATACTGGAGTTGTGAGAAGGGTTGAATTACAACCAAATGGAAGTCTTGAAACATTAACTAGTTCATTTGTTCAAGGACTAGGAGGTAATGCATTAGGATTAACTGCTCAAGGTCAGAACGATATTTTCCCGGGAACGATTTGGACCGGTACTTTAAACGGTAAATTGGTTATTATAGAACCGGCTGATGCAGTGAACTGTATAGCACCTGAAGATCCGCTTTATGATGCTTTAGCTGATTATGACAATGATGGATATACCAATCAGGATGAAGTAGATAATGGAACTGATCCATGTAATGGTGGTTCCCAACCTGATGACTTTGATAAATCCGCAGGAGCTCCTTTTGTTTCCAATCTTAACGATCCTGATGATGATAATGATGGTATACTGGACAGTGAAGATCCTTTTCAATTGGGAGACCCTGAAACTGGTGGTAGCGATGCTTTCATGTTGCCGATACAAAATGATTTACTTAATGACCAACAAGGTATTGGAGGAATTTTTGGTTTGGGAATGACTGGTCTTATGAATAATGGAGATACTGGACCAAATTGGTTGGATTGGATTGATAGACGGGCAGAAGAAGGAGACCCTTATGATCCAAATGAACCTAATATTAATGATGTAGTTGGAGGTGCTCCAGGTATTATGACTTCACATATGCGATGGGGTACGGCAAAAGGAACTTCAAATGATCAAGAAAAAGCTTATCAGATGGGCGTGCAGGTTAGTGACGCGACGGGTAATTTTACTGTAGAGACTTGGATGAAGAATTTTGATAGTAATTTACAACTTTATGGTAACACTAATGCTGTTGGTGGAGAATTGGGGCTCTTTCTAGGTACAGGTTTTCAAGATAATTTTGTGCAATTTGTTATCACACAAGATGGATTATCGGCTGTTCAAGAAGTAAATGATGTTCTTGACACCGCAAATGCCCTTTTCTTGCCATTAGCACAAATAAACAGGCCAAGTTCTAATTTGTTTCTTTATATAGATGTTAATCCTGTTACTGGTGTTTTACAGTTTGATTATAAAATAGAGGATGGAATAAAACAAACATTAGGTACTATAACGGCTACAGGTAATACTTTAGCGGCAATACAAAATGCCAATACTGACTTAGCGGTTGGATTTATTGGTACATCTAATACCGTAGGCGTAGAGTTGGAAGGTAGTTGGGAATATCTTAAGGTTAGTACTAATATACCGTCAGTAGTAACTGATATTCCAGATTTAACTCGATATATCAATTCAAATGATGACGTAATTGAATTAGATAATTATTTTGACGATAATGGTGGGGTTTCCAATCTTATATACTCGGTTGAAAATAATTCGAATCCAAGTGTAGGTGCTGTTGTTAATGGTAATGAATTAACCTTGTCGTACCCTGGTGCTTCGGCAATATCAAATATTACAATTCGTGCTACTGATGCAGAATCTAATATTGTAGAACAGTCTTTTGAAGTAAATGTTACAGATTCGCCTATTGTCTTATATCGAGTAAATACTGGTGGTCCCCAGCTTACTGCAATTGACGGAGATATAGACTGGGAAGCTGATACTACGGGTAACAATTCTGCATATTTATCTAATGCGGGAAGTAATCAAGTTTTTGCCTTTAATGCAAATAGTGGGGCAAGTGTACCTACTTCAACACCGAATACTATTTTTAAAACAGAAAGAGCTGATAGTGCGCCAGGTGCACCAAATATGTCTTATACTTTTCCGGTAACACAATCGGGTAATTACGAAGTAAGATTATACATGGGTAATGGTTGGGTAGGAACTTCAGCAGCAGAACAACGATTGTTCGATATTCAAATTGAAGGTTTGACTTATCCTGCTTTAGATAATATAGATTTGTCTGGTACGTATGGTCATGAAGTTGGCACATTAATAAGTCATATTATACCGGTATCTGACGGTCAAATCGATATTGTATTTCTGCATGGGGCTATTGAAAACCCGATGATTAATGGTATAGAAATTTTAGATGCTTCAGATTCTGAAACACCTATATATGTGGCAGATATTGAAAATCAAAGAACTCCTGTTGGTGAGCAACTTGACGGCAGTTTAACTGTAATTGCTTTCGGTGGTGATGGCAATAAAAACTATACAGCAGTTGGTCTTCCTCCAGGATTGGTAATTGAACCTACTAATGGAAATATAGGGGGTACTGCTGAAGTTGGTGCTGAATTAAATAGTCCTTATACAGTTACCATTACGGTAGATGATGAGGATGGTTTAACCAGTGATGCAGTTAGTATAACCTTTGATTGGGTAATTTATGAAGCATTTAGTTATAGAGTAAATGTCGGTGGTAATTTAGTAACTGCTTCAGATACCGCTACAGATTGGAAGTTTAATGATACAAATGGAGCATATACATCTGGTATGTATTCTGTAAATACTGGTTTCTCTATTAATGCTCTTTTAGAATATAATAAAAAGCATAGTACGGTTCCTGCGTACATTGACAATACAACTTTCGATGGAGTTTTTGGAAGAGAACGTTATGATGCGGCAGGTGGTGAGGAAATGGAATTTAAATTTCCTTTAGAAAACGGTGATTACGTAGTAAATGTCTATTTAGGAAATAGTTTTGAACCTGCCAATGAAATAGGAGATAGAGTTTTTGATATTTCTTTAGAAGGAGTCGTTGTTCAAAATGACTTGGATATAATAGCAGAATTTGGACATTTGAGGGCTGGTATGCTTACTTTTCCTGTAACACTTAACGATGGTGAATTAAATTTAGAATTTCTTCATGGGGTTGCCGAAAATCCAATCCTTAGTGCAATAGAAATTTTTGAAATTAACAATGCAAATCCTGCTTTATCAATATCAACAATAGCAAACCAAGTTAGTGATATTGATGCAGTAGTTGACTTTACATCTTCAGCATCTGGTGGTGACTCAGGAGAAGAGCTTATTTATTACATCTCAGGTCAACCTGACGGAATTAGTATAAATTCAGCTACTGGTCAAGTAACTGGTACAATTGAGGCTACTGCTGCTGTTGGTGGTCCAAATAATAATGGTGCACATGAAGTTGTCGTTACTGCGTTTAAACGAGGTTCTGCACCGGTAAGTACAGTTTTCGCTTGGAATATAGCTTCTACCTGGGTTAATAAAGATGAAGATGAAAATTATACGGCAAGACACGAAAATTCATTTGTGCAAGCCGGTGATAAATTTTATTTAATGGGTGGTAGAGAAAATGCTTCTACCATTGATGTTTACGATTACACATCTGATTCATGGACATCATTAGTTAATTCAGCTCCTTTTGAATTTAATCATTTCCAAGCGACCGAGTATCAAGGGTTAATATGGATTATAGGGTCTTTTAAAGACAATCTATATCCAACAGAATCTCCTGCCGAATATGTATGGGCATTTGACCCAGCGAATGAAGAATGGATTCAAGGTCCAGAGATACCAGCTTCTAGAAGAAGAGGTTCTGCAGGATTGGTGATGTACAATAATAAGTTTTACGTCGTTGCAGGAAACACTATAGGTCATGATGGTGGCTATGTTTCTTATTTTGATGAATTTGATCCGGCAACTGGAGTATGGACGGCTTTGACTGACGCACCAAGAGCGAGAGATCATTTTGCAGCGGTAGTTATTGATTATAAACTTTACGTTTCTGGGGGTCGTCTTTCAGGAGGTACGGGAGGAGTGTTTGCTCCTACCATTTCAGAAGTCGATGTTTATGATTTTGTTAGCCAAACTTGGACAACATTACCAGCAGGTCAGAATATACCAACACCAAGAGGAGGACCTTCTGCAGTGAACTTTAATGATAAATTAATGGTAATCGGTGGTGAAAGCGAAACCGCAGGACCAGCTTTTACAACTGTTGAAGAATATGATCCAGTATCTCAAACTTGGACTACCTTACCTGGGTTGAATTCACCTAGACATGGTACACAGGCTATAGTTTCTGGAAATGGGATATTTATTTTGGCAGGTTCTCCAGTTCAAGGAGGAAGCAATCAAAAGAATATGGAATACTACGGTGAAGATGCCCCTGTGGGTAGCCCTAGTGTTGCTAGTGAAGTAAATTCTTTAGATGGATTATTGATCGCAGATGGCGAAACAGAAGCTATAGATTTAAATATAGAAAATGGTAATGTTGGTGTTATAATTACATCGATGGTCATATCAGGTACTAATGCTAGTGATTTTAGTATTAATACTGGAGAATTGACGAATCAGTTATTGAATGCGAATAGTACGCATCCTATAGAGATAAGTCTATCTGGAACGGGAGATAATAGAAGTGCAGTATTAACAATTACATATGGTAATGGTACAACCAAAGAAATAGCTTTATCAAACGCTGTAGATGTTCCTGTAATAACAGATCCAGGTACACAAAATAATAGTGAAGGAGATGTTGTTTCAGTTCAAATTGACGCTACAACAGCTTGTACTGATGAAACCTATAGTGCAACTGGCTTACCCGCAGGTTTAACAATTGATTCTAATACGGGTCTAATTACTGGGACAGTTTCTAATGGAGGATCAGGTACTGGTGCTTATCAAGAAAATAATGGTCTGGTAGTTATAGAGATGGAGAATTTGACTTACGGAGGTAATTGGACCGAAGAGACGGCTGAAGCTGGTTTTACAGGTAGTGGTTACCTAGACAATTCAGTAGATAGTTTCGGTGCTCCTGGAAATGGAATCATTACTACGGAGGTTGAAATAACAACACCGGGTATCTATAGATTTCAATGGTATAATAAAATTGGTATTATTGGAGGAGGACCTGAAGATCCTACTACAGAACATAATGATGCATGGTTACGTTTTAATGATGCAGATGATTTTTATGGCTCTAAAAATGATGACGGTACAGGAAGTAAAGTTTATCCAGGAGGGGTTGGTCAAACACCTGTTGTAAATGGAGCATCTTCTGATGGATGGTTAAAAGTATATACCAATACCATTGCATGGAATTGGAATACACAAACTAGTGATAATGATGCTCATAAAGTATTTGTTCAATTTGACACCCCTGGTACATACACTATGGAAGTTTCATCAAGATCAAATGGTCATCTTATAGACCGTGCAACTTTACATAACGTAAATTTAAATTTAACGACTTCGGAATTGTTTGCGGCTGCCGAATCTACTCAAGGTGGTGGAACAAATGGAGCTTCAGGTGATAGTCCTTACAATGTAGAGGTTACTGTAACTGACGACTGTAGTCCATCTCAATCTAATACTGTTGAATTTGTATGGAATATTGGTGAAGCGGGTAATGCTGCGCCGGTAGCTGTCATAGAGTCGAATGTTACGACAGGTGATGCTATTTTAACTGTTGATTTTACTGGTAGTAATTCTACGGATGATACAGGAGTTGTTGAATATTTATGGGACTTTAAAGATGGTTCTCCTACAGAAGCTATTGCTGATCCAGTTCATGATTTTGAAACACCTGGTGTGTACGAAGTTGAATTAACTGTAAGCGATGGTGTTCTTACAAACACGGCAACTTTAACAATTACGGTTAATGTTCCTGCTAATGAAGCTCCAGTGGTTATCAACCCAGGAGATCAAAACACTGTAGAAGGTGATATTGTGTCGTTACAAATTATTGCTACCGATGCAGATGGATTGACTTATTCAGCAACGAATCTTCCTGATGGATTGACTATAGATGTCTCAACAGGATTGATAAGTGGTACGATAGCAGCTGGAGCTTCCGTTAACAGTCCATTCTCAGTAGTTGTTACTGTTACGGATGACGGTAGCCCTTCAGAATCGAGTACGGTATCCTTTGCTTGGAACGTAACTGATGTAGTTGTAGTTGTTAATGAAGCTCCGACGGTTACAAACCCAGGAGAGCAAAACGGAGTAGAAGGTAATGTAATTTCATTACAGATTGAAGCAACAGATGCAGAAGACGATAATATGAGCTTTACGGCAACCAATCTTCCTGATGGGTTGACTATTGATACGACTACAGGATTAATTAGCGGTACTATTACTGCTGGAACTTCTGCTAATAGTCCATTCTCAGTGACTGTTACCGTAACTGATGATGGTAGTCCTTCAGAAGCGAGTACGATAGCCTTTGTTTGGAACGTAACTGATGTTGTTGTAAACTTGGCACCTGTGGTTACAAACCCTGGAGATCAGAGTGGAGTAGAGGGAGATGTGGTTTCATTACAGATTGAAGCAATCGATGGTGAGGATGATGGTATGACTTATACTGCTATTAATCTTCCTGATGGGTTGACTATTGATACGGCTACAGGATTAATTAGCGGTACTATTACTGCTGGAACTTCTGCTAATAGTCCATTCTCAGTGACTGTTACTGTAACTGATGACGGTATTCCTTCAGAATCGAGTACGATATCCTTAGCTTGGAACGTAACTGACGTAGTTGTAGTTGTTAATCAAGCTCCAACGGTTACAAACCCAGGAGAGCAGAACGGAGTAGAAGGTGATGTAGTTTCATTACAAATTGTTGCTACCGATGCAGATAACGATAGTATGACCTTTACGGCAGCCAATCTTCCTGCTGGATTATCTATAGATATGTCAACAGGACTAATCAGTGGTACAATTGAAGCTGGAGCATCAGCCAATAGTCCTTTCGCAGTAGATGTTACTGTAACGGACGATGGTAGTCCTTCAGAATCAAATACGGTTTCCTTTATCTGGAACGTAACTGATGTTATTATAGTGGTTAATGAAGCACCTGAGGTGACAAATCCTGGAGCGCAAAGCGGAATGGAGGGTGAAGAGGTTTCATTCCAAATTTTTGCTACGGATGATGATAATTTGACCTTTACGGCAGATAATCTTCCTGATGGATTAACTATAAATATGTCAACAGGACTTATTAGTGGTACGATAGCAGCCGGAGCTTCTGTTAACAGTCCATATACAGTAATTGTTACTGTAACGGATGATGGAACTCCTTCAGAATCGAGTACTGTAAACTTTGATTGGAACATTAATCAAAATGAAACCTACGATGCAACCATGGATAATATGGTGATTTCACCAAATCCAGCTAGTGAAAATGCGCAAGTATTTATTAACTTGGAAGTGCCAGCACCATTATTAGGTATTTATATATATGATACTAGCGGTAGGTTGGTTAAAACATATGAGTACTTAGAATCTTTCAATGGTAATGGAAGTTATGAACTTTATATTGGCGATTTAAGAAATGAAATCTATACTGTTTATGCATACGTACAAGGTGTAGATACTCCATTGGTTAAAAAGTTGGTAGTAAGAAATTAGAATTATAACTATTATTTAAAAAAAAAAGAGGAAAATCTAAATTAGATTTTCCTCTTTTTTTTTTAGAGATAATAATACTGATTTAATATATAATTTTAAAAAGCAGTAATTAAATAATATCTCCTTAAGAATATATTATTCAAATAAAAAGTTCACTTTAGAAGAATATATTGACAACTGTGAAGTTAGATAGGTCTAAAAAATAATTGTGTTTACTTAAAATTATAAATAGTCTTTTCAATAATAGGCTTAATAAGCATCAATGTTTTTTCATTGATACTTATTTTTTTTAGGTAATTAAGTTGTGTGATTTTATGTACATCACTAGCAAGAAAATCAACTAGATTGTTTTTTAATAGGTATATGGCAGTTTGTTTTACTTCTTTGCCATAGTAATCTCCTAAGGATAAAATGTTCATTTGAAATAATAAGCCCTTGTTCTTGTATTTAGAATAGGTTTTTAGATTTTTATGTAAATACGCATATCTTTCAGGATGAGCAAAAATTGGAAATAAACCCGAGCTCTTGATTTTCTCAACCGAACTATCAAAATTAATCGAAGCCTGTAAATAAGACATTTCTATCAACAAATAATTTTTAGCCAAGGGCATGATTTGTTTGTCTTCAAGAATTGTTTCAAAGCCAGAATCAATCATATGTTCTGCTGCTATATCAACATTTATGTGCTCTAAATTATTCATTTTTAGAGCGTTCTTAAGTAACGATAGGGAGCAATTGATAGTTAATGGTGTATTGGGATAATAATTCTCCATAATATGAGGGGTACAGATAAAATCTGTCACTCCAAATTCACTAAATCCTTTAATAAGTTCAATAGAATCTTCTACAGTCTTTGCGCCATCATCTATACCAGGTAATATATGGTTGTGTATATCTATAAAACCTTCTAAGTGATCTATTAAAAAATGTTTCTTGGAGAAAAAATTAAACATAAATAAGAATTAGATTTTAGTTATTTGCCGATACAGGTATTGTAATTTCATGTTTAACGGTGTCTAACGTAATTTGAGGTACAAAAAGTCCCGGAAAGTGCACGGAAATTAGCAAATAATTAAATTTGGTTCACGAAATTAATCATTCACCCGTAATTTCCCAGTCCATTACGCATAAAAATTAAGCGTCAAAAAAGAAGTGGCGTAAAATGGAAAAGGTTATAGGTTTCTATTTTATTGGTTATAAGTAGTATACGCAAAGCCATGCTTAGTATTTTAAAGAGTCAAATAACGTGAATCTTACCAATAAAAATATACTTAAAAAAGAAATTAAAAAGTACGAACGACTATCTGATTTTGAATATCGAATGTCTTTTGATAAAGGATTTAAGTAATAAAGAATTTTCAGAATTTAACACTCCATTTTGTGTAGCTAGTTATAAAATGATATAATTATGAAGTAACTTTATTTAGTTAAAATTCTTACGATGCCATTGTCCAAATTCAAGAATGTTTCTTTTGATAAATCATCTAATTACGAATTTCATCAATTGGTAGAATCAGATGCTTTAATAAAGACCTTTACCTTTTTGTCAACGATTATGAAAAATCTATTTGATGAATATATATATTTTATTTTTGCTGGTGGCAATCCTAAAATAGAACCTGATAGTTTATATATACATTCTAATAAGAAAAAAGTACTTCTATATATTTCTGAAGAATCAGGCATAATCCCTTATAACATTTCACAATATTATCACGCCATTTTTAAAGCTTATTTAAAAACGGACACTATTGATTGGAATAATATATTCAATTTTCCATTGTGCTGCGTTAAGAATGTTCCTGCTTTGTCTGTCCTACCTATGATTGATTGAAAGTATTCTGTTTTTTTTAGTGGGAATTTAAACATTAATAGAGTTAATTTTTATCTTTCCTTACTCTCTTTAGAGATACCTACAATCCCAAATTTTACTATTAGATTATCTATTGCCAGACAACTATTGGTTTATTTTAAATCTAACTTTGATAGCAGATTTTTAAATGCATACATACATTTTACAAAAGGATTTATGCAGGGGCTTTCCCCGATAGAATTTGGTCAGTATATTGCTAATAGTAAAATTGTGCTATGCCCTAGCGGGTTATCTTCATCAGAATGTTTTCGGCATTATGAAGCGATGAGAGCTGGGTGCATTATCATTTCGGAGAAACTACCTGACACTTATTTCTATCAAAATTCCCCAATTATACAGGTACACCATTGGAAAGATGGTTTGAGAAAAGTTGCTGAATTGCTTGAGAATCCAATTGAAATGGAGCGTTTAGGGGATTTAACAAAAAAATGGTGGGTAGAAAGATGCTCTGAGAAAGCTACAGCGCAATTTGTTAGTGATAAATTAACTTTTTTGAGGGCTGGATAATTTTTATTATCGAATTAGTCATCATAATGCAGAATAATTTCAACATATTTACTTTTATTTCTAAAACAATTGAATCTCATACCTAAAGAATTACCTATATTATTCAGGATTTCTGCGGCAGGCTTTCCTTTTTCAAATGGTTTAAGTATACATAACTAAACTCCAGGTAGCTCAGCTAATGTTTGCTGAGTTATCTGGAGCATTTCTATGCACTTCTTTATGCTATATATTCAATCATCAAAGCTCAATATATAGTACTTATCTATTACTTATTAAAACCTTTTAGCAATTAATTATTCAATTAAAAAATTACTTAGATGATTTAAGAACCAATAGTTCCATTGCCAAATATTTCTATAGCGGATATTTTTGGTCTGTCAGCAGTAGCTTCAAATAAAATATTTAACTCACCATCTACGACTTCAATATCATACATTCTTGTGCTAGCAGCAGCAGCACCAAGATCTTTGAATATATCATAAGCAGTAAATATTTGTATTTCTTCCATAGAAATATTAAAAACCCTGCTACCAATTCCTCCTTCAAGCATCTTAGGGTTATCTACGCCCCAATATATTTCAGCAAAATACAGCTTAACAGTATAAGAACCATTACTTACTGGGATAGCGTAAGAAAATGGACTGGTAGCGTTGCTGTCTTCCGTAACACGTTCTGTCAAGTATATTTCATCCATATCTGTTCCACTTATTTCAGTTACAAATGGATTGGTGTAGGCTTCTGAATAATCTCCGAAATATTGGTCGGCTTGAAAGATAATATCACCATACGCAATTTCAGGGCCTCCACTATTGATACGTAAAATAGATGGTCCTAAAGGTTCTGTTGATTGACCTACTTCCTGAGCAGGGTTAGGTTGAATCCCTTCAAAATCGATAATCTCGGTGTCTGTAATTGCAAACCCATTAACGGTTCCCGAAATGGTGATCGACTCTTCTATATCACTTGAAATACTTGCAGAATAAGTCCCGTCACCATTATCTGTCACTGATGATATAATTGCTGTACCGGTCGTGTTGAGTATTACTACATCACCACCGCTCGTTATAAGTGTACCATCACTATTTGCTAATTGTACAGTAATCGAGGAAGTTACAGTAGTATTGCCTTCAACGGGTGAAGTGGCTTCAATAATAGTATTACTATTTGTAGGATCTAAAACTATCTCAGGAATAGGCTCTGGTTCAGGAATCGACACTGTGCTATCATCACTGCTACTGCAAGCAATGGTTATTGAAGCAAAGGATACACTAAAAAGTAGAATTAGTAATATTTTGTTGAGAGCCTTACGTATCATGGGTTGTATATTTTAATAATTATTATAACTAATATAAGCATGCTAATATAGGTTAGATATTTGTTTCATTTTAGCTTCAATGAATTTTGTTTTATCTGTAAAAGCCAATTTTAATTTTATCTTGTCCTCATACTAATATACCAAAAAAAAGGATTAGATTTTATTCAAATTTTTCTATTAGATTATCTTTTGTAGACAATTATTGGTTTCTTCGAAATCTAACTTTAACAGCAGATTTTTAAATTTTCTTTATTTTACAATTATCAGTAATTATAGTAACTATTCTTTTCTTATAGAGCCCTATTTTTACAAGAAAAATAAATAGCCCATGCTTCATTTAAAATTAGCTACAGATCCACGTTGGGTTGGTATTGTTGAAAAGAACATAGAAGAGATATTAACTGATCATGCATGGTGTGAACAAAAGGCAGCTACTAATGCTATTACTATTATTACCCTAAATTCTGAATACCCGGATTTAGTGACAGATTTGCTTCTTTTAGCTCAAGAAGAATTGGTTCATTTTCAATTGGTTCATGAAATTATTAAAGAGCGTGGGTATACACTAGGAAGAGAGCGCAAAGACAGTTATGTAAACGAGCTTTACAAGTTTATGAACAAAGGTGGTAATAGGATACAATCAATGGTGGATAGGCTCTTATTTTCTGCGATGATAGAGGCACGAAGTTGTGAACGTTTTAAACTTCTTTCTAAAGAAATTAAAGACCCTGAATTATCTAAGTTTTATAATGATTTAATGATTAGTGAAGCAGGACACTATGCCACTTTCATAGGTTTTGCTAGAAAATACGGTCAAGATATAAATGTAGACAAACGCTGGCAAGAATTGGTGGATTTCGAGTCGGAAGTGATAAAAAACTATGGCAAAGATGAAACCATACATGGCTGATATCTTGTTGCTTAGTTTTACTTCCCAATACAGGATTATAATTCTATGTTTAACGGTTTCTAATGTAATTTAAGTTGTAGATAAGGTGCATTATAATGGTTTCTTTTTACGGGATGTTGGTCAGATAGTGCTATTTATAACTTCTAAGTGGCCATATAAAAGAGCGATTAATTTCACTTGTCCAATTAGTAGAAAATAGGACTGTTTAATCTTTAAGAGGTTAATTCTGGTATCGTAAAATGTTCGTTTTGTTTTCGCATAAATTTGTACTCACTGGTTAGACAATCCCTAGTTCGTTCCAAGAAGAATATAAATCAATACTGTAATTACGCATAAGGCAATTGACATAACTCTTGCATGCTTCCAAGGTTTCATCTCTATTACATGCAAATCTGTTATTTCAAATTCCTTATCCATAGGAAAGAAATAAGACACGCCGAACATAACAGCTAGATTTAATAAAAACTCTATGCCCCAAATATGTACAAAGTGAATATCTACTTTAAGAATAAACGTGCATAAAATATAAAAAGTAAGCCCAACAACTAGCGCTGCTTTAGCACCTGTTGCAGATATTTTCTTTAAAAAGAATCCCGCTAACATGATAGAAGCAATAGGAATGAAAAAGATACCGTTTAGTTGCTGTAACAATTGATATAATCCATCAGGAGCATTAGCAACCATAGGAGCAACTATTATTGCGAAAACCGCCAAAATAGTAGAGGTAAGTTTCCCAACTTTTACCAATTTTGAATCGCTACTATTTTTTCCGAAATGTCTTTTATATATATCAATACTAAATATAGTAGCAGCACTATTTAGAACACTATTAAACGTACTTAGAACTGCCCCCATTACTATGGCTGCAAAGATTCCAACAAGACCAACTGGTAATACTTTTTTAATCAATTCAGGATAAATCATATCTTGATTTTCAAAGAAGGAATCACCATAATAATAAAATGCAATAACACCCGGAAGAATAATAATTATGGGCACTAATATCTTAAGCACTCCGGTATAAAGCAAGCCTTTTTGCGCCTCAACTAAATTCTTTGCGCCCAAAGCCCTCTGAATAATGGTTTGGTTCATACTCCAAAAATATAATTGATTAATTATCAAACCGGTAAAGAGCACTTCAAAAGGTAGTACAGAATCTTTAGCTCCAATGACATTAAATTTTTCTGGTGCATGTTCATAAACTTTGGCTAATCCTGAGAAAGGATTGCCGTCACCTATACTTACCAATGCAATTAAAGGGATTGCAAGCCCTCCTATTAATAATCCATACCCATTAATGGTATCTGATACCGCTACTGCTTTTAACCCACCAAAGATGGCATATATTGACCCTAAAAGACCAACTGCTACAATAGTTATCCAAAGCCCTCTCTCTTTTGAAACCTCGAAAACTTCAGAGATATTAAAAATACTTTCTAAATTAATTGCTCCCGTATATAACACAATAGGCAATAGGGTAACCACAAAAGAAACCATTAAAAATAGTGCAACCAAGGTTCTAGTGGTACTATCGAATCGTTCTTCTAAAAATTGAGGTATCGTAGTTAACCCCATTTTTAAATATTTTGGAACAAAGTAAATTGCTGCTGCTACTAATGCTAAAGCCGAAGTAACTTCCCATGCAATAATGATAAATCCATTTTTATAGGACGACCCATTCATACCAATCAAGTGTTCAGTTGAAATATTGGTAAGCAACATGGAGCCTGCTATAACAACACCTGTTAAACTTCTTCCTCCAAGAAAATAACCATCTTGTGTATTTAGGTTTTCTTTACGGAGTTTGTACCAAGAGTATATGGCGACGAATGCCGTGAAAGCAACAAAAGTTATTACAGTATACATAGTTTGTTTTTAGTTAGTTTCCAAGGAAACCAGCTCGTGAGTGACAATTAAATTCTAACATTTTTTCTACTCGTTAAAATTTCAATTTTTCTGGTATGTATTTATCTACTAGTTCCTTATAATACGGCATTAATGCTTTTGCATCTGGTGGAACGGGAGCCTTAGAATACAAATCATAGTTGTTAAATTTCTTAACCCACTCAAACATTTCAATGTCTTTTTTATTCATTAAATGAGTGTAATCATTCTCTTTATGCTGACCATAAAAGGAGTGATATCTAACCATGTACAATGCTGGTTCAGGTAAATAATTTTTCAATATGTGGTATAAATATTCATCATGCCCCCAACTCATCTTCACCTTGTCTAATCCGCAATTTTCTGAATACACACCAAATTTATGATTGAATCTAGTATCGGTATAATCTGGGTTTTCTTTAAAAAATTCTGAATAAACAACTTTATCCGAATATGCACATCCAACAGGAAATGTATCACCCACAACTGCCCATTGAGGCTCTCCAAATAAACATAAAACTTTGCCTAGGTCATGTAAAAAACCAGTTAACACAAACCAGTCTGGATGCCCATCAGCTCGTATTGCTTCAGATGTTTGCAACAAATGTTGTACCTGGTCCAAATCTATATCTGGATCACTATCATCTACAAGCGTGTTTAAAAAATCTACTGCCTCCCAAACAGACATTTCCTTTTTGTCAAATTTTAAAAATTCTTCTTCTTTTTGACAAACAAAATCATAGGTTTGATTTAGGTGATTCAACCTATAAAACTCTTTTACTGTTTCTAATCTACCTGAATCTACATAATTACGAAACTCTTCCTTCTCCTTTGTTGTTTCGTTAGCGTCAGGATATCTTCTTTTTAAATCATCTTCCCAATCGTCTACATTATCCATTGGGTTTTCTTTAGAATTTTTCGAGAATTTTTCCATACTTAGTTTTTAAATAATTCGTTTATAGGCTTTCCTGTACACGCGTTAGGAAATTTTATGTTCAACAGCATAGATATTGTTGGTGCAATGTCTGTTATACTATACTTTTTGGTAGATGAACCTTTAGGGATTTTATGTCCGTACCATAATAATGGCACATGGGTATCATAACTATAACCTGTACTATGTTCTGTGCCGTATTCCCTTTCTTTTGTCCAAGATGGGTTAAACAAAACCACAATATCTCCTGATCGTTTTGTGTGAAAACCTCGTTGTACCATGCCTTTTTCTTCTTCTGAATACTCCATTTTTTCAAGATCAGGGCGCAATAAAACTTGAAATACACCTTTCATGGTTAAAATTTCTTTTTTGCCTTCTTCTGAAACTTTATTAAAATCAAGCTTATTTGTCTTTATAGCGTCTAGATCAAAAAAGAACTGTCCGTTAGACATGACTTCAATCAAATTTTTTACGTTAAAAACTTCTGCTAAACGAGTATTAACTTTACTCAACATCGCATCTGCATCGTAATAACCTGCAGGTATTTTTTTGTTAATTAAATATTGAGGCACATCTGTTGATCCGTGGTCTGCTGTTAAAAACAAGGTATAATTATCAGGACCAACTTTTTCATCTAGTTGCTTGAGAATAGTCGCAATATCTCTATCTAACCTTAAATAAGTATCTTCTATTTCTATAGAGTAAGGTCCGAATGCATGCCCCACTTTATCCGTACTAGAAAAGCTAATAGCTAAAAAATCTGTTTCCGTATTCTGTCCTAATTTTTCATTATTTAAAGCTTCTATGGCTAATTGTGCTACAATTGTATTTCCAAAAGGTGTTTCTTGAAAAATTTCATATTGCTCTTCGTTAGATAGATTTTTAAACTCATAAGGGAAAACTGCATCATTTTTATGATGAAATACTTTTTCGTAGGTTTGACTGTCCGTAGTACTTTCTGTATAGTCTTCTATTGGTAGTAATGTACTCCATCCTTTTTTTACTAAGGTTTTTACATATTCCTTTTTATTAAAATTTGCGACCCAGGTAGGTAATTCTTTTTGATAATAAGAACTTGTAATAAAATTACCAGTACTACTATCATACCAATAAGAACCATCAGACATATGACCCCCAGGTAATATTGCCCCTCTATCTTTTAAAGAAATACTAATAACTTTAGATTTACCGTCATTAGAAAGTTGCAGCTCATCAGTTATTGTTGTGGAGAGCATCTTATGTGGAGAGCGTTGACCACTAGACATTGCACCACCAAGAGCTTTGGTACTATAATCATCTACATTATTTACTTCTTTTTTAAGAGTTCTATCATACCATTTATTAGCTATTATACCATGGTATTTTGGTGTTGTTCCAGTATAAACTGAAGCATGTCCTGGTGCGGTTTTTGTAGGAATATAGTTGTATTGTGTATTTCTTCACACAAAGCCATCGTTCATTAGGCGCTTAAAACCACCATCAGAAAATTTATTTTGAAACCTATATAGATATTCAGGACGCATTTGATCCACAATTATACCTACAACTAACTTTGTTTCAGATGATTGGTCTTGTGAAAAACCGTTAAAATTAGAGCAAAAAATTACCAGTGCTATTAAAGCATATCTATATATAAAATGCATAATTCAAATTGTTTTTAAAGGGGGAATCTCGAACTGATTATCTTGATTTTAAATCGCTTCCTGCAATATCTCTCCAATCGTAAATATGATAGGTTTTATCTGTAGACATACCTACAAACATACCACTTGGAAATTCTGGACCTAAATTAACCGAAGTCACTTCTGAACCATCACTTTCCAACGTCATTAATTCAATTGATTTGATTAATTTATGGTTATGTGGATTTTCTTTAGAACCCTCACGCGGAAACACATTAAATGTATTTTGCTGTTGATCTGATATTAAAATGTACCCTGTACCATCATCCATTTTATAAATACTAATGCCCTCAATATCTCTACCAAAATCTTTAGTACCAAATAAAGCGAGCTCTTCATCACCCTTGGCTGGATCTGCGTAATATTTACGAACTCCAAATGCTTCATCAGAATAATATACAAAGCCTAACTCATTATCTACGGCTATAGCTTCAATCTCTTTAACACCACTATAATGCCCAAAGTCTCTTATTTTAGTTAATTTAACATTTCCACTACCTGCATTGTCAATTCTATATTGTGTTAAATAACCTTTAGATGGTCCGTCTTTTGGACCTACAATAGCATAAATAACTCCATCTTTTGGATTGGCATACAACGCAATTCCCATAGGATCTTTAATTACCCTATCTGTAAATACAGGAAGTCCACCGCCATCAATAGGTTTCATATCCGGCAAGCTAAATACACGAAGTTGATTTTTACTTCTTTCTGTTGTAACCGCTATATCAACCTTTTTTCCTCCTAGCTTTAAATCATAAGCAATATCAACATTGTTTGGTCTATCAATGTTTGGTACACATTTTTCCTTAATAATTTTTCCATGTAAATCATATGCATACAAACCACCACCGTCTTCTTTATCAGTACCTATAATGATACTTTTTGATGGATCACTTTTATTAATCCAAATTGCGGGATCATCAGAGTCGTACACAACCTTATCTGTAATATATTTTGGTTGGATTGCATTTTTAGTGTGTTCAGGCAAACCATCTGGAGCAATTATTAAATCGTCTCCGGCAAAGTCTTCCCAAGCATATAATTGAAACGTTTTACCTTCTGACATGGCTACAAACATTCCTCTTGGAAACAAATCACCCAAAGATGCATTGGTCACTTCAGAACCATCACTTTCCATTGTTGAAACGTCTATTGATTTTACCCATTTATGATCATGTGGATTGTCTTGGGTACCTTCTCTTGAAAACAACTGAAACTTGTTTGCCTGTTGATCAGAAACTATAATGTAACCCGTACCTATATCTGTCGTGTATACACTTAACCCTTCGTGATCTTGAGCAAAACCCTCAGTAGCAAACAAAGCTAATTCTTCATTTCCTTTATCAGCATCAGCATAGTATTTTCTAACACCAACACCCTCATCTGAATAATACACATAACCTAAGTCATCATCAACAACGATAGCTTCTATTTCTTTAGTACCACTATATTTGCCAAAGGCTCTTACTTTGGTTCCAACAATATTACCTTGACTGTCTCCCTCTAATTTATATTGCCATATGTACCCGTCTTCTGGTCCAGATTTTCTTCCTACAAAGGCAAATACCTCATCACTGGCATTTTTATAAAGTGAAACCCCCATAGGGTCTCTTTGTTCTTCTCCAATGAAAACTTCTATACCTCCGTTATCGATAGGTGTCATTTCGGGAAGTCTAAAAATGCGCAACTTATTGGTTAGTCTTTCTGTTACTACAGCAATTGAAAACTCATCATCTCCAACCTCCATTTCTTCGATATCTACATTGTTTGGTCTTTTTAAACCTCTTACAGTCTTATCTTCAAGAATATTACCCTTTAAATCATAAACATATAATGCTCCATCTTCGTTTTTATCCGTTCCAATTATTAGGCTTTCTGATGGGTTCTCTTCGTTTAACCAAATCGCTGGGTCGTCAGTATCATGTTTTGCCGCTTGCGTAGTTACTTTTGGCTTAATTGCATTCTCCGCAATTTTAGGTTGTTGTTCGCAAGCGTTCAAAATAACTCCTAACATTACTAATAATGATACTAACTTTACATTTTTCAGTTTCATAATTTTAAATTTTCTTTCGTAAAATCTTTCCTGATTCATTAAAAAGTATATCGTAAAATTTGTTTTCCTTTTTAAGATCTACTTCATACAATACTTGGTTTTCTTTTGTTTTTACTAATTCAATATCTACGATTGAATATTCACCCATTTTGGTTCTTAGAGTTTTTAAAATAGCTTCTGGCAATTCTTCTGAATCTATTTCTGATTCTGTTTCTAACCAATTACCACTCTTGTCAAAATAAGAAGTAGATTTTTTAGAATTGATTAAACAATCTACTTGATAAATTTCATCATCAATTGTCCAATTAATTTTAAGAGCAGACGGCTCCAATTCTAAAAATTTAATTTGAACACTGCGCGGCACAATAGTATCCTCGCATGAGAAAAATAATAGTAAAACTGCTATTAAAATACCTTGTTTCATATGTTTTAACTATTTCAAAAATATGTAGTAAATCTGTAGAGATTCTGTTTTAAAATATCAACTCAAAATTATGTGTGCCATTTTGATAATTATACACCAATTTTATATCAAATTTCCTGCAAATTTTAGAAATAATAGATAGGCCTAACCCGAGTGAATTTGTGTTTGATTTTTCAAATCTTTTAAACATTACCTTGTCAATCCCCTTAGGTTCACCACTATTTGAAAAATGGATTTTGTTTGTTGATGTTCTTATTGAAATTTTACCATCCGAGATATTGTGTTTAATGGCATTTTTAATAAAATTTGATATTAATACTTCTGCTAATTCTGCATTAATATCATGTTTGATTTCATTTTCTACAAGCACCTCTAGTTGCAGGTTATTAAGATCAATAGCCTCTTTATAGTGTTCAATTTGATGTTCTAGAATTTCTGTAACATTAACCTTCTTACTTACGCCATAAACTCCTGATTCTATTTCAGCCAATAATGATAATCCTCTATTAATTTTAGATAACCTTAAGCAACTGTTATAAATAGATTTTGCGTTTTTTAATTCAGTTTCGTTTAACGTTCCTGACTGTAAAAGCAATTCACATTTACTACGTATTATAGCTAATGGAGTCTGTATTTCGTGAGCAGCATTTTCTGTAAATTCTTTTAGGTTTACATAATCAGTATGTATTTTGTTAGTCATGATGTTTATCATACTATTCAATTGACCAAACTCTCGTGTACTTGTTTTACTAAAATCAACAGGTTTTACACTTCCTAATTCATAGTCTTTTAATTTGGAGAGTGTGTCTTTAAAAGGTTTCCATAAATTTCTTGAGATAAGTATGTTTCCTACAATTAAAAAAACAAGTAACCCTAAAAAGACAGTAATCATTGACTTTAGTACTTCAGTTACTAATATTTCTGTTTGAATTAAGGATTTAAATATTGTGATATCAAAATACTGGCGACCAATTTTTCGATTTACTTGAAGTTTTCTGTATTTATGAAAATGGTCGTCAATGACATCATACATTGAAGTATCCTTTAATACCAATTCATCGAGGTCATCAATGGGTTGGATTTTTTTGATAATTTGTTCGTAATTATTTAATGATGCAATCTGGATATCATTTACGATTTGAGTAGTCGCTATTTCTTCCCTATTAATAAGATATTCATTTACATCTTTATCAATAATGGTAGTATAATTTAATAATATAATATAACCAGCTATTATAAAGGCTAGTAAAGAGCCCATAGCATAGTATATTGATGTTTTTACAAGTAATTTCAATCTCTCTTGAATTTATATCCTACACCATAAATTGTACTTAAGTAGTCACTTCCACCTTCTTTAACTATTTTTTTTCTTAAGTTTTTAATGTGGCTATAAATGAAATCAAAAGAACCAAACATAGCTGTATCATCTCCCCATAAGTGTTCTACTATAGACTCTTTGGTAATGACTCTATTCTCATTGCTTATAAAGAAAAGTAACAGCTGATATTCTTTTTTCGTAAGTTCAATTTCGTTGCTGTTTACTTTTACTATTTGAGAGTTTGTATTTATGTTAATATCTCCAAAATCTATATTGTTATTTCCTTTAAAATGTTTTCTTCTTATTATGGATTTTACACGAGCATTTAGTTCGTTAAAATCAAAAGGCTTAGTTAAGTAATCGTCGGCTCCAAGGTTCAACCCAGATATTTTATCGTCTACCGCTCCACGGGCACTTAGAACAAGAATTCCAGTATTTTTTTCTATACTTTTTAAATATTCTAAAACTTCAAGTCCACTACCATCCGGTAGTCCTATGTCTAAAATAATAGCATCATAATCATACATGTAAACTTTTTCTTTAGCTTCATATACCGAAGAAACACTTTCGCATAAAAAATGTTCTTTTTTAAAAAAAGCTGCTATATCTTCTTGAAGTTCATGTTCGTCTTCTACGATTAATAGTTTCATATAATAGCTCTTAAAATTTTGATTTAGAAAGTTACTGAAAACTTTTAGTGATAGGTATTCAAGAATTGAAAAAGGCTAGATAACAATATCTAACCCTTTCCTCTACTCAAAATAGTAGTATCTTATTCTTTATCTATTTCTGTGGAGTAAATAACGTTTCCTTTATAGTTTATAACTTGTACTAACATTTTTTCTTTAGTTATCGAAATCGCCATAAAACCTTGAACTGAGGCAGCAAATTTTGAAATATTAGGAATCATTCCTGTAGTTCTAACTTCAGACCCAGCTCCAGAAATAAAATGATGTGTTTTTCCATCCGGTTTTATGTATTGCATATCATGCTCATGTCCTGCAAAATATACATCTGCACTATGTCTTTTTAAAATAGGACTCAAAGCGTTTCTAATATCTTCAGTGGCTTCTAATCTTTTGCCGCCGGAATATAAAGGGTGATGACCAGAAAAAATAGTCCAATCTGCCTTAGATTTAACTCTCATTGTACTATCAATCCATTTTATTTGCTGGGTAGAATCTTGGGTTTTTACATTAAAATAATTCTTTTCAGAATAATATTTCTTTTCGAAAGGGCTTGTATCTAAAAACATAAAATTAACATTCAACCCGGTGTCTTCATCTTCAAATTCTATATCATAATATCTTGAAGGCATATTCCAACGTTGGCTTATCTTAGTATAATCTACTTGAGCCTGAGGGTTTCCTCTATAATCATGGTTTCCAAGAACAACATACCAAGGTATTTCAAGGTGATATCCTTTGTAAATATTTTCATAAGAAAACATCCAGTTAGGATCATGAACACTTGCCACACCATTTGGGTAGAAATTATCTCCTAAAGCAATAACAAATTCAGCATCTATCAGTTTCGCGGCTTCTTCCATTCTGTCAGCCACGTCTTGTTGGTGGTAATCACCTTTTCTTCCCCAATCTCCAAATACTAAAAAATGAAGCGCATCATCCCAAACAATAAGACTATCAGATACTACATAAACTTTCTTATTTATTTTAGAGGTGTTTACTGGAGCTTCTTTTGAAGAAGAACAACTTACGTTAATGGCAAAAATAACTATTAAAGCAACTGCGAATTTTTTCTTTATTTTATTTCTCATCATGAAGAAATTTAGTTGTTAAACGTCTCAACAATGAATTAAAAATTGAACCTCAAACCAAGTCTTCCCCAACTACCGTAGCGTTGTCTTTCTCTTGGAGTAGCGCTATTGTTATAAAGCTCTATCTGGTTTTCATCGTTTAAGTTTACAAGCTCTATATAAACTGTCATGCTTCTTTTTGCAAAAGTTTGGCTCGCTGTAAAATCTAGTTGAACTCTATCGTCTATTCTAATAGCGTCTCCGCCATCAAATTCACTAGTAAATGCGCCATTATAGTTTAGGGAAAATCTTGCGTCGAACCCACCTTTACTATATCCTAAGGCAGCATTACCGATATGCTTGGCTTGACCAGGTAAATCAATTTCTAAAGCTTCATCACTTTCTGTAAAGTTGTTCACTTCTGCTTTTGAATCTGTAAAAGTATAGTTCGTATAGATTACAAAGCCCTTAAAAAAGCCTGGTAAAAAATCTAGTTTTTGCTGGTATCCAATCTCAATACCTATTAAATCTGCTGTTTCTCCGTTAATTGCTTGCGTAACTTCTACATCATCAATACCTCTAAACGTTTGGTCTGTAGTTGTCTGATATATAAAATTATCTAGTTTTTTATAAAATACACCACCACTTAACAAACCTACTTGACCAAAATAATATTCTCCGAATATATCTAAGTTAATAGCCTCAACAGGTATAAGGTCTGGATTTGAAATTGAAGCTTCAAAATCTGCTGAGTTAAAAACAGCACCTTGAGCTAAATCTTCGAAATTAGGTCGTGAATAACTCTGTGTTGCAGAAGCTCTTAAAATAGCGTTATCATTAAAATTATACTTCAAATGAAGCATTGGTAATAAATAATGATAATCTGTAGAACCTTCCGTTGGGATTGCTAGTCCTTCCTCCTCGTCAAATATTCCAGATGTGTAACTAAACGATGTGGCTTCAAATCTCAAACCACCAAGTATCATTAATTTACCAAAATTAATTTTACCCATAGCATAAGCTGCCAATACATCTTCAGATACGGTATATTCTTGCGAAATAGTTTCTTCTGTAGTTTTGTCAGTATCTTGTTCAAAATCACCAAGGTTAGCGTCTAAAAATGTTTCGAATGTATTAGGTGAAATGAAACCTCCTAATTCTGAGTTGAATTCACCATCCATAAATCCAGTACCAGCGAAGCCATCTGAAAAATTATCTAATGTTAAATCTGCATCTCCATCATATTCAAATACATTGAATTCTCTCACATCAAACTTTTTATCTTTAAAACGCATTTTACCACCAAATTTAAATTCACCCGTGTTATCAGAAATTTTAAAAGGCATCGCTAGATTTGTTTTCAAAGTAATGTTTCTATCATCAGCTCGTGTGCTTTCACTTTCAAATTCTTTAAATTCTAAAATGCTATTATCTGTTAGTGGGTTACTGCCTGCTGGTACACCTCCTAGACTAATAAGTTGTGGACTTAATCTATCTGACATATCGAACGCAAACTCGGTGCCTTCGTTTTCAAATACATATTGATTATTTCTTGGCGTGTCTTGCCATGCTGTTGAATACGAAAATTCATAATCCCATTTAAACTTAGGCGTTATTGTACTACCGCCTAAGTTTAAGCTAAATATTCCTTGATTTTCAGGTCTATCTTTAAGTTCTTTAGTGTATGCATATTCAAGTTCTCCATCATCATCTTCTTCAGCATTTAAAGTTATTCTTCGTCGTGTTTCATTCTCCCTTAGTTCACTGTATAATACTCTAGCATAAAGGTTTGTTTTATCGCCTTTATAATCTAAAGTTGTACTTGCCCCTAAGCGATTTCTTTCAATTTCGAAATCAGAAATTTCTACCGCCTCAATATCATTTGTTCCAGGATCGCCCCAACCGTCAAATTCATATCTATCAGAGGCCTTTTTACTAGCGGCATAACTACCATTTACTATAACACCAAATTTTCCGCTTTCTGACCGTTTACTTATCGAAATACTTCCTTGACCCGTTGTTTTTTCTGATCCTTCATTATACTCTAAAGCTGCCGCACCACTTATGGTTAATTTCTTTTTGGTAGCCATTGGTGTGTTTAGATTTACAGATCCACCAATTGCATCTCCATCCATATCTGGTGTAATAGATTTACTAACCTCTAAAGACGCCAACTGGTTTGATGGAATTGCATCTAATGCCACAGACCTAAAACCACCTTCTGGTGATGGTATTTGTTCACCGTTTACACTAATGTTGGTAAATTGTGGAGCTAAACCACGTACCAAAACGAAACGACCATCTCCTTCATCTCTTTGAAGATTCACACCAGAAACTCTTTGCAAAGATTCTGCAGAGTTCTGATCAGGAAATTTTCCCATTTGATCAGCAGAAACTACATTTTTTAAATTATCTGATGATTTTTGTTGATTTAAGGCTCTACGTTGACCATCAAGAGAACCAGTAACTACTACTTGATCTAACGAAACAGCTTCTTGGACTAGTTCTATATTTACCGTTTTAGTTTCACCAGCTGCAATTTCTATGGGTATTATTTTTGATTCGTTGCCAATATAACTTACTTCTATTTCAAAGCTACCAGCTTCAACAAAAAGTGTATACTCGCCATTAAAATTTGTAGTAGTTCCGTTTGATGTCCCTACCACAAGAATGTTTGCTCCCGGCAAGGGTCCTTTTAAATCAGTATCTGTAACAACACCTTTTATTGCGGCTTTTTCCTGAGAAAGTACATTTTGAAAAGACAGCAAAGACATAGAAAGAAATAAGCCATAAATTAAGCGTTTGCCTACTTTGATTGGTTTTTTCATTTGGTTTTTTAATTAAAGTACGTTAGTTATGTTTTCAAACATAAAATCGAAATCTGTACGAAATCTGTATTTTTAACTTAATTTTATTATGAAATTCATATTTTTTTATGTTATAAGTTATGAAATTTCATCTCGTGAATGTTTAGATTTGTAAATCTAAATGTAGAAGAGCGATCAAATGTTTTAATAAGGTTAAGAGATGGTTAAAGAACCTAACAATGGTATTTACGATTTGCATCTACAACTTTTAGGAAAACAGTGTAAAATTTTGGTAATAAGAAAACCCAATGACATATTTTAGAAAGAAATAAAAGTATCTACAATATTTTATTTTTATACACTATTCTATTAATAGTAAGGTTTCAAAAAAAGGCTTTTTAATTAGATTATTGTTTTCTAAACCAAAACATGTAACTATAATCTTATTTTGAATCCCATTTCATAAACCCTCTATTTTTCCTGTTAAGGTACTAGAAATGAGCTTTTTGTAAAAATAATAATTTGTGAAAATTTTTACTTTTGTGAAGTCTTTTTAGGGAGTCAAATTGCGTGAGGTGATAATAGTTTATAATTTACTATTCATTAAAAAAAACACTTAAGTTTTTTGATAATCAAATTTTTACTTTCCGATACAAAAATTAGCAAAAATATTTCCTAGTAACTCATCATTTGTTACTTGTCCTGTGATTTCTCCTAAATGATAAAGTGCTTCTTTAACATCAATAGCCATTAAATCGCTAGAAATATTTTCTTTCATAGCAAATTGTACTTTCTCTATTTCTTCAAGAGATTTAAGTAGTGAATCATAGTGACGTGTATTGGTTACTATTGTTTCGTTATTTCGTAGAGCGCCAGTATTTACAAAGTCCAATAAACTATTTTGAAGTTCTTCTACACCTTCACCTGTTTTTGCAGAAAGGTATTTAACACTATCTAGGTGCTTTCCTATTTTCTCTTTATCTAATTCTGAAAGTGTATCCGATTTATTTACCAAAAGGACTAAAGGTTTCTGCGGATTCTGATTCTTTATTTTTTCAAAATCTATTACTATATTTTTTAGTTTTTGATCATCAGCTAGAAGCTTTGAGCCATCAACTAGTAGAAGGACAACTTGAGCCTGTTCAATTTTTTCAAAGGTTCGTTTAATACCCATTCCTTCGACAACATCTTTTGTTTCACGAATGCCGGCTGTGTCTATAAACCTAAAGCCAATTCCGCCAATAGATATTTCATCTTCTATAGTGTCACGGGTTGTACCTGCAATATCTGAAACTAATGCACGCTCTTCATTTAAAAATGCGTTTAATAGAGTTGATTTCCCAACGTTAGGTTCTCCTACAATAGCTACAGGTATTCCATTTTTAATTACATTACCAACGGCAAAAGAATCAATTAAACTTTGTAGTACTTTTTGAATTCGGGTTAAAAGTTCTTTGAATTGTGTGCGATTGGCAAATTCTACATCTTCTTCAGAGAAATCAAGTTCTAATTCTATTAAAGAAGCAAAGTTTAATAGCTCAGTACGTAATTGCTTTATTTCATTGCTAAATCCGCCACGCATTTGCTGCACAGCAATTTGGTGACTAGCGGCATTATCACTGGAAATTAAATCAGCTACTGCTTCTGCTTGGCTAAGGTCCATCTTTCCATTTAGAAACGCCCTTAATGTAAATTCTCCTGCATCAGCTGTTCTACAACCATTTCTAAGAAATAATTGAATGATTTGTTGTTGAATGTATGGTGAACCATGACAAGATATCTCTATTACATTATCACCTGTATAGGAATTAGGGTTTTTGAAAATGGAGATAAGTACTTGGTCTAATATATTTTTACCATCCTTAATATATCCTAAATGAATAGTATGGCTTTTTTGATTTTCAAGAACTTTACCAGAAACAGACTCGAAGTGGTTGGAAGCTATGGAAATAGCTTCTGGGCCAGAGAGTCTAATAATTGCAATGGCTCCAGCGCCTGCTGGAGTTGCTAAAGCTATTATGGTATCTGTTTGATTCATCTTGCAAAAATAATCAATTATTAACTGTTGTAGTTTTCTTAATTTAAATGCATTTTGTTTTCAGTATTCAATTATATAGTAATTTTACCTGTTATAAAATGTAATCAAAAAATGAAAAAAATATTTGTATTAGTAGTGTTTATGTTTGTTTGCTCACCTGGTATTGCCCAAAGTGATACTCAAGAATCGTCAAGTGAAATTACCGTGACGCAAGACAAGGAAATGGAGCAGGTAAAAAAGCAGGTGGAAAAAGCTGAAGCTGAAGCTAAAAAAGAAAAGAAAGAGGCTACTGACAAAAAGAAAGAAGAAAAGCTGAAGAAACAAATTAACTCAAAAGAAAAATCTATTTCTAAGGAGGGAAAACAAATTGAAAAGCTGAAAAATCAACTTGAAAAAGGAAAATTAAAAGGAACACTTTCTCCAGTGGATATACAGAAGATAGAGGATAAAGTTGCTAAGAGCCAAATGAAGGTTATGAAGGAGCAAGAGAAGTTAAAGAAATTGAACAGAAAATTATAACCGTCGCTATTTGTAACATTTAAAGGTATTCTGCGTCATATTTATAGTATTCATCTTAAATCAATCAAAAAATGGAACTAGTAAATAAAAACGCAGTTGTAATACGTGAAGATCTAAATCTTTTGGTCATTACACATTTATCCCAATATTTAGACTTTATAACAGGATTTGGCGGATTAATTGTGCCGTTAGTAATTTGGTTAACAACTAAAGATTCTGTTATAGGAATGGAAGAACATGGTAAATCTGTCGTCAACTTTCAACTTACTTTAATCCTGTACATAATAATAGGTATACCCAGCATCTTATTATTCGGACTCGGTATTTTATTATTAATATTTGCCGGTGTGTTATCTATAATAATGCCTGCGGTTAACGCAATAAAAGCCAGCAATGGAGAGTCGCCAAGTTATTTTGGAACTATACGGTTTATCTCATAAAAAAATATAGTAACAAAAAAAAGGGTCAGTTAAATAACTGACCCTTTTTTAGTTTTGTATTGTTTTTAATATATTCATTGTATGAAATATTTTTTATTTATACTTTTTCTGTCAATTCAGGTTTGTTTGTCTCAGGATACTGTGTCTAGAACTCTGGTAGATTCAAAAATTACAATTCCATTAGAAGCCTATAGAGAACTTAAAGCTGATTCTAATTTCAAAGCTGATTCTGTAGGGTTTATTGTCAATGGTAAAGATACTTTGGTACAACTGGAAAAGGTACCTTTTGGTAAGAGGAAGACGGTAACAGTGCCTTATGAAGTAAAGGATTCTTTATTTTTAATTACATATAAGAATGTAGTTTTCAATAAAGATAAATATTTGTCTCAAGAGAATCCGAATAGAATGAGATATTGGAAAGAACCATTAAGAATATATTTTAATGAGATTGTTGATTTTGTTGATAGAAATGCTCTTAAGGATTTCGCAATACGCTTAGAAGATAAAGTTGATTCATTAAAAATTGAATTTGTTAAATCAATTGGTGAATCAAATTTTATTATTTATTATAAAGACGCTGATAATAATAATGAATATTCACCTGATATGTCAACTAAAAATGAAGGATTTTACACATATTGGAATCGTAACAACCAGCTTACAAATACATTTTTAAAAATCGATAAGGATAAAGTCAACCCTTCAACCAGAGTTGAGCTTTTAAAATGGAGATTTTTTCAAAGTTTAGGTTATTTTAGACTTCAATCAAATTTTCCTTGTACAAGCTATTTTTCTAAATGTTTTGAGGAAGTTAAAATACTATCAGATTCAGATATAGAATTATTAAGATACCATTATTCGTATGGTATTTGTAAGGGTTCAAATTTGTTAGATTTTGAAACTCAGCATGAGCTTGCTAAAGATGTGATAAGTAAGAACCCGAATAATAAGATGTCTTTCATACATGAAATAGAATGAATCAGTCGATAAACTAAATCAACTGATTCAATCAAAATTATTCTAACTGTTAAGCATAACAGGCATTACCAACATTGTAACATATTCACCTTCATCTAAACCATCAGTAGGAGTAAGGATACCTGCACGGTTTGGTAAACTCATTTCTAAAGAAACTTCATCAGAATTTAAATTGTTTAGCATTTCTGTTAAGAATCTTGAGTTGAAACCTATTTGCATATCATCGCCCTGGTAAGAACAAGTTAATCGCTCTTCTGCCTTATTTGAATAATCTAGATCTTCTGCAGAAATATTCAATTCAGCGCCAGCTATTTTTAAACGAATTTGATGTGTTGTTTTGTTAGAGAAAATAGAAACCCTTCTAACTGAACTCAAAAACTGATTTCTAGCTATTGTAAGCTTATTAGGATTCTCTTTTGGTATTACCGCTTCATAATTAGGGTACTTACCATCAATTAGTCTACAAATTAATTCAGTTTCTTCAAAACTGAATTTAGCATTGCTTTCATTGTATTCTATAAGTACATCTGACTCACTACCTGCCAATATTCCTTTTAACAAGGTTAAGGGTTTTTTAGGCATAATAAATTCAGCAACTTGAGATGCTCTAACATCTGTACGTTGATATTTTACTAATTTATGCGCATCTGTAGCAACGAATGTTAAATTCTCTGGAGAGAATTGGAAAAAGACACCGCTCATTACGGGTCTTAAATCATCGTTACCGGCAGCAAAAATTGTTTTGTTAATTGCAGTGGCTAAAATATCTCCAAGTAGTGTTGTAGAACTTGGGCTAGATAATTCAACCGCTTTTGGAAACTCTGCACCATCTGCATATGCAAGAGCATATTTACCATGGTTAGAACTAATTTCTACTGTATTGTTATCCTCAACAACAAATGTTAGTGGTTGCTCAGGAAAAGTTTTCAAAGTTTCTAAAAGCAATCTTGCCGGTACAGCTATGGTACCTTCGTTGTCAGAATCAACTTTAATAACCGAACTCATCGTTGTTTCCAAGTCAGAGGCAGATACCGTTAGTTTATCCTTTTGCAAATCGAATAGGAAATTATCTAATATTGGTAACGTATTACTGTTGTTGATAACACCTCCTAAAATTTGAAGTTGTTTTAGTAAATAGGTACTTGAAACTATAAATTTCATTCTTTTAATTTTATTGATATTATTCATGAGCTAATCAAGAACAATAGGTTTAAACTCCTAATCGTTGGCAGTTTTAGTTACCAACAAAGATATTTTAATTGGTCTTTTTAAGGAAACAAACTTATTAACAGTTTCTATGCACTAAAGGTGATGTGTAATACTAGGTTTTACTAGTTAAAGTCTGTCAATATTAGTTCTAAAAAATAGTTATTAACTTTTGTTTTCTTTTGTAGAACTGTTGTTTCAATTTATAAACTCAATAATTTACTTTTTTAATTTATTCAAAATCGACCATAATGGTGTCTCTATAATCCAATCCTAATAGGGTAGATGCACCACCTACAGTAGTCAGATTACTTTTATAAATAGCCAACTCAATATAGTCAGAAGAATTGAATATGGCTAATAGGTCACCTGCACTTTTTCGTTGGTTTTTTTCCAAACTATAATCTATAAAGTCGTTGTACGCTTTATGTATCGTTGTAATCTTATGATTGCGAACTAAAAGTGTATAGTTTCGGTCTTTCCGGTAGGCGTCAAATAGGTTTTTACGAATATTAGTAATGACATTACCATAGTTGTCTATATAGATAACGCTACCAATAATCTTTTTACCATCTTCTACAATTCTAGGAGCAAATTCTCTAAGATCATTTAATTCGGTATATGGTTTACCAACAATTTCTAAGGTACCTCCACGAGCAATATGACACGCAACTTGAATGAACACATTTAAAACAGGAAATGAGTTTGCAATGGAGTCTGGTAGATTAATTTCCACCACTTTTTCAGGAGTCATTTCTGAGGTAATTAGTCCAATGACACCAGTATTTGCGCTAATAAAATAATGACCGTTAACAAGTGCAACTACATGCTTGTTGTCGGGTGTTTCTTCAGAATCTACACCTACAATATGTATAGTTCCTTTTGGGAAACTTTTATAAGAATTAGAAAGAATATACGCGCACTCTTGAATGTTGAAAGGCATGATGTCATGCGATATATCAACAATCTTAGCATCGGGTAATTCACTATATATGGAACCTTTTAGTACGGCCACAAAGTGATCTTTTAATCCGAAATCTGTTGTTAGGGTGATGATTGCCATACAGCAATGTTGATATGTTTTTGGTTAGTCAAACTTAAAATTTGCTTAAATTTGATATACAAAATTAAACAAAAAAACAGCGATTAGAAATTAATCTTCGCTAACTATAAATCATTATAAAACTGACTGTTTGAACGAGATAATTCTAGAACTTACCGAAATTAGCCCGAGAGAGTTTTTTGGGCAGCAAAATGAACATATTGATTTATTGAAAAAGTATTTTCCAAAACTGAAAATTGTTGCCCGTGGTAATAAAATTAAAGTGTTTGGAGATGAAGAACTTTTAGTAGAGTTTGAAAAACGATTCGATTTGCTTACCCAACATTTCATAAAATATAATAAGTTAGACGAAAATAGCATTGAAAGAATCTTGACAAGTTCTGAGGAAGATGAATCTAAATCATCGAAGAACAGTGGAGAAACCTTAGTTCATGGTGTAAGTGGTAGGTTAATTAAAGCCCAAACTGCTAACCAAAGACGTTTAGTAGATGCATCTAAAAAGAACGATATGGTTTTTGCTATTGGACCGGCTGGTACAGGTAAAACATATACAGGTGTAGCTCTTGCTGTGAAAGCATTAAAAGAGAAGCAAGTAAAAAAAATCATATTGACAAGACCTGCTGTAGAGGCTGGTGAGAATTTAGGGTTTTTACCAGGCGATTTAAAAGAGAAATTAGATCCTTACATGCAACCATTGTATGATGCGTTAAGAGACATGATACCTGCTGAGAAATTGGTGCATTACATTGAGAATGGAACTATACAAATTGCCCCAATGGCATTTATGCGCGGTAGAACGTTGGATAATGCCTTTGTTATTTTAGATGAGGCACAGAATACGACCCACGCACAAATGAAAATGTTTCTTACCAGAATGGGGAAAAATGCTAGATTTTTGATAACTGGCGATCCTGGGCAGATTGATTTACCACGTAGAACAGTTTCAGGATTAAAGGAGGCTTTGTTAATTTTGCAGAATGTTGAAGGTATAGAAGTAATCTACCTTGATGATAAAGATGTAATTCGCCATAAGCTTGTTAAAAAAGTAATAGAAGCTTATAAAACTATTGAACACCACAATTAATAAAATACATGTCGAACAATACTATTTACGAAACAGAATTTAATTTCCCAGGTCAAAAAAATGTCTACAAAGGCAAAGTAAGGTCTGTATATACACTTGATAACGATATGTTGGTGATGGTGGCTACTGATAGGTTGTCTGCTTTTGATGTAGTTATGCCTAAAGGAATTCCTTATAAAGGTCAAATTCTAAATCAGATTGCAACACAGATGATGGCTTCTACAGAAGATATTGTACCTAATTGGTTAACTGCAACTCCCGATCCAAATGTGGCTGTAGGCGTTGCTTGTGAACCTTTTAAAATTGAAATGGTTATACGTGGGTACATGTCTGGACACGCATCTAGAGAGTATAAAGCTGGAAAAAGAATGCTTTGTGGTGTAGCTATGCCGGATGGAATGAAGGAAAATGATAAATTCCCGAATCCAATTATAACCCCTGCTACAAAAGCAGAAATGGGAGATCATGATGAGGATATTTCAAAAGAAGATATTTTAAGTAAAGGAATAGTATCTGCAGAAGATTATGCTATCCTTGAAAAATATACTTACGCTCTTTTTGAAAGAGGTACTGAAATAGCTGCAAAAAGAGGATTAATTTTGGTAGATACAAAATATGAATTCGGAAAAACTAAGGAAGGCAAAATTGTACTGATAGACGAAATACATACTCCGGATTCTTCTAGATATTTTTATTCTGAAGGATATCAAGAAAGGCAGAATACAAATGAAACACAGAAGCAACTTTCTAAAGAGTTTGTAAGACAATGGTTGATAGCTAATGATTTTCAAGGATTAGAAGGGCAGACCATACCGCATATGACAGATGAATATATAGAATCTGTATCTGAGCGTTACATTGAGCTTTATGAGCACATTACAGGCGAGCCTTTTGTAAAGGCAGATACTACCCATATAAACGACCGTATCAATAGAAACGTGTTAAATTATTTGGAAAGCCTTTAAGGACTATCTAATTAAGGATTTAAGGGAGAAGTTTTTCTTCTCCTTTAACCTTGATATTATTTTTAAGAAGGCAACTGCAGTGATATAGGCATCACCCAAAGCTGTATGCCTATCTTTTTTAGAGATGGAAAATTTCTCTGCTAATTCGTCTAAAGTATAGCTGGGTTTAGGTTGAACTAAATAAGATTTAATTAGTGTCTTCTTATAAATAACACTTGTATCCAATACAGTGTTTTTTAATTTAGGTAACCCATGCCTTACAAGTGCAGTATTAAGCATTCCCATATCAAAGCCTGCATGGTGGGCTACTATGATAGCATTACCGACATATTCTAGAAATTTCTCAAGTGCCAAAATTTCACTGATACATTCTCTTTGCCCGTTTTTTAAGAGTCCGTGTACATGAACTGTTTCTTTGTTAAATTTTTCTTGTGTCAAGTATATATCAAAAACGTCCTGTACAGAAATGGTTTCTTTTTTGATTTTTACAGCTCCAATAGATAATATTCTATCATCTTCAAAACTAAAACCTGTTGTTTCGGTATCAAGAACAACAAAAATTAATTCGTCAAAATTTTTACTCTGTGGATCCTTAAAAAGGCTCTCATATTTAGACCAGTATTCCGGTAAGTTCTTAGGTGTTTTTTTAAATAGTCCCATTACCCTAAAATATTAGTAACCTTAAAACGAAGTGTAATCAATTCTTGAATTTCTTTAATTGCTTTAAAGGTGCGCTTTAATTTCATTTTTTCTTGCTTACTCAATTGATCTAGTTGAATAAACCTTCCTGAATCATGATTAGCTAACCCTTGTCGTGTTCTAAATTTTAATAATGCCTTGGTGGCATAAGAACAAGCCAAATACAACTCTTGGTTATTGGGTTCAAGTTCTGCTAACTTCTCATATCTTTCCCATGTGTTGCTAATTGCCTTAACAGAATGCGATAGTATCAAAACCCTAGCAGCATCTATTAGCGGTCTTAATGCTCTGCTTTTCAGGTCAAAAGAATCTTTGTGTTGTCCGTCTTGTTCTACAACAAATTGTCTAAAAAATCCTGTAGGTGAAGGACTCTGTAATGCTCCGTTTGCTAAATGCACTAAGAAAACAGGGTATTTTTCAACGGTTCTAAATATGTGTTCAGACATGTTATCCAATAGATTACGTTCGCCATATGCTAAACTATAATCGAAAAAAATAGAAGACATTAATACTTCGTTTGGTCCTGGGTTTCCAATCCAATACGATAACTTGTTTTTCCATTCTTGTAAGCTTAAGCACCATTTTGGATTGGAGGCCATCATATCTGCTGGGCAGTATTCGTATCCGATTGTATTTAGTGCTTTAGTTATATGCTTGGAAAGATTTAAAAAATAAGTAGTGGTCTTGGGTAAATCTTCTTCGGGAACATCTTCAAATACCAAGGCATTATCTTGATCGGTGTGCAATAGTTGCTCACTTCTGCCTTGGCTACCTAGTGCTAGCCATGCAAATTTTGCAGGCGGCGGAGTGTCCATTTTTGCGATAGAAATTTCAACAACTTGCTTAATACAGGTATCGTTTAGTTCAGAGATAATTTTAGCAATTAATCCTAAAGGAATATTTTGTTCTAAGTACCCGGTCAAAAGTACCATGACACTTTTTCTGAGCTGCTTTATTTTTTTAATTTTTGACGTACGCTTAATAGCTTTTACTAGTACGGCAGGGTTGTCACCCAAAGAAACCATAACATCATGCTTAGATAAAATACCTAATGCAGCAGAATTAGGTGTGCCGTCTTCCGTTATGACCAAATGACTGATGTTACTTTTCATCATTGCCATTTGTGCTTGTGTAATCGTAAGATTCTTTGGGTAAGTAATTACGGGCGTAGTCATTATAGATTTAACCGTGGCGGTAATTGGTTGCTTACCAGATATAACTTTGTTTCTAAAATCTTTGTCGGTTATAATGCCTACAGGTAAATCTTTTCTGATTACTAGAATGGACCCAATTTGTCTTTTGGTCATTATTTCAGCAGCCTTTTGTATGGTTGTTCTAGTAGAACAAGTCACTAATTTTTTTGAGTAGCTGGCTAATTGTAAATCAGGGATTATTACCTCATTGCTAATAGTTTCGTTATCATCACTTTCATAGAGTTGTCCTTTTTGGTTTTTTGCATAAGGATTACGAGTGTTTGAGGCAAAGCTCTCCATTAAAAAAACAGTTACCTCTTCGTTCTCTTTTGCTATAGGTCTAAAAATATCAATAGGAATTCCGTAAAGAATAGATTCTTCATGCGCTCTAGCTTCCAACTTATAATTTTCATTAGCAAAAAGTGGGCGTAGACCAAAAATATCTCCCTCGTCACAAAAATCGAGAATGTTCGAGGTAGCAGGATTGCTTAATGTTACAGCACCTTTATGTACTAAGTAAAAGTGAGAATGCTGACTTTCATCTACAGAAAAAATAATGCTGTTCTTTTCTTTATAAACTATAAGGACTTGCTCTGCTAACTGAAATAATGATTTACTATCCAGGACATTAAAAGGGGGGTAATTTTTAATAAAATCTGCTACCCTTTCAGAAATCAGGTTTTTCATAAATTAAATTTAGCGGAATTATAGTTTATTATAAGACGGCCCTATAAATGACTATTACATAAAAGGTTGTTGAAATCTGAAATAGAACTAGCAGTCACTTAGATAAACACCAACAGCTAACCCTCCTTCAGAAGTTTCTTTGTATTTAGAGCTCATATCTTTTGCGGTTTCCCACATGGTTTGCACCACTTTATCTAATGGCACTTTTGCTGCAGATGGGTCTGACCCTAAAGCCAGTTCTGCGGCGTTAATTGCTTTTATGGCACCCATAGAATTTCGTTCTATACATGGTATCTGGACTAAACCTCCGATAGGGTCGCAGGTAAGACCTAAGTGATGTTCCATGGCAATTTCTGCTGCCATAAGTACTTGTTCTGGTGTGCCGCCCAATAGTTCTGTAAGGGCACCCGCTGCCATTGCAGATGATACGCCGATTTCAGCTTGACATCCACCCATAGCGGCAGAAATTGTAGCTCCTTTTTTGAAAATACTACCAATCTCTCCTGCAACAAGTAGAAATTGTTTTACATGCTCAAAATTACCCGCATGATTTTCAATGACCATATAATACATTAATACAGATGGTATTACACCTGCGCTACCATTTGTAGGGGCGGTTACAACACGGCCCAACGATGCGTTCACTTCATTGACACTAAGTGCGAAACAACTTACCCATTGTAAAATCTGTCTAAATTTTACTTCGGTTTGGCGAATGGTCTGCAACCATTCTTCGGGAGTAGAGTAGGGGATATCACTTTTTAGTTTGTTGTGCATTTCAAATGCCCTGCGTTTAACATTTAATCCGCCAGGTAAAGTTCCCTCTGTATGGCAACCCGTATACATGCATTCTAACATGGTATTCCAAATTCTCTTTAATTCGTGGTCAATTGTCTTATCATCTCGCAAAGACTTTTCGTTCTCCAGTACTAGTTCCGATATCATTAAGCTTTCTTTTTTACAGAAATCTAATAGTTCGGTTCCTTTTTGTACAGGAAAAGGGAACTTGTTAAACATGTCAACTTTGCGTTTGGCATTTTTTCGTTCCTCACTAATTACAAATCCGCCACCAATGGAATAATAAGTTTTAGAAATCTTTTTACCAGACTTTAGTTTTGCTTGAAATCTTAATCCGTTGGCATGGAAGGGGAGAAATTTTCGATTGAAAATGATATGTTTTTTTGGATCGAAAGTAATTTTATAAATGCCATCTAAATGTAAAACATGCTCATTCTTTATGGTGTTAATTAAAGAGTCGATAGAGTCTATTGGTATTAACTCTGGATCGGCGCCCAATAAGCCCAACATTACCGCATAGTCAGTGGCATGTCCTTTACCAGTTAAAGATAAAGAGCCGTATAAGTGAACTTCTACTTCTTCAACTTTCTCAAGATTGTTTTTGGAATTCAAACGCGCCAACCATCTTTCGGCGGCACGCCAAGGTCCAAGAGTATGTGAGCTAGAAGGACCCACGCCAATCTTTAACATATCAAAAACACTAATACTTTCTATCTCCAAACCTTATGTATTTTGTAGGCTAAGGTACAATGTTTCACTAACCTTTTATCAAACAAAATTGGCATATTTCTAGAGATATAAATGATAATAATGACATCATGTCAGTTTTTCTTGCTTGGCATATTGTTTGTCATTTACAAATCGATTGTAAAATAAAGCACTTAATTTAAAACATATAATAATGAGTAAGATTATTGGAATAGATTTGGGTACTACCAACTCCTGTGTTTCAGTTATGGAAGGTAACGAGCCAGTAGTAATTCCGAATGCAGAAGGAAAAAGAACAACACCATCAGTGATTGCTTTCGTTGAAGGTGGAGAAATCAAGGTAGGTGACCCAGCAAAAAGACAAGCGGTTACTAACCCAGAAAAAACCATTTATTCTATTAAAAGGTTTATGGGTAACAAATATTCAGAATCAAGTAAAGAAGCTGAAAGAGTTCCTTATAAAGTAGTAAAAGGAGATAACGATACACCAAGAGTAGATATCGATGGTCGTTTATATTCTCCACAAGAATTATCAGCGATGATTCTTCAGAAAATGAAGAAAACTGCTGAAGATTATTTAGGACAAGAAGTAACTCGTGCGGTAATTACAGTACCAGCTTACTTTAATGATTCTCAAAGACAAGCGACTAAAGAAGCTGGTGAGATTGCAGGTTTAACTGTTGAGCGTATTATCAACGAGCCTACATCTGCATCTTTGGCGTACGGTATGGATAAGAAAGATACCGAGCAAAAAATTGTAGTATTTGATTTTGGTGGAGGTACACATGATGTTTCTATCTTAGAATTAGGTGATGGTGTATTTGAAGTACTAGCTACTGATGGTGATACTCACTTAGGTGGTGATGACGTTGATCAAAAAATTATTGATTGGTTAGCTGATGAGTTCAAATCTGAAGAAGATATGGATCTTAGAAAAGATGCTATGGCTCTTCAACGTTTACGTGAAGCTGCTGAAAAAGCTAAGATTGAATTATCATCTTCAGCTCAAACAGAAATTAATTTGCCGTATGTAACTGCAACTGCTTCTGGACCTAAGCACTTAGTAAGAACTTTGACAAGATCAAAATTCGAGCAATTAATTGCTGATTTAGTAAAAAGAACAATAGAGCCATGTGCAAGTGCAATGAAAGCTGCAGGTCTTACAAATAGCGATATTGATGAAATTATCTTAGTTGGTGGTTCTACTAGAATACCAGCAGTACAAGAAGCTGTTGAGAAATTCTTCGGTAAGAAGCCTTCAAAAGGAGTTAACCCAGATGAGGTTGTAGCTGTAGGTGCTGCAATACAAGGTGGTGTATTAACTGGAGATGTAAAAGATGTATTGTTATTAGACGTTACACCTCTTTCTTTGGGTATTGAAACAATGGGTGGTGTATTGACAAAATTGATTGAGTCAAATACTACAATTCCAACAAAGAAATCGCAAGTATTCTCTACTGCTGCTGATAATCAGCCATCTGTTGAGATTCACGTGTTACAAGGTGAAAGACCAATGGCACCAGATAATAAAACTATTGGACGTTTCCATTTAGATGGTATCCCACCATCACAAAGAGGAACCCCTCAAATCGAAGTTACTTTTGATATTGATGCAAATGGTATTATTAAAGTATCTGCTACAGATAAAGCAACTAACAAGTCGCAAGATATTCGTATTGAAGCTTCTTCAGGTTTAACTGATGAGGAAATCAAGAAGATGAAAGCAGAGGCAGAAGCTAATGCAGAGTCTGACAAAAAAGCGAAAGAAACTGCTGATAAGTTGAATGAGGCTGATGGAATGATTTTCCAGACTGAAAAGCAATTAACTGAATTTGGTGATAAATTATCTGATGATAAGAAAAAACCAATTGAAGATGCTTTGGCAGAATTAAAGGCAGCTTACGAAAGTAAAGACCTTGCAGTTATTTCTCCAGCTTTAGATAAAATCAACGAAGCTTGGAAAGTAGCATCTGAAGAAATGTATAAAGCGCAAGCTGATGCACAAGGTGGTGCTCCTCAAGGAGAGCCAACTGCTGACGGTGGTGCTTCTGAAGGTGATAACGTTGAAGACGTAGACTTCGAAGAAGTTAAATAATTATTACTTTAATTTGTTATAGAAAAGGGACGGTATTTACCGTCCCTTTTTACTTTTAGGGTAATTTTTTTTTAACCCAGTATTATTAAAGTAATTTTGCAGTATGATCAATAAATACTTACAGGCATTTTTTTTAACTTTAGTAGTTACAGTAGGGACTATACAGGGGCAAGAAATTCAGATTTTTACTCTTGAAGATTTTGATTTAAAGGGGGAAGTTAAATTCTGTTTGGTAAGTACCGATTATGGTAAAGAAGAATATGACTTTAATAAAAAAGGATTTTTAACTAAGGCTGTTACTAGATACAATGCTCAAGACTATGATGCTGTACATTACAAGTATAGTAATGGTGAGTTAATTGAAAAACGTTCAGAATCTTATAGAAATAATGCCTTCGATTCTAGTACGTCAATAGCCCATTTTTATGAAATTGATTCTACTGATAATATCAAAATAGAAGAACGAATTTTTTCATATGATAAAGAGTTTTTAGATGAGTATATTTATGGCTATGATGAGTTTGGTGATTTAATCAGTATTAAAAGAACTAATAATGACGGTACCGATCTTACACTAATAGAACATAAGAAGTTTAAAGGTGAGAATACGGTTACTTATATGATTAATGAAGTACCACTAAAATCTATTCGTACGTCTACTCAAAAACCAAATAATAAACCAGTTCAAAAAATTGTATTGACTAAAGAGTATTTGAAAGGTGAGGAGAGTTATGCCTTTGAAGAAGTATTTAGCTTGGACGGAAAATTAATGGCACAACAAGAGTTTGAATTTAATATTCAGGCAAATAAATTTGAGCCTACCACACGTACTAGTTATGAGTATGATGATAATGGTATGCTAATAGCTGAGGTAGCTAAAAGAGGTGCTGGTATTATAAGGAAAGAGTATGTATACCAATATGATAAAGAAGTAGAAGGTAATTGGATAAAACAGATTGTTATTCCCGATAATACGTATACAACTAGAAAAATCACTTACTACCCTAAAGAGACTAAAGTTATTGAGGAGTAATTTTATTGATCTTTATTTATCCATTCTTCACGGAGTAATCCATAGCAGCAAGTATTTCTTTTAAAACCATCTAATAAGTAAACATCTTTACGTAGAATACCTTCTAAAGTACATCCTAATTTCTCTACAGCTTTTCTTGACGCAATATTACGTTCGTCTATTCGAAATTCCACTTTTTCAAAATTCAAGATGTTAAAGGCATAGTCAAGCATTAATTTTTTCATTTGGGTATTTAACCCGGTGCTTTGAAATTCTCGACCAATCCAAGTAGAACCAATATGAAGTACTTTATTTTTAAGATTCATATTCATGTAACGTGTACACCCTGCATGTTTTTCATGAAGCTTATCATATATAATAAATGGTATGCTAGTACTGGCTTGTAATTGCTGTAATGCAGTCTCCACGTAACTTTTTAAACTACTTGGGGTTTCTATGTTCGAAGGTGAAAATTGAACCAATTTCTCTTGTGAAGCAATAGGAATAAGTTGTTCAAAATTATCTAATGCAAGGGGACTTAATTTTACCCTTTCATTCTCTAGAGTTATATCGTTTTTCATAATGCCAATTGATTAATGATTTCCGTTCTTACTTCGTGTGCGCCATTAAAATTTATATGCTGAACATTATCTCCAAAGAGTGCGTTAAGCTTTCTGTTCTCATCTTCTAATCGTTCTGGAGTAAGGTATTCGTCCTGATTACCTATTATAGATATTATTTCTGTTTTATTTTGAAGATAGCTGAAATCGGTCTTCTTTAATTCCTTTGGAATTCCGCCTGCGTAAATAACTAATTTAGAACAAATTAATTGAGAATATGCCAAATAGCGCATTGCAATAGATACACCTTGCGAAAACCCAAAAACATTGATTTCACAATCAGCAGGAAGAGGTTCATTTTCTAATACAGCATCTAAATAATTAAATAGATTTTCTGTTTCTATTGCTGTATTTTCTTTGGTCAACCAACTAGCACCTACATGTTTATATTCATTTTTTAAATAATACTTAGAAGGTGCCTGTGGTGCAATTATGTAATTTTCTTCTTTGGGTAAATCATTAAAGTATTTCAAAAAAAACCGACTTAAAAAACCTATACCATGGAAGACTATCCACACGTGTTTTGTGTTGCTATTTAATTCATTTAAAGTCTCATAAGTGTTAGTAGTTTTATAAGTGACATTTTTTATTTGGTTTTCCATAGTATGCACAATTCAATCAAGCTTTTCAGTTGGTAATGTAATGCTTAATTTTACAAAAAAAAGGATGAACGACTACAAAGAAAAAATTCTAAAGATTTGTAACGAAACTTCTAAGAATACCTTAATGGAAACCTTAGAAATAGACTATATAGATGTTGGTGAAGATTTCTTGTTGGCCAAAATGCCAGTAACTATTAAAGTGCATCAACCAGATGGTGTTCTGCATGGTGGGGCTATGGTAGCTTTGGCAGAGAGTGTGGGTAGTGCGGCGTCATATATTTTTTTAGATGCTAGTAAGTTTTTTGTAAGAGGTATTGAAATTTCTGCAAACCATGTAAAAAGTGTTAAAGATGGTTTTGTCTATGCTAAGGCTGTAATATTGCACAAGGGTAGAACCACTCAGTTATGGGAAATTAAAATTACTAACGAAGCAGACGAACTTATTTCTCTTTGTAAATTAACTACAATAGCTTTACCAAGAAGTTAGTATGATGCAAGAACTTTTTAATCGTGCTGCAACATGCTTGAAAGGGCAGTTACCCTTTGTTCTGTATAGAAAACCAAATAAAAATGAGTTAATTGGTGTTTTTCAGAAAAATGATGAGGTACATAAAATTAAGGATTTTACAGAAAAGGGATTTGTTTTCGCCCCTTTCGATTTAAACTCAGGTGCTATTCTTTTGAAGATGGACAGTATTCAAAAGGAGTTGGTTACAATTGAAGATAACATGGTCGTTAAGGATATAAACTCTATACCTCTTGATGTTATTGAAAAGGCTAGATATCTGGACTTGATAGCGAATGCTTTAGATAAAATAAACGACAGAGTAATTAATAAAGTCGTCTTGTCAAGGGAAATTGAAGTTGATTTTAACGATGATTATAATGAAACCTTCAAAAGACTCTTAAAGGAATACCCAAAAGCTTTTTGTTATTTCTGGCATCATCCTGAAATTGGTACTTGGATGGGGGCAACACCAGAAATATTGGTTAAGAGTAATGGTTCGCAATTCACTACAATGTCCTTGGCCGGCACCCAAAATTCGATAGATTCTAAAGAACCTCAATGGTCTAAAAAAGAAATAAACGAGCAGCAGTTGGTAACCGATTATATAGTTGAGGCTTTGAAAGATAAAGTTGTTTCTATAAGAAGTTTGGAACGAGAATCTATTAAAGCTGGTCAGCTTTGGCATCTTAGAACAGAAATGAAAGGTACTTTTTCTCCTAACCAATTTGGTGATGTTTTGAAAGCATTACACCCAACACCGGCAGTATGTGGAAGTCCTTTGCAGAAAGCTAAAGAGTTTATTTTGAACAACGAACTTTACGATCGTTCTTTTTACACAGGTTTTTTAGGTGAATTAAATGTAAAATCTGAATTGTCAAGAAATAGAAATCGAAGAAATCAAGAGAATAGCGCTTACCGAAGTGTGACCAATACTTCGGAGCTTTTTGTGAATCTACGTTGTATGCAATTACAAAAAGATAAAGTTTCTATTTATGTCGGTGGGGGAATTACAAGTGATTCTGTCCCAGAGAGTGAATGGGATGAAACCACTTTAAAGAGTAACACTATGTTACGTATATTGAATAGTAATTAAGTATTCAACTTTTGGGTAATAACACGCATTGGTCGTATTTTTGAACTACATGAAATACTCCGCTATACCTACCGCACAATCTATTATTCAACATTGCCAGGCAAAGAATATTTCTAATATTGTTATATCGCCAGGTTCAAGAAATGCACCGTTAACAATAGCCTTTGCAGAGAATCCGTTTTTTAATTGTTACAGTATTGTCGATGAGCGTTGTGCTGCTTTTTTTGCATTAGGTATGGCGCAACAATTACAAGTTCCTGTAGTGGTCTTATGTACATCTGGTAGTGCGCTTTTAAATTATTACCCCGCTGTAGCGGAAGCTTATTTTAGCAACATTCCACTTGTAGTTATTTCAGCAGATAGACCTATTTATAAATTAGGGATAGGAGATGGACAAACTATTAATCAACAGAACGTATTTAAGAATCATATTGGATATTCTGCTAATTTAAAACAAGATGTAAGTCACGCAACAGAAAAGGTTTTACATTATAAACCAGAATGGATTTTAGATGAGAATGTTGATGATGTTCAGCAAGAAGTTCAAAATTATAACGATGATGAGTTAAATCATGCTTTTGAATTAGCAATGAATTTAAACCATCCGGTCCATATTAATGCTCCTTTTGAAGAGCCTTTGTATAATACGTTAACCGAAAATATAGTATCACCGAGTTTAGATGCTATTTCCGTCGAGAAAATAAATAACCCGAATTTAGAGCAACATAAAAGTATTTGGAAAAAATCTTTTCGAAAAATGGTTTTGGTAGGGGTGAGCACTCCAAATATAGTTAAAGATTATATTTTAGAATATTTGGCTAATGACCCTAGTGTTTTGGTTTTGACAGAGACAACATCAAACATACATCATCCTAATTTTTTCAATAGCATAGATTCGCTAATTGCTCCTATTGAGATGCATGAGAATATAGTTGAACAATTCAATCAATTGAAACCTGATGTGTTGATTACTTTTGGTGGTTTAATTGTTTCTAAAAAAGTAAAAGCATTTTTAAGAAATTACACACCAGAACACCATTGGCATATTGGTAGTAATCAAGCAAACGATACTTTTTTCTGTCTAGAAGAGCATATTAAAGTTTCTGTAAATGCTTTTTTTGATAAGATGTATGCAGATTCAACGCTTTCTAATAGTGATTACTTTCAAATCTGGAATCAAGTAAAACAGAAATATGAACTAAAAAGAGATTTATATTTAAAAGAGATTTCTTTTTCAGATTTCTTGGCCTTCAACCAAATACTGAAATCTGTACCTAATGATTATATGTTGCAGTTGGCTAATAGTTCTACAATTAGATATACTCAATTATTTAATGTTAATACTACATTAAAAGCCTTTTGTAATAGAGGTACAAGTGGTATTGACGGTAGTACTTCTACAGCAATAGGTGCTTCTTTAGGTAGTAGTTCGCCTACACTTTTTATTACGGGTGATCTTAGTTTTTTTTATGATAGCAATGCATTATGGAATAACTACATTAAGAGCAATTTTAGAATCATCGTTATAAATAATAATGGTGGTGGTATTTTTAGAATACTTCCAGGGAAAGAAAACTCAGATGTTTTTGAGACTTATTTTGAGACAAGGCATACTTTAACTGCTGAGCATCTTTGTAACATGTACGGATTGGGTTACAGAAAGGCAAAATCATCCGAAGAACTCAAAAATGAACTAAGCAACTTTTTCAAAGATTCGAGTCGTCCGCAATTACTGGAAATTACTACGCCTGCATTAAAGAACGATAAAATTTTGATTGATTATTTTCGTTTCATATCTTAGGGGTGTATTAACCATTAATTATACATTTAACATGAGTAAAAGAGACGATTTAATCGAAAAGTATGCTGCGGACATCAAAGATAAATTTGGTGAAAATGCAGATATGGACTTGCTTAAAAAAGTAACCGTTGGTTTAGGACCATCAATTTACAATATCGATGCTTCAAAAGTATCTGGTAGTGATCAAAAGGAATTGGATACTGTAAGGAATAATTACTTGATCAAAAAATTAGGTCTTGCCGATGATTCTAAATTAGATGATGCTATTAAAACTGTTATGGACAAGTATGGTTCTTCTAACAGAAATAAGCATAGAGCGGTTATCTATTACAAGCTTTGTCAACATTTCAAAAAAGCATCTGTTTACGATAAATAGTCAGGTGTCAAATATTTTAAAGACCGTTACCATTTTGGTAACGGTCTTTTTTTTTTACGTGAAGATTTTTAATATTTAAAAATGTAATTTTGCAACATGATAGAATTAGGACGTAAAAACAATCTTGAGATATTAAGAGATACCAGTGTTGGTCTTTTTTTAGGTGATGAAGAAGGAAATGATGTTTTGTTACCAAATAAATATGTACCTGCCGAATACGAAATTGGAGCTAAAATAACAGTTTTTTGTTATTTGGATTATGATGAAAGACCGGTTGCAACTACCTTAGAACCAGATATTATGCTGGGAGAATTCAGGTTATTGCAGGTGGCCGAAGTAAATGAATTTGGTGCTTTTATGCAATGGGGTCTTGAAAAGCATCTTTTGGTTCCTTTTAGAGAGCAACGTGTAAAGATGAAAGAAGGACAGTGGTATGTGGTACACTGTTATTTAGATGATCGTTCAGGTAGATTGGTGGCTTCGAACAAATTAGATAGATTCTTAAGTAATGATAGCATAGATCTTAAAGAATGGGAGCAGGTAGATTTGGTGGTTACGAGACAAACCGATTTAGGTTGGGAAGTTATTGTGAATGAAAAACATAAAGGTCTAGTTTATTTTAATGAAGTATTTAAACCAATTAATATTGGCGATGTAATACCTGGTTGTATAAAGACCATTAGAAAAGACAATAAGTTAGATATCTCATTACAACCTCTTGGTTCTAAGGTTTTGGAGCCTGCAGCCAATAAAATATATGAAGTACTGGTAGAGAGTGGTGGCTTTTTAGGCTTACACGATAAATCTGCTCCAGAGGAGATTAGAGATATTTTTCAAATGAGTAAAAAGACGTTTAAAAAAGGTTTGGGTACTCTGTATAAAGAAAGAAAAATTAAGATTGAATCTGACGGTATTAGTTTATTAGATGAATAACTAATTAAAAGTAAGAAAATTCTTATATATTTGATTTTCAACCGAATATCATAAAAAAACACCATGTTTATTGCGATAAATTACATTTAATTTAATTTTTACATTAATTGAAAAGTTATTAACAATATTTGACTTACATTTAGGTTTTAAGCTTAAAAATTACCCCTGTATATGCCTTTTATAGAAGAAAGCGATTTATTAGAATTACATAAAGACGTCGATAAAGCGCAAATTATCAATGAGCGTTTATTGGATCAGATAAAGTTCAAAAACAAAGAATTAAAGAAGAGTAAGATTCAGCGTAATATTTTAGCTGGTATTACTGGTCTTTTTTTAATTGGTGGTTTGGCTTTTACATCTTTTACAGCAGGTTTGTCAAGTTCAGGAGGTTTCAATAGAAAAGCTTCTAACGATTTAGTTTTGACATCTATTGACAGTGTTGATGCTATTAGAACTCGTTTAGAAAATTTAAAAGAACAGAACGAAGAATTAAGCTTGGTTAAGGAATTTTACTTGGCTAAAGAATTTTTACAAAAAGAGAAAATATATTCTGTACAGGTTAAATCCTTTGTTGATAATAATGTAACTTTAGCTTCTGAAGCACTTACCAACACACTATTTGTTAAAACCAATCCTTTTTATTCTTACTCTCTAGGTAATTTTGAAACTTTAGAAGAAGCACAATCTTTTAGAAAACAGTTGGTAGATATTGGCTTCGGTGATGCCTTTGTAGCCTCTTACCAAGACGGAAAAAGAATTCAAATAGAAGATCCTTTTTAGTGACAAAAGTTAAAGCTTGGCTTAATGCAGCGAGACTTAGAACGCTTCCCTTATCAATTTCAGGTATTCTTGTAGGAACTGCTATTGCAGAATATTATGATGCCACTAATATTAGCATTTTTATCCTGGCTATTCTAACGACTATTGGTTTACAGGTGACTTCTAATTTCGCCAATGATTATGGCGATGGAGTTAAGGGTACTGACGGTGATGATAGAGTAGGGCCAAAACGAGCACTGCAAAGCGGACTCTTGACTGCAGTACAGTTAAAGAATGGTATTTATATCAGTATCGTTATTAATGCCATTTTAATTGTCCTGTTAATTCTAACCTCTTTTGGGTTGAACGACATTTTATATCCTCTTTTATTTTTAGGTCTAGGTGGTTTCGCTATTTGGGCGGCAATTAAATACACAGTAGGCAAATCTGCCTATGGTTATAATGGATTAGGAGATATTTTTGTTTTTATTTTCTTCGGATTAGTAAGTGTCTTAGGATCATTGTTTTTATTTCTGAAATCTATTCCTCTTATGGCAATACTACCAGCAATCGCTATGGGTTTATTAAGTGTTGGAGTTCTTAATCTCAACAATATGAGAGACATAAAATCTGATACTGCGGTAGGTAAAAATACAATGGTGGTTAAGATGGGTTTGTCTAAAGCAAAAAAGTACCATTATTCGCTGCTTATAATTTCAGTATTATGCCTGTTTTGGTATTTATTTACAACAAATGCATCACAGTTACGTTATGTATGTCTTATCGGCTATGTGCCGGTGTTGTTTCATATGAGAAAAGTAGCGGTAACTTTAAACGAGGCAGAACTTGATCCCGAGCTTAAAAAACTGGCATTAAGTACCTTTTTTATCGCACTATTGTTTTTTATTAGTTATTATTATTTTTTGTAATTTTGAGTATAACCCACAAACCATTTTAAGCCTTGGAACAACCCATAAAAATTCTAATTGTTGAGGATAATGTTATCATAGCAGATGATATGCAGTCTATGCTAGAGGAAATAGGATATGAAATTGTTGATAACGTAATTGTTTACGAGCAGGCTGTTGAAGTTTTAAAAACCCAACAGGTAGATTTAGTTCTTATTGATATCATTTTAGCTTCAGATAAAACGGGTATTGACTTGGGTAAACATATTAGAGAGAACTACGATATTCCTTTCATTTTTGTAACATCGAACTCCGACCGTGCTACTGTTGAAAATGCTAAAACTGTAAAACCAAATGGATATTTGGTGAAACCTTTTGAACAACAAGATCTTTACACTTCTATAGAAATAGCATTATCTAATTTTATTTATGGAAAGCAAAATGCCAGTAAGGGTATTGCTCCAGAAGATAATACAGAAGATGTGCCACTGTCAAATTCAATCTTGAAGGATTCAATTTTTGTCAAAAAGCAGCATTTATACTATAGAATACAATTCGGAGATATTCAATTTATTAAAGCCGATAATGTATATTTAGAAGTTAATACAATTGATAAGAAGTTCTTGGTACGATCGCCTTTGAAGGATTACTTAGAGAAGTTACCGCAGAATAAATTCTATAGAGCACATAAATCATACATCGTAAATGTGGATCATATAGATGCTATTAATTCAAAAGATATTATGATCAACAATACGTTGATACCAATTTCTAAAGATTTTAAAGAATTTATTATCTCAGCTATGAATTCATAAACTGAGATTTATAGAATATTAAAACACCTTTTTAAGGTGTTTTTTTTTGAATTAATTTCTGATAAAAGGTATTTATTCATCGTTAAAAGGTATCTTTTTGTCGTTGTATTACGTTTTTTTAAGGATGAAAATCGTTTCACCACAACTATTGATAGTTACACAACAAATAATGCGAGTTCGCATGTCTAATTTATAATTTTGAGGTAATAGGGATTGGAGTGTTTTAACCCTAAATGTGTTTTTAAAATAGGGATTCGCCACAATTTTTATTGAATTAGTAAAAAGTACGTAGAACACGCTTTTTGAACTTATTGTTAGTTGATGGTCAATTAATAATAGCTCACAACAAAAATTTAGTAGAATCAGGTATTAGTTTTAAGTTTGATTCAGCTTTTATTGAGATATGAAAAAACACTTTATTTTGAGATTTATATGCACTTTGTTTTTAAGTGCTTTTACATGCCTTATTATTGCGCAAGATAATGTGAAGACTCAGAATGAAGATTACTACAAACAATTTCAAGATCTAGAGAACGGTGAATTACGTTCATTCTTCTTTTTTAATACACCAAACCGTTATAACCAGAACTCACCATATGATTGGTTAGATACCGTAAAGGTTTATCTAAACAGTTCTGAGAAAACCAAAGATTCAGTTTCAATTCGTAATTATCAGCTTATAGAGTCTCAAATTTATTATGATTTGGGGAATTATGAGAAAAGTTTGGCTATTGCTAGACCTTTGTATGAAGATTTAGAAAAATTAGATATAGAATCTAAACAAACTATTCTTGGCGTATTAGATAGTAATTATGAAATGTTACAATTGTATGATAAGCAAATTGAGATAAGAAGGGTTAAGCGTGAGTTAGGACTAACTGACGATGTTGCTTTTTATGATATCTATGCAAGTCTTGGTCAGTATAGAAAGGCTATGCGTGATTACATGACCGAAGAGAAAAAAGAATTAAAGGAAGACGATTACTACGGTCAAGCTATTTATAATAATACTATTGGTAATTATTTAAGATTAGACAAGTCTACTGCAACAGCATTAAGTTATTTTAAGAAAGCCGAAGGGCTAATAAAGGTTTTTTTAAGTGATGTAACCAATCAACATTCAGATAAAGAAATTGCAGACGGTAGAATTCTAAACGGTCTTATTATTGGTAATATTGGTAAGTGTCATGTTCAGTTAGGAGAATATGAAAAGGCAATTCCGTTTCTAGAAGAGAGCAGGGAAATTATCAAGAAATATAATAAGAGTAAGTTTTCATCAGATATTATTGAGAACACTTTAGCTTTAGCTGAATGCTATTTAAAATTAGATAATTATGCCAAAGCAACTGACTATTTAAGTGACGACCTTAATCCTATAAAATCTGATAATATTTTAAAACGAAATAGAATCTATGCAGATTACTATTTTAAAACAGGAGATTTTAAAAGTTCAACGGTTTACTTAAAAAAGAATATAAGAATTAGAGATTCTATTGATGCACTAGCATCAAATATTAAAAACCAACAGTTAACTTCAGTTGTTGCACAAGATTTAGAAAATTCTAGAAAAACTATGGAGCATCAAAAAGCTCAGTTAGAAGAATCTAGAAAGGATATTAAGGCTAGGGATGATAAAATTAGTTTGGTATTTGTTTCCTTGATATTTACGCTGATTGGCTTTGCGGGTTTAGTTTATGCATATTTAAAGAGTATAAAGAATCAACGTTTAATTGCTGAGCAGAAATTTATCATTGAAAATTCTTTGGTAGAGAAAGATTCGTTACTTAAAGAAATTCATCATAGGGTTAAGAACAACTTGCAAATGGTTTCTAGTTTGTTAAGTCTACAAACTAAGAATACAAGAAGTAAGGCTGCTATAGAAGCGTTAGAAGAAGGGAAAAGCAGAGTAAAAGCCATGGCTTTAATACACCAAAAATTGTATCAAAATGACGATTTATCTGTTATTGAAATGCAGGGGTATATTGAAAGTTTAATTAATAGTATACAATCTGTTTATAAAAAAGGCGGACATAATATTAATATTACTATTGATGCAGAAGGTGTTGAGCTAGATATTGATAGAGCAATTCCGTTTGGTCTTATATTGAACGAGCTTGTTTCAAACTCATTTAAATATGCATTTCCAGATGATGACAGCGATGGTAAAATTTATATTCATTTACGTAAAATATTAGGTCAAGAAGGCTTTTTTGAATACACTGATAATGGTATTGGTTTACCTGAAGATTCTGACGAGCGTGCTAATTCTTCAATGGGCATACGCCTAATGAGTAGATTGGCAAATCAACTTCAGACTTCTTTGAATACAGATAAGACTACTGAAGGTGTTCGTTTTTGGTTTAATTTTAAATAAGGTTACCTAACCTTACTTTTTAAAACCACTTTGTGTAATAGTTTAGGGAAGAATCTTTTTAAATAAATTCCATACTTCTCTTTGCCGCCAATGTATGTTTCGAAACGTTTCTTTTTAATTGCTGTTATAATTTGTGCAGCACATTTTTCTACAGGCATGCCATTTTCGGTTGCATTGTCCTCTTTCTGTAAAGCAGTTCCATCTCCAGTAAGCGCATTCTTTGCAACGTTTGTTTGAATAAATCCTGGACAGATGATAGATACATTAACATTATCCTTTTCATGTTCCATTCTTAATGCATCAAAGAAGCCATGTAATGCATGTTTAGCACCACAGTATCCTGAGCGATATGGTGAAGCAAATTTTCCCATTAAGCTAGTAATGGTGACGAAATGACCACTTTTTTGTGCTATAAAATATGGCAAGAGATGTTTGGTCAATTTAATAGTACCCAGATAATTAACATCTATCATTTGTTGGTACACTTCAAATTTGGTGTCAATGATAAGAGAACGTTGGCTAAGCCCACCGTTGTTAACTAAAATGTCAATTCTCCCGTAAATAGAGAGTGCATTTTTAGTGATATTTTCTAAGGAATCAAATTGAGTTAAATCTAAGGGTAGTATAGTCGCGTTTTCAGCAAATTTACAGTTGCTTTTTACTTTTAATAATGCATCTTCTCGTCTAGCTGAAAGTATAATTTTTGCTCCAAGTTCACTTAATTCATATGCCAATGCTTCTCCAACTCCAGAGGATGCTCCTGTTATCCAAATTACCTTATTTTTCATACTTGTCATTCAATCGTTATTAAACTCAAAATATAGTTAAATTTGAAGGATTATATGAAAGCTACAATTAAAAAGTATCTCCTAAATTTTAAAAATCCGAGTGGAACATCAAGAGGTGTTTTGCGTACTAAAGAAACCTATTTTCTATTTTTAGAAGAAGAGGGAGAGTGGGGTATTGGTGAATGTGGACTATTTAGGGGGCTAAGTTTTGACGATGTTCCTGAATTCGAAGAAAAGTGTACTTGGGTCAGCGATAATATTGATTTAGGTAAAGATGAGTTATTGAAACAGTTGCAAAATTTTCCAAGTATTCAATTTGGAGTGGAGCAGGCTTTTTTATCTCTTCGCTCACAAAATCCATTCCACCTTTTCGATTCTTCTTTTCTAAATAATCAAGAACCAATTTCCATAAACGGATTGGTTTGGATGGGTGATAAAGAATTTATGCATCAGCAAATAGAGGATAAACTAAATGATGGTTTCTCTTGTATTAAAATGAAAATTGGTGCCATAGATTTCAATGCCGAAATAGAATTGCTTTCTTCCATTAGAAAGCGATACTCTAAAAATGACATAGAATTACGGGTAGATGCTAATGGGGCTTTTAGTCCACAAGACGCATTGGTTAAATTAAATAGACTATCTAAGTTAGATTTGCATTCAATAGAACAGCCTATTAAAGCAGGTCAATGGGATGAAATAACTCGTCTTTGTCAAAGTACACCACTGCCAATTGCTTTAGATGAAGAATTAATTGGTATTGTAGATGTAACAAAAAAGGCAGAACTACTACAAACTATACAGCCGCAGTATATTATTTTAAAACCAAGCTTGGTAGGTGGCTTTGCAGGAAGTACGGAGTGGATTACGTTAGCTGAGAATAACAAGATTGGCTGGTGGGTTACCAGTGCTTTAGAGAGCAATATTGGGTTGAATGCCATAGCACAATGGACTGCTGTTTTAAACAATAAGATGCCTCAAGGTCTAGGTACTGGGTCTTTGTTTACTAATAATATAGATAGCCCGTTAGAAGTGCTAAATGGTGGTTTGTTTTATGACCAATCAAAGAAATGGAATAAGAATTTAATTGAAATTTTATGTATATAGAACAAGCGTATAAAGGCTTAATTGATAGTTGGCGGTATATTTTAGGAATTGTTGGCATTGTAATAGTTTGGCAATTTTTAGGGGCGTTTCCATTGTTGGCTGCCTTGGCGACTAAAGATGGAGGTATGTCTGCTATGATGAGCGGTAATATAACAGAAATGTCTAATGTGCTGGGGTCAAATACATTTTTGTTCTTCATGCTTTTAACCTTTGTATTTGGATTAATAGCTGTTTTTTTAGTAGTAAAATTTATTCATAAGCAATCACTGAAGAGTTTAACGACTTCAAGAAAAAAAATAGATTGGAAAAGAGTTTCTTTCTCATTTATACTCTGGTCTGCAATTTCTATAGCGTTTATATTTTTAGATATTTATTTATCTCCTGAAGATTATGAATTTAACTTTCAGCTAGCGCCATTTTTAGTTTTAGCGGTTATTGCAATAGCAATGATTCCTCTACAAACTAGTATGGAAGAATATCTAATGAGGGGTTATATGATGCAAGGCTTAGGTATTATTGCTAAGAATAGGTGGTTTCCTTTACTATTCACATCATTATTGTTTGGTATGTTGCATATAATGAACCCAGAAGTAGATAAGCTAGGTTATGGTATATTGGTTTTTTACATTGGAACAGGGCTCTTTTTAGGTGTTATTACTTTGATGGATGAGGGATTAGAACTTGCATTAGGTTTTCATGCCGCAAACAACTTAACAGCAGCGCTATTGGTAACTGCAGATTGGACTGCGTTTAGTGTAGACTCATTGTATAGAGATATTTCAGAACCAGTTTTAGGCTGGGATATGTTAGTTCCTGTCTTTGTTGTTTTTCCGATACTTTTATTAGTTTTTTCTAAAAAGTATGGTTGGGATAACTGGAAAAATAAATTAACCGGTAAGGTGTTGACAGAAGAGGAGTTTTTAAAGCTAGAAAACTTAGAAAATGAGTAAATCTTCTTTGCACCCTAGTTTTTCTGTTCATGGTAAAGTTATTTCTCTAAACGATTTAATAGAGCTTAGTTACAGTTTTATAAAAGAAGGTAAAGAGTTTGAAAAGAATATTGGTGAGTTTATTTTAGATTGGATCAATGATTCACCTACCATTTCAGTACAGACCTCTGGGTCTACTGGTACTCCAAAAACTATTGTTATTAAAAAGGAGCAAATGGTGAACAGTGCTTTGGCAACAGGCAAGTACTTTAACTTGTTGCCAAAATCTACAGCTTTGCTATGTCTGCCTGCTACTTATATTGCAGGTAAAATGATGTTGGTAAGGGCGATGATGCTGGGTTTGGACCTACATATTGTATCGCCCAGTTCTAAACCGTTAGAAGGAGTAAATAGAAACTTTGATTTTGGCGCTATGGTGCCATTACAAGTTGATAACTCAATAGAGAATCTCCATAGGATTAAAAATCTAATTATTGGCGGCGCTCCTATATCCACGGCTTTAAGAAATGAATTGAAAAATGTTTCGAATGCTAGTTACGAAACGTATGGAATGACGGAAACTATTACCCATATAGCTGTAAAACCACTTAATAAGGGTGCAGTTGAGAATATACCTTTTTCAATTTTACCAGATGTAATTATAACCAAGGATGATCGAGGTTGTTTGGTAATTAATGCTCCAAAAGTTTCTGACGATACTATTGTCACCAATGATGTGGTTGAATTAATATCTGATACAGAATTTAAATGGTTAGGTCGGTTTGATAATATTATAAATTCTGGCGGAATCAAACTTAATCCTGAACAGATAGAGTCAAAACTCTCCAATGTTTTAGAACAAGCTTTTTTTATTAATTCAGTATTTGATGCAAAATTGGGAGAGCAACTTATTTTAGTTGTTGAAGGAACAGCGAATGTTGCCTCTTTAATGAAGGATATAGTTGCTGAAAATGTGTTGTCTAAATATGAGATTCCTCGTCAAATTAAAACAATACCAGTATTTGTACGAACTGAAAGTGGTAAAGTAAGACGAAGAGAAACAATGACCTTGTTAAAGGCATAACTTCCCTCACTCTAAAATAGGTTTCACTCATTTCTCATTTTTATAAAGTTGCTTTCTTAGTAGGTTTACGGCTCAAACTTTAAACCAATTATTATGAAAAATGCAATTTTCTTCTTCGTTCTCTTAAGTAGTTTTCTGTTGTCTTCCCAACAAATAAAAATTAGTGGTATTGTTTCTGATCATTCAGGTTATCCTTTACCTGGTGCAACTGTAGTAGAAAAAGGAACTAATAATGGTACCCAAACCGATTTTGATGGTAATTATGTATTAACGGTCCAAAAAGGTGCTGAATTGACATTTTCTTATATTGGTTATAAGACTCAAGCTATTATAATAAGGGATATTGCAGTTATCAATGTTTCGCTTGAGGAGGATTATGAAGTTTTGCAAGAAGTAGTTGTATTAGGGTACGGCACTAGAAGTCATAAATCAATAACTGGTTCAGTTTCTATGGTCAGTGGTAACCAAATTAAAGGAACTCCATCTAAAAATATTAGTAGCGTTTTGCAAGGCAAGGTAAGTGGTGTTTCTATACGTGGTATGGGTTCCGTAGAAAGGAAAAGTAATGGAAATCAAGTAAAAAGGCCTTTATATATTGTTGATGGTATTCCAGTTAAAAAACAATACAATGGTATTGTTGAAAGCTTAGATAATGAAAATATTCAAAGCAGAAAAGAACTAAAGGATTCTGATGCTGAAAATTTATATGGAACAAGGGCAAAGTATGGATGTATAATTATACAAACCGTAAATGGGAACTATGTTATAGAAGAGGAAGAAAATTACGCCCGAATTACAGAAAATCAATTTCAAAATGTTGATATAAATCCGTTGTCAACTTTTTCTATAGATGTGGATAAAGCAGCATATAGTAATGTTAGGAGATTTATAAATAACGGAAAAGAGGTTCCGGTAGATGCAGTCAAAATTGAGGAAATGATTAATTACTTTGATTATGACTATCCACAACCAACAAATGACCATCCTTTTTCTGTAAATACAGAAGTAGCAGAAACACCTTGGAATGTTAATACCAAATTAGTACGAATAGGTTTGCAGGGAAAAGAGTATTTAAATGATGAATTACCAGCATCTAATCTAACCTTCCTTATAGATGTTTCTGGGTCTATGTCTGGTGATAATAAATTACCATTATTGAAATCAGCTTTTAAATTATTGGTGAATCAATTAAGGGAAAAAGATAGGGTTTCAATAGTTGTTTATGCCGGTGCTGCGGGTGTAGTATTGGAGCCTACTTCTGGTAATTATAAATTGAAAATTATGAACGCATTAGATATGTTAGAAGCAGGCGGTTCTACTGCGGGAGGTGAAGGAATTAAATTAGCGTATAAACTGGCAGAAAAGAATTTTAAGAAAAATGGGAACAATAGAGTAATACTTGCAACGGATGGTGATTTTAACGTGGGTTTATCCAATGATAAGGACATGGAAGATTTAATTACCGAAAAACGAGAGTCTGGTGTTTTTCTTTCTGTATTAGGTTTTGGTATGGGGAATTATAAAGATTCCAAATTAGAAACTTTGGCAGACAAAGGAAACGGAAATCACGGTTATATAGATACTATGCAGGAAGCTCAAAAGTTATTTGGTAAAGAGTTTGGAGGTACTTTATTTACCATTGCAAAAGATGTAAAATTACAGGTAGAGTTTAATCCTGCAAAAGTAAAATCATATCGACTAATTGGTTATGAAAATAGATTGTTGGCAGATGAAGATTTTATAGATGATACCAAAGATGCAGGTGAGTTGGGTAGTGGACATAAGGTAACTGCGTTGTACGAGATAGTAGAAGCAGGTGTGACATCTGAATATGTTAAAGAAACACATGACTTAAAGTATACGAAGGTTGTATCAGGAGATAAGTTTTCTGATGAGTTGTTCACTGTAAAATTTAGATACAAAAAACCTGATGGTAATAAGAGTATAGAGTTGGTTCATGTCCAAAATTCGAATACTCAAGAAATGTCTAAAGATTTCCAATTCTCTGCAGCCGTTGCTTTATTCGGTCAGCAATTACGAAAATCTGCTTTTAATAATAAAGCTTCATTAAATGATGTAATTGTTATGGCAGAGAAGGGAAGAGGTGAGGATAAAAATGGATATAGAGCAGAATTTATCAGGTTGGTTGAAAGCATCAATGAGAAATTGGTAACAGACAACTATTGATATTATTTAGATTGTAAAAATCAATTGATTTTCGAGGAATAGTTTATTTCGAATGTGTGTTATTTTGTATTTTCAAGGCTTAAACCAAACAACACTCATGAAAAAACTATTCCTTTTTGTTTGCCTAATTTTTATAGGTGAAATCCAAGCCCAGCAAATCCTCAACGAGAAAGAAAGAGCACAGGTAATCGATGAAATTTTAGATGATCGATTTAATAATCTACTACCTGAACTTATGGATGCTGCAGATTTAGATATGTGGGTGGTTATTTCAAGAGAGTATAATGAAGATCCGGTTATTAAAACTATGCTTCCTGCAACTTGGTTAAATGCGCGTAGAAGGACTATCCTTTTGTTTTATAGAGACAAGGCGAAAAATAGAATTGAAAAACTTGCAGTAGCTCGATATAATGTTGGAGAGAATATAATTTCTGCCTGGGATAAGGAAAAAGAGCCTAATCAATGGAAAAGATTAATGCAGTTGATATCCGAAAGAAATCCGAAGAAAATTGGACTTAATTTTTCTGCAGATCATAATATAGCTGATGGCTTGGTAAAGACAGATTATGAAGAATTCATGGCTAATCTTCCAAAAAAATATACATCTAAAGTAGTTTCTGCGCAGCAACTTGCTGTTCGTTGGATCGAGACTAGATCAGAAAGAGAAATGGTTATATATGACCAACTAGTGGATATTACACATGATATTATTGCAGAAGCTTTTTCTGAAAAAGTAATTACGCCAGGGGTGACAACAACATCTGATGTAGAGTGGTGGATGCGTCAAAAGGTAACTGACTTAGGGCTTGAAACTTGGTTTCATCCAACAATCGATGTGCAACGAAGTAAAGAAGAATTGGTAAGTCATTTATATTCATTCTCTGGTAGGCCAGAGGATACGGTAATTCTGCCTGGCGATTTAGTGCATTGCGATTTTGGAATTACATACTTACGTCTAAACACTGATTGTCAGGAACTGGCATATGTGCTTAAGCCAGAAGAAACTAAAGCTCCAGATTTTCTGATTAATGGACTTAAAGATGGAAATAGGTTACAAGACTTCTTAACAAGCAATATGATCAAAGGTAGGTCTGGTAATGATATACTAGCAAAATCATTAAAGGAGGCTAAAGCAGCAGGATTTAAACCATCTATATATACGCATCCACTTGGCTTATACGGTCATTCTGCAGGTACAACAATCGGTATGTGGGATTCTCAAGGTGGCGTTATGCGTGACGATGGTGAAAACTATCCATTAAACCCGAACACGGTTTATGCTATAGAATTGAACACAACTATCAGCATACCTGAATGGAACAGGGATATTAGAATTATGCTTGAAGAAGCAGGTTTTTATGGTGAAGATGGATTTAGATATGTTAATGGCCGTCAAACAGAGCTTTTATTAATTCCTCGTGTAAAGGAGCATCAGGGTAATTAATCTTTGAGTTATAGGGTTGTTTATTGTTTGTGTAATAAAATTCCTATTTAATTTTTAGATGATATTATTTAATTAGCTGTTATTCATATCTTTAAAAAGGTGACTGAATGACAGCTAATTACATTTATACATGATTTTAGAATTAAAACCTTTTAGTTATCACTTTTTCTTCTACTTTTTATGTGCATTAAATTTTAGTGTATTTGCTCAAAATCAGGTAAGAGGAGTTGTATTTGATTCTGATACTAAAGAGACACTTCCTTTTGTGAATATTGGTATTGTAAATAAAGGCGTAGGTACCGTAAGTAATTTTGACGGGAAATTTTACCTAGACATTGATGAAGCTGATTTTTCTAAAAATGATATACTACAATTTTCTTCTGTAGGTTACAAAACCATTGAGGTCAAAATTTCAGAAGTAAATTTTAATAATACCCTGTTTCAAAAAATTGTTATGCAACCTGAAGCAATGCAATTAAACGAGGCAATCGTATCAGCTAAATTTTTAAAAAGTAAAAAAGGTGATGTTGTTGGTTTTTCTTATCCCAGTAAAAATAAGTTTGGGTATTGGAAAGGCGATGGTTCGTTGGGTGCTGAATTGGTAACAAGAATAAGCGTAGATAAGAAGAGGCATTACTTAAAAAATCTTCATTTTTATGTAAACGAAAATTATTCTGATAGTGTATTGGTGCGCATTAATGTTTATAAAGGCGGCACCATCTATCCTGAAGATAAATTATTGAAAAAGAACCTTACCAAAATGATTGGTAAATCAGCTGGAATGGTAACCGTAGATTTAAAGCCGTACAACCTTATTGTAGATGAAGATTTTAGTATTGGTCTAGAATTATTGAAAGTATATGGTAAACGTGTAGGTTTGGTTTTGGCTGCGGATTATAGACCAAGTACATCGTACAGAAGATATGTGAGTCAAGGGCAATGGAAAACGTTCAGGGGAGATGCAATGACTTTTTATGTAAATACTTCTACTTTGAGTGATGGAGACATTTCTCAAATCTCAGATTATTCCAGAAACAAAACTCTTTTAAAACTCCAATAATAAATACCAGCCCTATTAAAACACATAGATCAATTAAAGGTTTTGTTTTTAATAATGGTAAGCCTGTTGAAAATGCTACAGTGCAAATAACGGAGTCATTAAAGCAGACACAAACAGACACCTATGGTAGGTATATCATTATGGCACAAATAGGTGATGTCATTAGTTTTGATTATTTGGGTTTCGAAAAAGTACAACGTTCCGTTTTAGAGACCATACATAATATCAACGTCACCTTGAATGTTAAGGTTGAAGAGTTAACAGGTGTCACCGTTACTGAGAAAGGGCGATTAAAGAAAACTGAAGCTGAAATGTTTTCTGAATACTTAACGAATGATGAATTTGCTAAAACAGGTTTTGGTACTATTGATAAGAAAACAACAGGCAATGCTATAACTATTGTAAACGGTAAAGATTTAAACTTGGCTGGTTCAAATATTTTAGACGCTATAGATGGAAAGGTGCCTGGTCTGCGCGTATTATGGGGAAATTATCGTGAAAAGTATGTTTTTATTCGTGGATACGGTTCCATTAATAATAAACGCAAAGCGATTTTTGAAGTTGATGGTATAATTTACGAAGAGGTACCTTATTTTTTAGATGTTGCGGCAATTGATCGGGTAGCGGTAATACCGGGTTTGGCAGCTGCTACTAGATATGGGCAAGTTGCCGCAGGGGGAGTTATAGCAATTAGAACTAAAGCGGCCGTTTACTCTAGTAAAAGGGGTATGAAAAATAGTGACCAAGCTCAAATTAGAAATAATATTTATGAACACGATGCTATAAGTAAAGAGCAGGTAAATAAAAACTTCCCGGACTACCTTCAAGTTCTTTTTGCAAGTAATAGTTTTGAAGCGGCTAAAAAAGTATATCAAGAAAATGAAAAGCTTTATAGTAGTTCTGCTTCGTTTTTTCTTGATGCCTATATTTATTTTACAGCTAATTGGAAGCAAGAAAAATTCAACAATGATATAATTTCTAACCATCAATCGCTATTTGATAATAACATCAATGAAATGAAGGCATTAGCGTATGTATTTCAGCGAGAAGGTCAATTTGAAAAAGCAAACACACTATATACCAGTGTTTTTGTAAAAAGACCTGATTATGCGCAATCGTATAGAGACATGGCAAATAGTTATGTTGAAGTAAATGAAGTGCAGAAGGCAGCTAATCTTTATGGTAGGTACACTAAATTATTGAACGATTCTTTTCTTGTGGCAGATACAATAGGATTACATCTAATTATTACAACAGAGTTTAATCATTTTTTGCAGCATAAAACCGATTATATGATAAGTTCAGAAGATTTAAAAGAAGTGGCGGCTATGCGCGAGGGTGCAGATACACGACTTCTTTTTGAATGGAATGATGATGAGGCTGAGTTTGACCTACAGTTTGTAAATCCGGAAAATCGCTATTTTGTTTCAAGTACGTCAAGAAACTACCAGAATGAATATTTTGGTAAGCAAGAAAATTCATCAAGTAAAGAGTTTTTTCTTGAAAGCGAAATTAAAGGACAGTGGATTATCAATATCAATTACCGTGGTAATGAAAGTGGAATGCCTACTTATTTAAAAGTGACATCTTTTGAAGGGTATGGCACTGATGATGAGAAAAGTAATGTTAGAATTTACAGATTGTTTTTGAAAAATGTAAATCAAAATTTGTTTTTTTACCGACTTTAGGGGGGGGATAAGTTGAATTAATACATTCCTGATGTTTTTTTTTTCATAAAACTTTAATATGGTTTAATTTTTGATACTATAAATTAATGTAATCGTTAATAATATTTCTATGAAAAATATTCTGATTCTTCTAGTACTAGTAACTTTTGTTACGAATATTCAAGCACAAAGTAATACTGTGAAAGGTAAGGTTACACAAATGGATAGTCCCTTGGCGAATGTTCAGATTTCTATATTAGATTCAGATACGGCGACCAAGACAGATGCAAACGGGTTTTACCAGATATCAGCTGAGCCAAGAGAAGTCATTCAATATACATACCCAGGTCTAAATGATGTCCAAATTCTAGTTGAAGACGTTACGCGTATATTGAATATAGAAATGAGTCAGGAGATACATCAACTAGATGAGGTTACTGTAAAAGGAAGTAATAGAAAATCACAGAACGAACTTCAAGAAGAATATGCTTATAATCCAGATTTATTAAAAACTGCATTTGGTATCATAGATGGAGAAACGGCACCTGGTAATATAAGATTCTTGAAAGATGAAGAAATAAATGATATAGGCATTTGTATTTTAGATGTAGTTAGAAATGAATTTCCAGGAGTACGGGTTTTTGGGGATTGTATGCGTGGTGGCGGTATTTTTATCAGAGGATTAAACTCTGTAAGTCAAGCACCACCTGCGGTTTATGATGTGGATGGACAAATATTAACTAATACACCTACTTGGATTGCACCAGCTGCTATTGCAAGATTAGCTGTTTTGAATAATCTGGCGATGACTACACGATATGGATCTATAGGAGCTGGTGGCGTTATTGTGATTAACACTAAAGCTAGTGCATATTCTAGAACGGTAGATGGTAAACCTATTGATTATGCAAAAGTAAAAAATAATAAGTATGATAATTCAGCGCTAAACTTTGTTGATTTTAACGAAGGGAAACCAAACTATTTAACCGAGCTTTTGGGAGCTGGTACGGAAGAAGATGCTAAGGCGATCTATGCTGAACAAATTAAAAAATATAGTAGCTCTTTTTACTATGTCTTAGATGCCTATGATTATTTTTCTAATAGATGGAATAATCAAGATTTTGCTGATATGATCATTGAGGATAATAAAAGCATTATAAGAAGTAATCCTATAGCATTAAAATCTCTCGCGTACATCTATCAAGCAGAGGGGCAGTTTAAAAAAGCGAATAAATTGTATGAGGATGTGTATAAACTTAGGGCAGATTATGCTCAGTCCTATTTAGACTTGGCTAATAGTTATAGAGAGTTAGGTTCAAATCAAAAGGCAGCAGCCATGTATTTACGTTATGACTATTTGTTAAACGAAAAATTATTGGAAAAAGAAGAACAAGTAAAACTAATGGTGGATCGTGATTTAAATAATTTGATTTCCTTGAAAGGTGCTGATTTGGTAGCTACGAATAAAGTGAGTGAAATTAAACTTGATGACGATTTTAAAGGTACACGTTTAGTTTTTGAATGGAGTGATAGTGAGGCTGAATTTGAATTACAATTTGTCAACCCTGAGAAAAGATATTTTAAAAGTGAGCATTCTTTAGTAGCAGATGCTGAGCGAATTCAAAGTGAAAAACGCTCAGGTTTCTCTAGTGAAGAATATTTAATAGATGATTCCCTTCGCGGTACTTGGTTAGTAAACGCTACTTATTTGGGTAATAAGAGTTTAACCCCAACGTATTTGAAAGCTACAGTGTATTATAACTATGGTAGTGCATCTCAACGAAAAGAAACAAAGGTTTTTAAGCTTGGTCTACGCAATGTAAATCAGCAATTGTTTTCAGTATCAAATGCTGTTAGTATTGTTGCTAACTAAACTCTTTTTATTTTTTTAGACAAAAAGTAAAACTAGATATAAAAAAATACCCACAATATACTTTAATTGTATTGGGGGTATTTTTTATGAACCTTTATTGACTGTTAATCTCTCTGCTGCTTTAGTTCACATTAAACCTGCAACACTCCCATATTAAAAGCTTTTTCGATAGGTGCATGGTCTGCAGCTTCAATACCCATAGAAATCCATTTACGGGTGTCTTTTGGGTCTATGATAGCGTCTGTCCATAATCTAGAAGCTGCATAGTATGGAGAAACTTGATTGTCATATCGTTTCTTGATTTTATCGAAAAGTTCTGTTTCTTTTTCCTTAGTGATGGTTTCACCTTTCTTTTTCAATGAAGCCTTTTCAATTTGTAAAAGAACTTTTGCAGCTGAGTTTCCACTCATTACCGCTAATTCTGCGCTTGGCCACGCAACAATTAATCTTGGGTCATAAGCTTTACCACACATTGCATAGTTTCCTGCTCCGTAGCTATTTCCAATAACAATGGTGAATTTTGGTACGACGGAATTACTGACCGCATTTACCATTTTGGCACCATCTTTAATTATACCACCATGTTCACTTTTGCTACCTACCATAAAACCGGTAACATCCTGTAAGAATACTAACGGAATTTTTTTCTGGTTACAGTTAGCTATAAATCGGGTTGCTTTATCTGCAGAGTCAGAATAAATAACTCCCCCAAATTGCATTTCACCTTTTGCAGTTTTCACTACTTTTCTTTGGTTAGCAACGATGCCAACCGCCCAACCATCAATACGTGCATAACCAGTAAGAATTGTTTGCCCGTAGCCTGCCTTATATTCTTCAAATTCAGACTCATCTACCAATCGCTTAATGATTTCCATCATGTCGTATTGCTCAGCTCTAGAGCTTGGTAGTATTCCGTAGATATCATCTGGGTTTTCCTTAGGCTTTATGCTTTTCTTTCGGTTGAATCCCGCTTTTGGGAAATCACCGATTTTGTCCATAATGTTTTTTATGGTATCTAAAGCAGCAGCATCGTCTTTCGATTTGTAATCTGTTACACCACTAATTTCGCAGTGCGTAGTTGCTCCGCCTAATGTTTCGTTATCTATGCTTTCACCGATAGCAGCTTTCACTAAATAACTACCTGCTAAAAATATACTTGCGGTTTTATCTACGATTAATGCTTCGTCGCTCATAATAGGTAAATAAGCACCACCGGCAACACAACTGCCCATAACCGCAGATATTTGAGTAATACCCATACTGCTTATTATGGCATTGTTTCTAAAGATGCGTCCAAAGTGTTCCTTATCTGGAAAAATCTCATCTTGTAGTGGTAAATACACACCTGCACTATCCACTAAGTAAATAATAGGAAGTCTATTTTCAATAGCTATTTCTTGAGCTCTTAAGTTTTTCTTTGCGGTAATGGGGAACCAAGCACCTGCTTTTACGGTAGCATCATTGGCAACAACAATACACTGTTTTCCTTTTACATAACCAATTTTAATGACCACGCCACCAGAAGGGCATCCGCCATGTTCTTCATACATGCCATCTCCAACAAAGGCTCCAACTTCAATCTGTTCCGCTTTTGGATCTAAAAGATAATCAATACGTTCTCTAGCCGTCATTTTACCTTGATCATGCTGTTTGGCAATTTTCGCCTTTCCGCCACCTAAATAAACAGTATTCAACTTTCGTCTTAGGTCTGATAATAACAACTTATTCCTATCTTCGTTTTGATTGAATTTTAAATCCATTCTGTATAATTTCTTTTCTTTGGATAAAGATAAGGAGTTAATTTTGGTGTTCATGCAACAAAAACAAAAAGTATGATAAAGTGGGGTATAGTAGGGGCAGGAAACATTGCGCATAGTTTTTCTAAAGATTTAGCTTTGGTAAATGATGGTAAATTAGTTTCCGTTGCTTCTAGAAATTTAGAAAAGGCTCAGGTATTTGCAGATGAATATGGTGCGCCAAATGCTTTTGGTAGTTACGAAGAGTTGTTTAAAAGTAATACGGTTGATGTTATTTATTTAGCAACACCACATACTTCACATGCAGATTTAAGTATTGCCGCTATGAAAGCAGGCAATGCTGTGTTATGTGAAAAACCAATGGGCGTTAATAAACCAGAAGTGGTAGAAATGGTTAAGGTCGCTAAAGACAATAATGTATTTCTGATGGAAGCTTTATGGTCTCGTTTTAACCCTACTATTAAAAAAGTAAAAGAATTGGTAGATAACGGTACCATTGGGGATATCGGTTATTTACATGCAGATTTTGCTTTTTACGCTTTGGATAGAGAAGAAAACGGTAGGTTATTGAATCCTGATCTTGCCGGCGGTTCGCTTTTAGATATCGGTATCTATCCCATTTTCTTAGCCTATTTAATGTTAGGTATGCCAAAGGATATAAAGGCCTCTGCTAATTTTTATAAAACAGGTGTTGAGATGCAGTGTAGTATGATTTTTAATTATGATAATGCACAAGCAATTCTATATAGCGGACTCAATTCTGATTCTGAAAAGAAAGCTGAAATTGCTGGAAGTAAAGGTTCTATATTCATACATCCAAGATGGCATGAAACTACAGGGTATACGATAGAAAAAGATGGCGAATCAACTTCTAATGAGGTTGGTAAAATGGGTAAAGGTTATGTGCACGAGATTGAAGAAGTACAAAATTGTTTAACTTCAGGTAAGAAGCAGAGTGATCTTTGGAGTCATCAAAATAGTTTAGATTTAATAGAGATTATGGATTCTGTTCGTAAATTGACAGGAATTGTGTTTCCTTTTGAATAATAGCAAGGTTAATAGTGGACAAATATCTTAAATTTTACGATATTTGAAGTTCGCTAAAATTTTAATTGACTCGAAAATGAATAAGAATACTGTGCTCTCGTGGGCTACGTTTATAATGATATTTGTAGGTCTGGCGCTTATTGCTTTAGGTGCTTTTCGCTATGATGATGTTGCTGGTTGGGGTTTTGCATCTGTAGGCATAGGCTTTTTTGCTATTGCTTGGGTGTTTAACGCTCTAAAAGGTAGAGTATAAATAAATGGTTTATATCCTATCCTGAATTCTACGGGTAGGCTATTATTTTTCACTTAATACTATAATTTTATGTCAGACGATAAGAAGGTAATCTTCTCCATGTCAGGAGTTACGAAAACCTATAAGAATGCTAACACCCCTGTTTTAAAGAATATATACTTAAGTTTTTTCTACGGTGCTAAAATCGGAATCTTAGGTTTAAACGGATCTGGTAAATCGACCTTATTAAAAATAATTGCGGGAGTTGATAAAAACTTTCAAGGTGATGTTGTTTTTTCACCAGGTTATAATGTTGGTTACTTAGAACAAGAACCTGAATTAGACGAAAACAAAACTGTTTTAGAAATTGTGAAAGAAGGTGTTGCGGAAACTGTAGCTATTCTTGACGAGTACAATAAGATAAACGACATGTTTGGTCTTCCAGAGGTTTACGAGAATCCTGATAAAATGCAGAAGTTGATGGATCAACAAGCTGTCTTACAAGATAAAATTGATGCTACAAATGCTTGGGAATTAGATACCAAGTTAGAAATTGCAATGGATGCACTTCGCACGCCAGAGCCTGATAAGAAAATTGCAGTATTGTCCGGTGGGGAAAGAAGAAGGGTTGCACTTTGTAGACTGTTGCTTCAAGAACCTGAGATTTTATTATTAGATGAACCTACTAACCACTTAGATGCAGAATCTGTACATTGGTTAGAGCATCATTTAGCACAGTATAAAGGAACTGTAATTGCAGTAACGCACGATAGATATTTTTTGGATAATGTTGCTGGTTGGATTCTTGAGTTGGATAGAGGAGAGGGTATACCTTGGAAAGGTAATTACTCTTCTTGGTTAGATCAGAAATCTAAACGTATGGCTCAGGAAAGTAAAACAGCTTCTAAAAGACAAAAAACATTAGAGCGAGAGTTAGAATGGGTCCGTCAAGGTGCAAAAGGAAGACAAACAAAACAAAAAGCACGTCTTAATAATTATGATAAGTTAATGAGTCAAGATCAAAAGCAACTTGATGAAAAACTAGAAATTTATATTCCAAACGGACCTCGTTTAGGTACCAATGTAATTGAAGCAAAAGGAGTTAGTAAGGCTTTTGAGGATAAGTTACTTTATGAGGATTTGAATTTTAAATTACCTCAAGCGGGTATAGTAGGTATTATTGGCCCTAACGGTGCGGGTAAGACAACTATTTTTAGAATGATCATGGGTGAAGAAGCTCCAGATAAGGGAGAATTTGAAACAGGTGAAACAGCTAAAATTGCATACGTAGATCAAAGTCACTCTAATATTGACCCTGAAAAAACTATATGGCAGAATTTCAGTGATGAGCAAGAAATGGTGATGATGGGCGGTAAGCAAGTGAATTCTCGAGCTTATTTAAGTAGATTCAATTTTACAGGTAGTGAGCAAAACAAAAAAGTGAATATGTTATCTGGTGGTGAACGTAACCGTTTACATTTAGCCATGACATTAAAAGAAGAAGGAAACGTTCTATTATTGGATGAACCTACTAACGACTTGGATGTAAATACTTTAAGAGCTTTGGAAGAAGGTTTAGAGAACTTTGCAGGATGTGCCGTAGTTATTTCGCACGATAGATGGTTTTTAGACCGTATTTGTACGCATATCTTAGCTTTCGAAGGGGATTCGCAAGTATATTTCTTTGAAGGTTCGTTCTCGGATTATGAGGAGAATAAAAAGAAACGCCTTGGCGGAGATTTAATGCCGAAACGTATTAAGTATAAGAAGTTAATTAGATAAGAAAATTAATTATATAAAAAAAAGCCCGCAATTGCGGGCTTTTTTATTTTTAAACTAGTAGTAGTTTTTAGTACTCATCATTTGGATACCAATCTAATTGTATCACTTCGATGTCTTGATTGCCGGCATCTACCAGTTGTTTAAATTTAGCAATATCACTTACATCTGGTTTACCTCTGTAATGATATGGATATACTGACTTTGGTTTAAAATCTAAAACTGCAGAAGCAGCGCTTTCAACTGTCATCGTGTAAGGCAAATTCATGCATACAAAAGCCTTGTCAATATTTTTTAAAGAACGCATTTCTGGAATATCCTCTGTATCACCAGAGAAGTATATACGTTGGTCATCAATGTTTAAGACATAACCATTACCACGACCTTTCTCATGAAACTTAAGGGCTTCATTTCTTAAGTTATACATTGGTATTGCTTCAATGGTAATATCGCTCAGTTCTTTACTTGTACCATTTTCCATAATCTCTAACTGTTTGGAGTATTTTTTAGGTAACTCGTCAGCAACTGCTTGTGGTACTACGAATGTGACTTTAGAAGTGTCAAGAGCATCTAGGGTTTCAACATTTAAATGATCGCCATGAATATCTGTTATCAATATTAAATCAGGTGTTTTTTGACCTTCAAAAGCTGCTTTCCCACCAGTTGGATCGATGTAAATTACAACATCGTTCCATTCAATAACTGCCGTTGCATGTTCTATGGGTTTAATTACAACACCGTCGGTCTTGCGTTCGTTCTTCATACTTTTTGTTGGCATGTTTTCCTCAATGTCTGTTGAAGTATTCATATCATTGTCCGATTTCTTTGTCTCTTTACAAGAAAAAAATAGTGTACCTATGAATAGTAAAACAAGTAATTCTTTCATTCTCATTGTAGTATGTTTAAAGTGTTAGTTCCATTTTAATATCTGATCTAAGATACTCTAAATTATCCTCTAGTGGAACATTAATAAATCCGTATTTCTTATATATATGCAGTGCGGTGTCAAGCTTCGTGCTGGAATATAATTCAAGTGTTTCCCAGTTTTTGTTTTTTGCAAAATCAATGGCATACACCAATAATTTTTGACCTATCTGTAATCCGTGATGAGATTTATTGACTGCCATTTTTCCTAATTCAAAACGCTTATCGGTTTTCTTAATCAAGGCAAAACATCCTACGGGATCTTTTTTCCATAAGCCCATAAAAATATATCCCCCTTTATCAATAATAGAAGATTGGCTTTTTTCTAATAACTCTCTATCCTTATCTTCCATTATAAAATATTCAGTAATCCAAGCTATATTTAGGTCTTTAAAGTTATGAGTATATTTAGTCTCGAAAGGTACGATAGTGAGCATGGGTTATATTTGATACATTAGTTTCTTCTAAATTATATCATATTATATAGTATTTACTATAATCAATTATTTATTTTAACACCAAGAAATCTAAAAATTGAATTACCACGTATATAAACTGAACAAACAGACACTTTATTAAATTTAAAATTATGACTGAAACAAAAAACAACAATGGTTTAAAAGTTTTGACCGCTCTTTTAGGTGTTGTGCTTTTAGGAACTATCATTTATACAGTAAGTCTTTATCAAGATAAAAAGAAGACTGAAGTTGTTCTTTCTAAAGAGAAAGAATTGGTAGTTGAAGATTTAAATAGCTTAAAATCTGAATATGATAAAGCTATTTTGGAAAGCAATGCAACTAACGAAGAGTTGGTAAGTGCAAGAGATAATATTGCAAAATATATTGACTCTGTAAAAACGATGAAAGCTGACATTGGATCTTTGTCAAGATACAGAAGACAAGTTGGTGTTCTTAAAGCTGAAAGAGAGCAGTTATTGAAACAAGTTGATTCTTTGACTCGTTCTAACTCAATGATCGCTATGCAACGTGACAGTACTTATGTTGAATTAGAAAAACAAACAGTTTTTAATGATTCATTAGTAGTACAAAACACAAACTTAGCTCAGGTAGTTGAAAAAGGTTCTGCTTTAAACTTATCTAAGTTTAATGTTGATGCTGTAAAAGAACGTAACAGTGGTAAATTGGTTTCTACACAACGTGCTAAGGCAACTGACAAGTTTAAGATTTGTTTTACTGTTGCTGACAATGTAATTGCACAAGCTGGTGATAGAGAATTTTTCTTAGAAGTTTTAGATCCTCAAGGTAACGTACTTGGTGGTGGTAATTCTATGACAAACGATAATGGAGCTTCTATTACTTACAGTAAGCAAACTGGTTTCTACTACGAGAACAAGTCTTTAGATGTATGTGATTATATCAGTAAGCCTTCTGGTGATTTCAAAGATGGTAACTACATGGTTAACGTTTATGATGATCAATTAAAATTATTGGGTACTTCTAAATTCATGTTGAAGTAAGATTACCTTTTAAATATAAAAAATGGCGACCAATTGGTCGCCATTTTTCATTTCTACTGGTTTGGTTTTAGTCTTTTAAACTACCTACCATATTTTCTGGTTTAACCCATTCATCATAATCTTCAGCAGTAACATAGCCTAGGTTGACTGCTTCCACTTTTAAGGTGGTACCATTTTTATGGGCAGTATTTGCAATTTCTGCGGCTTTGTAATATCCTATTTTAGTATTTAATGCAGTAACCAACATTAATGAGTTGTTCAATAATTGTTTGATAACTTCATGATTTGGTTCTATACCAGCAGCGCAATGTTCTTCGAAACTTACACAGGCATCTCCGATCAATTGAGCTGATTGTAAAATGTTAGCAGCCATCATCGGTTTGAATACGTTTAGCTCGTAATGTCCTTGAGTACCACCAACGCTTATAGCAACATCGTTACCCATTACTTGAGCACATACCATAGTAAGGGCTTCACATTGTGTAGGGTTAACTTTTCCTGGCATAATAGAGCTACCTGGCTCATTTGCAGGAATAATGATTTCGCCAATACCGGAACGAGGACCAGAAGCCATCATTCTAATGTCATTTGCGATTTTGTTTAAAGAAACTGCCAATTGCTTTAATGCGCCATGACTTTCAACAATTGCATCATGAGCAGCTAATGCTTCGAATTTGTTTTCTGCAGTAATAAAAGGTAAACCTGTAAATTCAGCAATGTATTTGGCAACCAAAACATCGTAACCTTCTGGTGTGTTTAAACCTGTACCAACAGCTGTTCCACCAAGAGCTAATTCACTTAAGTGTGCTAGTGTGTTATTAAGGGCTTTTAAACCGTGATCTAGTTGGGATACATAACCAGAAAATTCTTGACCTAAGGTTAGGGGAGTAGCATCCATTAAATGGGTACGCCCTATCTTAACCACGTTCTTAAATTCAGCAACTTTTTTGTTAAGAGTGTCTCTTAGTTGAGTAACACCTGGTATAGTAACTTCTACTATTTTTTTATATGCGGCAATGTGCATACCAGTAGGAAATGTGTCGTTCGATGATTGAGATTTGTTAACATCATCATTAGGCTGAATTGTCTTTTCTCCTTCACCAATAACTTTACCAGCTATTTCATGAGCTCTATTGGCAACAACTTCATTAACGTTCATGTTACTCTGTGTACCAGAACCTGTTTGCCAAATTACTAATGGAAATTGATCATCAAGTTTTCCTTCTAAGATTTCATCGCAAACTTGTGCAATTAAATCTCTTTTCTCTGCTGCTAGAACACCAAGCTCACAATTGGCATATGCAGCAGATTTTTTTAAATAAGCAAAGCCATAAACGATATCTAAAGGCATTGATGCAGAAGGACCTATTTTAAAATTATTGCGAGAGCGTTCTGTTTGTGCTCCCCAGTATTTGTCTTTGGGTACTTCAACATTACCCATGGTATCTTTCTCGATTCTGAATTCCATAATCTTATAATTTATATGAATCTTAAGTTAATTTATTTATCTAGCATCAAAAATAAGGTTTACATTTATTTTTATTGTGACAACATTGTTGTGAAAAGTAAAATTAATTTTGCCGAACGTTTGCAAAAAATAATTCGTTTATGGTATCTTTGTAATATATAAGTAAAAGGATATGTTTGATTTTGACCAATATTTAGGATTTTTAGCTTTTTTAACCATATTAACTATCGGTTTTTGGTTAATGATGTTTTTGTTATTATTTGTTGTCCCTTACTGGTTAGGTGGTAACATTATAGAGTTATTGAAAGAAAGACGCGACAAGAAAAAAGCCGCAAGAGAAGCATAATAAGTAAAAATAAAAAAAGAAGCCAATTGGCTTCTTTTTTTATTTTTGATTTCCTTTTTCCTTATCCTTCAATTTCTTCTTCGCCTTCGTTTCCTCTAGAACCTTTATTACGCTCTTTGGGTTGGTTGAATCGATATACAAAGCCCATTGTTATTTGTCGCTTTCTCCATTGAAACTCACTATCTGAAGTAAAAAACTCAGTTTCTGTGTAAGAACTTCTTTTTCTAGAGTTCAATAAGTCACTTACATTTAGAGATATTGTTCCATTGTCTTTCAATATATCTTTACTAAATGCTAAGTTTAATGAGAATATACCGCTGTTTTCCGTTTGTGCAGTTGATGATGGACCTCTGTAAAATGCATTTGTTTGCCAATCTATCTTTTCCGGTAATGATACCTTGGAGCTGAATCTTGCAAACCAGCTGTTATTAGTTGTGCCATAATCTACACCGTTGAACATGCCTTCTGTTGAAAATCTAAAAAAGTTGAAACTAGAATTTAATCTTAACCATTTAGCAGGACTATACATCATGCCTGCTTCTGCACCAATTCTATTGTTTGTGGAAAGGTTTATAGGTATGGTTCTAATGATTTCAATACCATCTGTGGTAGTTTGCCCGGTTTCTTCTTGTACACGCTCAAAGGAGTCTGTTTCCCTTTGATAGTAGATAGATGATGTTAAGGTTATTTTGTCCCATCTTTTTAAATATCCTAAATCAAAGGCATTAGAGAATGCAGGATTCAAATCTGGATTACCTTGAAAAATGTTTGTTCTACTAGATCGTGATGGAAATGGATTTATGAACCAACCTCTAGGTCTGTTTATTCTTCTGTTATAGCCTAATGAGATATTTTCATTTTCTGCTATTTCATATATGAAATTAACCGTAGGGAACAAGCCTAAGTAATTCTTATCAAAGTTTACATCAACATCAACACCTAATTGTTCTTCAAGTTGACTGGTGTCAAACTCAGAATCTAATTGACCTTTTAACTGTGTGTTTTCTAATCTAAGTCCAAGTAGAAATGAAAACTTTCCAATTTTGTTTCCATATTGGGTGTATAAAGCATTTACATTTTCATTATAAGTGAATTTATTGGTTAAGTCTTCATTTATATTAAATTGCCCTGTTGCTTGGTTTAAAGAATCTAATCTGTAATCGGTTACTTCTTCTTCAAATGTACCTCTGTAGCCTATTTCAAATTGGGCATCTCCCATTGGTAATACGTAATCTGCCTGAACTAAATACTCATCTTTTAATTCAGTTTCAAATACATTCTCTAAAACAATTAAATTATCATTTGGGATGGTGTTGTTTTCCTCAATGATTGAAGTTTTTGTTTCTTCTCCCTTAGAGTATTGAAGGTCTACCGTTAGTTTTTGTCCGTCGTCATTTAAATTGTTGACGTAGTTAAGAGAGAATTGGTAATTATCATCATCTTCATTCTCATCTTCAGTTCTAAAGGTTTCACTATTTAGAGCATTATTAATAAATCTTTTGTTGGTGTTATCTGTCCCATCTTCACTTTTAGATGTTCTATAAAAAACACTACCTGTTAAAGAAGACTGTTCCGTTAAGAAGTATTCTAACCCTAAATTGGTATTGAATCCTTTTCTTAATCTACTGTACTCTCTATCTTCAAAGATTCTATCAAAAGATCCTGAAGAATATGTGTTATCGAAAAAAGCATTTCCAGGAGTATCTCTGTAGCTGTATCCTGTAGTATTGAATAGGTTGAATTTATCTGTGCGTAGATTTGCATTAACAGAAATACCACTATTAACGGGGTAGCCAATGGTTGTGTTTACTGAGCCGTTAAAGCCGAGAGTTTTCTCTTTTTTAAGAATAATGTTTAAAATACCAGCTGTGCCTTCAGCATCATAACGTGCAGACGGACTAGTAATAACTTCGACTTTTTCAATTGCATCTGCGGGTAGTTGTGTAAGTGCATCTGTAGATCCAAACCCGGCAAGTGCCGATGGTTTGCCATTTATTAAAATTCTAACATTTTCGTTACCACGCAAACTAATAGCTCCTTCAACATCTACATCAACAGAAGGGACATTGTTTAGTGCATCTGTAATCGTCGCCCCACTATTGGTTAAATCTTTACCAATGTTATAGATTTTTTTATCTAATCTAACTTCTACGGTAGTCTTTTCTCCAACAACTTCTACACCCTCTAGCTGAGCAACATCTAATGCTAGTTTAACGGTACCTAAATCTGTGGACTCACTTAGAGTTTGATTAGGTAGTTTATATGTTTTGTATGAAATGTACTCAATGGAAATATTGTATTTACCAGCCTTTGTTTCAACTTCAAAATTTCCATCTAGATCGGTAATGCCTCCTGTAATTTGATCAGGATTGTTTACACTTTGTAGAACAAGTGTAGCGTATTCTAATGGTAGGTTATCATCTTTATCTAAAACCTTACCGGTAATAACAATTGAACCTCTTTCCCGGTCTCCTCCCGGTCTTTGACTATTTACGTAATTAAATGATAGTGCTAGGAGTAGGAGTAAAGGGAAAAGTTTTCTCATTAAGTCAGTTTTTGGTTTTCTTTCGTTTTTCTTTTTTCTTCTTTTTATTCTTCTTCAAAGTTTTTGAAACACCGTCTTTTTGAAGTGCAACAAAAGCTTCGTACTTTTCTATTGGTAGACCTGCTTTTAATTCAACGTCTTGCCTTTTTGTAATATTCTCATAAACTTCAGCCATTTTTTCTGGTGGAAGTTTTAATATTTGAGCTTCTATGCGCTCTTGCACATACTTCTTTAAAACAGAGCTTAATACAGCCTGTTCAAAATCATTTAATGCAAGCGCTTCGGTAATTCTTGGCATTTCGTCATCAACCAATTCCTCTGCGGTTTTTGGTTTAGGTTGTTCAGCTGGTGTCTGAGCATCTGGAATAGAACTTCTTTGTCTACTTCCATATCCATAGCCACCTCTTGATCCATATCCGTTATTCCCATAACCATATTGTGCATAAATTTCAGAACTTCCTAATAGAACTAATAACAGCACTAAAAACTTTAGACTACTATATTTTATTACTTTTTTCATATGATTAGATTATAAAGTTATACTATGGTTTAACTGTAAATGGTTAATACTTTGTTAAGATAATTATAAGGAAATTATAATAAATTTCACTTTAATAATGAATCTATGTTAGAAGCAGGTCTACCTATGACAGCACTATTTCCGTTTATTACAATTGGTCTTTCAATTAGTTTAGGATAAGTAATCATTGCATCAATCAATTCCTCATCCATTAATGATGAATTTTTGAATTTTTCTTTCCAAACTGCTTCAGATTTACGAACTAGATTAATTGGTTTAATGTTAAGACAACTAATAACATTGCGTAACTCCTCTTTAGTTGGTATATCTTCTAAATAATTGACTACCTCAAATTTCTTGCCAGAATTTTCAAGCACTTTTAGTCCTTCTCTAGATTTGCTACATCTAGAATTATGATATATTTTAATCATGATATGTTTTTGTTTTACATATAAATATTTCTACCCACGAATTATCATGAGTAGGAATATCTTGTTTTACTCTTCTTCTTTCTGTCCCATCATCATTAGAAAAGCTTTAAGAAACTGATCTATATCCCCGTCCATAACGTTATCCACATTGCCCGTTTCTTGACCTGTTCTAACATCTTTCACTAATTTGTAAGGATGCATAACATAGTTTCTAATCTGTGAGCCCCATTCAATCTTCATTTTAGAAGATTCAATTTCTTGACGTGCTTCCATCTTCTTACGAAGTTCAATCTCATATAATTGAGACTTCAGCATTTTCATTGCCGTAGCTCTATTGTCATGTTGACTTCTACTGTCTGAACAAGAAATTTGAATTCCAGAAGGGTGGTGTGTTAATTGAACTTTAGTTTCTACCTTGTTTACGTTCTGTCCACCAGCACCACTAGACCTTGCGGTAGTAATGGTTATATCGGCTGGGTTTACATCTACCTCTATACTATCATCCACTAAAGGGTATACATATACAGATACAAATGATGTATGTCGTTTGGCATTACTATCAAAAGGGGAAATACGTACTAATCTGTGTACACCATTTTCTCCTTTTAACCATCCAAAGGCAAACTCTCCATCGATTTCTAATGTAACAGTTTTAATACCGGCAACATCACCTTCTTGGTAGTTAAGTTCTTTAATTTTATACCCATTCTTTTCTGCCCACATCATATACATGCGCATAAGCATGGCTGCCCAATCGCAACTTTCAGTACCACCAGCTCCTGCGGTAATCTGCAATACTGCCGGTAATTCATCACCTTCTTCTGAAAGCATGTTCTTGAACTCCATTTTTTCAAGAGTACTTAAAGCTTTCTCATATTGACTTTCTACTTCGGCTTCAGAAACTTCTCCTTCTTGTAGAAACTCTATAAGTACCTCTAAGTCTGCAACTAAAATTTGGGCAGCATTATAGTCGTCTACCCATTGTTTTTTAGACTGGATAAACTTCATATGAGCTTGAGCTTCTTGAGGATTGTCCCAAAAGTCGGGAGCCAAGGTTTTCTCTTGTTCGTTTTCTATTTCTATTAATTTGGCATCAATGTCAAAGATACCTCCTTAACGCACCAAGGCGATCTATAAGACCTTTGTAGTGGTCTATATTAATATTCATTTAATTTTATTTTAGGTAAAAATAATACTCTTTTAAACAATGATGGGAGATAATTTTAGGAATAACTTGTTTGGTGGTGATTAATCAGACGAATGTGAATGGAATAAAGAAATAGAGAGAGGATATTATGAAGTTTTTGAAATGTGTGCTCTAATTAGAAAATTTTTTTGGTCCAAATGTATTATTAATGATTGTAGTGTTTATTTGATAAAAATGGGTGTGTTTTTTTATCAGATTTGGTCTTCCCTATTATTTAGTTTTTCTATACTTTTAAGCAAAACTAATAGAGAATGAAAAAGAATTACGCACTTCTACTTGGGTTGGTACTATTATCCTTTAATATGTTATCTGCTCAGTTCAATGAAAAGAAGAAAGATTTTGTCAAATATGATGGACTTTATAATTTCTATTATGATGAAGGAGAAGACAAAATTTATTTAGAAGTCGATAATTTAAATGAAGAATTTTTATACGTATACTCACTAAGTAGTGGTATAGGTAGTAATGATATTGGCTTGGATCGTGGTCAATTAGGGGACGAACAAGTGGTATTTTTCAAGAAAGCTGGTAACAAGCTATTGTTGGTTCAGCCAAATATGAAGTATCGGGCTATAACAGATAATGAATTAGAACGTAAATCTGTAGAGCAAGCATTCGCAAAATCAATACTATTCGGTTTTCCTATAGTTGAGGAAAAAGGTGGTGTTTATGTTATTGATATCACTGATTTTTTAATGCAAGATGCCCATGGGGTTTCTAACCGTTTAAAAAGAACAGAACAAGGTTCGTATAGCTTGGATAAATCTAAAAGTGCTTTTGCATTAGATAGAACAAAAGCGTTTCCTAAAAACGTAGAGTTTGATGTTACTATGACCTTTAAGGGAGAAGCAAAAGGTAATTATATTAAAAGTGTTGCGCCAAACGCAAATTTGGTGACCGTTGCAGAACATCATTCGTTTATTGAATTACCTGATGATAAGTATGAAAAACGTGAGTTTGATCCAAGATCAGGTTCTTCACCTTTTAACTATTACGATTATGCAACACCTGTTGAGTCTAATATTTTAAAACAGTTTATAAGAAGACATCGTTTAGAGAAGAAAGACCCAACTGCTGCAGTAAGTGAGGCTGTTGATCCAATTATTTATTATTTGGATAATGGTACTCCTGAGCCTGTTAGATCAGCTCTTTTAGAAGGTGGTCGTTGGTGGAACCAAGCATTCGAAGCTATTGGATATAAAGATGCATTTCAACTTAAAATGTTGCCAGATGATGCGGACCCTTTAGATGTGCGATACAATGTTATTCAATGGGTGCATCGATCTACAAGAGGGTGGAGCTACGGTAGTAGTATTTCAGACCCAAGAACGGGCGAGATATTAAAAGGTCATGTAAGTTTGGGAAGTTTAAGAATTCGACAAGATTTTTTAATTGCTCAAGCGTTAATGAACAAGCCTTTTGCAGAACGTGATGATAATTATCAACCAATGTTAGAAATGGCAATTGCACGTATTCGTCAATTGTCTGCACATGAAATAGGGCATACATTAGGTTTTGCACACAATTATGCAGCAAGTACAACTAACAATGCTTCGGTGATGGATTATCCTCATCCTCAATTTTCCTTAGTGAATGGCGAGGTTGAATTTTCAAAAGCATATGAAACAGGTATTGGTGCTTGGGATAAAGTAACAGTGGCATATTCTTATCAGAATTTTGAAAACGGGACAAATGAAAAGGAGGGTCTGAATAAAATTTTGGATAAAGCGAAAGCAGATGGATTGCGCTACATTACGGATCAAGATGCAAGACCACAAGGTAGTGCACATGTTTTGGCTCATTTATGGGACAATGGTACAAATGTTAGTAAAGAATTAGAGGATATGTTGAAGTTGCGCAAAGTGGCTATAAACAATTTTTCTGTTGATAATATTCAAGAAGGCACACCATACTCTGTTTTAGAAGATGTATTTGTGCCGTTATATTTCTTTCATAGGTACCAAACCGAGGGTGTAGCTAAAATTATTGGAGGATTAGAATACAACTATGCAGTTAAAGGTGATGGTCAAGAAACAGTAGCTATCGCAGATAAAGTAATGCAGAAAGAGGCTCTAAAAAGTGTTTTAAAAACTTTAGATGCTAGTGAAATTGCAATACCTAAAGATAAGTTGAGCCTATTTCCGCCAAGGTCTTTTGGAACTCCAAGAACCAGAGAGTCTATTAATGGTAAAACAGGTGTTTCTTTTGATGCATTATCAGCCGTTGAAACAGCTTCAGATATAACATTGTTGTTTTTGTTACACCCAGAGAAAGCATCAAGACTTATTCAGCAAAAAGCTATAGATACTGATAATGTAGGTTTAAGTGAGGTTTTAGATGATTTAATTAATTCAACCATTAATAAGAATCATAAAGATGCTTATTTAAGTGAAGCGCAAACTATAATTAACTTTAGGGTATTATTTCATATTATGAACTTGACAGGTCATACAAATGTGCATCCACAAGTAAATGCAATTGCTTCTCAAAAATTGAAAGAATTGAGTTTTGAATTTGTTAAGGATTCAGCTGATAATGCAATTCACGCAGAAATGGTTAAAAGAATTAAAGCTTTTAGAGAGCATCCAGAATTGTTCAAAGTAATACCTTCACCTAAGATTCCCGATGGGTCTCCTATTGGAATGAGTTGTTTTCATTAATTCAATTTTTATAATTTATTTATGCAAATTAATCTTATTAGTGATACGGTAACTAGACCTGCTCCAGGTATGCTAGATGCCATGATGTCGGCTGTAGTTGGTGATGATGTTTTTAAAGAAGATCCAACGGTTAATGCTTTGGAGGAAAAAGTAGCGAAGCTTTTTGGAATGGAATCTGCCTTGTTTTTTCCAAGTGGTACTATGACCAACCAAACAGCTATAAAACTGCACACCCAACCTGGTGAGCAATTAATTTGCGATAAGTATGCGCATATCTATAATTATGAAGGTGGCGGAGTTAGTTTTAATAGTGGAGTCTCTTGTAGACTTGTAGATGGTAATAGAGGTACTATGACGGCGTCTCAAGTTGAATCTTTTATTAATCCTCCAGATTTTTATCATAGTCCATTGACAACTTTAGTTTGTGTAGAAAATACTGCCAACAAAGGTGGTGGTACATGTTGGGATTTTAATGAGCTTAAGAATATTAGAAAAGTTTGTGACGAGAATAAATTAGCGTACCACTTAGATGGAGCTCGTTTGTGGAATGCTATGGTCGAAAAAAATGAAACGGCACTTCAGTATGGTCAACTTTTCGATACAATTAGTGTTTGCTTGAGTAAAGGTTTGGGCTGCCCTGTAGGTTCTCTTCTTATTGGAACTAAAGAGCAGATGAACAAAGCTATTCGTATTCGTAAAATATTTGGTGGTGGCATGCGCCAATCTGGCTTTTTGGCTGCTGCTGCAATTTATGCATTAGATAATCATATAGATAGGTTGGCCGAAGATCATAAAAAAGCGAAAGAAATCGGAAAAACCCTAGCTGCTAAATCATTTATTAAAAAGGTAGAGCCTATTGAAACAAATATTGTCATATTCGAAATCGATGAAACTTTTATGACAAGTGATCAGTTTGTAAATAAATTAAAGGAAAAAGATATTCTGATTATTGGAATGGGACAAGGTAAACTAAGAATGGTTACCCATTTAGATTATACAAATGATATGCACGAAGAATTGCTAAGACAATTAGTGTCCCTTTAGTATTGTTTAGTTCCTAGTTCAATACTATTAGAAATATTTAAAATTCCATTTTCCATACCGGCTTCAGAGGAGTATAAACCACTGGAGCCTATTATTTGTCCAAAAGAATTTTTTAATACCACAAGAAACTTACCATCTGTGTTTGTTTTACGCTCAAACAATTTTCCGTTGGAATCTTTTAGCGCCTTAATATCTTTCAATGTCTTATCCAGCTCATTTTCACTTGAAAAGGAAATACTTTCTAATAAGGTTTTACCATTGTTTGACTTCAGTATAAACTGAAATGACTCTCCTTTTTTTTTATCGATTATAATCATATCATTAAAGATAATTAATTATTTCTCTGCTTTTTAGTGACTTTTCAATTAATACTGTGTCTTAATTATTGAGGCGGTTGTTGAAGTTTTCAAATTTGACTTTATCTCTTGGCCGAAACGACCAACTCAAATTTTTAAACAAACAAGTAAAAATAAATAACCAATTATTAATTTTAAACACTACCAAAATGAAAAAAGTATTATTTCTAGCAGTTGCATTTACAGCTTCTTTTGCAATGGCACAAGATTTGCCATCAAACCCAGAACCAGGTAAATGTTACGTACGTTGTACCACTCCTGATGTTTATGTAAATGAAGTGAATACAATTACAACAAACCCTTCTTTTAAAGTATTAAAAACGATTCCTGCTACTTTTAAAACAGTTACAGAACGTGTTTTAGTAAGAGCAGAAGAAAAGGTACTTGCAGTTGTTCCTGCAAAATGGGGTACAGAAACTGTAACATATGTATCTAAAGGTGGAGGTAATTCTTTACAGGTTATTCCAGCTGCTTTTTCTCCAAGTACACAAACTTTAGAAATTAAGCCAGCTTACGCACAATGGGAATTAGGTGTTGCTGCACCTGATTGTGAGTCAGGTAATCCTGATGATTGTAGATACTGGTGTTACAAAGGGTATCCTGCACAATTTGAGACAGTTTCAACTCAAGTTCTTGCAAATGCTGCTTCTACAACTAGTACTCCATTAGGTTCTAAAAATGGATCATATACTAAATCAGTATTAATTTCTCCTGCTACTGTAGTGGAAAAAATTATTCCTGCTGAATACAGAGAAATTACTAAAACAGTTTTAGATAAAGATGCTTACACAGTAGAGGAATCAGTTCCTGCAAAAACTACTACTATCTCTAAAGAAGTTTTAAAAGAAAAAGGTGGATTAACTACTTGGAAAGAAGTAGAATGTGCTTTAGTTGAGTACCAAGCTTTGCCTATTAACTGGGAGTCTGGTAGCGCAACATTAACTGCAGAAGCAAGAAATTTAATCGATAACAGATTATTACCGGTATTAGCTCAAAACCCTGGAGTAAAAGTTGAATTAGCTTCTCATACAGATTCTCAAGGTGGTGCAGCTTCTAACCAAGATCTTTCTGAAAGAAGAGCTAAGGCGGTTGCAGATTACTTAATTACTAAAGGTGTAAACTCTAGTCTTTTAGTAGCAAACGGTTACGGTGAAACTAAATTATTAAACAGATGTAAAGATGGTGTTTCTTGTACTGCAAGAGAGCATGCAGCTAACAGAAGAACTCAGTTTAGATTAATTAATAACTAGTAATTAATATATTAAAATTAAAGAGGGCTTACGTTATGTAAGCCCTCTTTTTGTTCGTTAAACTTTTATAGTTTATTTATTCTTTTCTAGCAGTTTAATATGCGAATCAATAACACCGTTCATGCTATAACCCGATAGTTGGTCTAGCTCTTTTCCTTTGTCATCTATAACCTTTAACAAAGGAAAAACTTTTTTCTTGTTTAACTTGGTAAGCAACTCCTTGTTATGAGTCATTTGCTCTTCTGTCAACAAGTCTCTGTTTCTTGGAACATCAATATAAAGAAGAATATAATTGCTTGATAATTCTTGAAACTCATTTGTATCGAACAAATCGGTTTTAAGCATTTTACAAGGTGGGCACCAATCGCTTCCTGTAAAATAAACGAGTACATTTTTATGTTGTTTTTTTGCTTTTGATAGAGCAGAGTCGTAATTAGTAAGCCATTTAGAATCCTCTACGCTATTAAAATCTGCTTGCGCAGAAGCTAAAAACGGGATCATAAGAAATAAGACAAAGTACTTCATAATCAATATTTTAAAGGTTAATTGCAAATAACCTGTCAATCTTACTTAAATAACGAGTCCATTCCAGGAATATTGGGCATGCCTTCTTTTGCTACAGCACCAAGTTCAGCCTCATTAACGCTAGTTGCGTTTTGTATGGCTTTGTTTAAAGTTAAGATTAAGTAGTCTTCTAATTGCTCTTTATCTTGTAAAAGACTGTTGTCTATTGTTATTTTCTTTATTTCTCTGTTGGCAGTGATGGTGACGGAAACTAAACCATCATTTGACTTTTCTTCGAGGGTTACTGTATCTAATCTTTTTTTTGTTGCTTCTACTTTTTGTTGGGTCTCTTTAAGTTTCCCCATCATACCCATCATATCTCCAAACATAATTTCATTTTTAATTTAGGATATAAAAATACTAAAAATAGGAGTATTTCAGTTTTTGCCGTCTATAAAATGGGGGTCTGTGAATTAAGCTTATTTTTGCTTTCTTATTATATAATGAAGTTTGTATGAGTGTTAAACATCCGCCAAAGGCGAAAAAAATCCCGAAAGAATTAGTTATTCATAATGATGTTCGGTTAGATGATTATTATTGGCTAAATGAAAAGGAGAACAAAGATGTTATATCATATTTAGAGTCAGAGAACGATTACTATAATGCTTTAACAGGGCATACTAAAGATTTTCAAGAATCTCTTTTTCAAGAAATGAAAGGAAGGATTAAAGAAGATGATTCTTCTGTTCCTTATAAATTGAATGATTATTGGTATAGTACTCGCTATGTTATAGGAGGGGAGTACCCTCTTTATTCTAGATTTAAGCATAGTTTGGAAGCTACTGAGGAGATTATTTTCAATTGTAATGATATGGCAAAAGGTTATGATTACTTTAGTCTTGGTGGTATCTCAATTAGTCCAGATAATAAACTTGCAGCTTTTGGTGTAGATACTGTTTCTAGAAGGCAATACACATTACAGATTAAAAATCTTGAAACAGGTGCAATTTTAGAGGATAAAATTGAGAACACAACCGGTGGTGGAGTTTGGGCAAACGATAATGAAACTTTATTTTATACAAGAAAAGACCCTGTAACGCTACGGTCAGATAAAATTTACAAACACAAGTTAGGTACACCGACTTCTGAGGATGTTTTGATTTTTCATGAAGAGGATGATACGTTTAGTACATTTATTTACCGTACTAAATCTAAAAAGTATTTGGTAATTGGCTCTTTTAGTACATTAACTTCTGAATTTCAGATTCTATCTACTGATAATCCTGATGGTGAGTTTGAAGTATTCTCTCCTAGAGTAAGAGGGTTGGAGTATACTATTTTTCATTATGAGGATAGTTTTTACATCTTAACGAATAAGGATAAGGCAGAGAATTTTAAGTTGATGCGGACATCAGAAGAGAAAACAACTTCTGAATATTGGCAAGAATTTATTCCCCATCGTCAGGAAGTGCTCTTGGAAGACATTGATATTTTTAAAGAATACTATGTGCTTTCTGAACGTGAAAACGGCCTCAATAAAATTCGAATTATTAGGTGGGATGGCGCTGAAGATTATTTTTTACCGTTTAAAATTGAAACCTATACTGCCTATGTAGGTAGTAACCCTGATTTTGATACCGAGATTTTAAGATATTCTTACAACTCGATGTCAACGCCAAGTTCTGTAATTGATTTTAACATGCGAACTAAGGCTGAGGACATTAAAAAGGAACAAGAGGTTCTTGGTGGTGAATTTGATAAAGAAAATTATAAAGAACTTCGTTTATGGGCAACTGCCAGAGATGGTGAAAAAATACCTATGTCTGTTGTTTATAGAAAAGATACCGTACTAAATAGGGATACTCCAATTTTGCAATATGCCTATGGGTCATACGGTTCAACTATAGACCCTTATTTCTCAACTGTTAGATTAAGTTTGTTAGATAGAGGTTTTGTATTCGCCATTACGCATATTAGAGGAGGTGAGTATTTAGGTCGTAAATGGTACGATACTGGTAAATTGCTTAAAAAGAAAAACACATTTACAGACTTTATAGACTGTTCTAAATATTTGATTGAGCAAAATATGACGAGTGCAAATCATTTGTATGCTATGGGTGGTTCTGCTGGAGGCTTATTAATGGGCGCAATTATAAATATGCAGCCAGACATTTATAATGGTATTATTGCTGCAGTGCCCTTTGTAGATGTCGTTACTACAATGTTAGATGATTCTATTCCGCTTACTACTGGTGAGTATGATGAATGGGGTAACCCGAATGAGAAAGAATATTATGATTATATGAAATCATATTCTCCTTATGATAATGTTGTTGCTCAAGAATATCCTAACATGTTGGTGACAACAGGTTTGCATGATTCTCAAGTGCAGTATTTTGAGCCTGCAAAGTGGGTAGCTAAATTGAGGGAGTTGAAAACGGATAACCATCTATTGCTATTAAACACCAACATGGAGGCAGGTCATGGCGGTGCTTCAGGTAGATTTGAATCTTTGCGAGAGGTAGCCAAGGAATATGCTTTTCTTTTAGATTTGGAAGGAAAAATCGCATAGTGGAAAAAAAATGGTAACTTTGCCTCGGAAATTTTAACAAATTTCGATTTTAAAAAATAACTAAACATTGATCCCCCTTATGAAAAATGAGATCAGGGCTTACAACAATATTTTAGAACTAGTTGGTAATACTCCACTAGTTAAATTAAATAGAATAGCAGAAAACCTTACAGGTAATTTTTACGCCAAGGTAGAAGCATTCAATCCAGGTCACTCTTCTAAAGATAGAATTGCGATTCATATTATTGAGCAGGCAGAGAGGGCAGGTTTACTTTCCGAAGGCAGTACAGTAATAGAAACAACTTCAGGTAATACCGGTTTTAGTATTGCAATGGCAAGTATCATTAAAGGGTACGATTGTATATTAGCGGTTAGCTCTAAATCATCACCAGATAAAATAGATATGCTTCGCTCTATGGGCGCTAAAGTATATGTATGTCCTGCGCACGTAAGTGCAGATGACCCAAGGTCATATTATGAGGTGGCTAAGAGATTACATAAAGAAACTAAAGGCTCCATTTACATCAATCAGTATTTTAATAAACTGAATATGGAAGCACACTATAAATCTACTGGTCCTGAGATTTGGGAACAGACAGGTGGGCAAATAACCCATTTAATTGCTTGTAGTGGTACAGGTGGTACTATTTCAGGTACTGCTCGTTTCTTAAAAGAACAAAACCCAAATATTAAAGTTATTGGTGTTGATGCTTTTGGGTCTGTATTGAAAAAATATCATGAGACCGGAAAATTAGATGCCAATGAAATCTATCCATATAGAATAGAAGGTTTAGGTAAAAACTTGATTCCTGGTGCTACAGATTTCAGTGCAATAGATGAATTTATCAAAGTAACTGATGCTGAAAGTGCACATACTGCAAGGGAAATATCCAAAACAGAAGGTATTTTTGTAGGCTATACAAGTGGTGCGGTAATGCAAGCTATTAAGCAACTAGATGAATTAAATACATTTAACAAGGATAGTAATGTTGTTTGTATTTTTCCTGATCATGGCTCACGTTACATGAGTAAAATATACAGTGATCAGTGGATGGAAGATCAAGGTTTCTTGAATAATAATACTGTTGAGGAGACACAAGAGATTCAGTACATAAAATAATTAGTATTCAAAATATTATAAAAAAAAGAGTGGGTTTATAGCCCACTTTTTTGCATTGTAAATAATTATGAATTTTTATCAAAATTATTTACTTTTGCAGACAGATCCAAATTAAACAATGAAAGACTTATTTGATAGAATTTTAGCGAATAAAGGCCCTTTAGGTAAATGGGCTTCACAAGCAGAGGGATATTTTGTTTTCCCTAAATTGGAAGGTCCTATTTCTAATAGAATGAAATTTCAGGGAAAAGATGTTATCACCTGGAGTATCAACGATTATTTAGGCTTGGCAAATCTTCCTGAAATAAAGAAGGTTGATGGAGAGGCGGCTGCTGAATATGGTTCTGCATACCCAATGGGTGCAAGGATGATGAGTGGTCATACTGAGTTTCATGAACAATTAGAGCAAGAATGTGCTGCTTTTGTAGAGAAAGAAGCTTCTTATTTACTGAATTTTGGTTACCAAGGCTTTATGTCTGTTATTGACGCCCTTGTTACTAAAGATGATATTATAGTTTACGATGTAGATTGCCATGCTTGTATTATTGATGGTGTGCGTTTGCATATGGGTAAGCGTTTTACATTTGTTCATAATAACACTGAAAGTCTAGAAAAAAACTTAGAGCGTGCTACTAAAATGGCGGAGCAAACTGGTGGAGGTATATTAGTTATCTCTGAAGGTGTTTTTGGTATGCGTGGCGAACAAGGTATTTTAAAAGAGATTGTAGCTTTAAAAGAGAGGTTTACTTTTAGATTATTGGTTGATGATGCGCACGGTTTTGGTACTCTAGGTGCAACTGGTGCAGGAGCAGGTCAAGAACAAGGTGTACAGGACGGTATTGACGTGTACTTGGCTACGTTTGCTAAGTCTATGGCTAGTATTGGTGCATTTGTTGCTGCTGATCAAGGAATCATAGATTACTTAAAATATAATTTACGTTCGCAAATGTTCGCTAAATCATTACCAATGGTTTATGTAAAAGGAGCATTAAAGCGTTTAGATATGTTACGTACCCAACCAGAGCTTAAAGCTAAACTTTGGGAGAACACAAATGCATTACAAAACGGATTAAAAGAAAAAGGTTTTGATATTGGTACAACAACAAGTTGTGTTACGCCAGTTTATTTAAATGGTAGTATTCCAGAAGCTATGGCTTTGGTAAAAGATTTACGTGAAAATCATGGTATTTTCTGTTCTATCGTTGTATACCCGGTTATACCTAAAGGATTGATTCTTTTACGTTTAATACCAACTGCTACGCATACATTGCAAGATGTAGAAGAAACGTTAACAGCATTCTCTGCTATTCGTGAGCGTTTACAGAACGGTACATATAAAAGATTGTCTGCAGCTGTTGCTGCTGCAATGGGAGAATAAAACCTCTTTGATATTATAAAAAAGCCCGGAATCTAATTAGATTCCGGGCTTTTATTTGTGCTTTATTAAAGTGATTTTCTGTAGGTCCTTCTTCGTTTGTAAATTACAGGATCAAAGTGTTTCCACATTTGCTTAATAGCAATGTTTTCTTCAAGCTCTGGTGTTCTGTAGCACATATCAATTCCTTTGTCGTTAAAGGTTTTGTGGTACTCATTGAAAATAACAGCTGTTACTCCTTTGTTTTGGTATTCTGGGTGTATACCGACGAGGTAGAAAATAACATCTTTGCTATTTTTCTTGGCTTTCAATAAATGAAATAATCCGAAAGGAAATAACTTACCTTTTGCTTTTTGCAATGCTTCAGAGAATGCAGGCATAACAATGGCAAATGCAATTAATTTATCTTCTTTGTCCTTTACAAACTTTATGTATTCTGGATTTATAAAGCTGATGTATTTCTTTTTAAAATATGCTTTCTGTATTTCTGTGATTGGAACAAAAGAAGAAAGACTTGCATAAGTTTCATTAAAGAGGTCAAACATTTCATCTGCCATTGGCATCACCTCTTTCGTTTTAGTAAAGTTTACTTCTTTGAGTCCGTAACGTCTTTTTACCAAATCATTTAATTTTGTAAAAAGTTTAGGGTCTGCATTTTTAGCTGGAAACTTATTTTCCATGTATTCCTTTTCTTTTACAAAGCCTAAATTTTCATAATGGTCTTTGTAATAAGCGTGGTTATACCATGTAATCATAGTGCCAATATGGTCAAAACCTTCCACGAGAACACCAACCTTGTCCAGGTTAGAAAAACCTACGGGTCCTTCCATGTATTCTAGGTTATGTTCCTTGCCTATTTCGGCAACTTTGTCTAATAATGCTTTTGATACTGCAGGATTGTCAACAAAATCGAACCAACCAAAACGCATTTTCTTTACATTTTGCTGATTTGTTTCAAGGTGATTGATAATAGCAGCTACACGACCAACTATTTTGCCTTCGTCCATAGCAAGAAAAAACCATGCTTCGGCATCTTTAAATACAGGGTTTTTACCCTTGTCAAAACTCTCTAATTCATCTTTGATGATAGGAGGTACCCAATACTTGTTGTCTTTGTATAGTGAGAAAGGAAAGGTTACAAAACGTTTTAGGTCTTGCTTCGTTTTGGCTTCATGTAGTGTGATCATTGAACTTCTTTAGAAGTGCCAATATTAGTAATATTAATCAACAAAGTAAAGCTGTTGAACATGAAAAATAGAAAGGGAAAGCTACGAGTTAAAAGTCTATCTCGCTACTGTCTTTCTTTTTTTTCTTTTCAGCTTTCTTTAATTTTTTAAGTTGCTTTTTTGAAGGACCTAAGTCAATATCTTCTGCTCCGATACCTTTTTCATTGTTTTTTTTCTTTTTATCCTTCTTCATGGCCTTCTTATCTATAGCGCCACCATTTTGATCAGCTTCCTGGTCTTCAATTGGTTTAAAGCTATCCTTGTGAAAATCCATTCTATAAGATCCACCTAATCCGAAGAAAATACGAGAAGGTGTATTTTTTAAACTAGCACCCATGTTAAAATCTAGTTGCAGATTTTCTTTGATTAAATGTGCGATACCACCACGAATTAATAAATCTGCATAACGATCACTCTGTATGCCTTGGTGCTCAACAAAAACACTCCACTTCGGATTTCTAAATGCGTGAGATAATGATATAGTATAACTCAATTCTGGATCATCTGTACTTATTCTGTCATAAGCAGTGTTCGTAATTAAAACAAATCTTGGAGTTATGCGACTTTGGGTGGCAATCATACCACGGTAAGACAGTGTTGGTTCTCCAATATAGAAAGGATTGTCTCCTAGTACAAAGTTTACACCTCCGTAAAGAGATACGGCTGGTATAAGATTTTTAAATTGAAATTTATTGTTAGCCTTCCAGCTATAAAGATTTGGTTTGTTAGCTTCAGGGTTTTTGAATGGATCGTATACAAGGTACTTTAATCCTAAGCGATTTCTTGAGAAATCTCTTCTTTTAGCTAGTAAATCAAAATTAGAATAGGTGATATCTTGGTCCTGAAATGTACCTTCATAATTCAATTCTAGTTTTTCAAACAACAGGCCGTAACGCAACGAAATATCAGTACCCCAAATATCAGATTGGGTGTTTAAAAGGCTATGATCTTGCTGTTCGTAAAATAAGCCCATTTCTGCCTGTACGACATTTTTTCCAACGGCATAAGCACTAACGGAAACTCCTGGTCTATTAGAATTTATTACATCTGTATATTGAGAAAAACCTACCAAAGGTAGAAGAAAGATTAAACTTAATACGTATTGATATGATTTAGAGTAGGCAAAAAGACTATTCATGAACACGATTTTATATTTATTTTAATAGTATGATTCTTTATATACAACGTGATAATTGTATTTTTGATATATCTTAAGTAAGAATAAATGGCTTTTTTAAAAACTATATTAATTATTCTTTTGGTGTATTACTTGCTAAAATTTTTGGCAAAGTTATTTGCGCCAAAAATATTAAACTACGCTGCTAAGAAAACAGAATCTCATTTTAGAGAAGCTTTTGATAATCAACGCCCTTTTGATGAACAGGAAGATGAGAATGTTATCATCAATAAAAAACCATCAAGAAAAAAGGCGGATTCTAAAAAAGTAGGTGAATACATTGATTTTGAAGAGCTAGACTAGTTATCTTTGTAAAAACACTACTTATTTAGCAAATGAAGCACGGCTTAAAGTTCTTTTTTATCCATTTTTTTGTTGTTGTATTTTTTATAATTGCTGCATTGGCATACTTCAGCCCTGTACTTCAGGGGAAGGTTATGTACCAGCATGACATTGCCCAGTATACGGGTATGGCGAAAGAACAGAACGATTTTAGAAAATCTAAAGATCAAGAACCTTATTGGACGAACAGTGCATTTGGCGGTATGCCAACTTATCAATTAGGAGCAAATTACCCACATAATTATATTAAAAAATTAGATCGCGTAATACGTTTTCTGCCAAGACCTGCAGATTACCTATTCCTATATTTTATAGGTTTCTATATTTTACTTTGCTGCTTAAAAGTTGATTTTAAACTAGCGATTGTAGGTGCTTTGGCATTTGGGTTTTCGACTTATCTCATTATAATCTTAGGTGCCGGCCATAATGCGAAGGCGCATGCTTTGGCATACTTACCTGTTCTATTAGCTGGTATTGTGTTAGTTTTTAGGAAAAAATATCTCTGGGGGTTTGTATTGACTGCATTAGCAATGGCTTTGGAAATTACAGCCAACCATTACCAAATGACATATTATTTCATGCTTTTAGTACTAGTGCTAGGCGTGGTTTATCTAATTTACGCTATAAAGGAGAAACAGCTAAAACACTTTTTTATCTCTGTAGGTATTTTATTGTTGGCGGTAACTTTAGGTATTGCAGCCAATGCTACAGGGTTAATGGCTACCAAAGAATATGCCGATTGGAGTACACGGGGTAAAAGCGAATTAACAATCAATCCAGATGGTTCAACAAAGGAAGATACCGGTGGTTTAAGTAAGGGGTATATTACTAACTGGAGTTATGGTATTACAGAATCATTGAATTTATTTGTTCCTCGTCTTTTTGGTGGGGGAAGCCAAGAAAATTTAGGTGAAAATTCTAAATCTTTTAATTATTTAATAGATAAAGGTTTGCCAAGATCTAGTGCTTTAGATTTTGTAAGCGGTCTGCCTTTATACTGGGGTGAACAACCGGGTACATCGGGGCCAGCATATTTAGGAGCCGTAATATTCTTTTTGTTTATTTTAGGTCTATTCTTGGTGAAGGGAAAACATAAATGGTGGTTGCTATTTGGATCTTTACTATCGTTAGTATTATCGTGGGGTAAAAATTTCAGCATACTTACGGATTTTATGATCGACTATTTTCCATTGTACGATAAGTTTAGAGCAGTGTCTTCTATACAGATTGTCCTAGAACTTTGTGTGCCTATTTTGGCCATTCTAGCTTTGAAAAAATTGTTTAAAGATAAAGTTCCACAAGCTGATAAAATATGGTCTTTAACTTTGTCTGCTGCAATAATATTAGGCTTAGGTGTTGTGTTCTTCATATTTAAAGGTGCTTTCCATTTTGTGGGTGCTGCAGATGATAATTTGCGAATGACTGGACTGGAGCAGTTGCCAGAGATGCTTCGACTGGATCGTAAGAGTGTTTATACAAGTGACTTATTACGTTCATTAGCTTTTGCACTTGGTACTGCTTTGTTGATTTGGTTGTATTTGAAAGAGAAGATGAAAATGAATTTTTTGATTATTGCGATTGGAGTTTTAGTCGTAGTTGATTTAGTTGGGATAGATTTACGTTACGTTAATAATGACAATTTTGTATCTAAGCGTAAAATGTTAGAGCCTTTTCAAGAATCTGCAGCAGATAAAATAATTGCCGAAGATAACGGTGTGTTCCGTGTTTTTGATCAGACCGATGGTTTTGATTCAGCAAAAACAGCTTATTTCCACCAAAGTATAACTGGCTACCATGCGGCTAAACCAGCGGGTATGCAAGACCTTTTCGATTTTCATGTATACAATGGTAACTTGTCTATTTTAAATATGATGAATATTAAATACGTCATTAGAAAAGATCAAGAGGGAAATTCTTTTCCTATCGAAAATCCTAATGCTAATGGAAATGCTTGGTTTGTCTCGCAATTGAAGCCTGTAGTTAATGCAGATTCGGAAATTATGGCTTTAGACAGTTTGGATACTAAAAATATAGCGGTTATTAATTCTTCAAATTTTGCAGATATATCACCATTGGAATATCAGGTGGATTCAACGGCGTCTATTTCTTTGGTAGATTATGAACCCAATCATTTGACATATACTTCTAAAAACAGCAACGACGGTGTGGTTGTTTTTTCTGAAATGTATTATAAAAATGGATGGAACGCGTATATCGATGGAAAGCAAAGTGATTATTTCAAAGTCAATTATGTACTAAGAGCACTTCAAGTTCCTTCTGGAGAACATAAAATAGAGTTTAAGTTTGAGCCTAATGTAGTAGAGGTAGGTAGTAAAATTACTTTAGCAAGTACTATTTTGTTAGGTCTTGTTATAGTCGGCGGATTAGGTTTTTCTTTTTGGAGGTCTAAAAAAGAAGAAGAAGTATAATGAGAAAGGTTCTGGTCATTACTTATTATTGGCCACCTGCTGGCGGACCGGGAGTTCAACGTTGGCTCAAATTTGTAAAGTACTTTAGAGACTTTGGTATTGAGCCCGTTCTTTACATTCCAGAAAACCCACATTATCCTTTATTGGATAAATCTTTTTTGCAAGAGATACCTTCAGATTTAAAAATTTATAAGCATAAAATAACGGAGCCATATCGTATAGCTTCTTTGTTTTCTAGTAAGAAAACCAAGCGTATTAGTTCAGGAATTATTCAGACTAAGAATCAATCTTTTCTTGAGAAACTACTGTTATGGGTGCGCGGAAATCTTTTTATACCTGATGCACGAAAGTTTTGGGTTAATCCTTCGGTTAGTTTTTTAAAGGAAGTTTTAGAAAAAGAAAAAATAGATACTATTATTACTACGGGACCGCCCCATAGTGTGCATCTAATTGGATATTATTTAAAAGAAGCTCGTTCATTAAACTGGATTGCCGATTTTCGGGATCCATGGACGACTATTGGTTATCATAAAAAACTTAAACTGACTTCATCTTCAGAAAAGAAACATAAAAAGTTAGAATCTGATGTTTTAAATGCTGCGGATAAAATTATTGTTACCAGCAAGACTACAAAACAAGAATTTCAACAAATAACGAGTCAGCCAATTCTAGTGATAACTAATGGATTTGACAATATTGAAGAGACAAATAGTAAGCTAGATAGTAAATTCACTATCTCACATATAGGGTCCCTACTAAGTGGCAGAAACCCAATTAATCTTTGGAAAGTCTTATCTGAATTGGTAAAAGAAAATCTTAATTTTAGGGAAAAGCTTTGCATTCGGTTTATTGGTGTAGTAAGTAACGAAATACTGGCTTCTTTAAAAGATGTGGGTCTGAATGAGTATATTGAAATAGTTGGTTACGTTTCTCATCAAGAAGCATTAGCTTATCAAAAGACCTCTCAAGTTTTATTATTGGTAGAAATAGATTCACAGGAAACTATTGGTATAATACCAGGAAAGTTATTTGAGTATATGGCTGCAAAACGACCAATATTAGGGATTGGTCCTGAAAATTGGGAAGTTGCTGGTATAGTCAAAGAAACTAAAACTGGGCGCATATTTGACCATTCTGATGACATTGCTTTGAAAAACCTACTTTTAAGTTGGTTTGAACAATTTCAGAACGGTGAACTGCAGATGGTATCTAATGATATAGGCCAGTTTAGTAGAAGGGAGCTCACCCGAAAATTAGTAGAATATATTTAATGGGGATCGTACTAAAACAGTCTTTGAACAACACAATTGTAACCTATATAGGTTTTGCGATTGGTGCTGTTAATACCTTGTTTTTATACACCAATTTTATGCAACCAGATAATTATGGCTTAATACAAGTTGTCTTGTCTGTGTCTGCGGTCTTAACGCCAATTTTAGCCTTTGGTGTACCAAATAGCTTGGTGAAGTTTTATTCAAATTTTAAAAATGAAGAAAGTCAAGATTCTTTTTTGACTTTAATGGTACTACTTCCTTTAGTGCTCATTATTCCTATTGCAATTATAAGTTATGTAGCGAATGATGCTATAGGAAACTTACTTTCAAGGCAGAATGAAATTGTAGGCGATTATGTTTGGCATATTTTTTTGGTAGGTATGGCTATGGCATATTTTGAAGTGTTTTATGCATGGGCAAGAATTCGAATGAAATCGATGTTTGGTAATTTTATGAAAGAGATTTTTTGTAGAGTTGGTCAAACTATATTATTGATTCTTCTATGGATTAAGGTAATCGATATTGATTTTTTTATAAATGCATTGGTGGGCTTTTATTTAGTACGTACTATAATAATGAAAATCTATGCTTATAGTTTACGTAAACCAAATCTAAATTTTAAACTGCCTTCTAATTGGATTACTATTGTAAAATATAGTGGATTAATAATTCTTGGTGGATCAACAGCAATTGTTCTAATGGAGGTCGATAAAGTAATGTTGAATAATTTTTTGGTACTTGAAAATGTGGCATTTTATGCCGTTGCCGGTTTTATTGCCTCAACCATAGCCGTGCCAACAAAAGCGATGCATCAAATAACGTATCCTCTTACGGCTACATATTTGAATGAGAAAAATAAGCCTGCTCTTAAAGAGCTATATCAAAAAAGTTCATTGACATTATTTATCGTTTCGGGTCTACTTTTTCTACTGATTTTACTTAATCTAAATGAGCTTTATGAATTACTTCCCGAAAAGTATTCTGGTGGCTTTATGATTGTTTTTTGGATAGGGTTGATTAAAGTGTATGATGGACTTTTGGGTAATAATAATTCTATTCTATTTAATTCCGATTATTACCGATCTATTTTGTTTTTCGGTGTGTTACTGGCTTTTTTAGCGATTGTATTTAATCTATGGTTGATTCCAAATTATGGTATAAATGGTGCTGCTATAGCTAGTTTCAGTGCATTTTTTATTTACAATTCCTTAAAATTAGTGTATGTAAAACTAAAATTTAAAATCCTTCCATTTACCAATGAAACTTTTAAAGTTCTCGCATTGCTTATAGTTGTTGGTGTTATATTTTCAATAGTTTCATTTCCTTTTAATCCAATAATAAACATTGGTTTAAAAAGCATATTAATGACCGTTATGTATGTAGGTATTCTATATCGTTTTAAAATATCAGAAGATGTATATGGTTTCTTGAGTAAGTTTTTAAATCGTTAATTACATTTGATTTACACTTTTTTGCGCTGATTTTTGAAGACCGTATTGTTGCTTGTAAATTTTAACTATAATTAAAAATAAGTTAATAATCAACGGACCAAAAATAAGTCCAACAAATCCAAACAACGGGATACCGATTAGCACTCCAATTAAAGTAATTAGTGGATGTGTACTATCTAATTTTTTAAGTACAAACAAGCGAATTACATTATCGGTCATGCCTACTACAAGAATGCCATAAAGCAAAATTCCCCATGCTTGAAAATCTTCGCCACTTGCAAGACTTAATACAAAAACCGGAAATATACCTATGAAAGTACCTATAAATGGAATCATTGATCCTATGGTTACAATTACAAACCAAAATAGTGGATTTTCTACTCCGAATATAAAGAACCCTATTAGTGCTATGATTCCCTGAGCTATTGCAACTAAGGGTATTGCAATAGCATTTGATCGAACAACATCGTCAATTTCTTTACCTAGCGTAACTAGATTTTTATTACTTAATGGAATGTATTCTAAAAGTGATTCTTTTAATTGTTTTGGGCTTTTTAGCATGTAATATAGCAGAAACAATAAAATCCCTAGTGATATGAAGATGTTGAAAGTACCACTAGCAAAACCTGAAAGGTTATCGGTTAACCAACCAGAAGCTTGTTCTGGATCGATAGCTGAAGAAACATCATATTGTACATACTTTTCAACTTGAAATAACTGATCCTTTAAAGCTTTAGTAACTTGTTCGGATTTATCTGCGAAATCTCCCAATTGTGAACTTAGCATAAGACCTGCACCGGTCAATGGAATGAAAATACCAATGAATGCTACTAAAATCAACAACATGGCTGCCCATGATCTCTTTAATCCTTTGTCTATCAGTTTCAGCATCCATTTCCTTAGAACTACATATAATGTGAGCGCACCAAGTACGCCAGAGATATATGGTAACATGTATTTTATAATCAATCCACCCAGAAAAACAATCAGAGCTAGTATGATTAGCTGTCTAAGAATTTTGTGATTTATCTTTTTCATTATGGTTGTTTCTGTAGCAGTTAAAAATCGGGTGAAATTTAGTTTTATATGATTAGGAACATTAACTCACTTCAACATTTTAATAGTTCAAAAGTTTTATTTGTATAAATGCATAGAAACCTTATTAACTTTGATGTCTTAGTATGGGGATAAAAGAAACACATATTGTTGAGATGAATATAGATCCAACAAGATTGCAAGAATATGGGGTAGGGATGTTTCAACAAATAGCAACCAAATCTGCTTTAAAGAAAGCTATTAAAAAACAGCTTGTATTTGTTAATGGTTCTATTGCAACTACAGCAACAGTAATTGTTGGAGGAGAAATTATTGACTATTATCATCCAATAGCAAATGAAACAAAGACGCGACTTAAACTTAAGTTAGAAATAGTTTATGAAGATGATTATTTGGCGATAATTAATAAATCTGCAGGAATACTTGTTAGTGGAAACGGATTTAAAACGGTAGCAAATGCCTTAGCTCAAAATTTAAAGAAAAGTTTGGCTAAAGATGCTGTAAATCCTCAACCCGCACATCGGTTGGATTATGCAACAACTGGATTGCTTCTGGTAGGGAAAACAAGTAGTGTAATTACAGATTTGAATAAATTATTTGAGCATAAAAACATTAGTAAAACATATTATGCGGTAACTATAGGAGCTATGAATGTTGGTGGAACTATAGATTTGGACATAGATGATAAACCCGCAATTTCTATTTTTGAAGTTATAGAAACAGTAAAATCTGAACGTTTTTCTTTTCTTAATTTAGTAAAGTTGAACCCACAAAGTGGTAGACGTCATCAATTAAGAAAACATTTGTTAGCTATAGGAAATCCTATATTAGGGGATTCCATCTATTTTTTAGAAGGTCTTCAATTAAAAGGAAAGGGCTTGTATTTACACGCACAATCCATTGAGTTTAGCCATCCTGTTACAAATGATAATATGCATGTTGTATTAGAGCTTCCTGAAAAATTCAAAAAGCTATTCGTTTATAATTATAAATGATAGTTATAAAGAAAGCGCCGTAATGAACGTATTCATTACGGCGCTAAACAACTAACCAACCTAAAAACTATTTTTAATTTCTTCTACTACTTCTAGTAGCTGTACTTGTTCTAGAGTTTGAGCTTCTAGATGGAGCTTTACTTACCTTTCTAGAACTTGAGCTTCTATTTACCGTACTTGTATTTCTAGATGGACTTTTTGTCGCTGCCCTAGTGGTACTACTACGTTGAGTTCTAGTATTCGTTGCAGTTCTTGTATTTGAACTTCTGCTAATTGGTTTTTTATATGTTTTAGTACTTCTTTTTACAGTTGTACTTCTTGGTGTCCTTGTTACTTCTCTTTTAGTAACTGTTCTACTTGGGGTACTACGTACTGCCGAGTTGTTACCTCGTTTTACCGTACCATTGTTTGAAGAACTTCTAGATACTGTTCTATTTTGTGTAGATCTACCGCTGTTGGCGTTACTACGTCTTACTGTAGTTGATCTGTTAACAGTTGAACTTCTATTTGTTCTTGTCTTATTATTAGAAGCAATTGCTCTATTACTTTTTAAAGCATAATCTCTTTTTGATACACTTCTGTTGCTTCTATAAGAATTATCTCTTACGGCAACACGTTTGTCGTTTCTGTAAATAGTAGATCTGTTGTTTCTAACCTTATTATATTTATGTTGCTTACCAACATTTACATAAGATTTTCTGTAATTGTTTCTATAAGGACTATAATAAGAATATCTAACAGGTGTATAGTATCTTCTATAAGGACTATTATATACAAAACTAAAACCTATTGCTGGTCTAACAAACCATCTGTGAAAAGGACGGTATACATAATTTCTATTATAAACATTAATATAACCTGTATGGTAATCATAGAAACCATTGTTGTTATAATACACATTCATATTACCTACGCTACGCACTCTGTTGTTTGAGTAATTAATATCAACATCCCCAATTTCGCTAACACGACCATAATAGTCATAATAGATAGAAACATTCTCTACTTGAATTACTGCACCATAATCATCATATTGAGCAAATGGGCTATAATCATAACCAGAATTAAATGTTACTCCATTTTTTCTACCGGTTACCTGGTTTTCGATGTAGAAATCAAATTCACCATCAGGATAAACAGAAAAAGTAATTCCGTTTTCTATAAAAATAAAAGAGTTGTCGTATCTATAAGTATTGCTGTTTGCAACCTTATCTTCGCTAATACCTGAGGCGAAAACACCTGTGGTGCCTAAAATCATCGCTGTAAAAAGTAGTACTAAGTTTTTCATAATATAAGGTTTAGATCTGCCCCTTGAGCAGTTGTTCTAAATGTAAATATTTACATTCTCTTAGTATATTACAAACAGCGTGCCAAAAAAAACACCCACTGATTAAGTTATTGATAATCAATGGGTAGTGAGTTTTATTTTGTATTTAAATTACTTTAATTTCTCCTTTAAGTAACTAGCAGTATATGATTTTTTACTTTTTATAACCTCTTCAGGGGTGCCTTCAGCTAATAACTGTCCGCCATTTTCTCCACCACCTGGTCCAAGATCAATAATATAATCGGCACATTTTATTAATTCTATATTATGTTCTATCACAACAATAGAATGTCCTTTTTTAATAAGAGCATTAAATGATTTTAATAATTTTTGAATATCGTGAAAATGTAACCCTGTCGTTGGTTCATCAAAAATAAAGAGCGCTTTGTCTTTTGTACTTCCTTTAATTAAGAAGGATGCCAATTTAATACGTTGGGCTTCACCACCGGATAACGTAGAAGACGATTGACCTAAAGTTACGTATCCTAATCCAACATCTTGTAATGGTTTAAGCTTAGTAACTATCTTGGTTTGCTCTCCTGTTTCAAAAAAATGAATGGCATCATCAATAGTCATATTAAGGACATCATCAATATTGGCATTATTGAAAGCTACTTCAAGTACTTCTTTTTTAAATCGTTTACCACCACAGGTTTCACATTCTAAATGTACATCTGCCATGAACTGCATTTCTACAGTAATTTCACCTTCTCCTTTACATTTCTCGCAACGCCCGCCATCTACATTAAAAGAAAAATGCTTGGCTTGGTAATTCCTTATTTTGCTTAATTTTTGATTAGCATATAAATTTCTAATATCGTCATATGCTTTTATATAAGTAACGGGATTGGAACGAGAGGATCTGCCAATTGGATTTTGATCAACAAACTCTACATGTTTAATATGCTTAAAATTTCCTTCTACAGAAGAGTGTTGACCTGCCTTTTCTCCATAACCTCCAGTTTCTTTTAAAATAATAGGGTATAAAAGCTTTTTGACCAAGGTACTCTTGCCACTACCAGATACTCCTGTAACCACCGTTAGCATATCTAAAGGAAAAGTTACATTTATATTTTTTAAGTTATTCTCACGAACTCCTTTTATTGTAATATGGTTTTTAGAAGTTCTACGTTCTTTTGGAACTTTAATCTCCATTTTACCATTTAGGTATTGCGCAGTTAAAGATTTAGATTTTAATACTTCTTTAAGTGTTCCTTGAGCAACTACCTCGCCACCATGTGTACCAGCTTCAGGACCTATGTCAATAACGACATCTGCGGCCTTCATAATATCTTCGTCATGTTCAACGACAATTACGGTATTACCTAAGTTTCGCAGAGATATTAAAACTTCAATAAGGTTTTCTGTATCTCTTGGGTGTAAACCAATACTTGGCTCATCTAATATGTACATAGAACCAACCAAGCTACTACCTAAAGATGTTGCCAAATTAATTCGTTGACTCTCCCCACCAGACAAGGTGTTCGATTTACGATTAATTGTCAAGTAGTTCAAACCAACTTTATCTAAAAATCCTAATCGGGTATTTACCTCTACTAACAACCTTGCTGCAATAGTAGCATCATTATCATTTAGTTTAAGGTCATTGAAGAAAACTATTAGTTTTTCAATAGATAAACCTACTAAAGAAGAGATTGATGCACCGCCTACTTTTATATAATCAGTTTCTGGACGTAAACGTTTACCGTTACATACACTACATTTGGTTTTACCTCTATATCTAGAAAGCATCACCCTGTTTTGAATTTTATAGCTTTTCTCTTCTAGCATTCCAAAGAACTTATGCAAGCCTATGAAATGGGCATTCCCATCCCATACTAGTTGCTGTTGTTCTTCAGAAAGTTCAAACCAAGGTTTGTGAATTGGAAAATCATATTTGTAAGCAGAGTTCACCAGTTGATCTCGGTAAAAACTCATGCTCTCTCCACGCCACGGAAAAATAGCATTCTCGTAAACCGACAATGCTGTATTGGGTACTACTAAATCTTCATCAATACCTATAACATCACCATAACCTTCGCATTTGGGGCATGCTCCATAGGGGTTGTTAAAACTAAAAAGGTGAACATTAGGCTCAAGAAAGGACATGCCGTCCAACTCAAATTTATTGCTGAAAGGAGTTTGTTTGCCGTCTTCTAATTGCTCAATAATACATTCTCCTTTACCTTCAAAGAATGCTGTATCTATAGCATTTGCTAAACGATTATAAAAATCTTCATCGTCTTTGGTTATAATTCTGTCAATAACCAGGTCAAACTTTTTGCCAATATCCTCAGGAACTTGATCAATACGTAAAACTTTGTTCTTATACTTTATTCGAGCATAACCTTGTTTAGAAAAAAGCTCTAAAGATTTTAATGCATCTCTATCATCACGTATAGTAATAGGAGCCAAAAGTAAAAGTTTGGTCTGCTCATCATACGTTTTTACATGATTTACAACATCGGTAACAGTATGTTTTTTTACTTCTTTTCCAGAAATAGGAGAGAAGGTCTTACCTATACGAGCATATAATAATTTTATATAATCATATATCTCGGTAGTGGTACCAACTGTAGATCTAGGATTGGTAGAGTTTACTTTCTGCTCTATGGCAATTGCAGGAGCTATACCTTTTATATAATCGACCTTTGGTTTGTCTAATTTCCCTAAAAACTGTCTGGCGTAAGAAGAAAGACTTTCTACGTATCGTCTTTGACCTTCAGCATAAAGCGTGTCAAAAGCTAAACTAGATTTACCAGAACCAGATAATCCTGTTATTACTACAAGTTTATTTCTGGGGATAACGACATCTATATTTTTAAGATTGTGCAATCTTGCACCCTTAATTATTATGTTTTCTTTCGGATTTACTTCGGCTAGTGTAGGCATACAAATATCTAAGATTACAAAGATACGCTTTGCCTTTTTTCTGAACTAAAAAATGAGGCTTATCTAAAAATTGTGTAAGAAACTTTCACATTATTATAAGACTATTTATTTTTTTATATCTTTGGGATCTCATTAAAATTCAATTCGCCTATAACGCAACATTACTTTTTAAAGTTAGAATTTAACCATTAGACCCTTATTCATTGAATCTGGGGCTGCATTTTAACCCTATAAGTAACGTTATGGTAGTACAAGTTGAAGATTCCCAATTAGTAAAGCAATATATTCAAGGAGACGAAAGAGCGATTGAATCCCTAATCAATCGTCATAATTCTCGTTTAACCGGTTTTATCTATTCCAAAGTAGGTGACCGCGAACTAACCGAAGATATTTTTCAAGATACATTTATGAAAGTTATACGTACCTTAAAAAGAGGTGCATATAATGAAGAAGGTAAATTTTTACCTTGGGTAATGCGTATTGCCCATAATTTGGTCATTGATCATTTTAGAAAGCATAATAGAATGCCAATGTATAATAGTAAAGAAAGCTATAATATATTTTCATTATTAGGAGATGACCGTTTAAATGCTGAAAAGCAGTTGATTAAGGAGCAAATAGATTCAGATTTGTTACGCATGATCAAGGAGTTGCCAGAGGATCAGCAAGAGGTTTTAGAAATGCGTATATATAAGGATATGAGTTTTAAAGAAATTTCTGATAATACAGGTGTGAGTATTAATACCGCTTTAGGTAGAATGCGCTATGCTTTAATCAACCTTAGAAAGTTGGTAGAGGCCAATAGTATAGTTTTAACGAATTAATAGGTTACAGGTCGAGTGGATCTACTATCTTCAGTCATGTGTCGTTCTTTAGTTGAACCTAAACAACAAGTAACATGGAAAAATTATACACGAAGAATAATAGTAAGAACACTTTAGTAAAAGCAAAACCTGAAACAATTCAGTTTTTACTTTCTTATTCTAAATCTTTAAATATTACAGAAGTAGAAGGATTGCAGTTTGAGAGTAATTTAAACTAATACAATCTTCAATTATATATAAACCCTTAGGCATTGCCTAAGGGTTTTTTTATTTCAAACGTGCTTGGTCCTGCCAATTACGGTTTGTTCACCCTTTATTTATTGTAGGGTAAGATGATTTTTATACCATTATATATATATAAGTAACTTATTGTAGAGCCAATATTCAAGGGCTTTAGGGGGATTTTGAGTTATTTTATCCTTCCTACATTTTTCTATGGAACTATCTGAAATACTTTTTATTGTGTGGAAACATACTTTTTCGATGTTTCACATCAGAAATACGCAGTTTGACAACATACTTTTTTTAGCAGCCCCCCTTTTCTCTAGTTTTATATCAGAAATAAGAAACAAACCAATTAACTAAAAAGATTTTCCCAATCTTAACCAATTAAAGAAAGTAACTCGTATGAAACTACAAATTGAAGACTCAGAATTAGTTAAAGATTATATCAGCGGTAACGAAGGGGCCCTTGAGATTTTAATTAACAGACACAATCAACGTATTACTAGTTTTATCTATTCTAAGGTTTTAGATAGGGATATCACAGAAGATATTTTTCAAGACACTTTTATTAAGGTAATTAAAACCTTAAAAAGAGGTAAGTATAGTGAAGAGGGTAAATTTTTACCTTGGGTAATGAGAATTTCACACAATCTTATTATTGATCACTTCAGAAGAAATAAAAGAATGCCAATGTTTGAAGGTAGTGATGACTTTAATATTTTCTCTGTTATTGGTGACGATAAGTTAAATGCCGAGAAACAATTAATAAAAAATCAAATTGATACAGATTTAAGACAATTGGTTGAAGAATTGCCAGATGATCAAAAAGAAGTTCTTTTAATGCGTATCTATAAAGATATGAGTTTCAAAGAAATCTCTGAAAACACTGGGGTTAGCATAAATACTGCATTAGGGAGAATGCGTTATGCTTTAATTAATCTTAGAAAGATCATTGAAAAAAACAATATAGTTCTTACGAATTAATTTAGGGTAGAAAGTAGAATAAACAATATTTCCAAATTTGCGTCGTTATTTTAGTGTAACAACGTAGGAAGTATGGAAAAAATTTACTCAAATTACCAAGAACAGACCGGATTTAACAAAGTTTGTCCGAAGACAATCAACTTCTTATTGAGCTATTCACAGGCTTTATTTGAGTTTGAATACGAAGATTTAGAATTCGAAACATTTTTAAATTAAGAAAAAAGCCCGCTAAAAGCGGGCTTTTTTCTTTTTATAGTAATCATTAAGTACTGTTTTTCTCCCAATTGTTTTTGTGATAACGTCTTTCTCCATATCCCAACCTCTTGCAGGGGAATATTCACGACCATACCATATTATTTGTAGATGAAGATCATTCCAAATTTCTCTTGGAAATAATCTCTTTGCATCCTTTTCTGTTTGCACCACATTTTTACCATTGGTAAACCCCCATCTGTATAGTAGTCTATGAATATGGGTATCCACAGGAAATGCCGGTATACCAAAAGCTTGTGATATAACTACACTAGCAGTTTTGTGACCTACGGCCGGTAGTTCTTCTAAATATTCAAGTTCTTTAGGTACTTCGCCATTATGTTTATCAATTAATATATGTGACAATCCGTGAATTCCTTTTGCTTTCATTGGTGATAAACCAACAGGCTTGATGATTTCCCTAATTTCTTCTACACTTAACTTAATCATATCATATGGGTTATCTGCTCTGGCAAATAGGAGCGGAGTAATTTTATTTACCCTAACGTCTGTACTTTGTGCTGACATTAAAACTGCAATTAATAAAGTATAAGGATCTTTATGATCTAGAGGCACAGGAATTTCAGGATAAAGCTCTTGAAGCGTAGAAATTGTAAAAGCTATTTTTTCGGCTTTCGTCATTAATTGTTTAATTTTGATTGAAAATATTTAAACACAAATTTATAAAACTTCATTTATGAATACGTTAAAAGTTGGTGATAAAGTCCCTCCATTTTCTGTTAAAGATCAAGATGGAAATACAGTCAGTCTAAAGGATTATCAAGGAAAAAAACTTATTGTTTTTTTCTATCCTAAGGCAAGTACACCAGGTTGCACTGCTGAGGCATGTAATTTAAGGGATAATTATAAAGAATTACAATCTGAAGGCTATGAACTTTTGGGGGTTAGTGCAGATTCTGAAAAAAGACAGGCGAAATTTAAAGAGAAATATAAATTTCCATTTCCATTATTAGCAGATGAAGATCATATGGTAATTAATGCATTTGGTGTTTGGGGATTAAAGAAATTTATGGGTCGCGAATATGATGGTATCCATAGAAAAACTTTTGTAGTAGACGGTGATGGAATCGTAACTAAAGTAATAGATAAGGTTAAGACAAAAGATCACGCTGCTCAGTTATTAGATTGATATTGAGTAGATTGTAAACAAAAAAAATGCCCGTTATTAATGGGCATTTTTTTATTCAATGATTTGGCAATCAATAATTTATTCAGTTTCTTGCTCTTCGTTTTTTCTTGTGAACAATTGCTTTTGTTTAATAATTTCAGCAATTCCTTCAGGTAGCATTTTTTCCCATCCTTCATCATTGTTCATCAACTTTTTAAGAACATCTCTTGAGAAAATATGCATAACATCTGGCTCGTAATCTATTATGTCCATTACCTTACCATTATACTTAAAGAACTTGTATAGTTCTTTCATACGCGGGTGAACCTTAACATTGTTACTTGTCATAATCTGACCAGTATCTGGGTTTTTCATTGGGTATAGATACACTTGTAAATCTTTAAAGAAAAGTTTACCAAAAGCTTCAAGGATACCACCACTTAAATGACGATAATATTTTTCATCGAATATGTCTACAAGGTTGTTCACACCCATGGTAAGACCAATTCTATTTTTAGTATAGTTATTAAAATACTCTACTAATTTATAATACTCCTGAAATTTAGAAATCATTACAGAATGTCCTAATGAACAAAGTAATTCTGCTCTATCCATAAAATCTTGCTCATCAATTTCTCCAGAAGCTTTTAGATTAGATAGTGTTATTTCAAAAATTACGATAGTATTGTTTTGATCAACGCCTTTATCACGAATGAAAATATCATAAGATTTTTCAAACATATCTAAGTTTACTTTGGTTACCGGTCTAAAACTACCACGTAATGCCAAAATATTCTTTTTATAAAGTACCGCTGCAGGTAAAAGGTTGTTTCCATCAGGACCGAACATAACAGCATCTGTCATGTCATTTTTAATAAGTTGAAGACTCATTAAACGGTTGTCTACTTCTTTAAAGTTAGGTCCAGAGAAATTGATCATATCAATTTCTAATGTATCCTTATCTATATGATCATATAGATATTTCAACATTTTTTTAGGTTTATGGTACTTGTAAAAAGCGCCATAAATTAAATTAACACCAAGAATACCTAACGTTTCTTGTTGTAACCTAGCTTCATTCTGTTTAAAACGTATGTGAAGAATTATTTCATCATAATCTTTCTGTTTTGGGTCTAGTTGGTATCTAATACCGATCCAACCATGACCTTTGTAACGTTTAGAGAAATCAATGGTAGCAACTGTATTTGCATATGAAAAGAACAACCTGTCAGGGTGGTTGTCGCGACTAATACGCTCTTCCATTAACTGCATTTCATAGTCAAGCATGGTTTTAAGTCTCGCCTGGGTTACATATCGCCCATCTGTCTCAACACCATAAATAGCATCACTAAAATCTTTGTCATAAGCACTCATTGCCTTAGCAATTGTACCAGATGCACCACCAGATCTAAAGAAATGACGGGCAGTTTCTTGTCCGGCGCCGATTTCAGCGAAGGTTCCATATATATCTGGATTCAGATTTATACGTAGGGTTTTTGCTTTTATAGAGGGAATGTTTTCAAAGACACTATCTCGTTTTAATACCGATGCCATTTTTTACCTGTTTATCTTTTAACAAAGTTATAAAGAATGGTTGTTACAAAGGGCAATAGCGGCAAAAAAATGGCATAAGTTTCGGTTATTGTTTTTATTCGCTTTTAATTGCAGTGATCTTATAATTTTCAACCACCTATTTTATTAAAAAGGAATTAAATTTGTAGCACATGATTAACAATTTACGTGTCACTTTTTTAGGAACGGGAACTTCTCAAGGTATTCCAATTATTGGAAGTACACACCCTGTGTGTTTAAGCGATAACCCAAAAGACAAAAGGCTTAGGGTATCTGTTTTACTTTCTTGGAACGAGTATAACTATGTAATAGATTGCGGACCAGATTTTCGTCAGCAAATGCTTAACCACAGTGTAAAACATATAGACGGCATTTTATATACACATGAACATTCTGATCATACTGCTGGTTTGGATGATATTCGCCCCTTTTTCTTTCGGCAAGGTAATATTCCCATTTATGCTCATAAAAGGGTAGTAAAATCTTTAATAAGACGTTTTGATTATATTTTTGAAGAGAAAGATAGGTATCCTGGAGCTCCATCTGTTGATATTAATCTTGTTGAGAATAATGAACCATTTCTAATTGGTAACGAAACTGTTACTCCAATTAACGTGTTGCATAATAAACTACAGGTATTTGGTTATAGAGTGGGGGACTTTACTTATTTAACTGATGTGAAATCTATTGACCCAATAGAATTAGAAAAAATTAAGGGTTCTAAAGTTGTAGTGGTAAATGCATTACGAATAGAACCGCATGTTTCTCATTTTAATTTGGAGGAGGCTCTTGCTTTTATAAAAGAAGTAAATCCAGAAAAAGCATACTTTACCCATATTAGTCATTTACTTGGTTTTCATAACGAAGTAGAAAAAACGCTGCCGAATAATGTACATTTGGCATACGATAATTTAACAATCACCATTTAATTATGAAGAGTAAAATATTTCTTTACCTATTTCTATTTGTATCCTTAATATGCCTGTATCTAATGGTCAGTAGTAGCAATATGGTTAAAGCTTATACACAAAAAGCTGAAGCTAAGACTGAGAAAATTACACGATTAGAAAATGAAGTTGAAGAACTAAAAGACTCAGTTCAAAAATCTTCTTTGAAGGTGTTGGATATGCAATATTTCTCATTAGAGAATAATGATGACGCACTTGCTTATTTTGAGGAATTAAATTTACAAAACCCTGCGGCTTATGTTGCAGATAAATTATTGGAAACCAATGCTCAAAAGGGTGATAATCCCTTAGTACCTTATGAGGGAATGCAGAGTGACTTTAAAATTAATAAAATTAAAGTTCTAAACCATAAATGGATATTAACCGATTTCTCGGACGGAAAATATTGGGGAGAACTATTGATCAAGTACGAAGTAAAAGATGATCTAGGGGTAGATTTTACCTTAATAGACCACCTGTTGTACACACGTAGTAATTAGATTTTATCTGAAATCCATTTTTTAAGCGAATAGAAATTCTGCGGTGCAACTCCATGCCCTGCAGGGAATTCTTCATACACGTGTTTAATATCGAATTTTTTCAATAATTCTGGAGCTAATCTTGCCCAATCTACAGGAATAACCTGGTCCATATCGCCATGCGAACAATAGAAATTTAGGTTGTCGAAATTATTTTCATGATACGAATCTATCAGTATTTTTTCATTGATATAACCACTTAATGCAATTACATTTTTTACTTTATCGGGATATGATAATGCAACGGCATAACTAAGAATAGTGCCTTGGCTAAAACCTAAAAGGTTTACGTTATTTTCATCTAAGCCATATGTCGTACATGCTTCACCAATAAAAGTCTTGATTTTATCACGAGATTCTATGGCTTGCTCATCATCACTCCATTTACCTTTCTCATCATCAAAATTAATAGCATACCAGGCATATCCGTAAGGTTGCAATATATATGGTGCGCGAACAGCAATAATGCATAATTCTTCTGGTAATTCTGGAGCGAAAGAAAAAAGATCTTCTTCATTACTACCGTAACCGTGCAGCATAAAAAGTACTGGTGGTTTTTTGTCGGTAAGGCTAGAAGGTCTAATAATGTGTTCTAAAGATAGGGGAGCTGTTGTCATTGTTTATTTAATAAAAGTGAACCATTTTTGAAAAGACGGACCTACTATTGGTACTATTTGTTCTTTGTTGCTTAAGGCGCCAATAAAACCATATACCCATAATACTATATAGCAAAGGTATAAACCATAAAGAGCGTATTGGTTAAACCAAACACTTGAGAATAAAGCAAAGCTATGAAACATTAAATGTAGCCCAAATGCCTGGCGAGTGTGTATCCTGGCAAAACGATACTGTGGCTCATTATTCATTGAAAGCGCTATAACTGCACCAATAATGGTTAAATAGGCTATAATAGCCGTGTTTTTTCCGGGTATATCGGGAGATTTCTCCATTGTTAATTATTTAATACTAATTGATTGTTTGCAATAGTTCCAACTACTTTTCCTTTCATTTTCTCACCTATTGCAATGGCATTCTTACTGGAGCTTCGAATATTTTGTTCAGAGAATTCGAAAGACTCCTCCGTAGTAAAAAGAGTTAGATTAGCTTCTTGACCAACCTCTAAGTTGATGTCTTCCATACCAAAAATAGACCTTCCTCTAGTCAGTAATGAAACGGATTCCTCAAATCCTAATATAGTATTCAGTATTCCGAATATGCTTTCTAAACCTATAGAGCCAAAATCTGCATTGTCGAATTCAACATGCTTTAGTTCAATATTTAAAGGGGTGTGATCAGAGGTTACTAAGTCTATAGTGCCATTTTTAATCCCTTTTTGCAATGCTTTTACATCTGCAGCGGTTCTTAATGGCGGCATTACTTTATATTGCGTATCAAAATCTTCAAGCGCATCATCTGTAATTAAAAGATTATGTGCTGCTACACTGCAAAAAACTTGTAATCCTTTTTTCTTGGCGTCTGCAATTAGCTTCACCGAGTTCGCTGTAGAAATAGTTGGTATAAAAAGCTTGCCACCTGTATATTCTAAGATGAATAAATCTCTTGCTACCTGTAATTCTTCCGCTAGTGCTGGTATTCCTTTTAAACCTAGTTTAGTACTTGTAATGCCTTCATTGACAATTCCTTTTCCTGATATGCTTTTATCCAACGGAAATGAAAATACTAATCCTTCAAAGTTTTGAGCATATTGTAAGGCTATTTTCAAAAGATTGGCATTTGACATTGGGTGTTTAAAGTCATAAAAACCTTTAGCTCCGGCATTTTGCATGTCGTATAACTCGGCAAGTACTTCCCCTTCACCTTTTACGGTAAGGTTTCCAAGTGGATGTAAATTCGTCAGCTGGTCTTTCGCAGCATTTTTCAAGTATACAATATCAGATGATGAATCTGGTGTTGGGTGGCTACTTGTGTTTAAAACGACATCTGTAAATCCGCTTTTCGCAGCTGTAAGTAATCCATTCTCTATAGTTTCTCTTTCTTCATAACCTGGCTCTCCAAAACTTACACCACTGTCAAACCAACCAATTGAAACATGTAGATTTTTTATGTCTATTATTTTTGTTTTACCTATAGGCTCAATGTTTGTTTCAATAGCATCTATAACTCCGTTCTTAATAAGAATATCCCTCTTTTTTAAATGGAGGTTTTTTGTATTCCCATTTACTATCGTTACTGATTTTAAGAGTGTATTCATTGGTTTACGGGTGGTTCGTTATTAGCTTATTTTAAGAATCTTTGAAGTGCCGTCTCAATTAAAACAAATGCGAATGCTAAAATAGCAAACCATTTCCAAAACTCGTTTATGATATTGTTTTTTTGACTTTCTAAAAAGAAACGGGATAATGACGTTTGATTGTTATTTTCTGGAAGTTGAGAATAAAGTAATTCACTCTCCTTTCTATTATTATTAAAACTAATGTGTCTTATAGTTTGATCGTTATGCGTCACTTTGTAAATACCAGCTACTTCGGGATTTTCGGTAAAATTAATTTGTACTTTTTTTGGAAGAACCCGTTGTTGTGGTATAAACTCGTTTTCCTTATTAGCTATTTTTATAATATCATCTTGCTGTAGGGTAACGGGTAGTTCAATTTCTACATTATTTCCAATTGTGGCATACAATGGGGGAAGCTTTAAACTATACATTCCCATATTATAAAAAGCAGGAACTATAAGTGGTGAATTTTTAAAATTAGAATTGTCATTATTGATAGCAGCGGTAAAAAAGTAAGCATTTTTACTACCTGATAAGAAAGGCTCTTTATTCTGAAATTCTAAAGCAATTGGCGCTTTAGTTTTAAATTTAAAACGTTGGTTTACCGACGGGAATTGAAAATCTGTAACCTTCTTATCAAATACATTTATAAATAATGGATGCTCTGTTTTTACATTAGCGATTGATATTTTTTGTGAGACTCCATTAATATATTGACTGCCATAGAATGACAAAGCCAATTCATTATATGAGGCAATATCACCATCAGTGGACGGAATTAATACAAAACTACCACCATTGTTACTCAAAGCTTTAATAGCGGTTATTAAAGATGTAGGAAGTTTTTGAACCTCATTAAGAATTACTAAATCTTGATTCTCAATAGTGCTATAGTTTAATTGCCCTAATGTGCTTGTAGAGAAAGTAAATTCGTCTTCGGTATAAATACGTTCTAAGAAATTTACCGATGAATTACCGATAGTCAAAACTTTAATTTTTGATTTCTCATCAATGTTGAAGTAGAATTGGTTGTCATAGTCCAGCCCCGTATCACTAATGGCTACTTTTCCTAAAATTACCTCATTAGTATTTATGGTAAAACGAACTTCCGTTTTTTTAGATCCATCAAACTTGGCTGCTGTTTTTGCTATGAGTTTATCATCGTTAAATAAAGAAACCGGTATGGTCTCTTCTTCGGAGTTAGTAGATAATAAAGTAATGAGTTCTATGTTTTCATTACTTCGTTCCCCAATATAAACGGAATCAATAGCAGTATTGAGTAGTAGGGTACTTGATGGCTTTATAAAACTAATATTAATACTTTGGGTGGAATCAATAGCTAAAGGGTTACCCATACGTTGCTGAAAATCAGATATGATTACCAAGTTTTTTTGTGATGCTACATTATCTGAGAAGTATGTATTTGCTTTTAAAATAATTTCAGCAATTGCTAATTGCTCTGCGGCTACCGAAAGATTCAGTAAGTCATTTTGGATGTCTTTTACTTCAACATCCTTAAACACCTGTTTATTTGTAAATAAAGTAAACCTTTGTTCGTTAGGTATGTATTTTATGAAATCTTGAATAGTGTTTTTGAAAAGATTTACATTTTCAATTTGCCCATTCATGCTAAAAGAATCGTCTAAATAAAAAATAGTTTCTTTTTCTTGAAGTGCGGTGTCATTTGCTATAAACGGTTGTGCAAAAGCAAAAATCAAAGCGGCTAACAATCCCATTCTAGTAAACAGTAATAACCATTTTTTTAGGGAACTGCTTTTTCTTGACTCTGAAACGACTTGTTTTAAGAACTTTACATTAGTAAAGGGCGTTTTCTTAAATCGACGTAATTGAAAAAGGTGAATTAATATAGGAATGAGTAGTAGTAAAAGACCCCAAAGTAGTTCTGGATATTTAAATTGCATTCCTTGTTGTGATTACGGCAAAGATAATTATTTTGAATTTAGAAGCTTGTGAGAATGGAACTATTATTTTCTTGTTTTCAATAGCTCATTTAAACTTGAATAATCGCTAGCAAAAAAAGAAATAATCTTTGGCTGGCATTTGATTTAATTCTGTGAAAAAAGATTGAATACTCATTTGTTCTTCTTCATTAGCCACAGTAATTATAGTTTTTGAATTTTTAATGTCTTTCAATACGGAGAAGTGTTTTAACTGCACCCCGTAAATGTCTTTTCCTATTTTTTTTGGATTATCACACACCCAATGGAAAGGAATATTTTTGTCGACTAAAGAATTAGCTATGTTTTTGCCTTTTTTACCAGCACCCCAAACTACAATTTCATTAGTTGGTTGGTATTCTAATTTTAAGAAGTAGTGTAGTTTTATATCTAGAAAATAGTTCTGGGCATAATGTTTACTTGTTCTTGATGTTCGGTTGTCATAATCTCGCCAATAGTGCAGGGTAGAGGTACAGGGTATACATTTTAGTTCCTTTTCATAAAAGCGAAATGCAAGGTCGTAATCTTCTGGATATCTATCTGGTGTAAACGCCCCGCAAATATCAAAATCAGATTTATGAACCATCCAACATGGAGATGGTATTACACATTCTTTATATATCTCTTGAAAGTTTGTGCCTGTTTCTGTCAATTTGTTCAGCCATTTTTCATACCTGTCATAGCCATCGTTGACGCCATTTTTGGAAAAGTACTTTACTTTTCCAACGGCAAGGCAGCCTTTTTTATTTTCTATCAAGGATTGAAACATTACTTGTATTCTGTCTGGTGTCATATGATCGTCAGCATCCATACGCGAAATGTATTCTCCGTTACAATTTTTATAAGCCTTTCTAAGAGCGGTTATAATGCCAGACTTATCGTTAGATAATATTTTAAATCTTTCATCTAAGTCTGCAAATTTAGTAGCGATTTCCAAACTATTATCTGTGGAACTATCATTAACGGCAATCACTTCCCAATTTTTATAGGTCTGATTTTGAATAGAATTGAGACATTCTTCCAAATAATCTTCAACATCCTTAAAAGGAATTAGTATGCTAACTAAAGAATTTACCATGGCGGAAAGGTAATAAATAACTGAAATTCAATCTTTTCAAAAGATTCTTTATTCGCCGGAAATAAAGAGTTTGAAAATAAATAAGAAAAGGCTTTACTAGATAAGAAATCCTTTATATATTTGCACCCGCATTCAGGGAATACCTGATGAGGCACTCAGGAGAAATGGCAGAGTGGTCGAATGCGGCAGTCTTGAAAACTGTTGAGGGTCACACCTCCGGGGGTTCGAATCCCTCTTTCTCCGCGAAAAGTCCTTTAAAAGGCACCAAAAACCCTGTAAATCGTTGATTTACAGGGTTTTTCATTTTTATTGATTTCATTTAATATCAAATAATATCATTCTAAAAGGGGCTAATTCGGTGGAGGTTGAGTAAATCCAAAAAGGTCCACCAGATATTCATAAATAACTGATAATAAGTTTCTTACAATAATTATTAATTGTGATTTTTTGATTAAATTAAAGCAAATTTAAGCTCAAAATTATGTCACGTCCACTTTCCCTTCTATTTTTCATCAAAAAAAGTAAAGTAAATTCTGCAGGTAAGACTACGATCTTCCTGAGAATAACACTTGACAGCCGTCGGTCAGAATTTAGCGTCCACCGAAAAGTCCACCTTGACTTGTGGAACTCTCGAACCCAACTAGTGATGGGAAACTCTGCTGATGCTCAAGAAATCAATAGACATTTAAGCGATATAAAAAATAGAATTTATTCGATTCAGAGGAATTTTGAACAGGACAAAGCTTCTTATTCCGCTTCTGATATGCGCGATGTACTATTGGGCAAGGACAAAATAAAAAAAATGCTCCTAGAAATATTCCAGGAACATAATGATGAAGTCGAAAGTCTTATAGGCAAGGGTTTCTCCCCTGGTACAGCGGAACGCTATCGCACCTGTAAAAAACACGTCACGGAATATATTAGGAAGAAGTACAAGAAAAATGATATTCCGGTCCAAGATGTGGACCACAAGTTCATTACAGGCTTCGAATACTACCTTAAAATGACCCGTAAGTGTGCGCATAACTCCGCAATTAAATATATTACCAATTTTAAAAAAATCATTCGCATAGCTTATGCGAATGATTGGATCGATAAAGACCCTTTTGTAAATTGGAAGGGAAAGCTGAAAATTGTTGAGCGTGAATTTTTAACCGAAGGGGAGATTCAACGTATTATCGATTTAAAATTTAAGATAAAACGCTTAGATCAAGTACGAGACATCTTTGTCTTTTGTTGTTTCACAGGCCTAGCCTATGCAGATGTTAAGAAACTGACCAATGCCGATATCGTAATAGGTTCAGACGGCGAGAAATGGATTAAAACCAGACGGACCAAAACCGATACTAGAAGTAATATTCCTATCTTACCCATTGCCCTGGCTATCATTGAAAAATACGAAGATGATGAGCTTTTGAAAGAAAAAGATTTGGTTCTGCCCGTACTGAGCAATCAAAAAATGAATTCGTATATTAAAGAAATTGCAGATTGCTGTGGTATTGTGAAGAACTTGACTTTCCACTTAGCCAGGCACACCTTTGCAACAACGGTGACGCTTACAAATGGGGTTCCTATAGAATCCGTTAGTAAAATGCTCGGTCATACGAATTTGCGAACCACGCAACATTACGCCAAGATTTTGGATATGAAAGTAGGAAAAGACATGGCAGTTTTAAGAAATAAGTTTATGTAAATCTTTAAAGTTGGTCTTCAAAATTTCTTTCAACCCTACTCTGAAGTTTTTTTAGATAGCCAGAAATTGGCGTGGTCAATTCTTGTTTACCTTCAATACCCTTCTCTACAAACTTTTTAGCTTGCGCTTTCCAGTTTTTGATGTTTAGACCTCCTCGTAGTTTCCAATTTTTTGATTCATAGTAGGCATAGAATTTTCTACCTTCCGTTTCCTGCCAATTATTCTCTCTAAAAAAAATTAAAACAGCCCGGCCATTTTTTGGTCTTTCCAGTTTATTTAAGTTTTCTTTTGTTTTATGTTTATAAGAAGGTACCAGATTTTGGCCAGGTTCCGGTACGCTGCTGGCCAAATTTTGACGTGGAAGTGTCCCAGAGGTTGTACCACTACTTGTCCCGAAAATGGGAAGCCTTACTCTTGAGCCCCTTGCCGGATGAAAGGAGGGAAAGTAAACTAGATATCCCCAGTCGTTCAAATCCTTCAGATAATTGTGGTAAGTCGTTTTTGATTTGAACTTTGCCCTTTTCATTATGGCTGTCCTATTTATGGTCAAGGTCTTTTTAAAGTACTCCCTGTTCCATTTCTGGAAGAACGCCAGGTACAAGGTAATGTGCCCTTGTTTGACCCTATCGTCCTCGTTTAATTTTTCGAAGACGGCATTCAGGTGAGCGATGTAGTTCACTTTTTCCATCACATTCCCGTGATTTTGTTATCGTTATTTCTTTCTTGGTACCGTACCTGCTTTTTTTCTTTGAAGTACTTTTTCTCTACCATCATTGGCTTTTTGACCGGTTCGGTTTGTTCAAAGAGGGCATACAGCATTGCCGCCGTAGGTTTGGTCTGGGATTTTTCGATATCCTTCAGTATCGCGATCATTCCGTTCATGCGTTTCTTTATCAGCAAAGAAATCCTGTTTTCCAAGGTCTCCATCCGTGGTCCTAAATTCTCTGTCGGTGAAATTCCATTTTCTTCAAAAAAGTCCATCATCAGGAGTAATGTCATCGACTGGGACCTTGATAACATTTTACTAAATTTTCTAAAATGACCGGCTACTGAACTTTTAATCTTTAGTGTTTCAAATTCTTCTTTTTCATATCCCTTATCCATAGTTTTTAGTAAAATTGATGCCTATTCACGGCGGTTAACGATTGTTTTTACTAAAAAGCAGCGATAATCCATAGATTCAAAATATTGAATAAACCCTGTTAACCCATATAAACGTTAGGTTTATGGCAAAATCGAATAAACGAAACATAGCTTTAGCGTGTTACCCTCTTGCTATTCGATTCCTTCATTTCATTTCAGGATCTTCATACTTTCCAACTACTTTTGAAAAGCTATTTTATACGCTTGGAATATCAATATTTTTTAGTAATAAACAGAAGTTATTCAATTTTAATTGATTGACAATTAGATATTTGCGATACTTTTCGAATTCATTTTGCATGGTTTCTATTGCTATATTTTGACATTCATTTTCCTTTAAGATCAGCTACTTATTATATCTTGAGCGTATTCCTTTTCTTTTGATATGGAATGCTATATTTCCAGTTAGTTACCGCTATTTTTTATAGCAAAATAATACGGATTACCATTCATTCCAGTTTTAATCAGTTACTTCCCATAGCGCCATCGCCGTTACCTTTTCTGTAACCCTACCTAAAATTAGATTGGGTAAGAACTTATAAAAGTGAGCGTGCGAATGATTATGCAGTTCGTCCCAACTCAAATTTTAATTCTTTGTGCAGGAAAGTGTCAACGTGGTATTTGTTCTGGCGAACGTAATCCTGAATTTTAGCTCGGGAAAGTAGTGTCTCTTTCCAGCACAACGGAAAGAAGAAAATTGACTGGCAGGCGTAATAGAAAGTCAAAATTCAGGATTGTGTTCAAGACCTTTTGTAGTGAAGCGCTTTCTCCTGCAATGGAGCTTTTCGCAAAATGAAAGGGAATGTGCTGAGTGATCCTATTTGTCAATTATCTAAATTATAATCTTAGATTTATCTAATTCTAAATAAACCTGGGATTAAACATACTCGTCTAATTAAATGGAAACAGGTTTATTTGAACGTCAGAGATAAATTGTAGTGCCGTAAAAGGTTCCTTTTAGAGAACTATCAAAATTTCTACTTGGCCTTCATCCAAAATTGGGATGAAATGTTCATTAGTGATAAAATCAAGGGATTATCAATGATTCCATTCTGTCCATATCAAAGTGGTATTCCTTGCTTTTTCTCTTGAAATCATATTCCAAGTGCAAATTGATATGCTGAGATGACATTACAGAACGGCTCCCAAACGCTTCTTTTAAACTGTCATATTCCTCTTTTATGCCCAAAGACGAAAGCCTAATGAAAAACGGATACCATACCGGAGATAAAAGAAATAAAGGAGTAAAGGAAATTAAATCTTCAGCAGGCAGATTGGATAGGGGTCGATTCTTGTATAAAAACACATGAAACAGAGTCATAAAGCGTCGGAGACTAAGCAACTCTTTCGACTTTTCCACATCTTAAAAGAAATCTTTGTCGGATGAACTGTTTATCGACTTTAATGTAAGTATTTTCCTACTTTAATTAATATTAACTAAATTTATCTTTATGAAATCAAAAGTATTGATCAAAACGATGATTTTTCTTAGCATCTCAATGATGATGTCCTGTTCCAATGGTCAAGAAAATGAAGATGTCGACCTTAATGCTCTATGTATAGAGCCTGACATACTTATTGAGCTGACCGAAGCCATTCCGGCAAAAGTAAGAGTTGTGGAAGATGGTCAGCCTTTCTTCAACGGTATCAAGACCTATTATGAAGTGGATGCTGAAACACATCTGCCCTTGTTGTTCGAAATCAATGGAGAAAAGACCATAAGGATTTTCCCAGTTAAAAAAATTAAGTCAGATGAAGGTTCAGATGTTGAAATAACAGGAAAATTAATATCGTGTCTTACTGGAGCGCATGGACTTGTGACGAACGATTACAAAGGTTTCACCCTTCTCGAAGAATAGTCATAAATATATAAACTATGAAAAAAAAATTCCTACTAATCCTGATGTCCTTAATGTTTGCGGCTACTTATGCCCAACAGCGTATAATTGGAGGCAATAATACTACAATAGACCAGAATCCTTGGCAAATATCAATGCGAGGATCAGGTACATACCATATATTGGCTGCACGAAATCAACATATTTGCGGGGGTTCTATCTTAACTCCGGAATGGATATTGACCGCAGCCCATTGTATAACAAATTTCAACACGGGTAATGTAATCGGAGTAAATGAAATAACGATATCCGCAGGGATAACACAACGAAATGACCTCATTACCGGACAATATAGAAATGTGGCGCAGATTATTAGGCATCCCAATTACAATCCGGCAACCCAAGAAAACGATGTTGCCCTTATTAGGATTACCGCTCCGCTTAACTATAACAACGACGTATTGCCAATTCAACTAACTGATAGCGCTTTTGATGCACTGCCCGGGGGAATGGCTAGGGTGACCGGATGGGGAAATACTTTGGATGGAACCGCTGCTACTCCATCAAATATTTTGCAGACACTGGATATGCCCATTATATCTAATAACTCTGCGAACAACCTTAATACTGGAAACGTTACTGTTTCAAATAATATGTTTGCGTTAAGGTTGGTAAATTCAGGCGTGTCCCGAGGGGATAGCGGAGGGCCGGCAACCGTTCTAAAAAGCAGTCAACGATTTCTTATTGGTTGTAGCAGCTGGGGCGAATCTCCAAAAGATAATAAACCGACCATATATACAAGACTGTTCAATTATAGGGGCTGGATAAGTAACAATTTACAATTACCTGATATCACTGGGAATAATTTGGTCTGTAATACCAACAGCACGTATACTTTGCAGAATGGAACCGGAAATATAACATGGACTGCATCGGGCAACATACAAATAGTATCACAAAACAATACTTCTGCTATAATAAGGGCATCTAATGCATCAACATCTGGAAGTGGGTGGTTAAGGGCAACTTCCAACAATGGATCCACATTTACGGAACGTTTAAACGTAAATCAGGTTGAGGGACAAACACCGATGTCCATTAGTATATACAGTTCAAGTAGCAACTATATTGATGTGACCATAAACGGTGGTAGCGGTAATAGCCCTTATGATTGGTATGTTAACAATTCTTTTTCACGTACAACTACTGGAAGAACAACAACATTCTATTATACGGAGAATAGTATCCGTATTGAGGTGAGAAATCAGAATACCTGTGGTACTGGTCAAGTTTCAGCTTTCTTTACAGGACCAATACCTGGGCGATACGGTTATTATCGTATAAGTCCTAATCCCGCAAGTACAACAATTACTATCTCCAAGGAGAGTGCCACATTTGGAGACTTTAAATCAGCGGAAATTGGGAATAGTGATGTTTTTGGCTACCAACTTATTGATTTAAACAACATTGAGGTTATGAATGGTAAGGGAACTTTTAATAACGAGAAGTTTGATTTAGATATAACAGCTCTTAAAAAAGGGTTGTACATACTGGAAATTGTTTCGGATAAGATAAAGGAAACCCACAAAATAATCAAGGAATAAATTTATACTATTAAAACCTTAAGAAATTTACATTTACCTAATGGACAAGTAGGGAAAGCTGAAACAATCTTATTGGTTTAAGATTCGCTAGAATATATTGCATAGCAATTTCAGATATGGATTTATCTGGGCAGAATTTCAAATGGATTTTAGAAATCGATTATATGGGTATGACAAATTGTTTATTTTCATTAGTTATTTGAAGATAAGTGCAGAATTCTGGGTCCCATAAAACGGCCGTTTTATGGGACTATCGATATTCGCGTCAAACAAATCCTTATCCAGTTCCATTTGTCGTTCTTTTTAAAAGTTCTGGTAATTCACGTTTTACGGAACTAAAAAAGTATAAACAAACGACGGTCTGACCTTTCTGAAAATTAGCGTTTCACTGAACTTTCCAATAGTTTATCGATAGGAATGGTCAATTAAACTATCT